>Ga0209131_1001417_pt1 | contig 16612 bp, 17 predicted proteins | sample GraSoi_2013_40cm_FD_185826 | JGI IMG/M metagenome (GOLD analysis project Ga0209131, IMG submission 185826) | Grasslands soil microbial communities from the Angelo Coastal Reserve, California, USA - Sample 9_17_2013_40cm (SPAdes) (version 2) | ecosystem: Environmental > Terrestrial > Soil >...
CCGTGGAATCCTTCCAAGGAGGAATCGCCATGGGCAATCGCTCGCTATTTCTCGCCGCGGCGCTCGCGGCCCTGCCCGCCGCAGCCGCCATCGCCGAGCCTGACGGAATCGCCGCGTCGCTGCGAGTTCCCGCCAGCGAGGCGCCCGCTTTCGTCCTGAACGGCAACGGCGTCTACATCTACCAGTGCCGCCAGGCCCTCTCCGACCCGAACACCTACGTGTGGGCCTTCGTGGTGCCGGATGCGACGCTCTATGACGGCCCGCGCAGCGTGGCGCGCCACGCGACCGTCGGCCTGTACGAGTCGCTCTCCGACCGCACGAGCGTCTCGGGCGTCGTTCGCTCGTCCCAGCCCGCCGGAGGGGCCAACCTGCCGTGGGTGCTCATCCGCGCCCAGCCCATCGGCGAGAGCGGATTGTTCGCGAACGTGAGCAGCATCCAGCGCGTCAACACGACGGGCGGCGCGGCACCTTCGCGCGGCTGCGCTGCGGACAATGTCGGCGAGGAGTCCCGGGTCGCCTACCGGGCCGACTACTACTTCTACAAGCGCGCTGGAACGTCCTGATCAGACGATGACGCCGCGTCCGCGCAGCGCGGCGATCTCGCCTGCCTCGTAGCCCGCGGCGCCGAGGATCTCGTCGGTGTGCTCGCCCAGTCGCGGGCCCGCCCAGCGGGTCTGCCCGGGCGTCTCGGATAATTTCGGCACGATTCCCGGAAGCAGGAGGTCCTTGTCGCCCAGGCGATGCCGCTCGATCATGCCGCGCGCGCGGTAATGGAGGTCCGCGGCGATGTCGGCTATGGAATAGATGCGCCCCGCGGGGACCTCCGCTGCTTCGAGGACCTTCAATACCTCGTCGAGCGACAGGGATGATGTCCACGCGCTGATTGCCGCATCCAACTCTTCGGTGCGCCGCGCTCGGCCATCGTTGCCCGCGAGCGCGGGATCGGCGGCGAGGTCCGTGCGCCCGATCGCCCGCATCATCCGCTTGAAGATCGAGTCGGCGTTGGCGCCGATCACGACATAGCCATCCCGGCACGGATAGGTGTTCGACGGAACGATGCCGGGCAGCGACGCGCCCGTGCGCTCGCGCACGTAGCCGTCGAGCCCGTACTCGGGAAGCATCGACTCCATCATCGCGAACACCGCCTCGTAGAGCGCCACGTCGACGACCTGGCCGCGCCCGGTTGCCTGGCGATGGTGAATAGCCGAAAGAGCGCCGATCACGCCGAACATCGCCGCGAGCGAATCGCCGATGGAAATCCCGACGCGCACGGGAGCGCGATCGGGATAGCCCGTGATGTAGCGCATGCCGCCCATGGACTCGCCGATCGCGCCGAAACCCGGACGCTCCTTGTAGGGCCCCGTCTGCCCGAACCCCGAGATACGCACCATGACGAGGCCCGGGTTTTCGCGCGAAAGCGCCTCGTATCCAAGTCCCCACTTCTCCATCGTGCCGGGCCGGAAATTCTCGACGACGATGTCGGCCTTCGCGGCCAGGCGGCGCACGACGGCCTGTCCGTCGGCTTCGCGCAGGTTCACCGCGATGGATTTCTTGTTGCGCGCCTGCACGTACCACCAGAGCGACGTACCTTCATGCAAACGGCGCCATTTGCGAAGCGGATCGCCCTCGCCGGGCGTTTCCACCTTCACCACTTCCGCTCCGAATTCCGCGAGCAGCCGCGCGCAGTAGGGGCCCGCGATGAGCGTTCCCATCTCGACGACTTTCAGGCTGGAAAGCGGTCCGGGCATGCGAGCGGTAGGGTAGCATCCTCGCTCCGCCCCAGATGGAGAACGGCATGAGACTCGCAATGAAGGCGCTCCTCGCGGCCACGCTCGCGGCCTCCTGCCTCGGCGCATGGGCGCAGTCCTATCCGACGCGGCCCGTCACCTTGATCGTGCCCTTCGCGGCGGGCGGCCCCACCGACGTCGTGGCCCGCACGCTCGGGGCGGCGATGATGAAGACGCTGGGCCAAACGGTGGTCATCGAGAACAAGCTGGGCGCGGGCGGCACCATCGCCGCGAACTACGTCGCGAAGGCGAACCCGGACGGCTACACCGTGTTCATCCATCACAACGGAATGGCGACGGCCACGGGTCTCTACCGCAAGCTTCCCTACAACCCGCTCACGGACTTCGACTACATCGGCCAGGTGGCCGATGTGCCGATGACTCTCCTCGCGCGCAAGGATTTCCCGGCCAACAACCTGCGCGAGTTCAACGCGTACGTCCGCGCGAACAAGGACAAGATGAACCTCGCGAACGCGGGCCTGGGCGCCGTCTCGCACCTGTGCGGAATGCTCCTGCAGCAAGCGCTCGGCGTCGAGCTCACGACCGTGCCGTTCCAGGGGACTGCGCCGGCGATGACGGCGTTGCTCGGCGGCCAGGTGGACATTCTCTGCGACCAGACCACGCAGACGATCCCGCAGATCAAGGCGGGGAAGGTGAAGTTCTACGGCGTTACGACGAAGCATCGCATCCAGGCGCTGCCGGATGCGCCGACATTGTCGGAGCAGGGGCTCACCGACTTCGAAATCGTCGTCTGGCACGGCATCTACGTCCCGAAGGGAACGCCGCCCGAAGTCATCAACAAGCTGAACGAGGCGCTGCGCGCGGCGCTGCGCGATCCCGTCGTGGCGGCGAGATTCGCCGAGCTTGGCGCGCAGATCGTTCCCGAATCGAAGCAGACGCCCGCGGGCCTGCGCGACTGGTTGAAGTCCGAGATCGAGAAGTGGCAGCCCGTGATCCGCAAGGCGGGGGTATACGCCGACTAGCCCCGTGGTCCCGTCCGATCACGGCTACGAGGAGATTCGCGAAGGCGTGCGCGACCTCTGCGCGCAGTATCCCGCGTCGTACTTCCGCGGAATCGACGAACGCCGGGCTTACCCGGAGGCATTCGTCGATGCGCTCACGAAGGCCGGGTGGCTCGCGGCGCTGATCCCGCAGGAATATGGCGGCTCGGGGCTCGGCCTCACGGAAGCCTCGGTGATCATGGAGGAGATCAATCGCTGCGGCGCCAACGCGGGCGCCTGCCACGGCCAGATGTACAACATGGGCACGCTGCTTCGCCACGGCTCGAAAGCGCAGAAGGAAAAGTACCTCCCGGCGATCGCGCGCGGCGAGCTGCGGCTCCAGTCCATGGCGGTGACGGAGCCCGCGGCCGGAACCGATACGACTTCCATCACGACCTTCGCCGAGAAGCGCGGCGATCGCTACGTCGCCAACGGGCAGAAAGTGTGGATCTCGCGAGTGCAGCACTCGGATCTCATGATCCTGCTCGCGCGCACGACTCCCGTTGCGAAGGCGGGAAAGAAGTCGGAGGGACTGTCGATTTTCCTCGTGGACCTGCGCGACGCGGTCGGGCGCACGATCACCGTGCGGCCCATCGCCAACATGGTGAACCACGAGACCAACGAGCTTTTCATCGAGAACCTCGAGATCCCCGCGGAGAACCTGATCGGCGAGGAAGGCAGGGGCTTTCGCTACATCCTCGACGGGCTGAACGCCGAGCGCGCCATCATCGCGGCCGAATGCATCGGCGACGGCTACTGGTTCCTCGACAAAGTGACCGCGTATGCGAAGGCGCGGGTGGTGTTCGGCCGGGCCATCGGCGCGAACCAGGGCGTGCAGTTCCCGATCGCCGAGGCCTACATGGAGGTGGAAGCGGCGAACCTGATGCGCTTCAGGGCCTGCCGGCTCTTCGATTCCGGCAAGCCCTGCGGCGCCGAGGCCAACATGGCGAAGCACCTCGCGGCGAAGGCCTCATGGCAAGCGGGCGAGGCGTGCCTCCAGTTCCATGGAGGCTACGGCTTCGCCGCCGAGTACGACGTGGAGAGGAAGTTCAGGGAGACGCGCCTCTACCAGGTCGCGCCCATCTCCACCAACCTCATCCTCGCCTATGTCGCGGAGCACGTGCTCGGATTGCCCCGCTCCTTTTGATCGACTACAGGACGCGACTGCGACCGCGCACCATGTGGTAGACGGCGAGCACGATGATCGCGCCGATCACGGCACCGATGAAGCCGGCGGATTGCCCGGCCGCGTAGATGCCCATGGCCTGCCCCAGGAACGTGGCCAGCAGCGCGCCGACGATGCCCAGGAGCGTGGTCACGATGAACCCGCCCGGGTCACGACCCGGCATCAGGAATTTCGCGACGAGACCGACGAGGAACCCGATGATGATTGCCCAGATGATGCTCATGGCCTGTCCTTCCTATTGGGAGAATTGTTGACGTTCACAATTTGGCGCGAACCGGCTCCCGGGTCACCCGGCGGGCATCCGATTCAGACGTAGGACAGCTCGTTGCCGGCATGGTCCGGTTGGCGCACGGAGAGAGAAATGACGGTGCGGCTCCCCCCGATGGAAATGCAAGAGATGAATGATGCGCAGCGCAGCGCCGCCGAGGCACTCATCGCCGGCCCGCGCAAGGCCGTGGTCGGCCCCTTCATCGCCTTGCTTCGCAGCCCGGAGCTGCTCGACCGGATGCAACGCGTGGGTGAATACCTGCGCTTCAGGAACGCGATCCCGCAGAAGCTGGTCGAGCTCGCGATCCTCGTGACCGCGCGCCACGTGGACAACGCATTCGAATGGATCCTGCACCAGCCCCTCGCGCGCAGGGAGGGCCTGGCGCAGGAGTCCATCGAGGCGATCAACGAGCGACGCCGCCCGGGCTCGATGACTCCCGACGAGGCGGCGGTTCACGATTTCGTGCGCGAAATGCTGGAGACGAGCTTCGTGGCCGATGCAACATACGCGAGCGTGCTCGAGCGTTTCGGCGAGCAGGGGGTGGTCGATCTCACGGGAACGGTCGGCTACTTCGTCGCCGTCTGCTACGTCATGAACGTCGCCGGAACGCCGCCGCCGCAGGGCGACGCGGTGCCGCTCGCCCCTATTCGACGGTGACGGCCTTGGCGAGGTTGCGCGGCTTGTCCACGTCGGTGCCGCGCCGCAGCGCCGTGTGGTATGCGAGGAGCTGCACCGGCACGGCGTGAACGATGGGCGAGAGCCATCCCGCGTGGCGTGGCGTGCGAATCACGTGCACGCCCTCGCTTTCGGTGAAATGGCTGTCGAGGTCGGCGAACACGTAGAGCTCCCCGCCGCGCGCGCGGACTTCCTGCATGTTCGACTTCACCTTCTCCAGCAACGCGTCGTTGGGCGCGATCACCACCACCGGCATCTGCGAGTCCACCAGCGCGAGCGGGCCGTGCTTGAGCTCGCCCGCGGGATACGCCTCCGCGTGGATGTAGGAGATCTCCTTCAGCTTCAATGCGCCTTCGAGCGCGACGGGATAGTGGATTCCACGCCCGAGGAAGAGCGCGTGGTCGCGCTGCGCGAAGCGCTCCGACCATGCCTGGATCTGCGGCTCGAGGTTGAGGGCATGCTGGATGCTGCCGGGCACATAACGCAGCTGGTCGATGGCATCGGCTTCGGCCTGGGCGCCCAGGCGCCCCTTCACCTTCGACAGCGCGAGGCAGAGCGTGAACAGCGCCGCAAGCTGCGTGGTGAACGCCTTGGTGGATGCCACGCCGATCTCCGCGCCGGCGCGCGTGTAGAAGACGAATCTCGATGCGCGCGGGATGGCGCTCTCGCGCACGTTGCAGATCGAGAGCGTCGTCGGATGGCCAAGTTCCTTCGCCCGCTTCAAGGCCTCCATCGTGTCCAGCGTCTCGCCCGACTGGGAGATCGTGACGACGAGCTGGCGCGGATTCGGGATCGACTCCCGGTAGCGATACTCGTGGCCCAGCTCCACGTTGCAGGGGATCTGCGCGAGCCCTTCGAACCAGTAGCGCGCCACCAATCCCGCGTAGAAGCTCGTCCCCGATGCGAGGATGAGCAGCGAGTCGATGCCGGCGAAAGCCTGCGTGGCGCCGGCGCCGAAGAGGTCGTCCACGTCGATGCCGGCGTCGATCACGCCTTCGAGCGTGTCGGCCACGGCGCGCGGCTGCTCGTGGATCTCCTTTTGCATGTAGTGCCGGTAGGGACCCAGGTCGACCGCATCCGCGGAAAGCTCGGATAAATGCACGTCGCGCTTCACGTCGCGACCGGCGCTGTCGACCACGCGAACGCCGCCGCGCGTCAACGCGACGACGTCGCCGTCCTCGAGGTAGAGGACCCTGCGCGTTTCCGATATCAGCGCGGAGACGTCCGAAGCCAGGAAATTCTCGCCCTCGCCCAGGCCCACCACGAGAGGGCAGCCCATGCGCGCGCCGGTCATGGTGTCCGAGTCCGCGAGCGCGACCACGCCCAGGGCGTAGGCGCCGCGCAGGTCTGCCACCGCCTTGCGCGTCGCGTCCAGGAGGTCACGCGAGGACTTGAAGTAGTAGTGGATGAGGTGTGCGACGACCTCCGTGTCCGTCTGCGATTCGAACGCGTAACCCGCGGCCTTCAGCCGCGCGCGCTGCTCCTCGTGGTTCTCGACGATGCCGTTGTGCACCACCGCGATCTCGTTCATCGAAACGTGCGGATGCGCATTGCGCTCCGTCACGCCGCCGTGGGTGGCCCACCGGGTGTGCGCGATGCCGACGATTCCCTTGAGATTCTCCGAGCGCGCCGCGCTCTCCATCTCGGAAACGCGTCCCACCCGGCGAACGCGGCGGATGCCGCCATCGAGCACCGCGATTCCCGCCGAGTCGTAGCCGCGGTATTCGAGCCGCTTCAGCCCTTCCGTGAGGATGGGGACGACATCACGGCTGGCGATGGCACCGATGATTCCGCACATGGGAGCGGGCGAGACAGGCGAACGGGAATCCATTGTCTCAAAAAAACAAGCTCTCCCCGGCCTGGGGACCGGGGAGAGATGAAGTCAGGCGGCATGCTCTTGGCCTCACGTCGCCCTGAAGGCCCGGGAGAGGAGGGAAACCCGGACCCATGTGCATCGTGCGCCGCCCTCCCCGGGGACGCATCGGGAAAATTCTCAGCCCTGGTGCGTAAAATTCGACGCCGCGGAAGGAACATTGCGGCGTGAATGCCACGCAGCCACGCATCGCCACGCGACCGCGGTCCAGATGGCGAAAACCATCGGCGAGGGCCCGATGAAAAGACCGCTGCGCAATGCGAATACGGTGCCGGCGAGCAGCATTGCCGTGGCGAGGACGCCCCATGCGGCCGAGATCTTCCAATCCTTCACGAGCACGACGAGCGCCGCCACGGTGATGAGAAACAGAATCGTCGCGTTCGATGCATCCGCGGGCGCCGATCGCGCAAGCGCGGTCCGCAACGCCTGTGCGTGCACGACGATAGCGGGCGATTCACGCTCTACGGTTTCCCATCCGGCGAGGTTCACGGGAACTGCCACGCGATCGCTGTAGGGCTGGGTCTCGCCGATCAGCACGATGCGGCCCCTGAACCATCGCTCGGCGAGCGCCGGATCCTGGTTTTCGAGCACGCTCTTCAGTGACACCTGCGCGAGCGGCGCGCCGAGGCCGTAGTCGATGAGCCCGTCCGTGCACTGTTGCTTGAGCGTCCGGCACAGGCGCCCCTCCAGCGTGGGGAACGCGCCGTCCTCGGTCGGGAGCGCGAGCGAGAAGCGGCGTGTCACATGGTCGTCGTCGCGCGCGAGCAGCCCGATGCCGAGCCGGCTCTCTCCGAGCAGCGCCAGGAACGGCGTGCGCTTTGCCGCGCGCGTGCGCGCGTCGATCGGGAGCGTCGCCACGAATGGTCCGCCTTCCACCGCCGACGCAAGCCCGGTGAACAGGGCGCGGTCCAGGCCCGGGTGGATCGCGTCGAACGACCGGTCCGGCAGCGGGAAATCGAGGACGATCGCGCGCGGGTGCGCAGCGGAGACGCGAACCAGCGCGCGTGCCAGCGGCTGGTGCCATATCGCGGGCGGTTCCGGGATCGCGTTCACGGTCGCCGGATCGATGCCCACGATGATGAACTCGTCACCGGACGGGCGCGCGCCGAAGTTGCGAAGGATCCGCCAGCCCTTGTCGAGCGAGATGCCGTCCAGGTAGGTGGCGAGGGGCGTGAGCGAGAAGAGCGCCGCGGCGATGGCCACGGCGGCGACGGCCACCGTGCGAAGGATCGCGCGACCGCCGTCGTCAGTCTCGTTCATGGACGGCTATCTTAACGCCCACAGCCGCCGGTGCTAGACTGGCCCTCCCTTTCGCGCGCCCCGAGAAGAATCCATGGCAGGGGAGTCCCCCAGCGCCGCGCAGCTTGGCGAAATCTCCGACGGCTTCGTGAGGCAGCTCGCCTCGCTGGGCCGCGTTCGTGGCTATCCGAAGAACACGGTCTTCATCACGGAAGGCGATTCCAGCGATTCCGTGTTCGTCATCCTCTCCGGCCGCGTCAAGGTCTTCCTCTCGGACTCGGAGGGCCACGAGATGATCCTCGATACACAAGGGCCCGGCGAATACGTGGGCGAGATGGCCCTCGACGGGAAACCGCGCTCGGCCTCGGTGATGACGCTCGAGCCCAGCACTTTCTCCGTCGTTGCGCGCGACCCGATCCGCGAGGAGATTCGCAAGAACCCGGACTTCGCGCTCGACATGATCTCCAAGATCATCGACCGCGCGCGGCTCGCCACCAACAGCGTGAAGGACCTCGCGCTCCTGGACGTCTATGGGCGTGTTGCGCGCCTGCTGCTCAACATGGCGGTGGAAAAGAACGGCAAGCTCGAGATCCCCGAGAAGCTCACCCAGCAGGAGATCGCCGAGCGTGTCGGCGCCTCTCGCGACATGGTGAGCCGCATCTTCCGCGACCTCACGGCGGGCGGCTACATCACCGTCGAGAGCCGGCACATCACGATCAACAAGAAACCGCCGGCGCGGTGGTGAGCAGCGGGGCGGTCGTTCGAACGGACAGCAAGCTGCCGTTCAACGACGCGTTACAGCGTCAGGGCTTGTTGTCGGGAGAATTCGGCATTTCGGGCTGGAAATCTTCCGTCGAGGAAAAACGCGGCCCGAGGGTAGCCTTGAGGTGCCTGGCGATCATCAGGCTGAAAGGCACCTCAAATGGAAGACCGGCGCAATCACGATTCGAGACCTAATTCCCGCGAACGGGAGTGGATGTCCGTGGACCCGGTGTCGCTCCTCGTGAAGCTGGTCGCGCTGGCGGGATTCGCGATCGCCATCGGCGTCGGCGTCTCGACCACGGTCATGGTGGCGCCCGAAAACCCCTCGCCGGTCGCGGCGCAGCACTAGCCGCTATTTCTTCTTGCGCGGGCGCTGCCAGCCCGGCTTCGAGACCTGCTTCTTCTCGGTGAGCGTGAGGCCGCCAGGCGGCACATCCTTGGTGATCGTGGCGCCGGCGCCGATGGTCGCGCCCCTGCCCACGGTTACCGGGGCGACCAGCTGCACGTCCGATCCGATATGCACGTCGTCCTCGATCACCGTGCGGTGCTTGTTGGCTCCGTCGTAGTTGCAGGTGATCGTGCCCGCACCGATGTTCACGTCGGCGCCCACCGTGGAGTCGCCCAGGTAGGCGAGGTGGTTCGCCTTGCTGCGCGCCGCGATGCGGCTTGCCTTCACCTCGACGAAGTTCCCGATGTGCACTTCGTCCGCCAACTCCGTTCCGGGACGGATGCGTGCGTACGGCCCAATGCGCGCGTTGTTTCCGATGCTCGATTCCTCGAGCAGCGAAAACGGCTTCACCTCGGTGCCGGCCCCGACGGTCACATCGCGCAGGATGCAGTTGGCGCCCACGCGCACGCCATCGCCCAGGACGACCTTGCCCTCGAAGATGCAGTTCACGTCGATGGATACGTCGCGCCCGCATGACAGCTCGCCGCGCACGTCGATGCGCGCGGGATCGGCGAGGGTGACACCGGACTCCAGCAGGGATTCGGCCTGGTTCATCTGGAAGCGACGCTCGAGCGCCGCGAGGTCGGAGTTGCTGTTCACGCCGAGGCATTCGTGCGCCCCCGCCGGCTGGCGCACTTCCACCGGCACGCCGTCGGCGACCGCAGCGGCCACGATGTCGGTGAGATAGTACTCGCCCTGCGAGTTGTCGTTCGACAGCCGCGCGAGCCACGCCTCGAGGCGTTCGCGCGGTGCGGCGAGGATGCCGGTGTTCACTTCGCGGATCGCCCGCTCCGTCGCATTCGCATCCTTCTCCTCGACGATGCGCGCCACGCGCCCCGAGGCGTCGCGGACGATGCGGCCGTACCCTTTTGGATTCGCGAGGTCTTGCGTGAGGATCGCGAGCCTCCCGCCGCCGGCGGCTTCCACGAGCGAACGCAGGGTGTGCGGCGCGATCAAGGGCACGTCACCGTACAACACGAGGATGGTACCGCCGGGTGCGAGCGATGGGATCGCCTGCATCACGGCGTGACCCGTGCCGAGTTGACTCGCCTGCAGCACCCAGGAAGCGCCGGGGGCGGGCACGCGTTCGCGCACGATCTGCGCGCCATGTCCCACGACAATGCACAGGCGCTGCGGGTCGAGCGCGCGCGCGCTTTCCATCACGTGCGCGAGCAGTGGACGGCCGGCGAGCGCGTGCGCGACCTTCGGCACATCCGAGTGCATGCGCTTGCCCTGGCCCGCGGCGAGGATGACGACCTGAAGGGGTGTGCCCATCAAACAAAAAGGGCAGGGTTTCCCCTGCCCGTATGCGTTGCGCCTCTATCCAAGGAGTTTTGCAATCTCCCCTCTTCAGGGAAGATCTTACCACCCTAACGCATCTTGCGCAGTTTGCGGATCGCGGCGATCTGCGCGGCGGCCTCGGCCAGCTCCGCCTGCGCCCTGGCGATTTCCTGCACGCCGGTGCGATTGGCGAGCGCTTCCTTCGCCAGGCGCTCGGCTTCCATCGCCTTCGCCTCATCGAGGTCGTGCGCGCGCACCGACGTATCGGCAAGCACAGTCACGCGATCAGGCTGCACTTCCATCATTCCGCCCGAGACGTAGATCACCTCCTCGGGACGTCCCTCGGACTGGATGCGCACCGTGCCGGGCTTCACGCGGGTGAGCAGCGGCATGTGCTCGGGAAGGATGCCGAGCTCGCCGGCTTCGCCGGGCGCGATGACCATGTCGGCCTCGCCGGAGAAGATCTCCTGTTCCGCGGAAACGATGTCTACGTGCAGCTTCTTCGCCATCTCTTGCCCTCGCGCCTCGGACCTCTGCCTTACAGCTTCTTCGCCTTCTCGATCGCTTATCGCTTCCTCGATCGAGCCGACCATGTAGAACGCCTGCTCCGGGAGGTTGTCGCACTCGCCGTTCACGATCATGTTGAAGCCCTTGATCGTGTCCTTGAGCGTCACGTACTTGCCCGGCGAGCCCGTGAACACCTCGGCCACGTGGAACGGCTGCGACAGGAAGCGCTGGATGCGGCGCGCGCGACCCACCGCCTGCTTGTCCTCGGGCGAGAGCTCGTCCATGCCCAGGATCGCGATGATGTCGCGCAGCTCCTTGTAGCGCTGCAGCACGGCCTGCACGGCGCGCGTGGTGTTGTAGTGCTCCTCGCCCACGACGTGGGGGTCCACCTGGCGCGACGTCGAATCGAGCGGGTCCACCGACGGGTAGATGCCGAGCGCGGCGATATCGCGCGACAGCACGACTGTCGCATCGAGGTGGCCGAAGGTGGTCGCGGGGCTCGGGTCGGTCAGGTCGTCCGCGGGCACGTACACGGCCTGGATCGACGTGATCGAGCCCTTCTTCGTGGAAGTGATCCGCTCCTGCAGGCGCCCCATCTCCTCGGCGAGCGTCGGCTGGTAGCCCACCGCTGAAGGCATGCGTCCGAGGAGCGCCGAGACTTCCGTCCCCGCCAGCGTGAAGCGGTAGATGTTGTCGATGAAGAGCAGGATGTCGCGCCCTTCGTCGCGGAAGCTCTCCGCCATGGTGAGCCCCGAGAGCGCTACGCGCAGGCGGTTGCCGGGCGGCTCGTTCATCTGGCCGAACACCATCGCCACCTTCGACTTGCTCAGGTCCTCCTGCACAATGACCTTGGCTTCCGACATCTCGTGGTAGAAGTCGTTGCCCTCGCGCGTGCGCTCTCCCACCCCCGCGAACACCGACAGGCCCGAGTGCTGCGTGGCGATGTTGTTGATGAGCTCGAGCATGGTCACCGTCTTGCCCACCCCGGCGCCGCCGAACAGGCCGATCTTGCCGCCTTTGGCGAACGGGCAGATCAGGTCGATCACCTTGATGCCAGTCTCGAGCAGCTCGACCGAAGGAGACAGCTCGTCGAACTTGGGCGCGGTCGCGTGGATCGAGCGGCGCTCCTTCGCGTTGACGGGTCCGCGCTCGTCGATCGGGCGGCCGAGAACGTCCATCACGCGCCCCAGCGTGGCGGGCCCCACCGGCACCGAGATGGGCGATCCGGTGTTCGTCACCTTCATCCCGCGTCGCAGGCCGTCGGAAGAGCCCATCGCGATGGTGCGCACCACGCCATCACCCAGCTGCTGCTCCACTTCGAAGGTCAGGTCCTTCTCGGCGAAGGACTTGCTGCCGTCTTCGACGAGCTTCAGCGCGTCGTAGATCTTCGGCATGTTGTCGCGCGGAAACTGGATGTCGATTACCGCGCCGATGCACTGGACGATCCTGCCTTCTGTCATCTGGGTCGTGCTCATGGTTGTCCTGTCCTGTGAATGCCTAGACGGCGGCGGCGCCGCCGACGATTTCCGAAAGTTCCTTGGTGATGGCGGCCTGGCGGGTCTTGTTGTAGACCAGCGTGAGGCCGTCGATCACGGTCGAGGCGTTGTCGCTCGCCGCCTTCATCGCCACCATGCGCGCCGACTGCTCGCTCGCGATATTCTCGGCGACCGCCTGGTAGATGATCTGCTCCAGGTAACGCGTGAGGAGCTGGTCGAGCACCACGCGCGCCTCCGGCTCGTAGAGGTAGTCCCAGTTCGCGCGCGTGCCCGCGCGGTCGTCCTGCAGCCGCTCGGCCGGCAACGGCAGGAGCTGCTCGACCACCGGCTCCTGCTTCATCGTGTTCAGGAAGCGCGTATAGATGATGTAGACGGCCCCGATCTTGCCCTGCGCATACTCGTCGATCTGCACCTTCACCGGACCGATCAGTTTGTCCATGCGCGGGATGTCGCCGACGCCCACCACGTGGGAGACGATGTTCGTGTTGAACCGCTGCATGAAGCTGAAGCCCTTGTTGCCGATCGCCGTGAGCTGAACTTCGTGTCCCTCATCGCGCCACTCGCGCACCTTGTTGACCGCCAGGCGCAGTGCGTTGGTGTTGAGGCCGCCGCACAGGCCCTTGTCGGAGGTGACGACGATGAGTCCCACGCCTTTCACGCCCTCGCGGCGCACCAGGAACGGATGGTGGTATTCCGTATTCGCATGCGCGAGGTGCGAGGCGATGGTGCGGATCTTGTCGCCGTAGGGGCGGGCGTGGCGCATGCGTTCCTGCGCCTTGCGCATCTTCGACGCGGCGACCATCTCCATCGCCTTCGTGATCTTGCGCGTGTTCTGGACGCTCTTGATCTTCGTCCGGATCTCTTTACTGCCGGCCATGATGTCATCCCTGCGTGGGCAGGGACCCAGAGCAAAAGTTAGTAGGTTGCGTTCTTTTTGAAATCCTTGATCGCTTCGTGCAGCTTCGCCTCGTCTTCCTTCGAGAGGTCCTTGGTCTGCTCGATGCGATCGGCGAGTTCGCCGTACTTGTTCTTCAGGTGCGCGCGCATCGCCGCTTCCGCCGCGAGCGCCTTGATCACCGGGATGTCGTCGTAGTAGCCGTTGTTGACGGCGAAGAGCACCAGCGCCATCTCCCAGACCTGCAGCGGGGCGTACTGCGGCTGCTTCATGAGCTCGGTCACCATGCGGCCGCGCTCGAGCTGCTTGCGGGTGGCTTCGTCGAGGTCGGAGGCGAACTGCGCGAAGGCCGCGAGCTCGCGGTACTGCGCGAGTGCGAGGCGCACGCCGCCGCCCAGCTTCTTGATCACTTTGGTCTGCGCCGCGCCACCCACGCGCGACACCGAGATGCCTGCGTTGATGGCCGGACGGATGCCCGCGTTGAAGAGGTCGGTCTCGAGGAAGATCTGGCCGTCGGTGATCGAGATCACGTTGGTCGGGACGAACGCGGACACGTCGCCCGCCTGCGTCTCGATGACGGGCAGCGCCGTTAGCGAGCCGGTCTTGCCCTTCACCTGACCCTTGGTGAACTTCTCGACGTACGCGGGGTTCACGCGCGCGGCACGCTCGAGCAGGCGCGAGTGCAGGTAGAACACGTCGCCCGGGTACGCTTCGCGGCCCGGCGGGCGGCGCAGCAGCAGCGAGATTTGGCGATACGCCCAAGCCTGCTTGGTGAGGTCGTCATAGATGATGAGGGCGTCCTGGCCGCGATCGCGGAAGTACTCGCCCATCGTGCAGCCCGAGTAAGGCGCGATGTACTGCATCGCAGCCGGGTCGGACGCCGAGGCGGCCACGACGATCGTGTACGCCATGGCGCCGAACTCCTCGAGCTTGCGCACCACGTTCGCGATCGTGGAAGCTTTCTGGCCCACCGCGACGTAGATGCAGATGAGGTCCTTGCCCTTCTGGTTGATGATCGCGTCGACGGCCACCGCGGTCTTGCCGGTCTGGCGGTCGCCGATGATCAGCTCGCGCTGGCCGCGTCCGACCGGCACCATCGCGTCGATGGACTTGAGGCCGGTCTGCACCGGCTGCGACACGGACTGGCGCGCGATCACGCCGGGCGCGACCTTCTCGATCGGCTCCTGCATCTTCGCGTTCACCGGACCCTTCCCGTCGATCGGCTGGCCGAGGGAATTCACCACGCGGCCGATGAGCTCGGGGCCCACGGGGACTTCGAGGATGCGGCCGGTGGCCTTCACCGTGTCGCCCTCGGAGATGTGCTCGTAGGCGCCCAGCACCACGGAGCCCACGGAATCGCGCTCGAGGTTCAGGGCCAGGCCGAAGGTGTTGCCCGGGAATTCGAGCATCTCGCCCTGCATCACGTCGGCGAGGCCGTGGATGCGGCAGATGCCGTCGGTCACGGAGATCACAGTCCCTTCGGTGCGCTTTTCGGCGGCGACCTCGAGTTTCTGGATCTTCGACTTGATGAGTTCGCTGATTTCGGAGGGGTTGATCTGCATTGCGGGATCCTTGGGATCGAAGGGGTGCTAACGCGTCAACGCGGCGGCCATCTGGGCCAGCGCGTCGCGCACGGATGCGTGGATGACCTGGTCGCCGACTTGCACGCGCGCGCCGCCCAGGAGGCTCGGATCGAGATCGACTTCGGCCTCGACCTTCCTGCCGTAACGGGTCTCGAGCGCGCGCACGATCTCGCCGCGCTGCGCGTCGGTGAGGGGTTGTGCGCTGGTGATGCGCGCGCGAAGGACCTTGTCGTGCTCGTTCTTCAGCTCCTCGAACTGCTCGGCGATCGAGCCGATCAGAACCTCGCGATGCCGGTCGACGAGCAGGTCGAGGGCGCTCGTCATGGTCGGGTGAAGGCGCCCGCCTGCGGCGGCCTCGAACACCTGCTTCTTCTGCGCCGCGCTCACTTTCGGATTCAGAAGCACCGCGCGCATCGTTTCGTCCTTCTCGATGGCGGCGGCGAGCGCAAGGCTCTCGGCGACCGCGCCCAGCGCGTTCGCCTCGAGTGCGGCCCTGAAGAGGGCCTCGGCGTACGGCCGCGCGACGGTGGCGATCTCGGCCATGGTCTAGAGTTGCGCCTTCAGGCGATCGAGCATGTCGGCGTGGGTGCGGGCGTCGACCTCGCGTGCGAGGATCTTCTCGGCGCCGCTCACGGCGAGCGCCGCGACCTGCTCGCGCAGCTTCTGGCGCGCGGACTGCACTTCCTGCTCGATCTGGGCCTTGGCGGCGGCGACCAGCCGGTCGCCCTCCGTCTTGGCCTGCGCCTTCGATTCCTCGACGCGTTGGGCGGCGGTTTTCTCGGCGGCGGCGACGAGCTCCTGCGCGCGCCCGCGCGCCTCGCGCACGATCACCTCGGTCTGCTTCTGCGCGTCGGCGAGCGAGGAGCGTCCGCGCTCGGCTTCCGCGAGGCCGTCGGCGACCGTCTTCTGGCGCGTCTCGATCGCGCGCACCAGCGGCGGCCAGACGAACTTCACGCAGAACCAGATGAACGCCGCGAAGGTGATCGCCTGCGCGATGAGCGTCAGGTTGAAGTTCATGTTGCTTCCCTTTCGGGCGGGTTATCGGAACTGCGCCGTCAGCGGATTGGCGAACGCGAAGAACATCGCGAGGCCGACGCCGATGATGAACGAGGCGTCGATCAGGCCGAGAAGCAGGAAAACCTTCGCTTGGAGCTGGGGCATGAGCTCCGGCTGGCGAGCGGCGCCCTCGAGGAAGCGGCTGCACATGATGCCGACGCCCACGCACGCGCCCAGCGCGCCCAGGCCGATCATGAGGCCGATGCCGATGCCGGTGGAGGCCTGGATCATGGCGATCATTTGAAGCTTGTCCATTCTTTTTTCCTTTCGGTGTACTGGTGTCGAAGTTGAAGCTTTGCGGGGCGCTCAGTGCCCCTCGTGGGCCATCTGGATGTAGACGATCGTGAGCATCATGAAGATGTAGGCCTGCAGCGCGACGATCAGGATGTGGAAGATCGCCCAGCCCAGGCCGAGGAAGAATGCGGCGATGGAGCCCACCAGGCCCACCCCGGCCATGAGCCACAGCAGCAGGAAGATGATCTCGCCGGCGTACATGTTTCCGTAGAGTCGCAGCGAATGCGACAGCGGCTTGGAGATGTACTCGACCGTGTTGAA
>Ga0209131_1001421_pt1 | contig 16593 bp, 12 predicted proteins | sample GraSoi_2013_40cm_FD_185826 | JGI IMG/M metagenome (GOLD analysis project Ga0209131, IMG submission 185826) | Grasslands soil microbial communities from the Angelo Coastal Reserve, California, USA - Sample 9_17_2013_40cm (SPAdes) (version 2) | ecosystem: Environmental > Terrestrial > Soil >...
GGGCAAGCTCACGGTGGCGACCAACGGCGAGGGCGGCTTCCCGCACCTCGCGTTCGAGCACCTGCGCACGATGGCCGGCATCCAGTACACGCATGTGCCGTACAAGGGCTCGGCGGCGATCGCCACCGACATCATCGGCGGCCAGGTGCAGGCCGGCATCGACGGCATCACCGGCATGACGCCGCACATCAAGTCGGGACGCCTGCGCATCCTCGCGACCACCAACAAGACGCGGCCCGCGCTGTGGCCCGACACGCCGGTCGCGGCCGAAGACGTGCCGGGATACGAGTCCGGCGGCTGGTTCGGCTACGCCGCCCCGGCGGCGACGCCGCGCGAGGTCGTGCTCAAGCTCAACGAGGAGATCAATCGCGCCATCAAGAGCCCGGAGGTGACCGAGAAGCTGATCGGCCTCGGCCTCATCATCGTCACCGAGCCGCCGGAGTACTTCGCCGCCCTGTTGAAAAGCGATTTCGAGAAGTACGGAAAGCTCGTCAAAGACATCGGCTTCCAGCCGCAATGAACGCCCCCGGCTCCAAGATGGCAAGGCCCCCGCGCTACGAGCCGTTCGGCTGGCAGCAGTGGCCGGATCACTTCTTCATGTCGTACCAGTTCCGCCGCGCGCTCGGCGAGACGCAGGAAGGCGGCGGCGCGGTAAGCGAATGCTTCCAGGCCGCGAGCCGCATGAAGCCCGGCGACGCCGAGAGCTGGCATGTGGAGTGGATCAAGGTCGCGGAAAGAAACGATTCGCGCGGCGACGCCGAAGAGCGCGCCGGCCACATCAGGACCGCCATGAACTGTTGGCTGCGCGCCGCAGACTACTACCGCTCGGCGGAATTCTGGCTGCCTCCGGACGATCCGCGCCGCCTCGCGACCTTCGACAAGTGCGAGCGGGCGAGCCATAAGTGGCTGCGTTATTTGGGAGGGGAAGTCGTCGAGATTCCCTACGAGAACGGCGTTTCGCTTCCCGCCTATTTCATCAAGAATCAATCCATAAAAGAAAAACAACCCGTCCTGATCTCCTTCGGCGGCCTCGACTCCTTCAAGGACGAGCTGTGGTTCATGACCGGCCACGGCGCGGTGCAGCGCGGGATCGCGGCGCTGCTGGTCGACGGACCGGGGCAGGGCGGCACGCTGCGGCGGCACAAGATTCCGACTCGGTATGACTACGAGGTCCCCGTAGGCAGGTGTATTGATTATTTATTAAAAAGAAGCGACGTCGACGGCAGCCGCATAGCCGTAAGCGGCTCCAGCCTCGGCGGCTACTACTCGGCGCGCGCGGGGTCGAAGGAGCATCGCCTGGCGGCCTGCATCTCGCACGGCGCGATCTGGGACGTGGAGCAGCGCTTTCGCGACCGCGGCGAGGGCCACGCGCTCGCCAACCATATGATGTGGGTGTTCGGCGCGAAGAGCATGGCCGAGGCGATCGCAAGAGCGAAGCCCTTCAAGCTGGAAGGCGTGCTCGACGGGATGCGCTGCCCCTACCTGGTGCTGCACGGCGGCCACGACATCCTGGGCGTGGAGACCTCTAAGACGGTCTACGAGTATGCCAAGGCGAAGGGCGTGAAGGTCACGCTGCGGCTCACGAGCGAGGAAGAGACCGGCGCCGAGCACTGCCAGCACGACAATCCGACCCTCGGCCAGGAGCTGATGATCGACTGGCTGGCCGACGTGTTCCGCATAGAGCAACGCAGACTTTCGTACGGCGCTTGAGCGTAGGATAGGCGTCCCGGAGAGGAGGCAGTGATGAAACTGAAAATCCCAGCGGTGCTGCTCGCGCTTGCCGCGCCCGCCGCGCTCGCGCAGGTTCCCGGCATTCCCTTCGACTCGCCCGCCGAGCCGCTGAAGCTGCCGGCGGACATGCACTTCGGCGAGCTCACGGGCGTCGCGGTGAACTCCAAGGGCAATGTGTTCGCGCTCTCGCGCGGCAACACGAGCGGCCCGGCCTACGCGGCGGCGGCCACGCAGCTCCTGGAATTCGACCGCGACGGCAAGTTCATCCGCGAGATCGGCAAGAACCTGTACGCCTGGTCTTACGGGCACACGGTGCGCATCGACCCGCAGGACAACATCTGGGTCACCGACAAGGGCTCGGACATGGTGGTGAAGTTCAATCCGGCCGGGCGCGTGCTGATGGTGTTCGGCCGCAAGCAGGAAGCCTCCGACAAGGAGACCGGCCCGCTCGAGCGCCACAAGCCGCCGTTGCCGCCGGAGATCGGCCGCTTCCGCCAGGTCACCGACGTCGCCTGGGATCCGGCGGGCAACACCTACATCAGCGACGGCTACATCAACTCGCGCGTCGCCAAAGTGGACAAGAACGGCAACTGGCTGAAGTCCTTCGGCGAGCCTGGCGCGCAGCCCGGCCAGCTCAACACGCCGCACAGCATCGCCGCCGACGCGAAAGGCAACATCTACGTCGCCGACCGCGGCAACCGCCGCATCCAGGTGTTCGACGGCGAGGGCAAGCTGCTGCGCGAGATCCGCATCGACGTGCCGTTCCCGCCCGACGCGCGCCCCGCGATCGGCGCGACGCCCGACCTGGCGAAGATGCAGGCCGCCGGCGTGCCGCTCACCCAGGCGCCCGGCGCGCCGTGGGCGCTTTGCATCACGCCGGGGCCGAACCAGGTCCTTTTCGCCTCCGACGCCTTTCCCGGCCGCGTGTACAAGCTCAGCCTCGACGGCAAGGTGCTCGGCTGGCTCGGCGAATCCGGCAAGCAGCTCAAGCAGTTCGGCTGGATCCACGAGATCGCCTGCCCGTCCGAAAACCTGCTGTACGTCGCCGAGCTGCTCAACTGGCGCGTGCAGAAGCTCATCTTGAAGCCTTAGGAGGAATCATGCGATTTTCCTTTTTTCTGCTCGCGGTCTTTTTCTTTTTTCCGGCTGTTTCCCATTCTCAAAATCAAATCGCGCTGAGCGGCAGCGTCAGCTCCGCCGAAGAGGGCGCGATGGAAGGCGTCCTCGTCAGCGCGAAGAAGACGGGCTCGACGATCACCATCACGGTCGTCAGTGACAAGCAGGGCCGGTACAGCTTCCCCGCCTCGAAGCTCGCGGCCGGCAAATACGCGCTCAAGGTGCGCGCCGTCGGATATGAGCTTGCGGGTTCGTCTTCCATAGAAATAATTTCAAAAAAGGAAAATAAGGCGGACCTGAAACTTCGCAAGGCCGCGGACCTCGCCGCGCAGCTCTCGAACGGCGAGTGGATGGCGAGCATGCCGGGAACGGACGCGCAGAAGGGGCAGCTGCTCAACTGCGTCGGCTGCCACTCCCTCGAGCGCATCGCGCGCTCGCCCTATGACGCCGACACGTTCGTGAAGACGATCCTGCCGCGCATGCAGGGCTACGTGAACCAGAGCATTCCGCAGCACCCGCAGCTGCGCAAGGCGGAGCGGCTGATGGAGGAGCGCGGCGACCAGCGCGTCCAGGTGTACCGCTCCACCGCCGAGTTCCTCGCGACGATCAACCGCGGCGAGGGGCAGAAGTGGACCTACGAGCTGAAGACCCTGCCGCGCCCGAGCGGCCGCGCGACGCGTGTGATCTATACCGAGTACGACCTGCCGCGCGACACGATCTCGCCGCACGACGTCGTCGTCGACGCCGAGGGCATCGCCTGGTACTCGAGCTTCGGCGAGCAGAACCTCGGGCGCCTCGATCCGAAGACCGGCAAGGTCGTCGAGTTCCCGATGCCTGAATCGAAGCCCGGCTTCCCGACCGGCTCCCTCGGCCTGCGCAGCGACCGCGACGGCAACCTGTGGCTCGGCAACATGTACCAGGCGACGATCTTCAAGTTCGACCGCAAGACGCAGAAGTTCGCTTCCTGGAAGCTGCCGCCCGAGCAGAACATCGACGCCGCACAGGTCAACATGGTGAGCCCGCAGTCCGCGCACGTCGACGGCAAGGTCTGGACGCAGAACAACGGCTTCGCCGGCGTGCACCGGCTCGACGTCGCCACCGGGAAGATCGAGACCTGGGAGCCGTTCAAGGACGCGCCCAAGGGCGAGCCGCACAACATCTACGACGTGATCCCGGACTCGCAGAACAACGTGTTCTTCACCGACTTCCGCCAGCGCCACATCGGGCGCATCGACGCGAAGACCGGCGAGGTGAAGCTCTTCGAGATGCCGAGCGCATCCAAGGTCACTGCGCCGCGGCGCGGGCAGATGGACGCGCAGGACCGGCTGTGGTTCGCGCAATATCGCGGCGACCACATCGGGATGCTCGACACGAAGACCGGGCAATTCAAGGAGTGGCCGGTCGGGCCGCGCTGGTCGTCGCCCTATGACGTGGCGCTCGACAAGAACGAGCAGGCCTGGACCGGCTCGATGATCGACGACCAGGTCACTCGGCTCGACACCAAAACCCGCGCGACCGTCCAGTACCTCCTGCCGCGCAAGACCAACATCCGCCGCGTGTTCGTCGACAACTCGACCACCCCGGTGACCTTCTGGGTCGGCAGCAACCACGGCGCCTCGATCGTGAAGCTCGAGCCGCTGGAATAGAAATCGGGGTCAGGCTCCGATTTCCGCGATTACTTTGACGACTCGATGCCTTCATGGAAATCGGAGCCTGACCCCGATTTCCCACGCATGAAGCGCGGCTATAAGGACCTGCACGAGCACCTCGACGAGCTGCGCCGGCTCGGGTTGCTGCTCACGATCGAGCGGCCGATCGACAAGGACTCGGAGCTGCATCCGCTGGTGCGCTGGCAGTTCGTCGGGGGCATGGAAGAGGCGGCGCGCAAGGCCTTCCTCTTCACCAACGTCGTCGACGGTCGCGGCCGCAAGTATTCGATGCCGGTGGTGGTCGGCGCGATCGCGGCCAACCGCGAGATCTACGCCGCCGGCATGGGCGTGCCGCTCGCGGACATCCAGGCGCGCTGGGACCGAGCGCTCGCGCACCCTATCGCGCCGTGCATGGTGGAGCGCGCCGTGTGCCAGGAAGTCGTGCTCGAAGGCGCGGCGCTGCAGGGCGAGGGCAACGGCCTCGACCGCCTGCCGATCCCGATCTCGACGCCCGGCTTCGACGCCGCGCCCACGCTCACGGCGACCAACGTCATCACTCGCGACCCGGAAACCGGCGTGCAGAACATGGGCACCTACCGCGCCGCGCTGAAAGCCTCCGACCGCCTGGTCGTGCGCATGGCGACGCGCGTCGGCGGCGCCGGCGGCTACCTGCACTACGTCAAGCACCAGAAGCTCGGCAGGAAGACCATGCCGTGCGCGATCGTCCTCGGCTGCCCGCCGTACGTCGCCTTCGTCGGGCCGCAGAAGCTTCCGGTCGGCCTCGACGAGTTCACCGTCGCCGGCGGCCTCGCAGGCAGCCCGATCAATGTGGTGAAGGCGAAGACCGTCGATCTGCTCGTGCCCGCGGAGGCCGAGATCGTCATCGAAGGCCTGATCGACACCGAGTACTGCGAGCCCGAGGCGCCGTTCGGCGAGTCGCACGGCCACGTCGCGCTCGAGGAATACAACATGCCGATGCGCGTCACCGCGATCACCCATCGGCGCGAGCCGGTCGTGCCCTCCTACATCAGCCAGGTGACGCCCTCCGAGTCGAGCCTGATGAAGCGCGTCGCCTACGAGCCGATGTTCCTCGCGCACCTGCGCGACACGCTCGGGATCCGCGGCGTGCGCGGCGTCTCGCTGCACGAGCCGCTCACCGCGCTGCGCCGCGTCGTGGTGATCACCTTCGAGGCCGGCACGCCGCGCAACGAGGTCTGGCGCGGCCTCTACGGCGCCTCGGCGTTCCGCAGCGACACCGGCAAGATCTGCATCGCCGTGAACCAGGACATCAGCGCGGACAACGCCGACGCGCTGCTCTGGGCGCTCGCGTACCGCGCCAACCCCGAGAAGGACATCCAGGTGCTGCCGTATCGCGCCCAGGGCCACGGTCCGAAGCGACAGCAGGGCGACGAAAGCGATTCGACGCTGCTCATCGACGCCACCATGAAAAGCAGCATGCCGCCGCTCGCGCTTCCCAAGCAGGAGTACATGGAGCGCGCGAAGGCGATCTGGGAGGAGCTCGGCCTTCCTGCGCTGCGCCCGCAGGCGCCCTGGCACGGCTATTCGCTCGGCGACTGGCTGCCGCAATGGGACGAGGCGGCGGCGCGCGCGGTAGCGGGCCGCTACATGGACAACGGCCGCATCAGCGAGCAGCAGCGCCGCAAGGGCGTGAAGCCGGAAACGAAATTCAGGCCGGACGGAGAATCGGAAGATGAGTAGAGCTGCAGGAAGATGAGTAGAGCTTTCCGCAGTAAAGCCTGCGCCGCTCTGGCGCTATGGCTCGCTTGCACCGGCGCCGCGTTCTCCCAGACCTATCCCGCGAGGGCGATCCGCCTCGTCGTGCCGCAAAGCCCCGGCGGCTCGACCGACCAGGTGGCGCGGCCGCTCGCCAAGCAGCTCGGCGAGGCGCTCGGCCAGCCGGTGGTCATCGACAATCGCGCGGGCGCGGGCAGCGTCATCGGCACGGACATGGTCGCCAAGGCGGCGCCGGACGGCTACACGCTGCTCGCGGTCGCCGCCTCGTTCACCATCAGCCCGGCGCTGTACAAGCAGCTTCCCTACGACGCGGCGCGCGATTTCACGCCGATCACGATGGTCTCGGCGTTTCCCAACATCCTGGTGGTCAACCCGAGCCTCGCGGTTTCCTCGGTCGCGGAATTATTCAAATACGCAAAAGCGAATCCGGGAAAGCTCAACTATTCCTCGAGCGGCATCGGCACCGGCACGCACCTTTCCATGGAGCTGCTCAAGCACCTCGCGGGCATCGACCTCGTCCAGGTTCCGTACAAGGGCGGCGCGCCGTCGGTGAACGCGCTGCTCGGCGGCGAGGTGCAGGTGACGCTGGCGACGATCTCCACCGCGTTGCCGCACGTGAAGACCGGCCGGCTGCGCGCGCTCGCCGTGACGAGCGCCAAGCGCGTGAGCGCGCTGCCCGACGTGCCGACCCTGCAGGAGTCCGGCCTGAAGGACTACGAGTACTCGTCGTGGATCGGCCTGCTCGCGCCGGCGAAGACGCCGCGCGCCGTGGTCGAGAAGCTCGGCGCCGCCGCCGCGCGCGCCGCGCGCACGCCCGAGATGAGGACCGTCCTCGCGCTCGAAGGCGCCGAGCCGATCGGCAACTCGCCCGACGAGTTCGCCGCCCAGGTGCGCACCGAGATCGAGCGCTGGGCAAAGCTGGTCGCCGCCACCGGCATCAAAGCCGACTAGGTTTTGATTTTTTCTTAAATAAAAAAATCAGTCGACGGTCGCGCCGGATGCGCTGATCACTCTGGCCCACTTGTCCAGCTCGGATTTGATGTGTGCGGCGAACTGCTCGCGGCTGCTGCCTATAGGCACCAGCCCATCGCCGGTCATGCGCGCTTTCATGGCCGGGTCGCGCATGATTTTTTCAACCTGTGAATTGAGCAGGTTGAGAATCTCGGGCGGCGTTCCCGCCGGCGCGAGCACGCCGTACCACTGGCTCGACTCATAACCCGGCAGGCCGGACTCGGCCACCGTGGGAAGGTCCGGCATCGCGGGCAGGCGTTCGCGGCTCGTGACCGCGAGCGCGCGCACGCGGCCGGCGGCGATCTGCGGGCCGGCGTTGATCGCGGGGAGGAACATCACCGGCGCGTCGCCCGCGAGGAGACCGATCATCGCCGGGCCCGAGCCGCGGTAGGGGATGTGGATCATCTTCACGCCGGCCGTCACGTTGAACAGCTCGCCCGCGAGATGCGGCGTGCTGCCGCTGCCCGAGCCGGCGAAGCCGATCTCGCCCGGCCGCGCCTTCGCCGCGGCGATCAGCTCGCGCACCGAGTGCACCGCGAGCGACGGATGCACCACGAGCACGTTCGGCCCGATCGCCATCAGGCTCACCGGCTCGAAGTCCTTCAGCGGGTCGTACGGCACCTTCTTGTAGAGGCTCGGGTTGGTGACGAAGCCGGCGCCGGTGAAGAGCAGCGTGTAGCCGTCGGCGGGCGATTTGGCGGCGGCCTCGGTGCCGATGTTGCCATTCGCGCCGCCGCGGTTCTCGATGATGAACGCTTTTCCGAGGGAAGCCGTAAGGGCTTGCGCCAGCACGCGCCCCGCCGCGTCCACGCCGCCGCCCGCGGGGAAGGGCAAGATCACGCGCACGGCGTTTTTTGGATAGGGTTGGGCGAAAACGGATGAAACAACGGCGAATAAAAGAACCTTAAAAATCAGTTTCATTTTCTTGCGTTCCGAATCGCGTTCCACACCGTCATCGGCGTGGCGGGCATGGTGATGTCGCGCACGCCGTATTCGCGCAGCGCGTCGACGATGGCGCCGATGACGGCGGCGGGCGCGGGCGTGGTGCCGCCTTCGCCGCCGGCCTTGATGCCGAACGGGTTGGTCGGCGAGAGCACTTCCGCGATCTCGTCGCGGAACGACGGCAGCTCGTCGCTGCGCGGGATGGCGTAGTCCATCAGCGAGCCGGCGAGCGGCTGGCCGCTCGCGGGGTCGAGGTGGCAGAGCTCGCCCAGCGCCTGGCCCACGCCCTGCGCGATCGCGCCGTGCGTCTGGCCGTGGACGATGAGCGGGTTGATGCAGCGGCCGACGTCGTCCACCGCCGCGTAGCGCACGATGCGCGCGGCGCCGGTCTCGGGATCGACCTCGCACTCGCACACGGCGCAGCCGTTCGGAAAGACGGGATCGTGCATCTCGTTGTCGGTGAGCACCGCGAGGCCGCCGCGCAGGTCTTCGGGAAGCAGGGCGGCCTCGGCGGCGCGCGCCAGCTCGAACCAAGAAAAGGATTTGTCCGAATCGGACGAATGGAAGCGGCCTTCCCTGAAGCTCGCCTTTGCCTCGAAGAGAAACGAGGCGATCCGGCCGGCCTTCTCGATCAGCTCCTTCGCGGCGATCGAGAATACCGTCGCGGCGTGGCGCATGGAGCGCCCGGAATGCGAGCCGCCGCCGGCGCTCACCACGTCGGTGTCGCCGGTGAGGAGGTCGATCGCGTCCATCGGCACATGCAGCAGGTCGGCGATCACCTGCGCGAAGCTGGTCTCGTGGCCCTGGCCGCTCGGCTGCGTGCCGATCACCGCCCGGATCCGGCCCGACGGCAGCACCGCGATCTCGGCGCGCTCCTTCGGCGAGCCGATCGAGGACTCGACGTAGTTCGCGAGCCCGAGCCCGAGGCGCTTGCCGCGCGCCGCGGCGGCCGCGCGCCGCGCCGCGAAGCCCTCCCAGTCGGCGAGCTTCATCGCGCGATCCATGTTGGTTTCGTACTCGCCGCTGTCGTAGAGCATGCCGACCGCGTTGCGATAGGGCATTGCCTTCGGGCTGACGAGGTTCCGGCGCCGCAGCTCGATCCGGTCGAAGCCGAGCTCGGCCGCCGCGCTGTCGATCAGCCGCTCGAGCGCGAAGGTGACTTCCGGGCGTCCCGAGCTGCGGTAGGGGCAGGTCGGCACCGTGTGCGTGAACACCGCGCGGCTCCTCAGCTCGGCGGCGGGAATGTCGTAGGAGCCGGTGACGAGCCCCGAGCCTTTCGAAAGCGGCGAGAGCGACACGGCGCGCGCGCCGATGTTGCTCAGGTTCGAGGCGCGCAGGGCGAGGAAGCGCCCGTCGCGCGCGAGCGCGAGCTCCACCTCCATCGCGAGGTCGCGGCCCTGGTAATCGGAGATGAAGGCCTCGGAGCGCGTGGCGGTGAACTTCACCGGCCGGCCGAGGCGGCGCGACGCCCAGAGCACCAGGCCGAACTCCACGTACACGCGGTTGCGCGCGCCGAAATTTCCGCCCACGTCGTGCGAGAGCACGCGCAGGTTCTTCGGCTCCGTGCCGAGCACGAAAGCAAGCTCGTGCTTCTGGCGCACCGCGCCGCCGCTTCCCGCGTAGAGCGTGTAGCGGCCGCTCGCGGCGTCGTAGATGCCGAGCGCCGAGCGCGGCTCGAGCGGGACGGCCGTGACGCGCCCGACGTGGAACGACATGCGCACCACATGATCGGCGGCGGCGAAGCCGCGTGCAGTCGCTTCGCTGTCACCGAACCGCGTGTCGATCACGACGTTGCCGGGCGTTTCATCCCAGACCGTGGGCGCGCCCGGCTTCAGCGCGTCCACGGAATGGCCGACCGACGGCAGCTCTTCGTATTCCACTTCGACCAGCTCGGCCGCGTCGGCAGCCTGCGCCTGAGTCCTGGCGACGACCATCGCGACCGCCTCGCCGACGTGGCGCGCCTTGTCCGTCGGCAGCAGGAGGTGCGGGCCGATGAACAGCTTCGCGCCGTCCGGCGCGGTGAGCTTCATGTCGAAGCGCGTCGAGGGCACGGGGTTGTGCGGGACCGCGCCGAGGCGGTCGGCCGCGCAGTCCGCGCCGGTGAAAACGCCGAGCACGCCCGGCGCGGCCTTCGCTTGTTCGATCGAGATGTTCCGTATGGCGGCATGCGGATGCGGCGAGCGCACCATCGCCGCATACGCCTGGCCCTCGGCGCCGAAATCGTCGCTGAAGCGCCCGGCGCCGGTGAGGAGCCGCTGGTCTTCCTTGCGCGGCAGAGGTTGGCCGATGGTCGCCATGGAGACGAAAGGTAGAATTCCGGCCGTGAAAGCGCAACTCGAGCGAAACGTGAAACGCCTGGCGCGCCTGGAGCTGCCGGGCGCCGGGCAGGTGTATGTCGCGGGCGGCTACGCCTATATAGGCCACCTCCCCAACAAGCAGCGCCTGGGCACCTCGATCCTCGACGTCTCCGATCCCCGCAAGCCGCGCCTTCTCAGCCAGATCTTCATCGAGGAGCGCGACTCGCACAGCCACAAGGCGCGCGTGATCGGCGACCTGATGATCGTCAACGTCGAGCAGAACCAGGGACCGCTCGGGCGCAAGGCGGCGGACGGGTCTGCAGGGAAAGCATCTGCGTATAACGACGGCGGCTTCAAGCTTTACGATGTCTCGGACCGCAGCGCGCCGAAATTGATTACTCATTACAAAACATTCGGCCGCGGCGTGCATCGCTTCGACATGGACGAGAACTACGCCTACATCTCGACCGAGATGCAAGGCTACGTCGGCAACATCCTGGTGATCTACGACCTGCGCGATCCAGCGCGCCCCGCCGAGGTCTCGCGCTGGTGGATGCCCGGCCAGCACGTCGCGGGCGGCGAGACGCCGACCTGGACCGGCCGGCGCAATCGCCTGCACCACGCGCTGCGCTTCGGCGACGAGCTCTGGGCCGGATGCTGGCACGCCGGCGTGCGCGTGATCGACGTGACGGACATCCGCAAGCCGCGCACGCTCGGCGAATACGACTACCACCCGCCCTTTCCCGAGCCCTCGCACACCTTCATGCCGCTCGCCGAGCGCATCGGCGGCAAGCGCATCGCGCTCGCGATCGACGAGGAAGACCACGCCCACAGCGCCGACGAGATGGAGCGCCGCCGCGGCCGCCCGCATGGCTGCCTCTGGGTGCTCGACGTCACGGATCTCAAGAGCATCAAGCCGCTTTCCCTCTTCGAGGTGAGCGAGCTCGACTCCCCCTGGAGCCGCGCCACGCCCGGCCGCTTCGGCGCGCACCAGTTCCAGGAGCACGTGCAGGGCACGCTCGCCTACTGCGCCTGGTTCGCGGGTGGCCTGCGCATCGTCGACGTCGCCGACCCCATGGCGCCGCAGGAAGTCGGCCACTTCATCCCCGAGCCCGCCCCCGGCATGGTCGCGCCGCAGACCAACGACGTCGACGTCGACCAGCGCGGCCTGGTCTACATCGTCGACCGCTACGCCGGCTTCGATATTCTCGAATTCAAGCGGGGTTAGCGATTCGTTCGGCCCTCGCGCCGAATACGATTTACTCGGGCCTTGCGCCCGAATCTTTGACGACTTTCGCCCACTTGGGAGTTTCCCGTTTTATGTAGCCGGCAAACTCCTGCGGTGTGCCGATTGCGATTTCCGCCCCCAGAGACGTCAGACGATCTTTCAGATCCTTTTCCTCCAGGGCTGAATTGATTTGTTTATTAAGAAGCTCAATCAAACCCGAAGGCGTTGCCGCCGGCACTACGACTCCATGCCATGTGGTTGCCTCGAAGCCTGGCACGCCCGCTTCGGAAACAGTCGGCAGCTCCGGAACGCTCGCGGAGCGCTGGGCGGTGGTGACGGCGAGGGCGCGGAGGCGGTTGGCTTTTATGTAGGGGATTACGGAGGCCGAGGTGGCGAACATCATCTGCACCTGTCCGGCGATCACATCCGTGAGTGCGGGCTGGGCGCCTTTGTAGGGGACATGCACGATATCGACGCCGGCCATCGCCTTGAAAAGCTCGCCGGCGAGATGCGCCGCCGCACCGCTGCCGGAAGAAGCGTAGTTCACTTTTCCGGGATTTTTCTTCAAATAAGAAACGAGTTCTGAAACCGAAGTTGCGGGAACGCTCGGGTTAACGACAAGAATATTCGGCTGGATCGCCACCAGCGCGACCGGCGCGAAATCCTTGACCGGATCGTAGGGAAGGCTGAGGTAGAGGCTCTGGTTGGTGGCGAGGATGCTGTTATTGCCGAGGAGCCACGTATAACCGTCAGGCGCGCTCTTCGCGACCGCCTCGGCGGCGAGGTTGCCGCCGGCGCCGGGGCGGTTGTCGATGACGACTTGCTGCGACCAGCGCTCCGCGAGCTTCTGGCCGAGGGCGCGCGCGAGGATGTCGCTCGGGCCGCCCGGCGTGAAGCCGACGACGAAACGCACGGATTTTTCGGGGAAGGCATGGCAAACAGCCGTGCCTGATATCAAAACAGCAAGAAGAAGGGCCGAGAGCCTCATAGTCCCGTGTGGAAATCGGTGTCGGACACCGATAAAAAATCAGGGACAGACCACGTTTTTATCTGCGCGAAGCTCCGAAAAACGTGGTCCGTCCCTGATTTTTTCAGCTACTTCACAAGTGCGCCATAGACGCCGGTGCGCACGAGCTGGCGGTAGTAGGTGCGCTGGCCCGGGCCCTGCGCCATCCACACCACGGCGAGGTTCTCCTTCGGGTCGACCCAGAAGTAGGTGCCGCCGAGGCCGCCCCAGTTCGCGTCGCCGACGGTGCCGGGCGTCGAGGCTTCGCCGCTCTCGGTGCGTACCGCGAATCCCAGCCCGAAGCCGTAGCCGGGTCCAGGTAGGTACGCGGCGCCGCGCTGCAGCGATGTGGCGCGCACGGCGCCGAGATGATCGGACAGCATGTACGCCACCGTCTTGCGCGAAAGGATGCGTACGCCGTCGAGCTCGCCGCCGTTCAGCAGCATCTGCGTGAAGCGCAGATAGTCGCCGGCGGTCGAGACGCCGCCGCCGCCGCCCGAGAGGAGCTTCGGCGCCTGGCGGATGTCGATCAGGCTCACCTTCGCCTTCGACTCGGGATCCGTCTCGAACGCTTCGGCGATGCGGCTCTGCTTCGCCGGCGCCACCCAGAAGCCGCTGTCCTTCATGCCGAGCGGCTTGAACAGCTTCTCCTGCAGATACTGGTCGAGCGGCTGGCCGGAAATGCGCTCGAGCAGGTGGCCGAGCACGTCCACCGAGCGGCTGTACTCCCACGTCGTGCCGGGCTGGAACTGCAGCGGCGCGGCGGCGAGCTTCTTCATCACCTCGGCATTGGTCTGGTCCCAGCTGTCGACGTCGAGCTTTTTGTACTCCTCCTTCACCAGCGATTTGCCGAAGATGCCGTAGGTGAAGCCCGAGGTGTGGCGCAGCAGGTCCTGGATGGTGATCTCGCGCACCGCGGGCACGAGCTCCAGGCCGTCCGCCTTCTCCACGCCGACCTTGAGGTTCTTCAGCTCCGGGATGTACCTCGACACCGGCTCGCTGATCTGCAGCCGGCCTTCCTCGGCGAGCATCATCACCGCCACCGACACGAACGGCTTGGTCATCGAGTAGATGCGGAAGATCGAGTCGCGGCGCATCGGCGCGCCGCTCTTCGGGTCCTGCACGCCGATCACGTCGGAGTACACGAGCTTGCCGTTGCGCGACACCAGCAGCACCGCGCCCGGCAGGCGGCCGCTCTTCACCTCGGCGCGCAGCTTTTCGCTGAGCGCGGTAAGGCGCGCGGTGGAAAAGCCTTCCTTGGTGTTCTCGGTCTTCTCGGCCGCCGGCAGCGCGAGGGCGAACGAGGCGAGTACGGCAAAGGCGATGGAGCGGATCATTTGAAAGCCTCCTGCATGTAGGCGATGAGATCCGCGCGGTCGCGCGCTTCCGGCATGCCGGCGTACGGCATGCGGTTCTGCGGCACGGCCTTCTGCGGATCGGCGACGTAAGCCTCGAGCGTCTTCGGCGTCCAGGTGATGCCGCTGCGCTTGAGCGCGGGCGAGTAGCGGAAATCGCCCAGCGTGCCGGCCTTCCGGCCGAATACGCCGTGCAGATCCGGCCCGACGCCTTGCGCGCCGCGCTCGATCGCATGGCACGCGCGGCATTCCTCAAAGAGCTTTTGTCCGTGCACGGTGTTCTGCGAAAAAGCTTTTGCACTTATAAAAACCAGACAAACCAAAATCAAAAAGCGAGTCATACGAGCATTCCCGGGTTCTTCACATACTTGTTCTTGATCGCATCCGCGGTCCAGTAGGCGAGGGCGCCCACCGGGCCGGTGGGGTTGTAGACCGAGTTGTGCGGGAAGACGTTGGCGCCGACGACGAACAAGTTGTGACAGTCCCAGCTCTGCAGGTATTTATTGAGAGCGCTGGTCTTCGGGCTGGTCCCCATGATCGTGCCGCCGGTGTTGTGCGTGCTCTGGTAGGGCACGACGGTCCAGGGATCGGTGCGCGCGACGGCGGGGTTGAGGCGCGTGGGGTTCATCGATTTCGCGATGTCGTTGATCACCTGCGCCGCGTGCCGGCCGATCTTGTGCTCGTTGTCCTTGTAGTCGAAGGTCATGCGCATCAGCGGCAGGCCGAAGGCGTTGCGGTAGGTCGGGTCGAGATCGAAGTAGTTGTAGCGGTTCGCCATCACGCTGCCGCTCATGTTGATCTGCATCGCGGTGTCGTACCACTTCGCGGTGGCGGCTTTCCACGCCGTGCCCCACGCGGGCGTGCCGCTCGGCACCGGCCGGTAGCCGATCGGCAGCGCGGTGTTGAAGGCGCCGGCGACGATGAAGCCGCCGACGTAGCCCTGCTTGCCGCGGTCGAAGTCCCAGTTGGCGTTGAAGTCGTCCATGGTGGTGCTCGAGCCGCCGGCGTTCATGAACGGGTTGAAGTGCCGGCCCTCGAAGAACAGGGTCGCCGCGGCGCCGGTCTGGTAGCAGTAGTTCCTGCCGATCATGCCTTTCTGGCTCACGGGATCGTAGGCTTGGCCGATTCCGGACAGCAGCATCAGGTGGACGTTGTTGATGGCGTAGGCGCACAGCAGCACCATCTGCGCCGGCTGCTCGAACTCCTCGCCGGTGAGGATGTTGGTGTAGGTGACGCCGGTCACGCGCTTGCCGTCGGAGGCCTTCAGCACCTTCGTCACCCAGCTGTTCGTGCGCAGCTCGAAGTTGGGATTGCGCATCGCGATGGGGATCACCGTGATGTGCGCGCTGCCCTTCGCGTTCGCCTCGCAGCCGAAGCGCTGGCAGTGGCCGCAGTACTGGCAGGCGCCGAAGCGCGAGCCGTCCGGATTCGTATACGCGCGCGAGGCGTTGGCGCTCGGGCGCGGGGACGGGTGATAGCCGTTGTTCGCCGCCGCCGTCTTGAACATCTCCTGCGCGAGCAGCGGCGTGAGCGGCGGCAGCGGATACTCGCGCGCGCGCGGCGCCTCGAACGGATTGCCGCCCGGCACGATCTTGCCCTTGAGGTTGCCCGCCTTGCCCGAGACCGCCGCGACGTACTCGAACTTGTCGTAGTACGGCTCGAGCTCGTCGTAGGTGATGCCCCAGTCCTGGATCGTCATGTCCTCGGGGATGTGCTTCTTGCCGTAGCGCTCCTCATACTTGCTGCGGACCTTGAACTCCATGTCGGTCCAGCGCCAGGTGTGGCCGCTCCAGTGCACGCCCGAGCCGCCGACCACGTCGCCGGGCAGGAACGAGCCGAGGCGGCGCATCGGCAGCGCTTCCTGCGAGACATTGTTGCGCACGGTGAGCGTGTCTTTCTGCGTGTTCATCATGAGATCGTGGCGCACCACGTAGCGCAGCTCGTCGCGCACCGCGGGCACGGTGAAATCGCTTTCGGTGCTGCGCTGGCCGCCGCGCTCGAGCGCGACGACCTTGAGGCCGGCCGCGGAGAGCTCCTTCGCCAGGATCCCGCCGGTCCAGCCCAGGCCGACGATGACGGCGTCGACTTCCTTTAATTTGGTTGTCATGGCTTCTCCACTGGGTTCCGTTTTTAACTCATATCCGAGATGCCGACGGGAGGGACGTCGTATTTCTTGTCGCGGTACTTCTCGACGTTCTGGTAGTGCACCGCAATCACGCCGGGGAAGCCGATCATCTTCCAGCCGGCCTTGTTGCGATTGCCGCCGTACATCGGGTCGGCGAACATGCCTTCCATCACGTTCGCGTACAGCGTGGCGAAGAACGCGCGCGAGGGCGGCCCGTTCTCGAACGCCAGCTTGCCGCTCTGCATGCCGAGGAGGAATTCCTGGCGCTGGTCCGCGCCGACCTTGTCGAAGGTCTTGCCGTAGGCCTTCACGCAGGCGGCGTTCGCCGCGGCGATGCCCGCGCGATAGAGCGCGGCGGGCGTGAGCGGCAGCTGGTAG
>Ga0209131_1001426_pt1 | contig 16575 bp, 16 predicted proteins | sample GraSoi_2013_40cm_FD_185826 | JGI IMG/M metagenome (GOLD analysis project Ga0209131, IMG submission 185826) | Grasslands soil microbial communities from the Angelo Coastal Reserve, California, USA - Sample 9_17_2013_40cm (SPAdes) (version 2) | ecosystem: Environmental > Terrestrial > Soil >...
AGCCCCGCCTCGGCCATCGTCGGCACATCGGGCAGCGCGGCCATTCGTGTCGGTGACGTGACCGCAAGAGCGCGGATCCTGCCGGACTGGATGTGCGGAAGCAGGATCGCCGCGCCCTCCATCCAACAATCGATGCGTCCCCCCATGAGGTCGGTGAGGAGCTCGCCGCCGCCCTTGTACTGGATCTGCGTGAACTCGATGCCCGCGTTGCGACGGAACAGCTCGCCCATCAGCCATGGCGGCGTGCCCACGCCGGTGTTGCCCCAGTTGATCGTGCCGGGCTTCTCCTTGCCGAGCTTCACGATCTCGGAAACGCTGCGAGGCGGGAACTGCGGGCTGCAGGTGAGCACGGAGTACCCGGTCGCGATTCGCGAGACGGGCAGGAAGTCCCCGAGCGGATCGTAGCCCACGTTCTCCGTGATCTCGGGGATCACCACCATGTTGCCGAGGTGCGCCAGGAGGACCGTGTAGCCGTCCGGCGTGCTGCGCGCGACCGCGCGCGTGCCCACGATTCCAGGCTGGTTCTCCACGACTACCGGTTGGCCGAGCACGGGAGACAGGTGCGCCGCAAGCCAGCGCGCGCGCACGTCGCTGGCACTTCCCGCTCCCGCGCCCACGACGATCTTTACCGGACGGTCGGGATAGGCCGCGGAGGCGATGGCGGCAATCGACGCGAAGACGAGGCAGGCAAGGGCTTTCATTCGCGCAGCATCGCCCCGGCACGCGAGGCATACAATCCGCGGCTCGGGAATACCCCCTGTGACGGGAGGTCATATGTCGCACATCGGCGAGCTGGGCGAGCTGCGGGCGTTCCTGCGCTCGGTGGAACTGGGCAGCTTTTCGGCCGCGGCACGCGAGCTGAAGCTCACGCCCTCGACGCTCTCCAAGCTGGTGACCCGGCTCGAGCGCACTTTCAAGGTCGCGCTGGTGAAACGAACGACGCGCGAGATCATGCCGACGCCGGAGGGCGAGCTTTTCGCGGCGCGCTGCCGTCGCATCCTCGCGGAGATGGAGGACGCGCAGACGGAAGTGAGCCGCTCGCGCGAGCGCCCGCGAGGGAAGCTGCGCCTGCACGCGGGGCCGGGGTTCGGAGAGACCCAGCTCGTGCACGAGATTCCGCGCTTCCTCGAGCGCTATCCCGAGGTGACGATCGACCTGGTCCTGGAGGACAGGCGCGTGGACCTGGTGCGCGAGAACCTCGATATCTCCATTACGGTCGCGCGCCCGGACCATGAGAACCTCGTGGTGCGCAAGCTCTTCGATATCGAGCGCATCACGTGCGCGGCGCCCGCCTACCTCAAGCGCCACGGCACACCGCGCACTCTCGATGACCTGGCACGCCATCGGTGCGTGCGCGTGTCGAGCTGGTCGACGACTCCGTGGCAGTTCAGGACGCCTTCCGGAATCCGCACGCTCCAGATCGAGCCCGTATTCGTCGTGAACAACGCGGGGTTCGCTACGCAACTCGTCTTCGCCGGGGCGGGCATCTCGCAGATGATGGAGTTCCAGGTGATGCAGGGCCTGCGGGAAGGGCGGCTCGTGCATGTCCTTCCTCGTTATCCATGTCCGGACGTCCGCGCGATGGTCGCGGTATATCCGCACGAGCGCAATCGGTTGCCGCGGGTCAAGGCGATGCTGGACTTCCTCGAGGAAACATTCGTCCCGCGCCCGTGGCGCACGGATTAAACTGGCGGCGATGCGATCGTATTTCATGCAGGGCGTCGACGGACGCGCAACGCTGGAGTGCCGCGATGTCGAAGCGCCTACGCCAGGTTCGGGACAGCTCCTCGTGAAGATGCGCGCCGCGAGCCTGAATCGCGGCGAGCTCATCGTGGGCCACGGGCTGCTCAAGCCCGGCGCGGCGAAGCCCGCCGGCATGGAAGGCGCGGGCGAGATCGTCGCGATCGGCCCCGGCGTGAACGGTTTTTCCACGGGCGATCGCGTGATGGGACGCTGCCCGGGTGCGTTTTCCGAATTCGCCGTCATGGACGCGCGCGAGGCGATCGCGATGCCGCCGTCGCTTTCGTTCGAGGACGCCGCCGCGATTCCGCTCACGTTCCTCGTCGTGCACGACATGCTCGTGCTGCAGGGCCATCTCAAGGCAGGCGAGTGGCTGCTCGTCACGGGCATCTCCTCGGGTGTAGGCGTGGCATCCCTGCAGCTCGCGAAGGAGATGGGCGCGAAGGTGATCGGCACTTCGGGATCCGCCGAAAAGATCCAGCGCCTGAAAGCGCACGGACTCGACCTTGGCCTGGTCACGCGCGCCGCCGATTTCCATGACGCCGTCATCCAGGCGACCGGCGGCAAGGGCGTGAACCTCGTCGTGAACACGGTGGGCGGCTCGCTGTTCGCCGAATGTGTCCGCTCGATGGCCTTCGAAGGACGGCTCGCGACCGTCGGCTACGTGGACAACACGCTCGAAGCGAAGATCGACATCCAGGCGCTGCACTCGAAGCGCCTCACGCTCTTCGGTGTCTCGAACAAGCTGCGCACGCCCGAGCAGCGCGCCTCGGGTGTCGCGCCTTTCGTGCGCGATGCGATGTCCGCCATCGCTGCCGGGCGCATCAAGCCCATCATCGATGGCGTCTATCCTTTCGACGAGCTTCCCGCAGCCCGCGCGCGCATGGAATCCAATGCGCACCTGGGGAAGATCGTCGTCACCATGGCCGGAGGAAGCAAGTGAAGTGGCTGGTTGCCGCTGTGCTCGCGCTGTCTCCCGCGCTCGCATCGGCGCAGTACCCGAACAAGCCGGTCAAGCTCGTCGTGGGATTCGCGCCCGGCGGCGCCGCGGACACGGTGGCGCGCGCGTACAGCGAGTACCTCTCGCGCGCCCTCGGCCAGCCTGTGGTGATCGAGAATCGCGCCGGCGCGGGATCGTCCATCGCCGCGGAGGTCGTCGCCAAGTCGGCGCCCGACGGATATACCGTGCTCATCGCGAGCCCGGCTTCGATTTCGGTGAATCCCGCGCTCAATCCGAAGATCGGATACAAGGCAGCCGACCTTGCGCCGATCACGAAGGTATCCGCGTCGCCCCTCATCCTCGTCGTGAACCCGGCGACCAACATCACGTCGGTGAAGGAGCTCGTCGCCACCGCGAAGCGCGATCCGGGCAAGCTCAACTACGCGACTTCCGGAGTGGGATCGGCGCCTCATTTCGGCGCGGTGCTCTTCAGCCAGGTCGCCGGCATCAAGATGGAGCACGTTCCGTTCAAGGGTGGAGCACCGGCGGTGGTGTCGGTCGTCGCGGGCGATGTGCAGGTGACTTTCGCCACGCCGCCTTCGGTGCTGCCGATGGTGAAGGCGGGACGGCTGCGGGCGCTGGCCGTGACGAAGCACGAGCGCTCCGCTCTCATGCCGGACATTCCCGGAATGGAGGAAGAGGGTTTTCCCGACTACGAGCTTTCGTTCTGGTACGGCTTGTTCGTTCCCGCGAACACGCCACCCGACATCATCTGGAAGCTCTACGAGGCGACGGCCACCGCGGCGCAGAGGCCCGAGGTGAGGGCCGCGCTAGCGCGCGAGGGCACGGAAGTGTCGATCTCGAAATCGCCGCACGACTTCGCCGAATTCCTCGGGGAGGACGAGAAGTTCTGGGTGAAGCTCGTGAAGGACACGGAAGCGACGGCGGACTGATGATTCTCCGGGGCGGCTGCCACTGCGGTGCCGTGCGCTTCGAGGTCGAGGCGCCGGAGCGCGTCCTCGTGCAGGACTGCAACTGCAGCCTCTGCGCGATGACGGGCTTCCTGCACCTCATCGTGCCGAAGTCGCGGTTCCGGCTGGTGAAGGGCGAAGAGAACATCACCACGTACACGTTCAACACGGGTGTCGCGAAGCACACGTTCTGCAGGACGTGCGGCATCAAGTCGTTCTACGTCCCGCGCTCGAACCCCGACGGCATCGACGTGAACGTGCGCTGCCTCGACGAGCCGCCGAACGAAATGACGATCGAGCCCTTCGACGGCCGCGACTGGGAAAAGCACGGCGCCGGGCTCGCGCACCTCAGCAAGGAGGGTTGATGCGCGCGGCGGCGGCTATCGCCATCGCCGCGCTGCTCGCCGGCTGTGCGCACTACGAGATCGTCGGCTACTACGCGAGCTGGAAGGATCCCATCGCCTTCGACGCGCGCGACGTCACGATGGTGAACTACGCGTTCATCGACTTCGCGTTCGAGCAGCAAACGCCCGCGCTGGCGCGCCTGGCAGCGATCAAGCGCGAGAATCCGCAACTGAAGATGATGGCCTCGGTGGGCGGCTGGACGGGCTCGGGACCCTTTTCGAACATGGCGAGCACGCCGGCCTCGCGCGCCGCTTTCATCGATGCCTCGCTCGCGTTCCTGCGTCGCACCGGCTTCGACGGCATCGACCTCGACTGGGAGTATCCGACCGAGATCGGCGTGCCGTGCGATCCGGGAGTGACCTGCGAACGGCCCGAAGACAAGCGCAATCTCGTCGCGCTGGTGCGCGAAATGCGGGCGGCATTGGGAAACCGGTACCTGCTGACGATAGCGGCGGGCGCAGACGAGAAGTTCGTGAGCGGCCAATGGATCGCGGAACTCTCGCAGAGCCTCGACTGGATCAACTTGATGACGTACGACTATCACGGCTCGCTGGGGAGAACATCGGGACTCAATGCGCCCGTCGATCGCGACCCGCGCGACGCGACGGGGGCTTCGGCGCGCGAGAGCGTCGAGCGATTGATTGCGAGTGGAGTGCCGCGAGACAAGATCACGCTCGGCATGCCGTTCTACGGCAAGGAGTGGGCGGGCTGCGAGCCGGGGCCGGCGGGCGACGGCCTCTATCAACGATGCGAGCGATACGTCGCGGAATTCGACTTCACAGCACTCGGCAGCAAGCACGGTTTCAAGCAGCGCTGGAACGAACCGGGCCGCGTGCCGTATCTCGTGAAGCCCGCGACCGGCGGCTTCATCACGTACGACGACGTGAGCTCCATCCGCGAGAAAGGCCGGCTCGTGAAGGAGCTCGGCCTTCGCGGCGCGATGTTCTGGGAGCTGGGCGCCGATCGCAACGGCGTCCTGCGGCGCGCGCTCGCCGCGGAGCTACCCCACTAGGGGACTTTCACCCAGGTGAAGTTGAGCTGGTTGTTGGGACGATGCACGACGGTCACGCCCGCGCGCGAGGCCCACGGGATCACCTGGCGATGGAGCGGCATCACCAGCACCTCGTCCTGCACGATGGCGACGGCGCGGTTGATCATCTGCTGGCGCTTGGCCATATCCATCTCGTTCGCGGCGCCGTCGATCAGGTTGTCCAGCTCCGCGTTCCTGTAGTCGCCCACGTTGTTGGTGCCGAGTCCCTTCGCCCGGTCGAGGCTGTGCAGCACCGGCTTCAGCGTGAAGATCGCGTCGGGCGAGTCGCTGCCCCAGCCCCAGATGAAGGCACTCACGTCGAGCCTCAACGCTTTCGGGAAGAACTGCGCCCGCGGGATCGCGTCCACCTTCACGTCGAGGCCGACACGCGCCCACATCGCCGCCAGCGCCGTGCAGATCTTCTCGTCATTGATGTAGCGGTTGTTGGGGCAAGTGATGGTGAAGCCGAAGCCCGATGGATATCCCGCCTCGGAGAGGAGGCGCTTCGAAGCCTCGGGATCGTAGCGCGGGCGCTTCTCCATCGACGCGGGCAGGCCGCTGCCGACCGGATCGGGAAGCGGAATGCCGGTGGGTACGGAAAGTCCACGCATCACCTGCGTCTTCAATGCCTGCGTGTCGATCGCCTGGTACAGCGCACGGCGCACGCGCACGTCCTTGAAGGGATTCTTTCCCCTCACCGTCGAGTAGAGCAGCTCGTCGCGCGCCTGGTCGAGGCCCACGAAGATCACGCGCGTCTCCTGCCCCTCCAACACCCTGATCGCGCGGTCTTGCTTGAGGCTCGCGATGTCCTGCACCGGCGGATCGAGGACGAAGTCGAGCTCGCCCGAGCGAAGCGCGGCGTTGCGCGTGGCGCCGTTGGCGACGGGGCGGTACTCGACGGTGTCCAGGTTGCCTTCGAACATGCCGAGCCTGGTACCCCACCAGTCGGGGTTGCGCTTGTGCGTGGTCTTCACGCCGGGCTCGCGCGAGACGAGGATGAAGGGACCCGTGCCGTTGGAGTTGAGCGCGGAGAAAGTTTCCTCGCGATTGGTGATGTCCTGCGGCTTCATGGACTTGTTCTTCCCACACCATGCCTTGCTCATGATGAAGATGTTCGAGACCATCGCCGGCTCGACCGGGTTCGGCGCGGTGGTGACGAACTCCACCGTGTAGTCGTCCACCTTGCGTGCGGCGCCCGATTCGAGCGCGTAGAGCTTGAAGGACGCGGTCGTGTACTTCGCACGGTCGAACGAGAACACCACGTCGTCGGCCGTGAACGGCGTGCCGTCGTGGAACTTCACGTCGCGGCGCAGCTTGAACACCCAGCGGTTGGGCTCCGGGTTCTCCCACGAGGTCGCGAGCATGGGCACGAGCTTCATCTTCTTGTCGTAGTCGAGAAGGCGCTCGTACACCATGTTGTTGACCTGGTTGGTCACGCCCTCGTTCTGCGCGTGCGGATCGAGGGACGCCGCGTCGCCCTGCGAAGCCCAGCGGAAATGCTTCGCGCCGGAGGGCAGGCACATGGCAAGGCCGAGGAAAAGGACGAGGGTTTGGAGAAAGGTCCGCATGCGATCATCCTGCCATGACTGAAAGATTGCCGCCGGGCTCCAGCGCGTACCCCTTCCGCGAGGTCACGGTGCAGGTCCATCGGCCATCCACGTACACCCACGCAAGCCCGATCCTCATGGTGATGCACGGGCGAAAGCGTAACGCCGACGAGTACCGCGACTATTTCGTGCCCGAGTCCGATCGCCGCGGCTTCCTCGTCGTCGCGCCGCAGTTCGACGAAGCGCGCTATCCGCACCCGCATGCCTACAACTACGGACGCATGATCGACAAGGGTGGGGCGCTGCAACCGCGCGAGCGGTGGATCTTTCCGATGCTCGAGGAGATATTCCGCGACGTGCGCGCGCGCGCCGATTCTTCGCGCGAGAAGTTCTTCATCTTTGGCCACTCCGCGGGATCGCAGCTCGTGCACCGCCTGGCGACCTTCCACTGGCTCGATTCCATCGAGCGCGCCGTCGCGGCGAACGCCGGCTCGTACACGATGCCCGTGCGCGAAGAGCGCTTCCCCTTCGGCGTGGACGGCCTCGACGTAAGCGACGACGACTTACGCAAACTCTTCTCGCGACCGCTCCTCCTGCTCCTGGGCGACCGCGACGTCGATACGGATGATCCGGACCTGCCGAAGGAGCCCGAGGCGATGCGGCAGGGTCCGTACCGCTTCGTACGTGGGCAGCGTTATTTCGAGACCGCGCGGCGCGAAGCGACGCGGCTGGGCGTCCCGCTGAAGTGGCGCCTCGCGATCGCGCCGGGTGTGGCGCATTCGGGCGAGAACATGGCGCCCTTCGCCGTGAAGGAGCTGGGCCTTTAGTTGGAGTAGAGTCCCTCGCTTGGGCCACCGAGGGAGGCCTCTTTTCCCGGCGCGTCCTGCGCCGCTCCCGAATCCATCATCTCCGGGGAGACAACCATGAACTACTTGTTCCGTTCGTCCCAGGTGCTATTCGCGGCGGCGCTGATCGCGCTCGCCGCCCCCGTCGCATTGGCGCAACAGAAAGCCACTCCTTCGCTGAAGAGCGCGCTCACCGGCACGGCCTGGAAGGTCGTCTCGTCAAAGGGCACCGATGAAAAAGGCGCGAATCGCCCGATCGTCATGGGCAAGGACGTGAGCGGCCAGCTCGTCCTCGGCGCCAACGGCCGCTACAACTACATGGTCGTCGCGGACATGCCGAAGCTCGCGAAGGACCGCTTCAACACGACTGCGGCCGAGGACAAGGCGGTCTTGCAAGGTGTGCTGGCCCATTACGGCACCTACACGATCGACGAAAAGGAACGGACGATCGCGTTGAAGATCGATCGCAGCAGCTATCCGAACCAGAATGGGCAGGTCAGCAAGCGCGTGGTCACCTCGCTCAAGGGTGACGAGCTCGTGCTCGACAACCCGGCCCGCGCAATGGGCGGCACGACGACCGTGGTACTCAAGAAGCTCTGAATCAGCCCTTCTGCGTCACGAATTTCGTGACGAGATAGCCGTCGAACGTCTCGGCGCCGCCCTCGCTGCCGTAGCCGCTGTCCTTCACTCCGCCGAAGGGCACCTCGGCGAGGGCGAAGCCGAGATGGTTGATGGTCACCATGCCGGACTCGAGCGCGTCGCCGAGCTTCGCCGCGTTGCGCGTCGATGTCGTGAACGCGTAGGCGGCGAGGCCGAACGGGAGCGAGTTGGCGCGTTCGATCGCTTCGTCGAGCTCCTTGAAGCGCTTGAGGCCCACGATCGGGCCGAACGGCTCCTGCGTCATGAGCTTGGAATCATCCGGCGGCTCCTCCACGACGGTGGGCTCGAAGAAGTTGCCCTTCTCCCCCATGCGATGGCCGCCGGCGAGCATCTTCGCGCCGCGCGCATCCGCATCCTCGACGAAACCCGCGATGGCCGGCACGCGCCGCTTGTGCGCGAGCGGTCCCATCTTCGTGTCCGACTCGAGCCCCGGCCCCACCTTGAGCTTCTTCACCTTCTCGAGGAAACGCGACACGAAGCGGTCGTATGCCTTCTCCTGCACGTAGAAGCGCGTGGGCGACACGCACACCTGCCCCGCGTTCCTGAATTTCGACGACGCCATGATGTCCGCGGCGCCCTCGACGTCGGCGTCGTCCATCACGATCACCGGCGAATGGCCGCCCAGCTCCATCGTGCACGGCTTCATGAGCGAGCCCGCCATCGCGGCGAGCTGCTTGCCGACGGGGACCGACCCGGTGAAGGAGATCTTTCGCACGATCGGTGAGTGGATGAGGTAGGTCGAGACTTCGCTCGGCACGCCCCACACGACGTTCAGGCATCCGGGCGGAAGCCCAGCCTCGTGGAAGAGGCGCGCGAGAGCCACCACCGCGCTCGGCGAATCCTCAGGCCCTTTGATGATGATGGTGCAGCCCGCGCCGAGAGCGGAGACGATCTTGCGGATCGCCTGGTTGAAGGGAAAATTCCACGGCGAGAACGCGGCGACGACGCCGATCGGCTCCTTCAGCACGAACTGGCGCACGCCTTCGCTGCGCGACGGGATCACGCGGCCGTAGATGCGCCGGCATTCCTCCGCGGCCCAGTCCGCGTGCTCCGCGCACACGGTCACTTCGCCCACGCCTTCGGCAAGCGGCTTGCCCTGGTCGAGCGTGATGTTGCGGCCGATCTCGTTCGCGCGCGCTCTTGCGAGCTCGCCCACCTTGCGAAGGATGCGGCTGCGCTCCAGCGGCGACGATTTCTTCCAGGACTGGAATGCCTTCTGCGCGCTCGTGAGCGCCAGGTCCAGGTCTGCCTTCGACGCGTGGGGAAGTTTCCCGATGACCTCGTCGGTCGCGGGGTTGTAGATGTCCTGTTCCTTGCGGCCTTCGCCCTTGAGGAACTGGCCGTTGATATAGAGGCTGAGGTCTTCGTACACGCGATGAATCCTTATCGGCGGCGGCTGGTCGGGCGTATGTTCGGGTTGAGGCGGTCGATGTCCGCCTGCACCTGCTCGCGGCTTCGCTCGTAGATGATCTCGCGGCCCATCACGCTGCCGACATACGCGAGGCCGTTGCGCGAAGGCATGAGGTCCGCTTTCACGCTGTGGACGCCCTGCCCGAGGACGACCACGATCCGGTCGGCGCGCTTCTCGAGGATGACCACCTCGATGGTCTGGCCGGTTTCGGTCTTGAGGCTGATTTTTTCGTCGTTCATGGGATCAAGTGTAGCTCACCGCATGCGCCGCTCATGCCACACGAGGCCGATGCCGCTCGCGATGATGATCGCCATGCCGAGCGCCGAGAACTCGTCCGGGAGCTGGCCGAAGATGACGTAGCCGTAGAGCGTGGCCCAGATCATCTGCAGGTAACCGAACGGTGCCACGAGCGATGCGGGCGCGGCGAGGAAGGCGCCGATCAGGAAATAATGGCCGAGCCCCGCGAGGATGCCGAGCACGAAGAGGAAGGCCGCATCGCGCGCGGTGACTTCCTTCGGCAGCTCGGCCACCGGCAGCGCGAGCGACAGGACGGCGGTGCCCACGAGCGCCGAATAGAAGAGCGTCGTGTACGGCGTGTCATTCGGCAGCTTTCGCGTGAGGAGCTGGTAGAGCGCGTTCGCGAGTGCCGCGAGCACGAGCAGCGCCGCCGCCGGATGGAATGCCGCGGCACCGGGTCGCACCAGGATGAGGATGCCCACGAATCCCATGATCGCGGCGATCCACCTCGCGCGCGTGGGCTTCTCGCCCAGCACCCGCATCGACAGGAAGATCGCGAACATCGGCGCGAGGAAGGTGATCGCCGATGCCTCCGCGAGCGGCAGGAAGCGCAGCGCGCCGAAGAAGCACACGGTCGCGATCAAGAGGCACACGGAGCGCACGAGCTGCGTCTTGAGGTGCGCCGTGCGCCAGAAGCTGTGTCCCTCGCGATGCCACGCGATCGGCGTCACCACCGCCATCTGGCCGGCGTATCGCGCCCAGACCACGAGGAAGAGCGTGTGGTCGCGCACGAGCCATTTCGCGGTCGCGTCGAGCGTGCTGAAGCAGATCCCGGCCAGCAGGAAGAGCGGCAGCGCGCGCCGCAGGGGATGTGAATCGGGGGTCAGGTGGCGCGGGAATCAGCGCGAAAGGCTGAGGACGACTCCGCCGGAGTGCGCGGCGAAGCAACGCGCCGCGCAATCGTCACACGAGGCGCCGTCCTCGTCGAGGCAATCGGCCATGCATTCGAGCTCCATCGCCGCCTCGCTCGGGTCGGCTGCGCCGACGTCCAGGCGGGCCACCGAGGCGCAACCGGAGGCCAGCAGTAACCAGAACGTCACGATCGCGAACCGGACCATATCGCCAATTTAGCAAGGTCTGCGCCCGATGGGAACTGCACTTTCGGGCCGATTGGCGCAGAATTTTCCCGGATTACCTTCCTTGCTCCAGCCTTGCGCGCAGGCGCTCCTCGCGGGCGCGATCCTCGGGCGTGAATTCCGCGCCGAAATCCTCGGCCTCGAACACCTGGCGGATCTCGAGCTCGGCTTCCTGGCCCGGGTGCGGGCTCGGGCACTTCTTCGCCCACGCGATCGCCTCGTCGAGTGACTTGCATTTCCATATCCAGAATCCCGCTACGAGCTCCTTGGTCTCCGTAAACGGACCATCTACCACGGTGCGCTGGTTGTCTTTCGAAAACTTGACGCGAGCGCCCTTCGAGCTGGGATGCAGCCCTTCGCCCGCCTGCATCACGCCGGCGTTCACGAGCTCCTCGTTGAAGCGGCCCATGTCGTGGAGCAGCTTCGCCTGCGGCATCACGCCCGCTTCGGAATCCCTGGTCGCCTTCACCATCACGATGAATCTCATCGCCGCCTCCTGTGGTTGGGTTCATCCTGCCCTGCTTACCCCTGGTCGAACGGGAGGCGGCGATTTCGACAGGCCCTCACCTCGTGAGCGCGAAGTCCGCCATCTTGTCGATCTTGCGGCGCGTCTCGCGCCTCTTGCTGGCGCCCGAGGCGAAGGCGATCGGCGTATCCGCCGCGGCTTTCGCGCTGCCGAGGATGCGGGCGAGCGTCGCGAGCACGGTGGGCAGGTCATCGTCGAAGGCCGCGTGGTGCTTCGCCTCGGAGGCGTTCGGGTTGCCCTGCGGCAATCCGCTCGTGGGCGCGATCACGCGCTCCGCGGCGCCGCTCGAGAAGATCGCGCGGATCGCCGGATCGCCGTCCACGAACTTGCGCATTCCGACGATGGGCTCGCCCTCGGGCCGGACGAGTGGAATGCGCGGATGCTCCTCGAACGCTCGCGCAACGAGGTAGAGAAGCGACTTGTGGTAGATGCCCGCGCAATCGTCGTCCTGTTCCGCCTGGTCATTCAGCTGGAAGAGCGCGAACTTCGCGATGGCGCCCGACTTGATGAGGGGCAGGTACGTGGCGCGGAAGAACGTGTTGGTGATCGCCGGCGCCCAGAGCGTGCAGGTCTTGATGCGCACGCCCTGGCTTGCGAGATAGTGGAGCAGCGGCGCGTGCAGGATGCTGCCCGCGCTGTGCGCGGCGACGTGGATCTCGACGGAAGGATCGGATTTCACGAGCGCCGCGAGCTCGTCGGCGACGAGCCGCGCGCCGCCGTCGGAGCGCTGTGTGGCGCCCACCGCCTTCTCCTTCATCTTCGCCCAGATGTCGCGTCCACCCAGCGCGCGCGCGAGCGGCTCGAGCATGTCGTCGAGGCGATCGAGCATGAAGTCCTTGGTGGAATCGAGGAAGCCTTCGGGGCGGCGCTGGGCGGTCGCGTCGGAGAGGATCTCCTTCACCGTGGTCCAGAAATCCGTGTGCCAGATGAAGGCGAGCGGATAGCACTCCTTCGCGAGCATCGCGTCGCGGTACTCGTTCACGCGCTGCAGCGCGTCGTCCTGCTTCACGAGGCCGCCGTGCGCATAGAGGAGGATGCGTTTCTTCTTCCACGACGCCGTGATGCGCGGAATGTCGCGCCGCACGATCTCGCGCACCAGCTCGGGCGTGGTGCCGATGTCGCCCTGCGGCTCGAGCACGCCATGGTCGCCCAGGCTCACGACGTGCGGTCGCAGGTCGGCGTACGACCAGCTTCGCGCGCGCACGGGCGCCGCGAACGCGACCCGCGCGGTGCCATCGGAGGCCATGAGCCTCACCGGGACGCCCAGGCGCGCCACCCACGTGTCGTCGCCGTTCTTCAACCAGTCGTCGTAGGCGATGTGGCCGAAGCCCTGCTTGCCCCAGCCCGGCCCCCACGAGTTCTGGATCCAGAATCCGTCGGCGTCATACGCCACGATGGCGAACGCGTGGCCGCCGATGTTCGTCTCGCTGGGCTTGATGATTCCGTCCTTGCCGACGGACCGCCAGCCTTCGTGCACGCTCGCGCTCGCGTAGAGCACGCCCGCTTCGGTGATCGCCGAATGCATGGCGACGAGGCTCGAATGGTTCACGCGGAAATACGCGCCCAGGGGTCGGTGCGCCGCATCCTCGACGCGCGCGTGGTCGAGCACGGCGCCCTGCTGCGACTTGGGCCACATTGGCTGCGCGCACACGCCGTGCTTGTACCAGCCCTTCATCGCGCCGCGGCAACTCGATCCCTCGTAGTCCTCGCCCGCCCACTCGTCGTAGCGCTTCGCGAGGTCGTAGAACATGTACGGGCTGATGACGGTCGCGTCGCGCCCGACCTTGTGCGTCCGAAGGAGATAGTGCGCGACGGTGGCGAGCCCGAAACCGGTGCATGCGCCCTCTTGTCCCTGGTCGAGGATCGGGACCTGCGCCTTGCGGTAATCGTCGAGCGAGCGATACGCCGGCACTTCCACCAGCGTGGGCTCGTACATCAGGTCGCGGAAATCCAGCGTGTCGGGCCGCGCGTCGAGGACGCGCGGCGTCTTGCGGGTATTCGCCATGGGCCCTCCGGCGCGGCGCGCGCTACTTCGCGGCCGCCAGCTCTTTCAGCGTGAAGGTGTAGCTCACTTTGTCGAGCGGCTTGTGGCAACCGAGGCACTCGGCCTGGTTCACGCCGGGACGCTGCTTCTTGTCCGCGGTGAAGACGGCGTAGTTCCAGTTCTCATTGCGCAGGACGTCGGGGAAATCGTCGCCCCAGCCGGCCTCGCGCTGCATGCCCGTGTAGGCGACGATCTTGTCGGGCTCGAAAAAGCCGTCGGCGCCCTTCACCGGGTTCTTGTCCGCGTCGAGCTTCGCGGAGTAGACCTCGGTGAGGAGGTACGAACCGTCCGGCAACGCCTTGCCTTCGCGTGCCGCCTTGAGCGCGACGGGATTCGCATAGTAGTAGCGCACCTGCTTCGCCGCCGGGAAGTTGATCGTGTGGTACCTCTTGAAGGAACCCTGGTAGCCCTCGGGGATCGTCACGCGGCTCTTCGCGATGCTGGGAAACAAGTCGGATTTCGCTCCCGTGGCCGCTCCAGGCAGCGATGCGAAGTACGCGGCGACGTTCGCGATGTCGTCGGGCGAAAGCTGCGCCGCGACCGCGACCATGGTGGCGGCTGGGGCGTTCGGGGATCCCGCCCTGCGCGAGCCGTCCTTGAACGCCTTTAGCTGGTTCTCGATGTATCCCGCGCGCTGCGCGGCGAGGTTCGGAATGTTGTCGCTCACGCTCACACCCGCCGCGCCATGGCATGCGCCACAGACGGTGGCGACCTTCGCCTTGCCCGCCTCGATGTCGGCGGCGTTCACGGCGGGGACTGCGAAGAGGAGCGCGGCGCTGACGCGGGCGAAGGTTTTCATGGGGCCTCCGGGGGGTTGTGCGAGGTGAACGGCGAAGGCAGGGATGTTATTCCCAATCGGCGCTACGCGTCGGTGTCCTTGGGCTCCCGAAGCTCCTGCAGCGTCGTGGGGAGGAGCTCGCTCACGGTGGGATGGATGCGCACGCCGCGCGCGACCTGGTCGGCCGTCTCGCCCGCGTACATCGCATCGAGCAGCGAATGGACGACCTCGTCGCCCGTGACGCCGAGCACCGCCGCGCCCAAAATCTTCCGCGACTCGGCGTCGACGATCACCTTCATGAATCCCTGCGACTCGCCGCGCTCCACCGCGCGCGAGACATTGGCCATGCGCCGCTTGCCCACGAGGACCTTGCGTCCGCCTTGCCGCGCCTCGCCCATGGTCATGCCCACGCGGCCCAGCGGCGGGTCGATGAAGAGTCCATAGATCGGGATGCGGTCCGTCACCTTGCGCTTGCCGCCTTCGAGCAGGTTGTCCGCGACGATCTCGTAGTCGTTGTACGACGTGTGCGTGAATGCGCCGCGCCCGTTGCAATCGCCCAGCGCGTAAACGCCCGGGACATTGGTCTCGAGCTGGTCGTTCACCTGGACGAATCCGCGCGCATCGACCTGGATTCCCGCGCGATCGAGGCCCAGGTCGCTCGTGGCCGGCGCGCGCCCCGTCGCGAAAAGGATGTGGGTGCCCGAGACGAGCGGCGGGCCGTCGTGGCATTCGACCCCGACCTCGATGCGATCGCCATCGCGCCGTGCCTTGATGCATTTGGCCTCGAGCCGCACCTCGATGCCCTCGTCCGCGAAGATCTGCCCCACCGTGCGCGAGACGTCGTGATCCTCGCGCGCGATGAGGCGCGGCGCCATCTCGACGATGGTCACGCGGCTGCCGAAGCGCCGGTACATCTGCCCGAACTCGAGCCCGATATAGCTTCCGCCCACGACGACGAGGTGCTCGGGGACGAAATCGACGTCCATCACGGTCTCGTTCGTGTAGTAGTCGCCGTCGGGCATGTCCACCGGCTTCACCGGGCGCCCGCCCACGTTGATGAAGACGACGTCGGCTTCGAGCGATTCATCGCCTACGCCCACCGTGCGCGGGCCGGTGAAGCGCGCGTGCCCGAGCGTGACGGTCACGCCCTTCGTTCCACGCAGCCAGCCCTCGACGGCGCGCACCGACTTGCCGACGATCTCATCCTTGCGCGCCTTCACGCGTTTCATGTCCGTCTTGATCGCGCCGCCCACGTCGATGCCGTACTCGCCGGCGCGCTGCGCCATGCGCGCGGCGTAGGCGCTCGCGACCATCGTCTTGGTCGGCGTGCATCCGTTGTTCACGCACGTCCCGCCGAAGCTCGCGCGCTCGACGATGCACACGCTGCGGCCCGCCGCGGCAAGCCGCGTCGCGAGCGCCGGGCCCGCCTGGCCGGTTCCGATCACGATCGCGTCGAAGCGCCTGGCCATCAGGCGATCGCCTGCTCGATGTCCTCGATCAGGTCGTCCACGTGCTCGATGCCGACCGAGAGGCGCACCAGGTCGGCGGGGCACGTGGAGCCGGGTCCTTCGACGCTGGCGCGATGTTCGGCGAGGCTTTCCACGGACCCGAGCGACGTCGCGCGCTTGAACACTCGCAGGCGCGCGGTGAAATCCTTCGACGCCTGTTCGCCCGCGCGCACGCGAACCGAGAGCATCCCTCCATAGCCTCCCGACATCTGTCGCTTCGCGACGATGTGGCCGGGATGCGTGGCGAGCCCCGGATAGAGGATGTGCGAGAAGCCCGGATGAAGCTGGAAACGTTGCGCGATCGCCATGGCGTTCGCGCACGCCGTGGCGACGCGCAGGTGCAGCGTGCGCATCCCACGCAGCAGGAGCCACGCCTCGAAGGGGCCGAGCACCGCGCCTCCCGCGCCGCGCACGTAGCGCACCTTCTGCCAGAACTCGTCGTCGGCCGCCGTGGCGAGCACGCCGCAAATCACGTCCGAATGTCCATTGAGGTACTTCGTCGCCGAATGCATGACGATGTTCGCGCCCAGGTCCAGCGGCCGCGTGAGCATCGGCGTCGCGACGGTGGAATCGACGGCGAGAACGGCGCCCACCTCGCGCGCGATGCCGGCCGCCGCGGCGATGTCGGTGATGTCCCAGGTCGGATTGGCCGGCGTCTCGATCCAGATCACGCGCGGCTTCGATGCGCGCGCCTTCGCGGCGAGATCGTCGATCGATGCGTTCTCGTAAAGCTCGATGCCCAGGCCGCGCGGTTTCGCGAATTCGAGGAGCCACTTGCGAAACGCCCAGTACATGTT
>Ga0209131_1001427_pt1 | contig 16565 bp, 12 predicted proteins | sample GraSoi_2013_40cm_FD_185826 | JGI IMG/M metagenome (GOLD analysis project Ga0209131, IMG submission 185826) | Grasslands soil microbial communities from the Angelo Coastal Reserve, California, USA - Sample 9_17_2013_40cm (SPAdes) (version 2) | ecosystem: Environmental > Terrestrial > Soil >...
CAGCGAGCGGCGCAGCGACTCCTGCGTGATCGAGAGCGTGTTGCCGCCGATAAGGAGGTTGCGCAGCCGGTCGAACTCGGCCTCGCCGAGCGTCGGCCGTGCGGCGCTGAGCAGCGCATCGCGCGAGAGCCGCGCGAAGTCACCGCCGCGAACCTCGACCAGCTGCGGCAGACCCGGCTTCAGCGGGCCGTCGAGCGGTGAGCGCTGATTCAGGTTGCAGAACGCCGCCAGCGGGAACGGGTTCTGGAAGATGCCGGGCGGGTTGTCGCATTGGCGGTAGCGCCGGCCCGGGTTGTACACCTCGACCGGGTTGGCGAGCGTGCCGGGGATGTACTGCTGTTGCAGCAGGCCGCCGAAGAACGGCGACTTGTTGACGACGTTCTGTTTCAAGCTCGCGGGCTGGCGGACCGCCTTGCGCGCGTCGTCGCCGTACGAATCCGCGGAGTTGAACAGGCCACACGCACGTGTGTAGATGCAGTCGTAGCTGGCGAGCACGCGCGTGAACATGAACATCGAATCGAACGGCCCGAAGCCGTCGGGGAAGATCGACAGCTCGAACTCGACCGAGAGCACGTGCCGGAACTGCGAGAACGTGACGTCGTGCGCCGGCAGATCCTCGCCGGTGAACAACAGGCGCGCTTCGTAGAAGCCGTGAATCGAGAACTTCCGCTCACCGGGCAGGTCCCATTCGAAGGCCTTGGCGCTGTTCGCCAGACCCACGCCCGTGATCAGGATGCCGAGGACCAGAGCAGCAAGTCTGCCCGCAGCCAGCCTTCCCCTCATCGCATTCCCCTCTCTACCTTCCTTACAGATCCGACCGCGGCGCTTCCCTCACGCCGCGGTCGCAGCTTCAGCTCGCTCTCGCCGCTACGGGGAGCGGCTCGGAGTTACCCAAGTGATGTTGCTGCGTGACCTCGCTAAGTGACGCGGCGAAGAATTTCGGGCGGAAGATCGAGAAGCATGCCGGCACGAGATAGATCGCCCCGAGCATGTTCACGAACATCAGGATCGAGAGGAGCTGCGCCATCTCGGCCTGAAAGCGGAGACCGCTGAACGCCCACGCGACGATCCCGCCGATCACGGTGGTCGCGGTAAACGACACGGCCATGCCGGTGGTGCGGATCGCGCGCCGGATCGCCTCGTCGAGATCGCCCAGCCAGGAGTACTCCTGGCGGATGCGGTCGGTGGTGTAGAAGGCGTAGTCGACCCCGACCCCGACGCCGACCGATTGCACCGGCAAGGTCTGGATCGTGAGCCCGGTCTCGCGCCAGGCCATCCAGGCGAGCGAGCCGATGGTCGCGGTCGCGAGGCTGAACACGATCACCAGCCCCGCGATGTTCGAGCGGTAGCTGATCGCGACGAACAGGTAACAGATCAGGAAGATCAGCAGGATGTTGGCGACGTGTCCGCGCTCGACCTCTTCGTTGACGGCGGCGTACACGCCCATGATGCCGCCCGCGAGCACGAACTCCGCGCCGCGCGTGTAGGTGTTCGTGCGCTGCGGGTTGAAGGACTTGTCGTTGAACTTCGTGTTCCGGGTCCAGAGCTCGTAGCCGCAGTAAGTCCGGCAGTAGCGGATCGTCTGCGCGGATGTTGCCCTCGTCGGTCTTCCACTCTTCGTCGACGTAGAACTTGCTGCGCTCGACGATGTAGCGGACGAGCTCGCCGACCGTCGCGAAGCGCGCCATCGCGTCGGCGGCGGAGCGGTCGACCGTCTCGATGCGGTAGTCGTGGTCCGCTGAGAGCTTCTCGGCGACTTTCTCGAGACGCTCGGCGTCGAACCCGAGATCCTTGAACCCCTCACTCGCGGTGAGCGGCCCGAGCTTCGTGCGCGACTGCGCCTGAAGCGCGGCGGCGACGTGAGTCAGGACCTCGTCGGCGTTCACGGAGTCCGACCACTTCCCGACGGGGAGGGGCCGCTTCGTCTGGTAGCCGGTGATCTTCTGATCCTCGTTGATGTCCGCGACCTGCACGGTCATCTGCGAGTGTCTCGGGAACAGGACCGGCCCGACGAGATAGTAGGCGGCGTCTAGCGGCTCGCCGCGGTCCTGAACGAGGCGCACGTTGATGCGCCCCATGGGGTTCTGCTCGATGAACTCCTGCGCGTAGTGGACCGCGCGTTTGATCGTCGTTCCCTTGTGGTCGCGGAAGTAGAACGTGATGTTCGCGTCCTCGGCGTCGTCGGTGAGATACGGGCGCAGGAAGCCGGGAGAGCTGTTCTGCTGCAGCTGGAAGACGATGCCGCCGATCGTCTGCGCGGAGTCGGGCACGAAGCCCCACTTCGGGTCGTTGTAGTGATTCACGAGCCAGTACTGCTTGATCACGTCGACGAGCGAGACGGTCTGGCCGACGTCGACGTAGCGCTTCATGAAGCGCTGCATCGCTTCCATCCGCTGGAGCACCAGGCCGTCGGAGCTCGCGCTCTTGCCGTCGCCGTCGACGAAGATCGTCATCTGGTCCACGCCACCGAACGTCTCGCCGATCTTCCCGGTCGCGACGTTGTAGGGGTGATCCGGCCAGAAGACCGGCGAACCCGGGCGACTCTCACCGATCGTCGTGTGATACAGGACGTACCAGGTCGCGAGCACGAGGCCGAACGCGGTGCCGCCGACGAGCACCCGCTTGCTGACCGGGCCGGTGGCGATGCGCCCCGTCGCCGCCAGGAAGCGCTGCATCCACGCCGGCGTGAAGTGATGGAAATCGTGGGGCGGAGGCAGATACGAGATCATGATCGGGTGCAGCATGATCACGTTGAAGATGATCGCGACCACCCAGAACGAGCCGAAGATCGACAGGTCGCGCATCGTCTGGATCGTGGTGAGGAAGCAGACCGCGAGGCCCGCGGCGTCGGCCAGGATGCCGAGCATGCCAGGCAGCATGAGCTTGGCCATCGCGGTGGTGGCGGTCTCGACCTTCGCGGCCTCGAGCTCTTCGGCGCTGAGTGCGCGGCCCAGGCGGCGCTCGCCCGCCTTGCACGCCATCTCGTAGTCCTCGAAGAAGCGCTCCGCCATCTGGATCGTGTGCGAGATGGAGCGCGCGGTGATGAGCAGCGGAATCACGAGCACGAGCGGATCGAGCGTGATTCCGACCCAGGCGCAGAAGCCCATCCCCCAGATCGAGGTCGCCAGACCCGCGACCATCGGAATCGCCACGCCGTGCAGCCGGCGGAAATACGCGAGCAACAGGAAGAACAGCGCGACGATCGTGACGAGCAGGTAATAGACGATCTGGAACTGTGAGTCGATCACGTAGCCGGTCGCCATGGGCGCGCCCGAGATGTAGATCTCCGCGGTGCCGTCGGCCTCCTCCTCCGCCTTCAGGTTCCGGAGGTAGTTGAACAGCTGGGTGTAGGCCTCGCGGTTGTCGAGGTTCTGCGTGATGAAGCCGGCGGTGATGAAGCACGCGCGGTGATCGCGCGAGACGAGCTGCCCGTAGAGCGTGCCCGGATTCTCGAGCACCTTGTCCTTGAGCTTCGCGAGCTGCTGCGGATCCTCCGGGGTCTCTTCGATCAGCGGCGTGGCTTCGATCGCGCCGTCGGGCTGGATCGTCATCACGCGCGTGTTGACGTGCGTGAGGCTCCGGACCTGGTAGTGATTGACGTTCGGCGCTTCGTCGAGCTTGTTCGTGATGCGAGAGACCTTCTCGAGAAAGTCGTAGTCGTAGATCTCGCCGTCCTTCTTGATCGCGACGATCGCGATCGTGGAGGCGGAGCCGAACTTCCCGGCGAACTTGTCCTGCGCGTGGATGTACGGGTGTTCGGGGAACGTCTTGCGCACGTTCGCATCCATACGGAAGCGAGCGGGCGAGCCGAACAGGAGCTTGCCTTCACCCGTCTCGCTGCGCTGCGCGGTGAAGTTGAAGTAAGCGGCGTTGACCAGCGGGAAGGCGAAGAACAGCGCCAGACTCAACAGAGTCATGAGGGTCGCGAACCGGTACTTCATGATGAGCCGCCCGAAGCGCATCGAGAAGGCGCTCTCCGGGAGGTTCTCCTCCATGAAGTCCTGCGGTCGCTGATCCTCGGGCACGTCTACTCACCGGCACCCGTCGCCGGAACCTGCTCGGGCTTGGGAAGCATCTCGTACCAACTCGTGCCCGCGTCCGTGGAGCGCAGCACGTTTCCGCCCTGACCGACCATCCAACACACCGTCGGCGTCCCGCAGGTCAGATCGCGGAAGTAGCCGTGCTTCTCGGGCGGGAAGCGGCCGTAGCCGCCCTCGTCGCCGAGTTTCTGCCACGACTCACCGCCGTCGAGACTCACGCGGCGCAGACCTTTCTCGCCGACGGCGATCAGTTTCGAGTCCGCGAACGCGGCCGCGAACATCGCCTGCTTCGAGCCGGTCTTGAGATATTCCCAGTTGCGCCCGCCGTCCGTGCTGGTGAGCGCCACGCCGCCGAGTCCGGTGATCATGCCGTGGTCGGGGTCCCGGAACTTCACGTCGAACAGGAACGGTGTCTCGATGACCTCGATCTTCACGACCGGCTCCGCCTGGATCTTGGTGCGCGCGAAGGCCTTCATGTCGACGCCTTCCTGGTCCAGCGGCGTCGCATGCTTGATCTTGATGCGGTCCTGATTGATGCCCTCGTTCTCGAGGAACTTCTGGATCTCGTCGGCGCGCTCGTCCGCGAGGAAGGTGTCCTTGCGCTTGGCCAGCTCGTCGGTGGTGAGATACCCCTCGATCTCGACCTTCAGGTAGGGGCGCTCCGCGAGCACCTCCGCGGCCTTGAAGATCTGCTCCCAGCGGTCCTTCGGGACCTTCCTCTCGCCCTTCGGGAACGAGATGTCGTCGAAGTGCACGGTGCCCTTGATGCGACCGCGCTCCCACGTCTGCCCGCCGTCGTCGGTGCGGAAGATGTAGCCGTACTCCCCGGCCATCCAGCCGTGGTCCTTGTCGGCGAAGAAGACGTCGTTCAGGAAGATGTCGTCGTAGATCTTGTCGCCGCGCTCGAACGCCGCGAGCTCGTCCTCGGACAGATACTTGAAGCTCGGGTGATCGCGGCCGACGAGGAACGAGCGGTCCTCCCAGGTCTTGCCGCCGTCGCCGGTGTAGTAGCGGCCGCCCCAGTCACCCACTGCCCACGCGGTGTTGGCGTCGACGGCGCGCACCGCGAACAAGTGCTGCGCCGGCTTGCGCGGAATCTCCTGCTGCTGCCAGGTGTCGCCGCCGTCGGTCGTGTGAATCACGAAGCCGCGGCGACCGACCGCCCAACCGTTCTTCTCGTCCGCGAACGAGATGTCGTAGATCGACTGATCGGTGAGTGCGTTGAGCTTCTTCCAGTTCTTGCCGCCGTCGGCCGTGCGGTAGATCGCGCCGAAGTAGCCCGCGGCCCAGAGGTGGTCCGGGCCGATCGCGGTGACTGCGTAGAGGTCGTCCGGAAGGTCGATCTGACCCTCCGCGAACTTCTCCTCGTACTTCTCCTCGCTGCACGCGCTCGTCACGAACGCGACGGCGAGCACCAGAATCAGGGCGCGCGTCGCGCGCATTCGTCCGAGCGTGCTCAATGCCCCTCCCCGTCGGGCCCCGAGCGCGCCGCGCGCGGGTCCCTGAGCCGCAAATTTCCCGTCTCCCGGCTCAGTGCGTCGCGCAGAAGCGATGCAGCGGAGGTCCACGAGCGCGCCGACCGGTGGCCGGTTCTACGACGAGCGCTCACCCAGTGTCAAGCTTCCGCGGGAATTCGCGCACGGATGTGCAGCCAATGCGCAGTTCGCCGAGCCATTCGCAGCGAATTGTCGGGCCCTGCAGATAGAATGCGCGCGGTGTCTTACGGGAGAACTCTCACGCTCCGGCCGAAATCGGCCGGGCGAACCCTCGCGCGCGCGGCGCTGCTCGTCGCCCTGCGCGACTTCGGCCCGCTGGGGGCGCGCCGGTCACGCGCCGAGCGCGACACCGCGGCGGGTCAGCGGGTCGCGGAGGCGCTCGGGTCACTCCGCGGGCTCTACACCAAACTGGGCCAGCATCTCGCCACGCGGATCGACGCACTTTCGGATGAGTTTCGTGCGCCGCTCGACGCCCTCCACGAGTCCGCGCCTCGGGTTGCCTTCCGCTCGATCCGCGCCGAGATCGAGAAGGGCCTCGGGTCGCTGTCGCGCTTCGCCTGGATCGACCCGGAGCCCCTGGGCACGGCGTCCATCGCGCAGGTGCACCGCGCGCGGCTGCGCAGCGGTGCCGAGGTCGCGGTCAAGGTGCGGCATCCGGAGCTGACGCCGGACCGCGTCGCCCGCGACCTGCGCGCCCTGCACCGCGCGCTGCCGCTCGTGCGGCCGTGGCTCCGCCCGGCGGACGCCCGCGCCCTGCTCGACGAGGTGGGTGACGCGCTGCGGCGCGAGCTCGATTTCGAGCTCGAGGGCCACGCCGCGGAGCAGATCGCCGCGTACTTCGCCGGTGACTCGCGCGTGCTCGTGCCGCGCGTGCACTGGGAGGCGAGCGGGCGCAACGTGCTCACGCTCGATTACGTGCCGCGCGTCCGCCTCGACGACCCCGCGGCGCTGGCGGCACGCAACGTCTCGCCCGAAGCGTGTCTCGCGATCGTCGTGGACGCGTACGGCCGTCAGGTGTTCGGAGACGGACTGTTTCACGCGGACCCGCACGTGGGGAACGTGTATCTCGTCGACTCCCTCGAGCCGCCGCCGCGCGTGTTGTTTCTCGACTTCGGGCTCGCCGAGCGGCTGGAGCCCGAGGTCCGCGAAGCGCTGCGCATGGGCCTGCAATCACTGCTCAAACGCGACGTCGACTCGCTGCTCGCGGGCATCGTCGGGCTCGGCGCCGTGTTGCCCGGGCGCGAGGCCGAAGCGCGCGCGGCGCTCGAGTCGGCGCTCGCCGCCGGCGCCGCGGGCGCGCTCGGCGCGGACGTCGCCGCCATCCAGTCACTCAAGCAGCTCGGCAAGCGCCTGGTCCGAGAGAGCGGCGCCTTCCGCATCCCGCGCGACCTCCTGCTCTGGGCGCGCACGCTCGCCTACGTCTACAACCTCGCCGAGCGCATCGCCCCCGGCTCCGACCCCATGCGGCTCTTCCTGCCGCACGTGTTGCGGTTCGTGACTACAAACCCAGTGACGTAGTCCTGCTTAGGCGAGCGCGAAGCGCGAGAGTTCGACACCGGCCCGCGGGCCGGTGTCCCGCGGGAGGGGGCCCCGCCAAGTCACGACCTGAGCTTCAAACGCAGCGCGTTCAGCTTGATGAAGCCCGTGGCGTCGCGCTGGTCGTAGCTGCCGCCGGCCTCGAACGTCGCGATGTCCTCGCGGTAGAGTGAGTGCGGCGAGCGGCGGCCGCGCACCATGACGCCGCCCTTGAACAGGCGCAGGCGCACCTCTCCGCTCACGTGCTCCTGGCTCTTGTCGACCGCCGCGCGCAGGAACTCCAGCTCGGGCGAGAACCAGAATCCGGCGTAGACCAACTGCGCGATGCGCGGAATCAGTCGGTCGCGCTCGAGCATGACTTCGCGGTCGAGCGTGATCGACTCCAGCGCGCGATGCGCGGCGTGCAGCACGGTGCCGCCGGGTGTCTCGTACACGCCGCGCGATTTCATGCCCACCGCGCGGTCCTCGACCATGTCCACGCGGCCGACGCCGTGCTCCGCCGCGAGCTCGTTCAAGCGAGTCAGTAACTCGACCGGGCCGAGCCGCCGGCCGTCGACCTTCACCGGCACGCCGCGCTCGAACTCGATCTCGAGCTCGGTCGGCTCGTCCGGCGCGTCGACGACCGACTGGGTCCACTCGAACATCTCCTCGTCGGGCGCGAGCCAGGGGTTCTCGAGAATCCCGCCCTCGTAACTGATGTGGTAGATGTTCCGGTCCATCGAGTAGGGCTTGCGCAGGGTCGCGTCGACGGGAATGCCGTGCTTGCGCGCGTAGGCCATGAGCTCGGTGCGGCCGCCCATGTCCCAGGTGCGCCACGGCGCGATGATCTGGAGATCGGGCGCGAGCGCGTGGAAGGCGAGCTCGAAGCGCATCTGATCGTTGCCCTTGCCGGTGCAGCCGTGCGCGACCGCGTCGGCGTTGAACTGGCGCGCGACCCGCACCTGCTCCTTCGCGAGCACCGGCCGCGCGAGCGACGTGCCGAGCAGGTAGCTGCCCTCGTAGACCGCGTTCGCGCTGATCGCGGGAAACACGAAGTCGCGCACGAACTCCTCGCGCAGGTCCGAGATGACGCAGTCGACCGCGCCGGTCGCGAGCGCCTTCTTGTGCACGGCATCGAGATCCTCGCCCTGCCCGACGTTGCCGACGTAGCAAACCACTTCCGCCGCGTACGTCTCGATCAGCCAGCGCAGGATCACCGAGGTGTCGAGCCCGCCGCTGTACGCCAGCACGATGCGCTTGATTTCGCCCTTGCTCATGGGCGCATCATAGCGAGCACGACGTTCCGAGGTAGGGAGCAAGCCAAGCGCGAAGCGCGAGGCGCGCAGCGAGGCGTAGCCGAGCGGAGGGCGGGTGGCGCGGCTTCGCCGCGCCGGGCCCCGCTAAGTCACTCCACGATTCCTTCGCGGACGAGCTTGGCGATGATTTCGAGCGTGCGGACGCGGTCGGCGGTGGAGACGGAGAGCAGGTCCGCGATCGACATGCGGCCGTCGATCTGCGAGAGCATGAAGCCCTCGTCCGGCTGGAGGCGCAGCTTCATGACCTCCGCGGTCGTGACCCTGAGTCGCAGCACGTGGCCCTGGTCGCCGAGCTCCTTGGCCCACGCCTGCGCGCGCTCGGTGCGCACCAGCTGCAGGTAGCCCTGCACGTCGAGGCGCTCGGGGGCCTCCTTCGCGAGCTTGCGCAGCTCGGTGAACGCGTCGTCGTAGCGCCCATCCTTGTACGCCTGTAGGGCGGACTGGATCTGCGTGTCCGGATCGTCGTCCGCGTCGAACTCGATCACGGGGCCGCTCTTGGGTGTGTCGTCGTCGTCCGTGACCGCGCGCGAGCCCTTGGCGGCGGGCTTCGCGGGGGCGGCCTTGGCTGCGGCGGCCTTCTTCGGCGTCTTGCCCCCGCCGCCGCCCTGCTCCTCGTACGCGGTCTCGAGGTAGTCGTGCACGGCCTGGTTCTCGGGGTCGAGCGCGCGCGCCTGTTCCCAGCACGAGATGGCGCCCTCGAGGTCGCCCAGCCCGTAGTGATTCAGGCCGCGCTTGAGCAGCCGAGTGACTTCAGCGTGTCTCGCGTCGTCCACGACTCAGCCTTTGACCGCCACCTCGTCGCCCTGCTGGTACATGGTCGCAAGGCGCTCGATTTCCTCCGGCGTCAGCGTGCCGCGCGGATTCACCTGGATCGACTGGGCGCGGCCGGTCGCGAGATCGCGCGCCGAGACCGACACGATGCCGTTCGCGTCGATGTCGAACGTGACCTCGATCTCCGGCTGTCCCTTGGGTCCGGGCGGGATGCCCGCGAGCACGAATTCGCCCAGCAGATCGTTGTCGTCCGCGCGCTCGCTCTCGCCCTGCAGCACGCGGATCTTCACCGCAGTCTGATTGTCGCGCGTGGTGGTGAAGATCTCCTGGCGGGAGGTCGGCACCGTGGTGTTGCGCTCGATCAGCTTCGCGAAGTGACCGCCGAAGGTCGCGATGCCGAGTGACAGCGGAGTCACGTCGACGAGCAGCGGTCCCTCCTTCTCCTCGCTGAGCATCGCGGCCTGGATCGCGGCGCCGACCGCGACGACTTCGTCGGGGTTCACGCCCTTGTGCGGCGTCTTGCCGAAGAACGAGGCCACGACCTTCTGCACCATCGGCATGCGCGTCTGGCCGCCGACCAACAGCACCTGATCGATCTGCTTCACGGTGAGCTTCGCGTCGTCCAGCGCGCGCTGCACGATCGGCTGAGTGCGTACGACGAGCTCGCCGACGAGCTCCTCGAGCTTCTCGCGCGTGAGCAGCACGCTCATGTGCAGCGCGTTCTCCTCGGCGTCCGCCGCGATGAACGGCAGATTGATCTCGGTCGAGCCGAGCTGCGAGAGGTCGCACTTCGCCTTCTCCGCGGCGTCCTTCAGGCGCTGCAGCGCCATCGTGTCGCCGCGCAGCGAGAGCTTCTCCTTCTCCTTGAAGGTCGCGAGCAGGTAGTCGACGATCTTGCGATCGAAATCCTCGCCGCCGAGCTGTGTGTCGCCGGAGGTGGCGAGTACCTCGATCACGCCCTTGCCCATCTGCAAGATCGAGATGTCGAACGTGCCGCCGCCGAGGTCGTAGACCGCGATGATCTCGGTCTTGTCCCGGCCGAAGCCGTAGGCGAGCGCCGCCGCCGTCGGCTCGTTGATGATGCGCAAGAGCTCGAGGCCCGCGATGCGCCCCGCATCGCGCGTCGTCTGGCGCTGCGCGTCGTTGAAGTACGCGGGCACGGTGATGACGGCTTGCTGCACGGTGTCGCCGAGATACTCCTCCGCGACGCGCTTCATCTCGCGCAGCACGATGCCCGAGATCTCGGGGATCGTGTACACGCGGCCCGCGACGCGCACGCGCACGTCGTTGTTCGGGCCCTGGACGAGCTCGTAGGGCAGGAGCTCCTTGAACTTCGCGACGTCCGGCGAATCGAAGCTGCGACCGATCAAGCGCTTCGCCGCGTATACCGTGTTCTTCGCGTTGGTGACGGCCTGGCGCTTGGCGAGGTGACCCACCAGGCGCTTCCCCTCTTCCGTGACGGCGAAGATCGACGGGGTCGTCTTGTACCCGCCCGTGTTGGGAATCACGACGGGCTGGCCATCCTCGAGGATGGCCACGCACGAGTTCGTGGTTCCCAAATCGATTCCGATCACTCGGCTCATGTCGTTCCCTTCGCAGCGCGTGACACCCTAGAGTGTCTGAAGCGCCTGGCGGATCTCCTTGTCCATCGGATCGAGCTCCCACGCGCGCTGCAGGTGCTTGCGCGCCTTCTGTGAGTCGCCGGCCTTGCGGTAGACTTCGCCGGCGGACTTGCGGAAGACCTTGCTCTCCTCGTCGAGCGCGACGGCGCGCTCGATGTAGAGCGCGGCCTTCTCGAGACCGCCCTCGAGCTCGACGAACAACTCGGCGAGCGTGTGCGCGAGCTCCGCGTCGGTCGGGGAGAGCTGCGCGGCCTCTTCGAGAAGCTCTGCGGCGGCCACGCGGTCTCTGGAGAGCAGCGTCTCGGCCTTGCGGCGCACCGCGGCGGCGCGCTCGGCGTTCGCGCGCGGGAGGATCTCTGCGAGCTCGTCGTGGTAGCGCTTCTCGCGTGGGTTCAACGCGAGCGCGAGCTCGACGAGCTGCGCTGCTCGCGCCCAGTCGCCGTTCTGCTTCTGCAGCATCGCGGCGTCGAACTGCTTGCACGCGCGCGCGCGGCTCTGCTCGAGCTGGCGCTGCAGCGACACGAGCATGAGGCCGGGTGACTTGAGGCCGAGCCGGCCGCGCAGCGACGCGCCGCGACCGGAAGTGGGCGCTCGAGACACCTGTGTCGCGGGAGGCGGAATCGTGGCCGGACGTGACTCGCTGATGGGCGGCGTGAGCGAGCGATCGTAGGCGCCGCGCAGCTTCGGATCGCGGAGCACGTCGTGCGCGGCGACGATGCGCTTGTACACCTCGTTCAACAGATTCGCGTACGGACCGAGCTCTTTCTTGAAGTAGCGATCCGGGTGGTAGGCCTTCGAGCGCTGGAAGAACGCGTCGCGGATGTCGGCGGACTCGGCCTCGCGGGGGACGCCGAGCACGTCGTAGTACGTGAGCGTGGGGAGCGAGCGCGCGAATTCGCGGATCTCGCGCTGGAACGCCTCGGGCAAGTCCACGCGAGCGCCCGCGTTCGCCGCCTCGTTCGAGGCCGCTTCGCCGTCGCTGCTCGAACTCATCCCGCCTCCACGCCGATGCGCAATTCGCCCCACAAGCTATCGGGGCGGCTCGGCGGGAAATTGAGGCGCGCCGATGCTGTGCGGCGCGCACGTCGCGGGTGTCGCCCGGCTAGCGAGCGATCAGCAGCTCGAGGATCGCCTTCTGCGCGTGCAGGCGATTCTCAGCCTGGTCGAACACGATCGCGCGCTCGGATTCGAACACGTCCGCGGTGATCTCTTCGCCTCGGTGCGCCGGCAGGCAGTGCAGGATGCGCGCTCCCGGCGCGAGCGCGACGAGCTCCGCGTTCAGCTGATACGGTCGAAAGACGCGCCGGCGTGCCTCTGCCTCGCTCTCCTGTCCCATGCTGGCCCACACGTCCGTGTAGAGGAAGGCCGCGCCCTTCACGGCCTCGCGCGGATCCGCGACGAAGCGGATCTGCGCACCGCTCTCCGCGGCGCGCTCGAGCGCCGTGCGCACCAGCGCCGGATCGGGCGCGTAGCCCGGCGGGGTGCTCACCACGAGCGACATCCCGAGGCACGCGGCGAGATTGATCAGCGAGTGACACATGTTGTTGCCGTCGCCGATGTAGCTGAGCTGGTCGCGGCGCAGATCGCCGTGCTCGAGGATCGTGAGCGCGTCCGCCATGGCCTGGCACGGGTGCAGCCAGTCCGTGAGTGCGTTGATCACAGGTACACTGGCGTGTGTCGCCAAGGTCTGAACGACGTCGTGACCGTAGGTGCGCGCGACGATGCCGTGGCACCAACGCGACAGGTTGCGCGCGACGTCCTCGGGGGCTTCGCGCTCGCCGATCTGCACCTGCCCGGGCGGCAGATAGACCGGAAATCCGCCGAGCTCGACGACGCCGACCTCGAAGGTGACGAACGTGCGCAGGCTCGGCTTCGCGAAGTAGAGCAGGATCGAACAGCCCTCGAGCGAGCGAACCGGCACGCGCCGCCGGCGCAGATCCTTCAGCTCGAGCGCGCGCGAGAGCATCTGCTCGATCGCGTCCCGCGGCCAATCCGCGAGCGACAGGAAATCCTTGGGGTGGCGGCGCTCAGGCCTTCGCGCGGACAAGCTTCGTCCCTACGCCGCCGTCGGTGAAGATCTCGAGCAGGAGCGCGTGCGGCACGCGCCCATCGATGATGTGCGCTGCGGTGACTCCGCGCTCCATCGCATGGACGGCGCATTCGAGCTTCGGAATCATGCCGCCCTTCACCGTCCCGTCCGCGATCGCGCGGCGCACCTCGGCCTCGGTCATCTGGTGGACGAGCTGCATCGCGGCGTCGAGCACGCCCTCGACGTCGGTGAGCAGGATCAGCTTCTCGGCCGCGAGCGCCTCGGCGATCGCGCCCGCGGCGGTGTCTGCATTGACGTTGTACGTGTTTCCCTGCGCGTCCACGCCCACCGGCGCGACCACGGGGATGAAGCCGTCCTTGGTGAGCGTCTTGATCAGCGAGACGTCGACACGCTCTGGTGTACCCACGAGGCCGAGGTCGCGGCCCGCCGGGCCGAACATGCGCTTCACGCGCAGGAAGCCGCCTGCGTCCTTGCCGGTGAGGCCGATCGCCTGGCCGCCCGCGTCGCCGATGAGTGACACGATCTCGGCGTTGATCTGGCCGCCGAGCACCATCTCGACGACCTCCATCGTCTCCTCGTCCGTGACTCGCACTCCGTCGACGAACTCGGACTTCTTGCCCAGCCGCGCGAGCAGCTGGCCGATCTGCGGGCCGCCGCCGTGCACGATCACCGGCCGCAGCCCGATGAAGCGCAGCAGGGTCACGTCGGTCGCGAACGAGGCCTTGAGCGCGTCGTTCTCCATCGCGGCGCCGCCGTACTTGATCACCACCGTCTTGTCGAAGAACGCGCGGATGTAGGGCAGCGCCTCGACCAGGGTATTCGCCTTGCGGATCAGCTCTTCCATCGCCGCCTACAAGATGAAGCGCGAGAGCTCTCGGTCTCCCGCGATGTCCGCCAGGCGCTCGCGCACGCGCGCGGCGTCGAAGACTTCGCTCGAGCCGCCGCGGTCGGGCGCTTCGAAGAGCGCGTCGTCGAGCAGTCTCTCGAGCACGGTGTGCAGGCGGCGCGCGCCGATGTTCTCGGTCGAGCGATTCACTTCAGCCGCGATCCGCGCGATCTCGCGGATCGCATCCGGCTTGAATTCGAGCTTCACGTTCTCGGTCGCGAGCAGCGCCTGATACTGTTTCACGAGCGCATTGTGCGGTTCCTCGAGGATCCGCACAAACGCCGCCTCGTCCAGGTCTTCGAGCTCGACGCGGATCGGGAAGCGCCCCTGCAGCTCGGGGATCAGGTCGGACGGGCGCGAGACGTGAAACGCCCCGGCCGCGATGAACAGGATGTGGTCGGTGCGCACCGTCCCGTGCTTCGTCTGCACGCTGGTGCCCTCGACGATCGGCAGCAAGTCGCGCTGCACGCCCTCGCGCGACACGTCGACGCCGTGTGTCTCGCGGCGCGCGATCTTGTCGATCTCGTCGATGAACACGATGCCCGTCTGCTCGGTGCGCTGCACCGCGCGCTCGCGCACGGATTCCTGGTCGATCAGGCGGGCCGCCTCCTCGTCGCGCAGGAAGTCACGCGCCTGCGCCACCTTCACGCGGCGCGAGCGCGTTCGCTTGGGCATCAGGTTGCCCATGAGATCCTTCAGCGAGACGCCCATCTCCTCGATGCCCTGGGGCGAGAAGATCTCGAGCGTCGGGCCGGAACGCTCGGGCATCTCGACCTCGACCTCTCGCTCTTCGAGCTCGCCGGAACGCAGCTTCGCGCGCATCCGCTCGCGGGTAGAATCCGAGCCCTCGCTCGTGCCCTTCATCTCCGGCGTGCGCGGGTACAGGGCGTCGAGCAGCCGCTCCTCGGCGATGCGCTCCGCGGAGGCCTGCACCTTGGCGAGCTCCTCGTCGCGCACGAGCTTCACGCCGACCTCCATCAGGTCGCGCACGATCGAGTCGACGTCGCGGCCCACGTAGCCGACCTCGGTGAATTTCGAAGCCTCCACCTTCACGAACGGCGCAGCCGCGAGCTTCGCGAGCCGGCGCGCGATCTCGGTCTTGCCGACGCCGGTCGGGCCGATCATCAAGATGTTCTTCGGATGTATCTCGTCCTTCAGATCGCCAGACACATTTTGGCGTCGCCAGCGGTTGCGCAGCGCGATCGCCACCGCGCGTTTCGCGGCGTGCTGCCCGACGATGAAGCGATCGAGCTCCGAGACCACCTCGCGCGGCGTGAAGTTCCTCAAAGCGCGAGCTCCTCGAGGCTGATCTGGTCGTTCGTGTACAGACAGATCTCCGCCGCGATGCGCAGGCTGCGCTCCGCGATCTCGCGGGCCGTGAGCTCCGTGGCGTCGAGCAGCGCGCGCGCGGCTGCGAGCGCGTACGCGCCGCCGGAGCCGATCGCGGCCACGCCGCCGTCGGGCTCGATCACGTCGCCGTTGCCGGAAATGACGAGCATGTCCTGAACATCGGCGACGATCAGCAGCGCCTCGAGCCGGCGCATCGAGCGATCGGTGCGCCAGTCCTTTGCCAGCTCGACGGCGGCTCGGCGCAGGATGCCGCCGCGCTCCTCGAGCTTCGCCTCGAAGCGCTCGGCGAGGGCGAACGCGTCGGCGGTCGAGCCCGCGAAGCCCGCGAGCACCTTGCCGCCACGCAGCCGCTGGATCTTCTTTGCGGTTCGCTTCATCACCGTCTCACCCAACGTGACTTGCCCGTCGCCCGCGATCACCACGCTCTTCGCGCGCTTCACTGCAATCACTGTCGTGGCGTGAAATCCGGACTCGCTTCCCATGGCGGTCAGTCTTCCTTTGCGCGCGGGTGAGCTGAACGGTACACGCGCGCCAGTCGCTCGGCGGAGACATGGGTATAGCGCTGGGTGGTCGAGAGCCGCTCGTGTCCGAGCAGCTCCTGGATCGCGCGCAGGTCGACCTCGGCGTCGAGCAGGTGCGTCGCATAAGAGTGTCGCAGCGTGTGCGGGCTGGCGGGGCGCGCGATACCCGCCACGAGCATGCGCCGGCGCAGAATCACCCGCACGCCGCGGTCCGAGAGCGCTCCGCCGCGCGCGTTCGTGAACATGGGCTGCGCGAGCAGACCTTCGGCGGGGCGCAGCTTCAGCCACGTCTCGAGCGCGGCGCGCGCCTCGGCGGGAACCGGCACGATCCGCTCCTTGTTGCCCTTGCCCGAGACGCGCAGCTCGCGGCGGTCGCGGTCCCAGTCGCGCACGCGCAGCGCGGCGAGCTCGGCCACGCGCAAGCCGGTTCCGTAGAGCAGCTCGAAGAGCGCCTTGTCGCGCACCGCGAGCGCGGGGGAGCGAGTCGGATCCTCGCTCTCGACCAGCTGCTCACAGTCCTCGGCCGACATCGGCGAGGGCAGACGGCGCTCGCGCTTCGGCCCGGGCAGGCCCTCGGTCGGGTCGGCGCCGCGCGCGCCGGCCTTCACGCGGAAGCGGAAGAACGCGCGCAGCGCCGCCAGCCGGCGATTGCGCGTCGAGGCCTTGTGCACGCGGTGAAAGCCCGCGAGGTAGCTGCGAACGGCGAGTGACTCGATGCGGTCGAGCCCGCCGGCTCGGCTGCACTCGGGGCTCTCGGCCAGGTGGCGCGCTTCGCCTAGATAGGCCCGCAAAGTGTGCGGCGAGAGACCGCGCTCGGCGGCGAGGTGGCGCTCGAAGGCGAAGAGCGCGCGCGCGTCGGCCGGGGTCACGGCTGTTCCGCGGACGGCGCGCCGACCGCGCGCAGCCAGGGGGCGAGATCCTCGAGCGCGCGCGAGGCGAGCCGCGCGTGCCGCTCGCGCCGCGGCCCGCGCTTCCGATCCCCCTCGAGCGCCGGGAAG
>Ga0209131_1001431_pt1 | contig 16550 bp, 15 predicted proteins | sample GraSoi_2013_40cm_FD_185826 | JGI IMG/M metagenome (GOLD analysis project Ga0209131, IMG submission 185826) | Grasslands soil microbial communities from the Angelo Coastal Reserve, California, USA - Sample 9_17_2013_40cm (SPAdes) (version 2) | ecosystem: Environmental > Terrestrial > Soil >...
CGGCTGGGAGATGAACTGGCTCGCCTACAACATGGGGCACGACGTCAAGCTGCCGCATGCCAACAAGGCGCCGAAACTGCCGTTCCTCATGTACATCAACGCCGAGGCCGACGGCGAGCTGCGCGACCAGCTCGAGCCCGATTCAGTGAAGTACGCCATCACGTCGAAGGAGATCGGCGTCTAGTGCTGCGTGCGCTCGCCGCGGCGCTGCTTGCGGTCGTATCGCTCACTACCGGCGCCGCGGAGCTCAAGCGTTGGGACGGCGGCGCGACGCCGCCGCTCGCGCTGGAGGATCTCTCGGGCAAGCAGCACGACCTGGGCGCTTATCGCGGCAAGGTGGTGCTGGTGAATTTCTGGGCCACCTGGTGCGAGCCCTGCCGCGCCGAGATGCCCTCGATCGACCGCCTGCGCAGTTCGCTCAAGGGCAAGCCCTTCGAGGTGCTGGCGGTGAATCTCGCCGAGCCGCTCTCGCGCATCGAGAAATTCGCGGAATCGCTGCCGCTCGGCTTTCCGCTATTGCGCGATCGCGACGGCGCCGCCGGCAAGGCGTGGAAGGCGAAGCTGCTGCCGGCGAGCTTCCTCATCGGCCGCGACGGCCGCATCCGCTATGTCGCGTACGGCGAGCTCGACTGGTCGAGCGACGCGGTGCGCGCGCGCGTCGCCGAACTCCTTCAGTGAAGCACTTCGCGCAGCACGCGCGCGAGCGCGGCGCGCTCGGCTGCCGGCGCGAAGAGCTTGCGTCGTGCCCGCAGCGCGCTTTTCAGCTGACGATAAAACCCGGGCTCCTTGGCCGCCCGCTGCAGCAGATTTGCGAGCGCGACCTCATCGGTGACGGGGAAATAGCCGGGATAGTCGCCGCCCAGCATGCCGAGGTTGCCCGAGACGCGCGAGGCGATCACCGGCGTGCCGATGCGCGCGGCCTCGGCGATGACGTTGGCGCCGCCTTCCATCACCGAGCTGACCACCAGCACGTGGCTCTTCGCCATCCAGGTGAGCGCCTGACGGTGCGTCATGCCGCCGAACCAGCGGTAGCGCGGCTCGCGCTTCACCCAAGCTTGCGCTTCGGCGGCGAGCTCGCCATCGAGCGCCTCGCCGATCTGCACCACCTCGATCGCTTCCCCGGGCAGCCGGGCCAGCGCCGCCGCCGCGCGCAGCGGATCCTTCTCGGCGCGCAGATGGGCGATCACGGTGACGCGAAACGGCGCCTTGGGCGGACGGTGCGCGAGCCGCGGTTCGGCCGACTGGTACACCACGCGCACTTTGGGCCGGATCGCCGGATCCACTTCGGCGAGCGCGGCGTCCTGCAGCACGATGACGCGGTCGGCAGCCTCGAGCGAGGCGCGCGCTTCGGTCGATGCCGGGAGATCACGGTACAGGTCGGTACCCGTCAGGGTTACGACCAGCGGTTTTTTCGTACTGGCGTAGCGCGCGATCGAGTCATGGCTGCGGCGCGCATGCAGCGCGATCAGCGCATCGCAGGGCTCGCCGTTCCACGCCACATCCACGCGCACGCGGTGGCCGCCGGCGCGCAACAGCGTCGCCCAGCGCAGCGCGGTGTGGCGGTTGCCGTTGCGCAAGCCGGCGCCCGCCGGGGTGACGATGAATAAGCGCGCCATCGACACATTATCTTCAGATCTCGTCGCGAGCCGCGACCACTTCGCGCGCGTCACGAGCGCGATCGAGGGCGAGCGGCTGCTCGGGCCGAAGCTCGCCATCGTCAACCCGCCGCTCTGGGAGATCGGCCACGTCGGCTGGTTCCAGGAGCACTGGTGCCTGCGCTGGAACCAAGGCAGGGCGCTGGCGCCGTCCATCCTGCCCGGAGCGGACCAGCTCTACGACTCGTCGAACGTCGCGCACGACACGCGCTGGGACCTGCCGCTCCCCAATCTGGCGGCAACGCGCGCCTATCTCGCGAACGTGCTGGAAAGAACATTGGAGAGGATGGTCCGGGAGCCGGAGAACCCGCCTCTGCGCTACTTCGTACGCCTTTGCACGCTGCACGAGGACATGCACGCCGAGGCGCTGCACTACACCCACCAGACGCTTGGCTACCCCAATCCAGATACTGGGGTCAGACCCCTGCAAAGTGGACAGGGGTCTGACCCCGATTTGGAATTTGCGGGTGGTTCGTTGCGTCTCGGCGCCGAGCGCGGCGAGGAGCGGTTCGTGTTCGACAACGAGAAGTGGGCGCACGACGTAGAGCTCGCGCCGTTTGCGATCTCGGCATTCCCTGTTACGAATGCCCAGTTCCGCGACTACGCAGACGACGGCGGCGCGCCGCCGCGGTACTGGAAAAAGATGGAGGGCGAGTGGCGCGAGCGGCGCTTCGACCGCTGGCAGCCGCTCGAGCCGGATGCGCCGGTGCGCCATGTCGACTGGAACGAAGCGCAGGCGTGGTGCCGCTGGGCCGGGCGACGCCTGCCCACCGAGGCGGAATGGACACGCGCCGCCGGTACGATGCAATGGGGCGAGGTGTGGGAATGGACCGCGAGCACATTCGCGCCATTTCCCGGCTTCAGCGCCGATCCCTACGCCGATTACTCGCAGCCCTGGTTCGACACCCACAAGGTGCTGAAGGGCGCGAGCTTTGCCACGCCACGCCGGTTAATGAACAACGCGTTCAGAAACTTTTACATGGCTGAGCGCGGCGACGTCTTCGCCGGTTTTCGCACTTGTAGAATGGACGCATGAACGCTCCAGAGAAAATACGGCTCACGGAGTTCAGCCACGGCGGCGGCTGCGGCTGCAAGATCGCGCCGGCCATCCTTTCCGAGATCCTGAGCGCCAGCCCCATCCGGGGATTGCCCAAAGAGCTGATGGTGGGCACGGAGACGTCGGATGACGCCGCGGTGTACCGGCTGAACGAGACGCAGGCGCTCGTCGCCACGACGGATTTTTTTACACCCATAGTCGACGACCCGTTCGACTTCGGCCGCATCGCCGCGACCAACGCGATCTCCGACATCTACGCGATGGGCGGCAGGCCGATCATGGCGCTCGCGATCGTCGGCATGCCGCTCGAGAAGCTGCCGGTGTCCGCGATCCGCGGCATCCTCGCCGGCGGTGAAGCGGTGTGCGCCGCGGCCGGCATTCCGATCGCCGGCGGCCATTCGATCGATACGCTCGAGCCGATCTATGGTCTCGTCGCCCTCGGGCTCGTGCATCCCGACAAGGTGAAGCGCAACAGCTCGGCCAAGGCGGGCGACGTGCTGGTGCTCGGCAAGCCGCTCGGCATCGGCATCCTTTCCGCGGCGTTGAAGAAGGGCAAGCTCTCGGCGGCGGGCTACGCCGAGATGTTGAAGTGGACCACGCGGCTCAACACCCCCGGGCAGGCACTCGCCGAGATGCCGGCGGTGCACGCGCTCACCGATGTGACGGGCTTCGGCCTCGCCGGCCATCTGCTCGAGATGTGCCGTGGCGCCGGTCTGCGCGCCGAAGTCGGCTTCGATGCGCTGCCGGTGATCAGCGAGGCGCTCGACTGGGTGAAGCAAGGTGTCGCCACCGGCGCGTCCGATCGCAACTGGACAGGTTACGGCGCCGAAGTCGACCTGCCGGCGGGTTTTGCCGACTGGAAGCGCAAGCTGATCAGCGATCCGCAGACGAGCGGCGGCCTGCTGGTCGCCTGCTCGCGCGATGCGCTGCCGGCGGTGCTCAAAGCCTTCGAAGGCGAAGGGCGCGAGATCGGGCGCCTTGTCGCCGGCGCGCCCCGCCTCGCGTTTACCTGAGCAGCGGCGCGAGCTTCCGCCAGACGTTCTCGAGCACCAGCGGCTGCGCCTCGGCGGTCGGATGCATGAAATCGGCCTGAAAGTACTCGCGCTTCTCGGCGAATCCCTCGAATGGAAACGGCAGGAGCGCAACCTTGTGCTGCCGCGCGAGCTCGGCGTATGCGCCTTCGAACTCGGTGGTGTACTTGGGCCCGTAGTTCGGCGGCATCTTCATGCCCACCAGCAGCACGCGCGCGCCGCTGTTGCGCGAGTGCTCGATGATGGCGCCGAGATTCGCCTTCATCTGCGCCACCGGCAGGCCGCGCAGGCCGTCGTTGCCGCCGAGCTCGACGATCACCACCGCGGGGCGATGGCGCACGATCGCGGCATCGAGGCGCGCGCGGCCGCCGGCCGTGGTGTCGCCCGAGATGGCTGCGTTGACGACGCTATAATCGAGCCGCTCCCGCTTCAAGCGTTCTTCGAGCAGCGCGACCCAGCCGCGCGAGCGCGCGATGCCGTACGCCGCTGACAGGCTGTCACCCAGCACCAGGATGGACTTACCCGCCGCCGCGGCGCCAGCCGCAGAGAGCATGCACAACAAAAATCCCAGCGTCCTGAAAGCGAGCGGCATCGGCAAGGCGGTGAAGAGCGGAGCGAACCAGCTCGTCATTCTGCGCGACATCGACCTCGAGGTCACGCCGGGCGAGGCGGTCGCCGTGGTAGGCGCTTCCGGCTCGGGCAAGTCCACGCTGCTGGCGCTGCTCGCCGGGCTCGACACGCCGACCAGTGGCACGGTAGAGCTCGATGGCCACGATATTTTTTCGCTGGATGAGGACCGCCGGGCCGAGCTGCGCGGCCGCATGCTCGGCTTCGTCTTCCAGTCGTTCCAGCTGCTGCCGGCGCTCACCGCGCTCGAGAACGTGATGCTGCCGCTCGAGCTCGCCGATCGCGCTGACGCGGAGGACCTGGCGCGCCAGATCCTGGTGCGCGTCGGCCTGGGCGAGCGGCTGCACCACTATCCGAAGCATCTCTCGGGCGGCGAGCAGCAGCGCGTGGCACTGGCGCGCGCCTTCGTGGTGCGGCCGAAGCTGCTGCTCGCCGACGAGCCCACCGGCAGCCTGGACGCGGAATCGGGCGCCGCGGTCATTGCTCTGCTTTTCGAGCTGAACCGCGAATACGGCACCACGCTGGTTCTGGTGACGCACGACGAAGCGCTCGCCGCGCGCTGCGCTCGCATGGTGCGCCTGGTCGCCGGGCGGATAGCCCAGTGAAAAGCGCGTGGCGCATGCTGTTGCGCGACTGGCGCGCCGGTGAGCTCGGCGTGCTGGCCGTGGCACTGCTCATCGCCGTGGCCAGCGTCACCAGCGTCGGCTTCTTCGCCGATCGCGTGAGCCAGGCGCTCGAGCGCGATGCGCACCAGCTGCTCGGCGCGGATCTCGTGCTCGCCGCCGACCATCCCTGGAGCACCGGCATGGTCAAACGCCTGGATGTTCCCGGTATCGAAAAGGCAGAAGCGCTGAATTTCGTCAGCATGGCGCTGCACGCAGGGCAGAGCCAGCTCGCCGGCGTCAAGGCGGTGAGCGAGAACTATCCGCTGCGCGGGCGCCTGCGCACCGCCGCCGCGCCCGGCGCGCCGGACGCGATCGCCGAGCGCGCTCCGGCGCCGGGCACGGTCTGGCTCGAGGAACGGCTGATCACCGCGCTCGGTGCACCGGTCGGCTCGAGCGTGCGCCTGGGGAAAGCCGAGCTGCGCGTCGCGGCGGTGCTGACCCTCGAGCCCGAGCGCGGCGCGAACTTCTTCAACCTGGCGCCGCGTCTGATGATGAACCTCGCCGACGTGCCCGCGACCGGACTGGTGCAGACCGGCAGCCGCATCTCGTACTACCTCTATGCCGCCGGCGAGCGCCCGGCCCTTCGTCTATTGGAAGAGAGCCTTCGCGGTCAGCTTGGCCGCGGCGAGCGTGTCGACACGCTCGAATCGGGCCGGCCGGAGATCCGCGCCTCGATCGAGCGCGCGCAGCGCTTTCTCGCGCTGACGGCGCTGCTCGCCGCGGTGCTCGCCGGTGTGGCGATCGCGCTTGGCACCCGGCGCTTCGTCGAGCGCCACCTGGACGGCTGCGCCGTGCTGCGCTGCCTGGGCGCGACGCAAATGCGGCTCCTCGCTCTCTACGCCGGGGAATTCGCGCTCCTTGGCCTCATCGCCTGCGCGCTTGGCGCGCTCATGGGTTACATCGCCCAGCTCGGCATCGGTGCGGCACTGGCGGATCTGATTCGCGCCGAGCTGCCGCCGCCAACGCTTTGGCCGGCGCTGCACGGACTGCTCGTTGGTCTCGTGCTGCTGCTGGGCTTCGCGCTGCCGCCGCTCATCCAGCTGAAAAACGTGTCGGCGCTGCGCGTCATGCGGCGCGAGGCGGGCACACCAAAAGGCGGCACGCTTGCGGCCTATGGCTTCGGCCTCGCGCTGCTCGCCGGGCTGCTCATCTGGCAGGCGGGCGACCTCAAGCTCGGCGCCTACGTGGTGGGCGGCTTTGCGCTCGCCGTGCTGGTATTTTTTGCCGTCGCGTGGGTGGCGCTGCGCCTCTTGAGCCGGCTGCGCCCCCGCAACCGCGCGCTGCGCTACGGCTTCGCCAACCTGCGCCGCCATGCGCGCGGCAACTCGGTGCAGGTCGCGAGCCTGGCGCTGGGCCTCACCGCGGTGCTGCTCCTGAGCTTCACGCGCAATGATCTGGTCGAGGCGTGGCGCCGCTCGGCGCCAGCCGATGCGCCGAACCGCTTCCTGCTCGGCGTGCAGCCCGATCAGCTGGCGTCGGTAAGGCAATTCCTCGCCACGCATGGCCTGGGACAGCCCGAGCTCTATCCGATGGTGCGCGGGCGCGTCGTCGCGGTGAATGCGCGGCAGGTAACCGAGGGCGATTTCACCGAGGAGCGTGCGCGGCGCCTGGTCGAGCGCGAGTTCAATCTTTCTTACATGGAGACCCTGCCGGCGCACAACGTCGTCTCGGCGGGGCGGTGGACCACGGATGGCCTGTCGGTGGAGGAGGGCATCGCGCAGCGCCTGGGCTGGCAGCTCGGCGACCAGCTCACCTTCGACGTCGGCGGCGAAACCTTCCGCGCGCCGATCAGTTCGCTGCGCCGGCTGCGCTGGGATTCGATGAAGGTGAACTTCTTCGTCATCGCGCCGCCGAGCGTGCTCGGCAGCTTTCCGACGAGCTATATCAGCGCGTTTCGCGTCGCCCCCACTGCGGAGCCGGAGCTCAACCAGCTCGCGCTGCAGTTTCCCAACATCACCGTCGTCGACATCGGCGCGGCGCTGCGCCAGGCGCAGGCGCTGGTCGATCAGCTGATCACTGCGGTGCAGTTCATCTTCCTCTTCGCGCTCGGCGCAGGCCTGCTGGTGCTCTATTCGGCGCTGGTCGCCACCGAGGACGAGCGCCGGCGCGAGGCCGCGGTGATGCGCGTCTATGGCGCTTCGCGGGCGCAAGTCGCGGGAGCTCAAAGGGTGGAATTCCTGGCCATGGGATTGCTGGCCGGCGTGCTCGCGACAATCGGCGCCGCCGTCATCGGCCAGGTGCTCGCGCGGCGCGTGTTCGAGCTCGATCTGCCGCCGAGCGCCGCGCTGCTCATCGTCGGCCCGCTCGCGGGGCTGGCGCTCCTCTCGCTGAACGCGTGGCTCTCCTCGCGCAAGGTGCTGCGCGCCTCGCCCGCGCTCACGCTGCGGGAGTCGCTTTAGAAATATAGAATCGGCCATGGAAGTCGCGGCATTTCTTCTTCTCGGCCTCGCTATCGGCGCGGTCGCCGGCTGGTTTCTGACGCAGCAGCGTGCGCAGGGCGCGGAGAGCCAGCTCGAGCAGGCGCGTGAGCAGCTGGCGCAGGCCAGCCGGCAACGCGACGCCGCCGCGGAGCAGCTGCGCGAGGAATCGAGCCGGCGCGCGACCTTCGAGGCGCTCGCTGCCGGCATCCCGGACCTGCAGCGCGAGATCGAAGCGCGCAGCATGAGCATCGCGCAGCAGCAGCGCACGATTCTCGACGTGACCAAAGAGAAGCAAGGCCTGGCGGCGACCATCGAGGCCGAAAGGAAGGGCTTCGAGGAGAAGCTGAAGCTGCTCGAGGACGCCAAGAAGGCGCTCTCCGATGCCTTCAGCGCGCTTTCATCGCAGGCCCTCAGGAGCAACTCCGACGAGTTCCTGAAGCTCGCCCAGGCGTCGGTCGCGCCGATCAAGGAAGCGCTCGGCAAGTTCGACCTCAAGATCCAGTCGCTCGAAGTCGCCCGCGAGGGCGCCTACCAGGGCCTGGTGCAGCAGGTGAGCCAACTCCTGGACACCGGCAAGCAGCTCAGGATGGAGACCTCGAACCTGGTGCAGGCTTTGCGCTCGCCGGTCACCCGCGGCCAGTGGGGCGAGATCCAGCTGCGCCGGGTGGTCGAGATGGCCGGCATGCTGAACTACTGCGATTTCGTCGAGCAGGAAACGCTCAGGACCGAGTCCGGGGCATTGCGCCCGGACCTGATCGTGAAGCTGCCCGCCGGCAAGACCATCGTGGTCGACGCCAAGGCGCCGGTGTCGAGCTACCTGGACGCGATGGCATCGACCGACGAAGGCGAGCGCAAGCTCAGGCTGCTGGCGTTCGCCAAGCTGGTGCGCGATCGCATTACCGAGCTCGGACGCAAGTCGTACTGGGACCAGTTCAAGGACACGCCGGAGCTGGTCGTGATGTTCCTGCCCGGTGATCACTTCTACAGCGCAGCCCTGGAGGCCGACCCCTCATTGCTGGAATTCGGCGTCGAGCAGCGGGTGCTGGTCGCCACGCCGGTGAATCTGATCGGACTGCTCCGGGCGGTGGCCTATGGCTGGCGGCAGGAGTCGATCGCCGTAAACGCCAAGGAGATCAGCGAGCTCGGCGCCGAGCTGTACAAGCGGATCGCGGACCTCGGCGGGCACTGGATCGATCTCGGCCGCAACCTGTCGAGGACCGTCGAGGCGTTCAACAGCGCCGTGGGCTCGCTCGAGTCGAGGGTGCTGGTGAGCGCGCGCCGGTTCCGGGAGCTCGGTGCCGCGTCTTCCGCCATGGAAATCGACGTCGTCGAGCCCGTGGAGAAGACCGCGCGGCAACTCAAAGTGCTCGACATCGGCAGCGCCTCGAAGGACTGAATCGGGGTCAGACCCCTGTCATTCGTGGGTCACTCTCATACCGCACGCACTGTTGGCGTCGCAGCGCGGGTCCAGAGCCGAAATCGACAGGGGTCTGACCCCGATTTCAGTCGCTGAGCCGTTCGGCGTGTAGTCGATTGACGACAGCATCTCGCTGAATCGAAACATCTTTTAGCGGAGAGAGCTTTCCGCTACCATCGTTGTCGAAGGGGGGTGCTGGCGGCCCTCTTTTGCCGTCAGTTCCCCGCGCCAGACATGCCCTTATCACTGCGCTTCGTCGTACCCCTTGCTCTCGCGCTCGCGGCGATCGCCTACGCGGTGGTGCCGCTCGTCGATCGCCTCACGTTCCAGTGGTTCGTGCGCGACCTCGACGCGCGCGGCGCGCTGATCGCGCAGACCGCGCAGGAGCCGCTGTCGGAGCTGATGCGCGATCCGCGCGGCTCGCGCGCGCGCGTGCAGCGCTACTTCGAGCGCATCATGCAAGGCGAGCGCATCTTCGCCATCGGCCTGTGCGACCGCACGGGCACTCTCGCGATCGCGAGCCCCACCTTTCCGCAGGCCTTGCGCTGCCCGCCGCCGGAGCAGAGGGAGACGAGGAGCTGGGTGCTGCAGCTGCGCGACGGTCCGCTGCATGTCTCGGCCAACCCGGTGGCGGGCGACGCCGGCCCGCTCGGGCAGCTCATCATCGTGCACGACATGAGCTTCGTCGAGCGGCGCAGCGCCGACACGAAGAAGTACGTGCTGTGGCTGTTCGCCGGCATCGCCACCGTGGTGGCGCTCATTACGATGGTGATTGCCGAGATCAGCTGGCGCGGCTGGGTGGCGGGCCTCAAGGCGCTGATGTCGGGCGAGACGCTGCTGCGCTCGCCGCTCGGCCTCACCAGCACCGCGCCCGAATTGCGTCCCATCGCGCGCGACCTGCAGGCGCTGGTGCGCGATCTCGAGGCCGAGCGCGCCGGGCGCGACGAGAGCCAGACCACCTGGGGCCCCGAGGCGCTGCGCAGAATACTGAGACAGGACCTCAAAGGCGACGAGGTGCTGGTGGTCTCGAACCGCGAGCCCTACGTGCACGTGCGGCGCAAGGACAACGTGATCGAGATCCAGCGGCCGGCGAGCGGCCTGGTGACTGCGCTGGAGCCGATCGTGCGCGCCTGCTCCGGCACCTGGATCGCGCACGGCGCCGGTAACGCCGATCGCGACACCGTCGACAAGAACGACCACGTCATGGTGCCGCCCGAGCACCCGGCGTACCGCATTCGAAGAGTGTGGCTGTCGCCCGAGGAGGAGCAGGGCTATTACTACGGCTTCGCCAACGAAGGGCTCTGGCCGCTGTGCCACATCGCCCACACGCGGCCGACGTTCCGCGCCGCCGACTGGGAGCATTACCAGAACGTCAACCGGCGCTTCGCCGAGATCGTGGCCGATGAAGCGCGCACCGAGGACCCGATCATCCTGGTGCAGGACTATCACTTCGCGCTGCTTCCGCGCATGGTGCGCGAGCGCCTGCCGCGCGCCACCATCATCACCTTCTGGCACATCCCCTGGCCCAATCCCGAGGCCTTCGGCATCCTGCCCTGGCGCGAGGAAATTCTCGACGGCATGCTGGGCTCGTCGATCCTCGGCTTCCACACGCAGTTCCACTGCAACAACTTTTTCGACACGGTGGACCGCTTCCTCGAGGCGCGCGTCGACCGCGAGACCTTCTCGATCTCCTACGGCGGCGACACCACCGAGGTGCGCCGCTATCCGATCTCGATCGAGTGGCCGCCGGCCGCGCTGCAAGTGCAGGTGCCGGTACCCGAGGCGCGCGCACGCGTGCGCGAGCGCTTCGGGCTCGACGCGGACGTGAAGCTGGGCGTAGGGGTCGACAGGCTGGACTACACGAAAGGCATCCTCGAGCGCTTCAGCGCCATCGAGCGCCTGTTCGAGCTCGAGCCGCGCTGGATCGGCCAGTTCGCCTTCATCCAGGTGGCGGCGCCTTCCAGAAGCTCGATCAACGAATACCAGAACCTCGATGCCCGGGTGCGCGCGGAGGCGGCGCGCATCAACGAGCGCTTCGGCAAGGCCGGCTACACGCCGATCGTCCTCAAGATCGAGCACCACGACGCGGCGCAGGTCTACGAGCTGTACCGGGCCTCCGAGCTGTGCTTCGTCTCGAGCCTGCACGACGGCATGAACCTGGTCGCCAAGGAGTTCGTCGCCGCGCGCGACGACGAGCAGGGCGTGCTCATACTTTCGCAGTTCACCGGCGCGGCGCGCGAGCTCGCCGAAGCGCTGATCGTCAATCCCTACGACTTCGAGCAGAGCGCCGCGGCGCTGCACCTCGCGCTCACCATGTCGGCCGACGAGCAGCGCGCGCGCATGCGCAGCATGAGGAACCTGGTGCAGGAGTTCAACGTGTTCCGCTGGGCGGGGCGCATGCTGCTCGACGCGGCACGCATGCGCACCCGCAAGCGCGTGCTGGCGCGCACGCGCGCCGCGCGACGAAAAGCGGGCACTGCCTGACCGCAATGCCGCCGTTCAGACCGGATTTCGCGTTTTTCCTGGACATCGACGGCACGCTGCTCGAGATCGCCGCCACGCCCAAGGCGGTGCACATGGCCAAGGACGATTGCAAGCTGGTCGCGGCGCTCTATGACAAGGCCGACGGCGCGCTCGCGCTGGTGAGCGGCCGGTCGCTGGCGATGATCGATGAGCTGTTCTCGCCGATGCGCCTGCCCGCGGCCGGCCAGCACGGCGTCGAGCGCCGCGACGCGCGCGGGCGCGTGCACAAGCCCTCCCTTTCGGACGATCTGCTGGCGCGCGCGGCTGAGCCGATCCGCGCCTTTGCGCAGCAGCACGCCGGCCTGGTGTTCGAGCACAAGGGCTACAGCATGGCGCTGCACTATCGCCTCGCGCCGCAGCTGGCGAGCGCCGCGCATGCCGTGGTGCGCGAGGCGGCGCGCGAGCTCGGCGACGGCGTCGAAGTGCAGCGCGGCAAGATGGTGGCCGAGCTCAAGCCGGCCGGCCACGACAAGGGCCGCGCCATCGAGGCTTTCATGAAGGAGCGGCCGTTCGCGCGCCGCGTGCCGGTGTTCCTCGGCGACGATCTCACCGACGAGCACGGCTTTCGCGTGGTCGACCGCCTCGGCGGCCATTCGATCAAGGTCGGAGCGGGGCCGACGGTGGCGCGCTGGCGGCTGCCCAACCCTTCGGCGGCGCGCGCCTGGCTCAACGAGTGGCTTGAACAGCGCGGGTAGGCGATGATGCCGCCTTGTCCGCGAAACCCGCCCTCACCGAACGGCAGGCGCGCTATGCCACGATCGCGGCGACGCTGGTCGGGCTTGCACTCTGCCTGTACCTTGGCCTGATCGGCGCGTTGCTGGCGGGACTGCTGGTGCACGAGCTGGTGCATCTGCTCGCCGCTCGCATCGCGTTCGGCAAGCACAACGTCACGCGCGCGCGCCTGACGAGCGTCGGCCTGATCGGCGCGCTGGTCATCGGCGTGCTGGTCGCGGCGGGATTCGGCATCGCGGCATTTTTGCGCAGCGAAGGCGCGAGCCCGGCGGCGCTGCTGGACCGCATGGCCGACATCCTGGCGAGCTCGCGTGCTTCCCTTCCGGCGTGGATCGCCGAGCGCATGCCGCCCGATACCGAGACGCTGCGCCACGCCATCGTCGAGTGGTTGCGCACGCACGCCGCCGAGCTGCAGCACATGGGACGCCTCTTCGGCGTCGGCTTCGTGCATGTCCTGATCGGCATGGTGATCGGCGCCATCATCTGCTTCCGCGAAGCGCGCGCCGAAGGCGACAAGACCCTGCTGCTGCGCGAAGCGAGCGAGCGCGTGAAAACGCTGGCGCATGCCTTCCGCAGCGTGGTGTTCGCGCAGGTCAAGATCTCCGCGGTCAATACGGTGCTGACCGCGATCTACCTGATCGGTATCCTGCCGCTCTTCGGCATCCACCTGCCTTATGCCAAGGCGATGATCGCGGTGACCTTCATCGCCGGCCTGCTGCCGGTGATCGGCAACCTGATTTCAAACACGGTGATCGTGGTGGTCAGCCTGTCGGTGTCATTCGCCGTGGCGCTCGGCTCCCTGGTCTTTCTGATCGTGGTGCACAAGCTCGAGTACTTCCTCAACGCGCGCATCGTCGGCGGCGAGATCAAGGCCTCGGCGTGGGAGCTGCTGTGCGCGATGCTGCTGTTCGAGGCGGCCTTCGGCCTGCCCGGACTGGTCGCGGCGCCGATCTTCTACGCCTACGCCAAAGCGGAGCTGCGCCAGCTCGGTCTGATATGAGCAATGGGGCCCGATCCCGGCGTCGCATTGTGCTTCGAGCGCTGGGTTGCCTCGGGTTCGTTGCACCCTCCAGTGCGATAGCGCAGCAGGGCACCCGCCAGCGGCGTATGGGCGCGTTGATCGGCTGGAGCGAAGGCGGCCCGGCGGGGCAAGCGCCTCTGGCAACGCTTAAAGAACGACTCGCGGCGTTGAGTTGGATCGAGGGCCGCAACCTCAGAACGGAGATGCGCTGGTCGGCAGCAGATCCGCAGACGGCCTCGATCCATGCCAAGGAGCTGGTGGCCTTGAATCCGGACGTCATCCTATCGGTCACGACGCCGGCGACGGCCGCCTTGCAGCGCGAGACGAAAACCATCCCGATCGTATTTACCGCCGTCTCGGATCCCATCGGCAGCGGTTTTGTCCAGAGCCTGGCGCATCCCGGCGGCAACATCACCGGCTTTATCGATATGGAATCAGCCGTGGTCAGTAAAGGCTTGCAGGTGCTTACCGAGATCGCCCCGCAGGTGAAACGGATGGCGGTGATGTTCAATCCGCGCAGCGCGCCGTTTGCCGAATACTACTTGCGTGCCGTAGACAGCGTCGCAGCGAAGTTGCGCATAAACGTGTTCGCTGCCACGGTCGCCAGCGAACAGGAGATCGAGCGAGTCATTGCCAGTCTTGGGCGTGAGGCGGGCAGCGGCTTGATGCTGTTGCCGGAAGGATTCATGTCGGTACACCATAGGTTGATCGTCGCGCTGGCCGCCCAGCACAAGGTTCCCGCGGTCTACTACGCCAGCTTTGCGGTCGCGCAGGGCGGGCTGATCGCGTACGGGGTTGACTTTATCGATCAGTTGCGTCGCGCTGCCGTGTATGTTGATCAAATCCTGCGCGGCGCGAGGCCGGCCGAGCTGCCGGTGCAACAACCCGACAAGTTCGAGCTGCACATCAATCTGAAGACCGCGAAAAGCCTCGGGCTTACCGTGCCGCCGTCTTTGCTATTGCGCGCCGACCACGTGATCGAGTGAACTTGCGCATGGGGGTTGACTTGGGCGGCACCAAGATCGAGGTGGCCGTGTTCGACGAGGCGGGCAAGGAGCGCTTTCGCCACCGCGTGCCGACGCCGCACACCGGGTACGACCAGGCGCTCGACGAGCTGGCGCGCGTCATCCTGGAAGCGGAGCGCGAGGTGGGCTCTCGTTGCAGCGTCGGCATCGGCATGCCCGGCGCGATCTCGCCGCGCAGCGGGCGCGTGTTCAACGCCTACAACACGCCGTTCAACGGGCGGCGGCTGCAGCACGACCTTCAGGAGAAATTGCAAAGGGAAATTCGTTTCGAGAACGACGCCAACTGCTTCGCGCTGTCGGAAGCCTTCGACGGCGCCGGGCACGGCGCGGCGGTGGTGTTCGGCGCGATCCTCGGCACCGGCGCGGGCGGCGGCATCGTCGTCGCGGGCCGCGTGCTGCGCGGGCACAACGCCATCGCCGGCGAATGGGGTCACACGCCGCTGCCGTGGATGACGAAGGAAGAGCATCCCGGCCCGCCCTGCTACTGCGGGCGCGCCGGCTGCATCGAGCAGTTCGTCTCGGGGCCGGCGCTCAACAAGGAAATCGCCGCGCGCGGCGAGGAGCTCGCCAACGAGCTGCACGAGGATCGCCTCGCGCGCGCCTTCTCGATGGTGGTGAATTTCCTCGACCCGGACGTCATCGTGCTGGGCGGCGGGCTGTCGAACATCGAGCGCCTGTATACGACGGTGCCGCGCCTGCTGCCGCGCTACGTGTATTCCCAAACGGTCACCACGGCGCTGGTGCGCGCCAAGCACGGCGACGCGAGCGGCGTGCGCGGCGCCGCGATGCTATGGAGCCTGGAGACCGCCTGAGCCTGAGCACTGATAGATGCTTAGCGCACGCTCCATCGAGGGTTGTCCGCCGATGAAGAGCTGCTTGAATTGAGTTTGCACGACCTTGCCCCACGCGGTCACGCTTTCCACAAAGCGCACTTTGTGGACATCGTCGCTGATGCGCTGGCGGTGCCAGGGACTGTCCGCCCATGGCCGGTAGCGGCGCGCGTCGCAGCCAAACACCTCGGGATTGAAAGCGTACGACGCAGTCACCAATTGCCATCCCTCCATGCGCGTGACCGTCGCCACGATCAGCACGGGCACCGGCACCTGGATCTTCTCCTGGCTGAGCCAGTCCGCGGTCTGCTTGAACATGCCTTGCGATTTCACAGTGAAATTGGCGACCCTGTGGTCGACCAGCAGGCAGTCTTCGCCATCGGTGCCCATGCTGCTGGAGAGGTCCGCGCGGAACAGCGTGTCCTGCTTTCTGCACGGGTGAGTGACCCAGTCAAAGCGGAAGCTAGGTGGCTTCAACGCGACGCTGACCCAGACGGCCGCGCGCAGTTTTTGCGCGTCGGTCTGCACGAGCATTACGCGCGCCAGCTTGGCTCGCGGCTTGGAGAGGTCGCCTTCGAGCAGCTTCGGCTCGTCGAAGCCGTTCGCCGTGAGAACGAACCGACCCTCGGGGAGCGGAATCGCCCGGCCGCCGAGGTTGAAGGTGCCGGCGAACACGGTGCCGATCGGCGGAAACTGGATGCTCTCACCCTGGGCCATCGTCGCCGAGCACCATGCTGCCGCGAGCGCCGTGAGTGTTCGAACCATGGAGCAGGTCGTCATATCGCCTCCCGGGTTAGCTCAGCCTGCCGCAAATGTACTCCTCGGCAGCTAGACGTGCGACAAGGCTTCCTTGATGAGCGACAGGTCCTTCACCAGCTGCTTGAAGGCGAGTTCGCGCTCCTCATCCTCCTGCAGGCGCAGGAGCGCCGACGGATGCAGCGTCGCGAATACATAAGGCGCGAGCGGGCTTTCGACGAACTGCCCGCGCGACACCGTGACCTTAAAGTCCTTGCCGATCACCGCGCGCGCCGCGGTGGCACCGAGCGCCACGACGACGTGCGGCTTGACCGTCGCGATCTCGGCTGCAAGCCACTGGTGGCAGGCGTCGACCTCGCGCTGCGCCGGCGTCTTGTGAAGGCGCCGCTTGCCGCGCAGCTGCCACTTGAAGTGCTTGACGGCGTTCGTCACGTACAGGTGCTCGCGCTCGATGCCGGCCGCCTCGAGCGCCCGGTCGAGCAGTTTGCCCGCCGGCCCGACGAAGGGCAGGCCCTGCTTGTCCTCCTCGTCGCCCGGCTGCTCGCCCACCAGCATGACGCGGGCGTGCGGGTCGCCGGCGCCGAACACGGTCTGCGTCGCATTGGCCCACAGCGGGCAGGCCTGGCAGGCGCCCGCTTCTTCTCTGAGCTGTCTGAGGCTCTTCGCCATGGATCGTTAGAATGCCCGGCTTGAAAAAGATTGCAGTCCTCACGAGCGGCGGCGACGCCCCCGGCATGAACGCCGCGATACGTGCCGTGACCCGCGGCGCGCTCGCCCGCGGCTGGGAAGTC
>Ga0209131_1001432_pt1 | contig 16548 bp, 17 predicted proteins | sample GraSoi_2013_40cm_FD_185826 | JGI IMG/M metagenome (GOLD analysis project Ga0209131, IMG submission 185826) | Grasslands soil microbial communities from the Angelo Coastal Reserve, California, USA - Sample 9_17_2013_40cm (SPAdes) (version 2) | ecosystem: Environmental > Terrestrial > Soil >...
CGTGAAAGGTGACGCGCTCCATGTTCAACAATCGGCGCATGACTTCAATGGTCTCGCGCATGGCGAGCAACGGTTTCTTTCGTTCAATACCTACGTTTTTTGCGAGCGGATCCCACCATGCTCCGATACCGCAGATGATTCGATTTGGAGCGAGGTCATCCAGGGTGAGGAAGGTAGCGGCCAGTAATCCAATGTTGCGCGTCCAGTTATTGATGACTCCGGAACCGACTTTGATCTTATTGGTCACGGCTGCATACCCAGCCATTGGCACGATTGCATCCCTCACCAAACGCGACTCTGCCTGCCAGACAGCTTCAAATCCTTTTTCTTCTGCATACCTGGCATATTCCAAGCCGTCACGCAGGTCGTGTGAATCTTGAAGATAAAGCGCTACGCGTTGTTTGGTCATGACGTTCTCCTTTAAAAATTTTCCCACACACTGCCTTAGCAGGTGGTGCAAGGGCGGTTCATTTGCACCTTCCTGCTCTGTTTGCGATTAAGAATTTATATCTTTGACCCTTCCATTTTACGCACCATTTCCAGGTCTTCGGGCAAGTCGAGATCCAAACCAAGCGAAGGCAGCTCAACGACCTCCAGGCGTGCACCTGCCTGTTTGGCCCGTTCACAATGTCGTTGGAATGAATCTTCGCCGAAATCATATTCGATCAGCCCGGCTGGCACCATCAACAATGCATTTGTTCCTTTTCGATGCCTATCCGGCGCAATCACCACAACGGGTGGTTTTACGGCCCTGTCGATTAGAGTGCTCACGTCAGCAGGTGTCAACAGAGGCAGGTCTGCGGGTAAAACTAAAACGCCTTGAGTCGCATGGACTTGTGCTACAACACTCGCGCGTTTCAGTGCCGTATTCAAATGTGGCTGACCATCCTCCTGCACAGTTTTTGCGCCATGATTGCGCGCAATTGTCAGGGCATGGGGGTCACGACTCACGACCAATACCTGGTCGATCTCTTTCAATGCGGCAAGCGTGGTGAGAGTTCGTTCTAATAATTCCTGATTTAATGCAGTTCTTTCATCTTCAGAAAGCGCCCCGGCTAAACGAGACTTTCCTCGTCGTAATGGTTTCACAGGCACGATAGCCCAAAGTGTCATGTTTACAAACTCCCGATAAAGTGTAGCACATCATTCGCCAGTCGGGCGCGATCTGCAATGTTTTGCATGAGCGTATCAGTCAAGAGTGTTTTTACGCTTACATCTTTTGAAATTTTTTCGTCCATCTTGTCTAACACAAAACCGGTCAATAAGCCGCGATAATGTTCGGCAACTGCAAATGCCGAAGGTTCGATGCCTAATTCGCTATACATTTTTGCTGCAGGGCCTTTCACCGTCTTACCACCGATGATGGGTGAGACCGCGACTACCGGCTTGTTTATCTTTCCGACGACACGCAGAATGGGATCGATGCTTACCCATGGATTTGACGGGCAAATGACCACTGCGTCTGCGGCATCGATCGCTTCGCGCGTCCCGGGAGCTGGTTCAGCAGAATCGACTCCATCAAACCGAAAGCCTTTGACCGTCGGCTCACAGCGCCTGTGAACAAAATATTCCTGAAAAGCCAGTTCGCCCTCATTTGTATTTACAATCGTCCTTACAGGTGAGTCAGACATTGGCAGGACATTTTGCCTTATATCCCATGCTTTGCAAAACTCGTGCGTGATCTGTGAAAGAGACCTACCCTCTTTGAGTCGCCGCGTACGCTCGAGATGGGTTGCAATATCCTGATCGCCCAGGCGGAACCAGTTTGGTCCGCCGAGCTTTTCTATATTCGAGATCGTATTCCAGGACTCATTCGCGCGTCCCCAGCCGGTGTCAAAGTTTGCAAGACCGGCAAGTGTATAGCAAACTGTGTCAAGGTCGGGCGAAATGTATAAACCCAAATGTTCAAAGTCATCTCCGGTGTTGACGATGACTGTGAGATCTTCAGGTGCAAGGATTTGGGCGAGTCCATGCGCGAGTTTTGCACCACCAACCCCGCCCGCGAGCGCGACGATTTTCATAGCTTCTTTAGATTGTTTTTACAATTTCTTCGATTGGTTTTCTTGCCCTAGCTTCTGGAACAACAACTGGATATCCTAATAGGAACATTGCCTGTGGTTCCCATGTTGCTGAGATATTCAATGCGGTTTGCACGGTCTCTTGCGCGAACATGGGGCTGCACACCCAAACACCGCCTAGCCCCTCGGCGTGCGCAGCGAGTAAAAGCTGAATGCCGGCGTTCGCAGCGGATTGTGTTGCAATGATGTATTCTGCTCTTTGCCGATGCTCATCGGGATAAGCATCCATTTCGCTCATGTCCACGCATAAAATGATTACAACAGGTGCGTTTGTGACTCGTTCACGTGATTTGCTCACTCGTTTTTCGATCTCGCCTGACGCAGTATTGTCTTTTTCCAGATCATGTTGAAATTCCTCGGCCATTGCATCCGAAAGACGCCTTTTGGAATCCATATCTTTTAACACAACAAATCGCCAGGGCTGACGGTTGTGTGCGGACGGCGCAAATGTAGCAGAGAGGAGAATCTCGTTTATAACAGAATCGGGCACTGGGTCCGGTTTGAAGCGGCGGATCGAACGGCGGGTCCGCAAAAAGGTATGAAGATCAGTTGTGCTTGTCAAAGTGTATCGGTTTAATTTTGTAGATGATGCGCTTTTGGCCTTCTTTATATTCCCATGGCACGTTATCATATTTGAGCGAAAGCCGATTAATGTGTTCATCTGCACCTTCACGAACGTATTCGGCTACCTGGCCGCGAATACCAATATAGCGATCTGGGGACTTCGGATCTTGAATCACCAAAGCGACCCTGGGACGCACTTTCATGTTTTTATCTTTAACACGGCCTTCGTTGGTGTTGATCAGGATATATTCGTCATCTGCATTGAACCAGACAGGCGTGACTTGTGGCGAACCATCAGACATGATGGTTGCAAGAAAAAGATAAGCCTTGGTTTCATCTTTGAGGAGGTCGAGATATTCGTTTGGAAAATTTTTCATATTCACCTCGGGACAAAAGATAACAAGCGCATATTGGAATTGTATTAGCGAAACATATCCTGCTCTGCGGGTCGGAGTAGTTCCTTGAACGAGCCTTCGCGAAGCTCATAAGGGAAGCCGCGCACATGGACAACCGGTGTTCCCTCTGCAGCCTGACCCATGACGAGCGAAGCAGCTGCAGCAAGCTCATCGGCCACTCCTACCATCGTGATACGAAGGGTGTAACCGAACAGGTCTGTCCAGCCGCGTTCATCGATCAGAGCCGGCACTCCACTTAATCCGATGCACATTCCAACGGTTCCATTACGCCAGGCGCGGCCGTGAGAATCCACAATCATGACGCCAACATCAACATTTAGTTTCTCTTTTATTTCTTTGCGAATATATTTGGCTGAGCGTTCCGGGTCTTCCGGGAGCAACAAAACATATTCCTCACTTGGATTCCCATCTCCTGCCACATTGGAATGATCGATGCCTGCGTTGGCACATAAAAATCCAAGTTTGTGCTCAACTATGATCGTGCCAATACGTGTGCGGATGATCTCGTTACTTTCCTGGAGGATGAGCTCGACGACGCGCGCGTCCTTCTCCGTTTTTGTCGCCAGCTCAATCGCCTTTTGAGTTGGCGTTATCTTTGCGAGATTGACCATGCGTCCTTCGGCCTTGCTAACGATCTTCTGCGCAAGGACGATAATATCGTTGTTTTGCAAGTTGATTTCATTGCTCGAAAGAGAATTGAGAATAATATCCGCCAAGTTATCATCTCGGCGGATCAAGGGAATATCTTTTAGCGCAGTAATCGTGAGAGTCATAGGTCGCACATTGAAGATTCGAACTTATCAACGCGCTAACGGTTTACGCCAGTGATCTTGATGCCTGAATGAGTAGAACCATATTTTTTATTGATGCCAATCAAAACGCTGGTTAAGCCTTCGACCACCACAGAATTCTCAAGCGGCCCGGCGTCCCAGCCGCGCAATCCAGTTGCATCGACAAGTTTAATTACCTCATTGCGCGCTTCCTTGGATGTGCCGGTGACGAGTACATCGCACTCGTCACTTCTACTGTCCAATAAATGCTCGTGCGAGATATTCTGAAATGCGGCACAGACTTGTACGTCCTCTCCTACGATTTGTCTCGCTTCCTGCGCGGCAGAGCCAGCCGCGGGCATCTGCACAATGGAAACTTTGGGAGGAATCAGCGGAACAGTTACATCTACCAGGATCTTGCCCTTCAGTTCTGCTTTGACCGACTCCAATGTCTCTTTATGTGCAGAGTATGGGACGGTCAACACAGCGATGTTCGCTTTGCGTGCAGCCTCTACATTGCTCAAGCCTTCGATGATTGCTTCCCCACCGAGCAATTCCATAACTTCTTTCGCGGCGCTCTGCGCCTTTGCCGAGTCGCGCGAACCAATGTGAATATGGTAACCAGCCTCTGCCCATCGATACGCCAGCCCTTTGCCTTCTTTTCCGGTACCCCCTAAAATTGCGATACTTAATAACAGCGATGAATCACTCATTAAATCTCCCAAAAGCCTTTCTATGATACTTTTGCCACTTCTTCTTGATATTTTTCCCAAATGCGCGGCGCAATCTCTTTTGCACCTGCTGCAATCTCTGCTTCGTCCAATGTAAGTAGCTTGCGGTCTTTCATCAACACTTTGCCCGCAACCATGGTCGTTGTGATCATACTTTCCTGGAAGCCAAAGAGTATATGCCATGGCAGGTTGCCATCTGTCACCGGTGTAAATGGATAATACTCAACGAAAATCAAGTCGGCGACTGCGCCCTTTGTGATTTGTCCAAGCGGGGCTGCAGGGAAGAACATATTGGCCAAGGCCGCATTGTTATAAGCAGCCATCTGCGTTATGTCATTTCCATTCATGCGGCGTGGATCGCGGTGATGCGCTTTATGCAGGAGATAGGCTGTCTTCCATTCCTGCCACATGGCATTCGAGAAGCCGTCGTTTCCGAGGCAGACTTTTACTCCGAGCCTCATCATCGATTCAACCTGTGCGACGCCAACGGCGTTATTCATATTTGAGCGCGGTTGATGCGTGAGCCACGTATCGGTCTCTTTTAGGATTTCCATCTCTCGCACGTCAAGATGAACGCCATGTGCGCTAATCGTGTTTGGGCCGAGAATGCCATGCTTCAGCAAACGATCCATGGTTCGCAGTTCAGTTTTATTCAAGCTGTCATATTCATCTGACTCGTGTTCCGCAGTGTGGATGTGAAACCCCGTCCCTTCAGGTGCCGCGGCGCGGCAAGCTTGCAAAGTGACACCGGAAAGCGTCAGGCTGGCGTGCAAGCCGAAGGTCCCTGCAAGGCGCGGATGCGGTTTGGCTGCCAATCGTTTTAAGAATCGTACATTCTCGTTAATCCCTGCGCTGGCTTTATCCAATCCGTCTCGATCTGTCACTTCATAACAAAGCACACCGCGCAATCCGCTTTTATGTACTACGTCAGCGATAATATCAAGGGAACCATCAATATAATTTGAAGAAGCGTGATGATCGATCAGGGTGGTGGTGCCATGTTTGATCGCATCCACCAGGCTGACAAGCGCCGAATAGCGGATCGCTTCTGCGTCCAACGACCGATCAAGCGGCCACCACAACTTCTGCAGGATCTCAGAGAAGTCTTTGGGTGCCGGCCCGGGGATGGCCAACCCACGTGCGTACGCGCCATAAAAATGGGTGTGCGCACAGATGTTGCCGGGCATCACATATTGTCCGGCGGCGTCCATGGATCTGGCCTTTGGATATTTTTCCATGAGAGCCCGGGCCGTACCAATCTCCTTGATGTGATCTGACTCAATATAGATCGCGTAATTATGAAGGACGCGATTTGGAGTTTCCCATGTAATCAGATTGGCATTGGTAATAAGCATGGTTAACCGAATCCATACTGGCTGGGATGCGGAAGCTTGAAACCTGACGTGCCGATCTCCCAAAGCACGTTGTAGGCGGCTTCGCGTAATTCAGGGTCGTCTTTATACATCGCGCTATAAAGCTGTGTGACAACACCTTCAGTGGGAGTAAATTTTAGATAAGGCAGGGAGGCGAGGCGCGCCTCCGCATCGTCACTCTTAAGTGCAAGTAAAAGTATATCGGTCGCTTGCGCGCCCGGAGATATGCCAGTCCCATTTTTGCCTGCAAACTCTATCAGCCAGGGAGACTCGGATGGTGCTTTTAGTTTGTGAGGCGCGCGATCCGCTATATTCTTTTTCCCATCCAGTACTTCTGTGGCCGCATTCCGTACGACCCATTGATCGTCTTCCACCTGGATCTTTTGTAATGCTTCAGTTGCCCACTGTTCATCGAGCCGACCAAGTCCGTAGGTTGCTGCGCGTCGCAACAAAATATCTGAATGGGATACACCATCGCGTAACATGGCGTGACCTTCGTTCAAGTCATTCGCGAGGGCTTCCGCCGCCGCGCGACGTACTTCATCATCGCCAGTCAAGAGAGTACGCGCAACAATTTCTAATGCGTCGTTTGTACCGATTGCAACCAGAGCCATACAGGATGCTCGCCGTACAGAAAGGCTGGGTGCACTTAATGCGTTTTCCAATACAGGAATTGCTTTTATATCTTTCATGACGCCCATGCCCAAGACCGCAAGCTGGACGAGTTCGAACGAGGTCGTCGTTGCAAATTGGCGGAATAAAGTTGCAGCACTCGGATCATTGCTGGCAGCAAACGCGGCCATGGCCTGTCCACGTAAACTCAGTGGGATGCCTTCGGTTTGCAAAACAGTTGCAAGTGTCCCGAAAAGTTTGCCGCGCCACGGGGCATTTCTCGGCGCATCGCGCAGCCAGCGGGCGGCTCCCATTAATGGACGATGCATGGGCAGGCGCGAGAATTCCATGAGCGATTGGACAAGTTTGCTCGCATCACCATGTGCCGCGAAGTAACGCATGGCCAGGTATTTGCCAGACCAATCCGGTTGATTAAGGATGGTTTCTTCAGCCGCATAATTGGTCATGCCGCGACCTGCAAGATAACCGGCAAATATCAAATGAATAAAACGCATCTTATTGTTTGGGTAAGTCAAAAGTAAACCGCTGGATGTCATTTTTCCCAGCAAGCCGGAAGATGGTGTGGAAACTACTTTTTCATTCTTCTTTCCCTTTTTAGGCTTTGCTTCTGCAATTTCTTCGCTATTGTTATCCTGTTCTGCAGGCTTATCTTCTGCAGATTCAAAGGACCTGACCCAATCACGCGCTTTTCTAGGATCAAAGACCGGCTGGGAACTAAGGATCACCTGCATGGCAAGTGTTTCCAATGCCGCCAGAGGTGTATTCGAAGGGGCTATGCGTCGAATGTGTGTGGCGATTGCCTCAAGAACGTGAGGCCCAAGACTATCGCCGGCATAAGCTCCCCAGGTTTTGAGAGTCAGTTCAAGCGGAGTCAGATTTGTGTTGTCGATGCTCAACCAATCGTTAAGTAGAATCGGATCCACTTGCGTTGGCCCGGTCTGCGACCAGGCTTCCAATGCGACAGTTTGACTCCATAATTCTCCCCACCTTTTCATGAATTGACCCACGCGAGCAGGGGACCAAATCATTACGGCAAGAGGAGCAAACCCAAGTCCGATCAGGCCGTCAAGATATTCCGGCGCTCCAGTGATAACAACGCGGGCTTTCGGATAATTTTGGATCACAGATTTTAGGTATTCAGTAACGAGCTGTTGCTCAGCCGGTGGGATTTCGTCATATCCATCCAGAAGCAGAATCGCAACTCCGTCTTTAAATGCATTTTGTATGAACGCGGGAATGCGTCCAAGATCCAGCATCGATGCATGTTCCGAAGATGCATCGATGATCGGCTTCAAAACATCTTTACTATCCGCGATGGGCAGGTTAAGATCCGCAACATGCAGTAGAAACGGAATCAAACTCTGAAGATCACCAAGTTTTTCGCTTCGATTCGCTAGTAGTGAAGCCATATGTGCAAGTGCAACAGTTTTTCCAACACCGGGTTGACCAATAATAACAATGTTTGAATTTCCACCGAGGGCCTGATAAATGGTCAATGTTTGAGGAATATAGACTGCAGCTATCTCCGGCCACGAGGGTAAATAAGGGATCGTTTGAGAAACTACATCTTCGAATTTGGGTGGTGCACCCGGCTCCACCGTTGCAGGCGGGGCAATAAGTAATGGTTCTTGAATGATCTCGTCCAGCGCAAATAATGGCGCAGCAAGATGCATCGCCTGCGCGCGTCGCAGTGTAGTACGTCGGTGGTTCTCTTCTATCGTGGTGGTCTTGCGTGATTGGGTAACTTCGCGCTGCTGTTTGGCGCCGGAACGCATTTCATCCCACAATGGACGCGCCCGAGCGACCAGAAACCAAAAAAGCGAAGCAGTGAGAAAGCCGATAATAAATGAGAAAGGTTCAAGTGCGAAATTGAACATGGATCAACTCGCGTACAGAATTCTTCCGCAGGATGGACAATATGCCAGTTGATTTGACGACTTGGCGTTCTGTTGGATGGAGGCGTTGAGTGTGGAACCGCACGAAGCACAGGTATTATCGCTGAAATCGGCGACCGCTACGCCGCGTTTTTGCTTACGAAGTTCTTCGTACGTTATAAGCAGGTTGCTTTCAATCGGGTTCACAGATGCTTCGCGTTCCTCACCTAACCGTTCAATATCTTTCATCAACCTTCCCTGTTCATCCAGAAGTTTCTTGTGCTCGTCGCCAAGACGTGATTGGATCTTTTCGAGTTGATCCTTGGCGTTCTGCATGAAAGTTTCCGCGTTTTCTGCCTTGAGCATTGACTCTAGCTCTCGTTCTTCAAGCGTGGCAAGGTGTTTCTTTAGAGATGCTGAATCTTTTTGCAAGTCCTGCAATTCTTTCGGATTTTGTACTTTGCCGCCATACAAACTCGATTCGGTCTGTTCGATCTTGATCTTCTGACTTTGTGTCTCTGCTTCGGCGTTTTTCAGATCGTTTTTGACACGATGAAGTTCTTTTTGCGCCTCATCAGCTTTTGCCAATGCGTCGCGAAGCTCAGTATCATTTTCCAGCGTTTTGCGGATTGAATCCAGTTGTGCACGTGCGCGGTCAAGTTTACGGTCTACTTGTTGCAGGCGGTAAAGCCCGAGCGATGCACTCATTGTGTGAATTATATACGAAGAGTGAAAAAAAGACCCGTTTTCTGCCGAAGGTGTGAAAACGGGTCTTTTGCTTATTGAGCTGAAATGTTGAAGTAATTATAGACGGCTTTTGTAAGATCGCCCACCAACGGGTTGGTGATATCCCAAATGTTGTTGACAGGATGATATGTGTAAATCGCAAGAACGAAATTTCCACCTGGGGAATAAACGATGCCGGCATCGCTAATGTCATGTACGGTTCCATCAGAGGCGGGGACGTATCCATGTTTGTGCGGCACGAGCGTTCCATCCGGCACGCCTCCTTGAATTAACGATCCAAGTTTATCCTGTGCCATGAAGTCAATCAGCAATTGGCAGGTATCCTTGGTGATCTTGTCTGGGAAGGCCGCCATCAAAGCGCCGCCTCCACTTTGCGCGCATTGGTAAATATCTGTAAGTAGTGTGCCCATTTCAGCAGGTGTGGTTTGTGAGTATGGGTCAGGGTCTGTGAAGACGTCCGGACGTGAGTTACCGGGCGTCTGTTTGCCGGGCAGTAGATTCGGCGCGCCGATATAAAAGAAGCCACCGATATACGTACTTTTCAACCCAAGCGTCTCCATGTTTTGTGTGACGATGATCGGGCCATTATTAGGGTCAATACCGCTAAGCACTTTGTCCGTGGCTGAGTTATCAGATTTACCCAACACTCTTGAAATGATACTGGTGGTCTCTGCATCGAGGTTACTGCCGTGGTTGATCAAAAAGGAAGTAACGATCGGTACCTTAATAGTGCTGGACGCAGTGAAGGCTATATCGGGCTCGGTAGCGATCTCCTGTTTGTTATTGATTGAAAAGTGAATTTCCTGCCCGGTCTGCAGGTCCACCATATAGAAGCCAATCAGCCCATCGAAATTCGAAACGGTGATGATCTGCTTAAGCAGTATCTGAAGATTTTCGATCGTGGGTCGCGCGGCGGAACTGCGCGTGAACGACAACGCCACTCTTCGATCAGTGGGGGAACGTAAAGCATCGGTGATCAGCAGAACAGCGCGGTCAAGGTCAAGAGTCTGACCGGGTTTGCCGGGCAGAAATGAGGTCCCGCCAGGAATAGGTTGGGCTGGTGAAGGCGGCTGATCGTAACGCGAGGCGATCTGATTTTGCAGATATTCTCGAAGGCGATCCTCCGAGATCGTAGCGCTTAATGGAATTTCAGTTGCTTGCGGATTGCGATTCCACAGGTAATCCCAAAATCCAGCCCAGAATGGTCCACCGGTGCGACTGAGATCAGCAGCGGCGAGCATAGTCTCAACATCGGCCTGAAAGCCCACCACACTGGGATCGATGTCAATGATGGCATCGTTGTATGAGATCTCGATTGGAGAGGTGTAAACTTCAAGCAGTCGTTGCGAAGCCTCAACCGGGGTCAAGCCGCCAACGGCCACCCCGGCAATAGTCATCCCCAATGGATAATTGTTTCTTTGACGACTATACCCAACCAGCGATACGATCGCGAGCACTATAGTCGCACTTAAAAATAAAATTGAGACACCCCGAAGGATGGTATTGGCATTGCGGTTTCTCAATTTGCCTCCGAGATTATTTCAAAATTACCGAAAAAGTATAACACACCAAAATAACCTGCTTATGCTAGAATACGTGCGCCAGTCTGATGGCAAAGTTCTCCTTAAAGGATGGATATGCTTCGTTCTTTCTTTATTTATCTCTCGAAAGCCGCGTGGGTGCAAAGACTGGTTACAAGTTGGGGTTTTGCGTGGCGCACTGCCTCACGCTTTGTAGCGGGGACGAAATTGGACGATGCGATGCGTGTCGTCCACGAATTAAATGCGAAAGGAATTAATGCTACATTAGATCATCTCGGGGAGCATACGAATACTCCTGAGGAAGCGCAACAAGCTGCAGACGATATTTTTGCGACTCTTGACGCAATTGGCGCAGATCCTACTGCACGCAGCAACGTTTCCATTAAGCTGACACAGATCGGTCTTGGCCTGGACGAGGGGCTGTGCGCGCAACATTTAGAGAGAATCCTCGCCCGAGCAAAGCAAAATAATACGTTCATCCGAATCGATATCGAGGATACGCCCTACACAGACAAGACTATCAACATTTATTATCTTATGCGCGAAAAGGGATATGTTAATTTGGGCATGGCAGTGCAGGCATACCTTTTTCGCGCCGAAGGGGATACGCGTCGTTTGTTGCAAGATGGGACAAGAATCCGTATCGTAAAGGGAGCATACAAAGAACCACCGGACAAGGCCTTTCCGAGCAAGGCGGACGTAGATGCGAACTATGATCTGCTTGCAAAAAATCTGATCGACGCATCGCTTGCGGAGCAATCGAAATTATCGGACGATGGTCGCGTCCCGCCTATCCCCGCAATTGCATCACACGACGAGAATCGCATTGCCTTTGCAAAGCAATATGCAGATAAGATAGGCCTTCCTAAAAACGGCCTCGAGTTTCAAATGCTTTATGGAATCCGCCGTGACTTGCAGGAGCAGCTGGCTAAAGATGGCTATCCGGTACGAGTTTATGTTCCGTTTGGAGGGCAGTGGTATCCATACTTTATGCGTCGTCTTGCAGAGAGACCGGCGAATATCTGGTTCTTTATCTCGAATTTCTTAAAAGGTTAATATAAAATAACCGCCTCTTATAAGAGGCGGTTATTTTATTAGACCGGAAAATACCAGTAGATTCTCGTGTCGTCTGCCAAATAAACATGGAAAATCATGCCGTATCAGGTAGTGCGCGTGGCTTCGCAAGCTGTCGCCATCCAACCAGTGTAATAATCGTAACAGTTGCAAGTACGATATAACCGGAGATGAGATACATTCCTCGGCCTCCAATGTTTTGAACCAGCAGACCACCGACGAATCCGCCGACTGCCATTCCGACGCCAAAAGATGCTGCGCCAAAAAGCCCTTGCACGGTTGTACTTAACCCAGCGGGGGCGTTTTCATCTGCATAGGAGACCCCGGCTATCCATAGTGCAGGGAAGGTGAAACCATTAAGTAGTTGCAGCAACAAAAGAGCATTTGGGGTATTGGACGCCGCGAAAAGCAGCAAACGGATTCCTGTAATAACGGTTGCGAAGATGAGCAATCCATAAGCCTTGAAGCGTTTGATAAGTTTGTTCGCGAAGAACATCACTGGGACTTCGCAGATCGTCCCGATGGTGAGCGCAAAGCCCATGGTCGTTTCATTTGCCCCTAATTCTTTTAGATATACAAAAAGATAATTATTCGTGACAGCAACAGACAGGCCGCCCACAAGCGCGAGTGTTAGGAAATAGATCCAGCGGCGATCCGTCAGCAGAGTGCGCATTCTTGTCGTCATCGAGACATTTGCCGGTGATGGGCTGTAGATAAATTTCTGGCTAAAGATGAACGCCAGGAAATAAAAAGCGGCCGCTCCCCAAAATGCCATTTTCAAACCATAGTTTTGTACGAGCAAGCCTGCCAAGGGTGCAGCCAGGCCAAAACCAATCGTTCCACCGAGCCGAAGACGGCCATACATTTCCTTTCGATCAGCCAGCATATGCATAGTAGCGCTATCTGCAAAGGAGGCGGTGGGCGCGAAGAAAATATTCAGGACTCCTACTAGCAAGAGAACAGGTATAAACGCTTTAAGAAACGGAAATGAAATGATCGCGATAATCCCTATCAGCATGACAAGACTCATAACCGGGCGATGACGAAGGGTTTTGTCGGCGAGGCCGGTCCAAAACGGCGCGCTGAATAGCGTAATCAAAGGCCCGAGGCCGGTTAATAGGCCGATTTGCGTGCCGCTAAAACCGAGGCTTTGGTAAAAAAGCACGACAAATGGCATGATGAACGCAACGCCGGCAAAATAAGTAAAATAAAAAGCAAACGGCCAGGCTCTATTCAAGTTGTTCTCCCGAAAACAAATACAACATTGCTTGATTTACGAAAATATTGATCTTTATTTCGGTTGGGTGATTTCTTTTGCACTTGTGACGATACCATCAGCGTCGATATAAATAAATTGCCCGGGAATGAAGCTCGTGCCGGCAAAATGCAGCTCGATGTTCGAAGTGCCGTCGTTATTTTTCGCGCTTTTCCTGGGATTCGTTCCAAGAGCGACAACGCCTATCTTCAACGCAGAGACAGCTTCTGAATCACGGATACTCCCGTAGATCAGGATTCCGTTCCACTCATTTTTCAGGGCAAGCGCGGCGACGTTATCACCGAGGAGTGCACAACGCAATGAGCCTCCACCGTCAACCACTAAAACCCTGCCGGCCCCGTTCCTTTCAATGGCTGCGCGCAAAAGGCTATTATCTTCGTAACATTTTACGGTTTCGATTCTGCCAAAAAAACTTGTGCGCCCGCCGAAATGTTTGAACCCAATCGAGTCGACTACCTGTGTTTCATCGCCGTAATCGTCGCATAGATCAGTTGTTTTCATCTAACTCCATCCAAAACTTTTCCATTCCCAGCCGAGCAGGTCGCCCTCGATATGATCTTTAATGCCCACTTTCTCCATCAACCACATGATATGCGCGCGATGATGCATACTGTGGGTGATGACGTGCCCGATCGTGCCTCCAAAGGTCTTTAATCTTGGAGGCTTGTCCAGGATATCCATAAAGCAATCGTCGAAGCGTCCTTCGCGCACAATTTTGTGCGTGATATTTGCAAAGTCGCGGCTTGCCAGGCTCGCTCGCTCGAGCAATTCGGGGATGGAGTTTCCCTCCTTGCGGGCAATTGGACGCTCGCATAACAAATCTGTCCAAACTTCGACATTATCGATAATATGGATAAAAGTTTCGCGGAGGGATTTGTGATCGATATCAAACTCTTTATCCAGAAGGGAATCTGGCAATGATTCACACGCCAAAAGTAATTGACGCGTTGTCCAGGCATCGTGCGCAACCAATCTATCGACAATATCCATATTACACTCGATCTAACAATGCATTGATTTCACTCATCTGCTCTTTGGCGAGCGGACCAAACTTCATCGCCCCTGCATTTTCCTCTACTTGCTTTACAGTCCGAAAGCCGGGGATTGGGAGTGTCTTTTCGCTGCGCGCCCATAGCCAGGCTAATGCTCCCTGTGCAATTGTGCGTCCGTTGCTTGTCAGGATTTCACGAACCGCATCCCGCTTCGCTACCCACTCCTGGTTTGGTTTGCCGCCTCTGAAATACTTCATCCATTCGGGGCTTTTTTCGCCGCGCACATCGTCCGCAGGGATCTTGACTTCGACTGTATACTTATTTGTCAAGAGACCCATCGCAAGTGGACCGCGATTGAGTGCAGCTAGATTTTCTTTTTCACATAGAGTGATCATCGCGGGGTTATCATCCAATACATTGAGTTGTAGTTGGACCGCGCTGCATTTTGGACCTTGTGCAAAGACCTGCGCCCGTTCTGGAAAGTCTGTGCTCCAACCATAGGTGCGGATCTTGCCCTCTTTAACCAATGCTTCGAGCGTGTCGCGGACCGGGGTGGCTTTATCAGCCGGGTATCCGTTATCGTGAAACTGATACAGGTCAATATAGTCCGTATTGAGGCGGCGTAGTGAATCGTCACAGGCTTTGCGAATCCCTTCCGGCGTACTATCTGAGCCGGTTACTTGTTGTGTGGTTTCGTCAAACACTGCGTTGAATTTGGTGGCAATGACCACCTGAGCCCGGCGGCCCTTCAAGCCGCGTGCCAGCACTTGTTCACTATGGCCTGTTCCATACACGTTGGCAGTGTCGAACAAATTGACTCCGAGATCGAGTGCCTTATGAATCGCGCGGATGGACTCTTCATCATCCACTTCGCCCCAACCGACTGCATTCCCGCCATTCCAATAAGGGCCGCCAATAGCCCAACAACCCATGCCCAGCGCGCTGACTTCGATTCCAGAGCGCCCTACTATGCGTTTCATTGATTATCTCCTCGTGATTGATCAGAATTGAATTTATTTTCCCTGGTTCTCCAGGTAGGTTTTGAGATTGGATAACATCGCCACTTCGGATCTCATGCTTGAAGCGATCATGGGATCCATGAGTTTCGCTAACCCCTTAGGTTCAAAATGTAATGTAAATGTCAAACGAGTTGAGCTGCCTGCTGCTTCAAATTTATAGGTGCCAGTCGGTCTGGCCGGCCCAGCAATCACTTGAAACTTGATCGACTGATTGGGCAGGCTTTCGACGATTTCGTAATCGCCATCGATGCGACGGCCACCCGGCCCTTTGAGGCCCTGTTTGAACACAGCACCGACGCCCAAAGGTTTGCCGGGAACGCGTTGAATATCTGCAACAGACGATCGCCAAAGTGGATTGTTCAAGCCATCCGCGATGAAATCGAATACTGCCTTAAGTGGTCGATCGATTGTGATACTGCCTTCTGCATGTGCCATGACTTGCCTCCTATTATGGTGTGTGTTCCTCAAGTTTAACTTTAAGTTTGGCCAGGGCCTTATCCATCAAAGGCTTGCCAACCAACGGCCGAATGAGAACGCGGAACAAAAATGCTCTGGCCGGCGAAAGTGTGACGGCCACAGTACGCTCTAGTAAAGTTCCGCCATCTTTCGGGGTAAAAGTAAATGTGTGAGGGACATTCCCAAAGTCTGGGTCCTTGGCAATGAAGGCGAAGCGGGTAGGAGGCAGATATTCGATCACACGGACTTGGTTTGGGCGATCCTTCTGGTTGGCAACATCGCCGTGGGAAACGTACTGCTTTCCGACAGCGATAGGGTCCGAAGAAAGAGCCTGAACCTTTAGTCGCCCGCCGCTCCATTCCGGGTGACGGGAGAGATCAGATACATACGTAAAGACAGTTTTAACTGGGGCCTTGATCCAGACGTGATAAGAATTTGTGACAGTCGTCATTGGAAATTTCCTTCTCTCTTGCCACGCCACAAGGCGTAGTATAAACCTGGTTTAGTAAACAGAATCTACGCCACGTGTGCTGATAACGATTTATTACTCGCTTTGAGGAAAGAGCACAGGCCAGCAACTTTTATCGCCTGCAAGGAGTTCCAAGCCGGGCCTCAATGGCCTTTCGCATGGCTTTGCATCGAAAGCATTTGCAATCTCAACTGCCGCAGGTGAAAAATAAACCGAAACCTCGCAGTGCAGGCGATCTATCGAGTCGCTTCGCGTGAAGACAGCCATCTCTGAGGGATTCCGAGTAGATTCGAAGAGAGAAAGAAATGTTTCCCGAATTTGCTCGGAAGGTTGACTCGCCGTCATCGCATCGCCGAGGGATTTGTAAAACCAGGTGCTCATTATTTTGTAAAACGCTTTTCGCACCCAAATCGTTTTATTACATCATCGGGTTTACTAATTGAAAGTAGTTTCCATCGGGGTCGGCCAGTGTTGCGATCCAGCTTTCTCCCATTTGATAGGGTTCCCGAACGACCTTGGCGCCGGCTGCCTTAAT
>Ga0209131_1001434_pt1 | contig 16543 bp, 12 predicted proteins | sample GraSoi_2013_40cm_FD_185826 | JGI IMG/M metagenome (GOLD analysis project Ga0209131, IMG submission 185826) | Grasslands soil microbial communities from the Angelo Coastal Reserve, California, USA - Sample 9_17_2013_40cm (SPAdes) (version 2) | ecosystem: Environmental > Terrestrial > Soil >...
TGATTGATCAGGGCGGCCTTTTTGTTTTGGGGCGAAGATGTTTCGAAGACGGGGGGGCGGCAAAAAAAGAGCGCGAAAACGAAAAAGTACTATTGACCTCGGCCATTTGCAGGACTAGCGTTGTAGTCTCCACCCCGGGCCAATTAATTCTTCCAGAGCGAGGCCAATCATGACCACCAACATTGCCCCCCACCCCTTGGATATCGCGGCACAAGAAAGATGGGAAAGATTGCGAAGCCACAAGCGCTTCATCTCCCGGGTGAAGCTTCTTGTTGAATGGGAACAGGGCGGAGCGAAAGAACGCGCCAACGCCGTCACGGTGGACGTGAGCCACTCCGGCTGCATGGCGGTGGTGGGAGCGGACCTGCCGTTGCGCAAACTCGTCCGGCTGATCCATGCGGAGACGGGCCGCAAGGCGGAGGCCGAGGTTGTCTGGCGCAGCCATGAAGCGTGGGATGCTGGCTTCGAATTGGTTAGCCCGGATCCTTCGTTCTGGGGTCTGCACTAATCGTCTGCACGCCCCCTGATTCGAATCTACTGAGGCAATTTCTCCTTCGGTAAGCTCTTCTAAATCGTTTCGAGATTCTGGAAACCGTCGTCTTTTTGACGTAGTCCTTTGTCACGGCGACGGGACCCGAGAGAATTGCGGGAATGCTCTTGTTCCCGATGGATATCGCAGCAGTAGTCTTGGCGGCATCTCCATTCGCCCCTGCCACCGCCGATTCGGCGCCCAGAAAGAGCTCTAATTTTTTGGTGAGAGCAAATGATCGAGTCGTGGCGAGATGCGTTCCGCGAGATGCGCGATCCAGAGTGCCGCAAGAATCCCGGTAAAAACGTCCATGGTGTAATGCGCGCGCAAGATCAGGACCGTGGCCACCTCGAAGAAGACGAGCAGGACAGCGGCGGCCGTGAGCCAATTTCGGTGCAAGCGAGATAGCTCAATCGCCCCGAAAACCGCGATGGCGGTATGTCCGGAAAAGAAAAAATCGTTGGCGACGTGATAGGTCACCAGTAGCGAGGGGAACCCGGGATAGTGCCAGATCATGTTCGCTGGCGGAGGCAACGCGCAGATGGCCTGCATCAATTGACGCAGGGTCATAAGCAGGAACAATCCGAGGAACGGGCGAACGCTTCCGCCGAAGAGCCATCGTCCGATGAGAAACAAGCCCAGGGTGTCGATCAGTGCGGAACTCACGATGAGGAGCGCGTTGGCGGCTCCGGAATTGCGAGCGAAGTAGGAGTTGAGTCCCGCGGTCAGGTTCTGGAGCGCATCGCCGATACCGGATCCAGGAGCGGTTCGCGCGCCAATCAGTGATTGCGTCCAGAACCAGAGCGCGAGGACAATTCCAGCCACAAGAAGCCGAAAGAGCAGGCCGCGCCGGTGGCCGGAGTTTTCGGCCTGTGTCATAGAGCCCTTTTGATCGCCAGTCAAAATTAAGCTATTCGTGGAGCATGTGTTGCGTCATCTCCAGCGCCAATCCGCGCGCTTTGCGCAAGTCGAGCTTTCCGGTGCCGAGATATGGAAGCGTCTCGATGCGCAGGAACTGGTCCTTCCGTGGCCGCCACAGGGCGGGCAGGTCGCTCTTTCCCAGTTTCTCGAGGCATTCTTCCAAGTGAGGCTCGTCCAGCGTGTGCAGCACGACGAGGCGTTCGCCTTTCTTCTCATCGGGCACGGCGGTGACGACAAAGGTCTGTTCCGTGGCGCCGGCCAGTTCCTGCAGGAGGTCCTCGACTTTGATGTGCGGCACCATCTCACCGCCAATTTTGCTGAAGCGGCTCAAGCGGTCGGTGATGCGCAGAAAACCATCTTCGTCCAATCTCGCGACGTCCCCGGTGTTGTACCAGCCGTCGCGGAGAACCTCGGCGGTTTTTTCCGGCTTCTTGAGGTAGCCGCGCATGATGTTCGGGCCGCGGACGAGCAGCAGGCCTGGCTCATCCACCCCAACCGGCTGCAACGTGTCGGGGTCCACGATCTTCACCGTGATTCCCGGCAACGGGTGGCCGATGCTGCCGCGCTTCGCCCCGACCTGGCGGAACGACGCCGCGCGAAAATCGATGGTGTTCACCGTAACCGCAGGAGAACATTCGGTGCAGCCGTATCCTTCGTGCGGGCGAATGCCGAAGTGATCTTCGAAAGCTTGTGAAATGCGGTCGGGCAATTTCTCCGCGCCGGCCATGACGAAGCGCAAGCTGCCGAAATCTTCCGGGGTGCAGCGGCGCGTGTAGGCATTCAAGAACGTCGGCGTTGCGAGAAGCATGGTGACCGCGTACCTGTTGACAAGAGCGCCGATGACGCGCGAATCGAGCGGATTCGGATGAAAGACCACGCCGATGCCCGTGGCGGCGGGCAAACACAGCGTACCCGTGAAGCCGAACGAGTGAAAGAACGGCAGGATGCCCATGATGCGATCGTCGGCGTGCAGCATGAAAACCTGGTTGAGCTGCTCCACGTTCGAAACAATATTGTAGTGCGTGAGGATGACGCCCTTGGGGTCGCCGGTCGAGCCGCTGGAAAAAATAATCGTGGCGATGTCATCCAGCGACGCGGGGCGATCGCAGCCAGCAAATTTCGCGATGGCCTTCGCTGGCAAGAGGCTCGCAGCCAAGGCGGCGGTGACACGTTCACCGAAGCCGGGACCCTTGGCTATGTCCTCGATGAAAATCGTTTCGCCGGGAGGCTGGATCTTGACCTTCTCCAGAAAGACCCGCGCAGTGACTACCGTTTTCAAGTTGCACTGTTGCGCACAGGAAGCCAGCGTTTCATTCGAAACGGTGTAGTTCAGGTTTACGGGCACCTTGCCCATCAACATTGCGGCGTAATTCACGAGCGCGCCGGGCACCGAAGGCGGCAGCAGGATACCGACCATTTCCTGGCCTTGCCATTGCTTTCGCAAGCGCCGCGCGAGCACGAGGGCCCCTGCCAACGCCGAAAACCAACTCAGTTTCGGCCTCTGCCCGTCGGCCATGGCGAAGCGGAAAGGGTGCCTCCGCGCCGAGTAGATGAATGATTCGGGCAACGTGTGCATGTGTTTCTTGCGGCGCGCGAAGGCTTCTGCGCCGAGATCCTGCACCGCGCGGCGGACTTCCTGCGAAGACGCCGTCGGAGGCAGCGGCTTTCCAAAGGTGACTCGCACTGGGTAAGGAATCTGCCGCGGAAATTTCCAAAGAAATCGCCCGCCGGCAAAACTGAAAATCGAGCCCCACACGCCGTCCAGATTCACGGAAACGATGGGCACGTCGACGCCCTTGATGATGCGCTCCATGCCGCGGCGGAAGGGCAGCATCTGGCCGATTCGCGTCATCTGGCCTTCCGGGAAGATGCAAACAATTTCGCCGTTCTTCAGTGCGTCCGTGGCCAGGCGCAAAGAATGGATCATTTCGCGCGGCCCTTGGTCCGATGCGATGGGAATCACACCCATGATTTTGGCAAACGGTTTTACGAGCGGGTGCTCGTAAGAGCCCTTAAACATAATGAAGCGAATCGGACGATCGATCGATGCGATGAGCAGAACCGCGTCAGCCATGGAGACGTGATTGGGGGTAAGCAACGCTCCGCCACGCGCCGGCACGTTTTCCCGCCCTACGACGTCCAGGCGGTAGAGTGTGTTCGTGGCAATCCAGAGAAGAAGTCGCAGCAACGAATCAGGTAACAGCCACAGCACATAGGCCGTTGCTCCGAGCGTCGCAAGCGCCGACCAGAAGAAAATTCCGCCCGGCCTGAGGTGGGCAAAATGAGTGGCAGCGTAATACACACCGGAAGCAGCGCCTATGCCCACAAAAGAAAGCCAGTTCGCCGTGCCGATGACGACGCCCTTCTTGTCTTCTTCCGGCCGGTGCTGGATCAGGGCGCTGATGGGCACAATAAAAAATCCCCCGAAGAAGCCCAGTGCGGCCAGCAGCAACAACACAGCGCGGAACGACAAGTCCGGGATCGCGAGGCAAAGTCCGAGGACTGTCATGCCCAATGAGCCGAGAGGAATTAATCCATACTCGATTTTTCCGCCCGAGAGATATCCCGCGGCAAAGCTGCCAAGGCCTATGCCGATTGCCACTGCCGCTTGAAGGAAACCTCCCTGCGTCGAGCGAATATGCAACACGTCTTGCCCATAGATAAATATGTTGAATTGCAGCAGCCCGCCGACGAAAAAGAAGTAGGTGTTGCCCACTACCGCCAGCCAAAGCACGCTGTCGCGGCGAATCACTTTCATTGGCGACCAGACGTCGATCAGCGAGGTGAGATGGAATCTCTTGGCGGGGTCGGCTGCGGGTACGCGGTTGATTCCAAAGCTCCAGACCAAACCGACAATCGTAAAACCGAGCAGCAGCGCCCCCGAATAGACCTCGCGCCCGTCGAAAGCCTCGGCGAGAAACGAACCGCTCATGCTCCCGACGATGATGGCAAGGAAAGTCCCGAGCTCGAGGACCCCGTTGCCCCAAGAAAGCTTTTCCGGCGGGAGCAACTCCGGCAGCAAACCGTACTTGGACGGACCGAAGAGTGCTCCCTGCGTGCAGACGAGAAAGATCGCCGCCAGCGCCAATTTCAGATTTGGCCCCACGAGCGCTGCTGTCGCGAACAGCATGACGCCCACTTCAAACACTTTCGTCCAGATGGTGACGCCACGTTTGCTGAACCGGTCCGCCAGATATCCGCCCGTCAGCGAAAAGAGAATGAAGGGGGCCGCAAAAAGCACGCCGACAAGCAATTCGAGCTGGTCACGCTGTGCCTTGTCTTTTTCGACCGCAAGAATGAGGTAAATGACGAGAAATTTCAGCGCATTCTCGTTGAACGCGCCCTGGAACTGCGTAGCGATCAGGCTCCAAAAGCCGAGCCGCCACTTCTTTTCGGGCGCGGGGATGGAGAGGTTTTCGTCAGCAGGCATGCACGCTCACCCAAGCGTTGCGATTAGAACGTAAGCAATTCAATTAGTCTAGCAATCCTAATCGATCCAAAGGGCAGGGCCTCCGGCGCCTGTGCCGAAAACGAGACGCCGATGTGCCCAGCGCGACCGTTCAAATTCGCGATACGATAAGCTTCGCCAAAGGGGGCGGAATGAACGCGGAGCGCAGAACTCAGACGGTCTTGATTACCGGTGCCACGGATGGATTGGGGAAAGCTGCGGCTCTCCTGCTGGCTGAAAATGGCTACCGGGTATTCGCCGCGGGGCGCTCTGCGGAGAAGCGCGCGCAGCTTGATGCGTGGGCGAACGAAAAGAGACTGCCGCTCGAAACTCTGGAGATGGACGTATGCGATGACGGTTCCGTGCAGCGGGCGGTCACCTCGGTCTATCAGAAAACGGGCGCGATCGACGTGCTGATCAACAACGCGGGACTGGCCTATGTCGCGACCGTCGAAGACATGACCATGGAAGACTGGCGGCGGCAGTTCGAAACCAACTTTTTCGGTGTTGTGCGCGTGACCCAGGCGGTGCTCCCGAAAATGCGCGAGCGGCGCTCCGGCCGCATCGTCATGATCAGCTCGGTCTCCGGACTCGTGACCCCGCCGACGCAAGGCGCTTATAGCGCCAGCAAACACGCCATGGAAGGCTTGAGCAACGCGTTGCGGCACGAATTGTATCCCTTCGGAGTCAAGACCATCTTGATCGAGCCAGGATACATCGTGACGAATATGCAGCAGACCGCCGTGCAAGTAGCTCAGCCGTACCAGGAAAAGATCAAGAGCGGGCCGTACACCAAAGTGTACGCGGGCTCCTGGTCAGGCGCGAAGAGCAGCCGCGCAAAGTCGAAAACTACACCGGAAGATTGCGCGCGAGTCATTTTGAAAGCCATTCAAGTACCCGTGCCCCGGGCGCGCTACGGAGTAACCCCGCTGGCCACAACGCTCAAATGGGCTAAGCGTCTCCTCCCCGACGGCGCCATTGACGCGATGATCCGCAGAAGGTACGGAATCACGCGCGAAGAGTGAGCGAGTTCACCTCTGCAATAAACGTCGGCATGGTTTATGGTGTCCCTACGGATTCGAAACCTGGAAGGAAAGACTGTTCTCACGCTGTTCCTGCCACATCTTGGACCACGCCTCATGAACCGGGCTTTCAGCGTAGTCGGCGGCGGCTTCTGCGCCGGTGAATTCGATGGCGTAGACGCCGCTGAAGTCCTTGATCTGATTGCGCGCGGTTTTCAGCCACACGTTCTTGATGCCGGGAATTTTTCCAGCCATGTCCTTGATGCCGTTGATGGCGCGTTCCCGGTCGTAATTCGAAACATTATCCCTGAATTTGTAAACGACCACGTGCAGCACCGTTTTTGGCTGGCCGAAGCGGTTCTGTACTGGCGCGCTGCGTCCGTGCAGCGAACCTGCGGCAACTCCCGCAACGAAAATCGCCGCGCCCAGCACAATCTGCGACGCGCGTTTCATGGCTGACGTCATCTCTTCCTCCACAATAGGAACCCTGCCAGTCTATGCAAGCCACGCCGGGCGAAGCAACTCGCTGTAACAACGGAACGAAGTCGCTCCCCCAAATGGTTTGACGGAGCAGCGGCATGGCCGTTACGCTCCCAAGGCAGATTCATCGAGGGCGGAATGGATTGGCCGGGCAGAAAATCACAAGAGCAACAGGCGGAACCTAAGGTGTTGCGGCCGTTTCCACGCATCTGGATTGGTTATCTATTGGGCTTCGCCACGATGATTGCGGAAATGATCGCGCTCAAATTGCATCCGGAACTAGCCAAAGAACCATTGCTCATACCTCCTTTGTATCTGTTTCTCGCGAATTTTATCAGCCTCATCTATTGGCTTGTTTGCGTTTATGAGTATCATGTCGTCCTCTCGCAGGCGACGGCCGGCGCATATCCAATTAAGCCTCTGCGTGCGGCGTGGTTCCATCTGATTCCCATCTATGGCTTGTACTGGATTTTCAAATGGCCGCGGGAACTGGCCCGCTTTGTGAACAGCCGCCTGGAAGCGCCGTTAATGAAGCCCGATCGAACGGGGTTGGCGGTATTCATCGCGTTTCTTGTGTTTCTTGTGTTTCTTGTGCTGGACCGCGGACTTGGCATGATTCTGCTCTTCTGGGCGGCATCGTATTTGTCGCGTTGCCTTCGCTTCGCGCTGGCGGCGAGGCCGGCATCGCCCGAGGGGCAACTGCCTTCTTCGTGAACATTCGCTCTGAGGAGAGTAAATGCAAACAGGGATACGCTGGATCTTGTCATTCTGTCTAGTCGCAAGCTGTGCGCCTAGAGGGCGAGCTCAAGGTCAGGATCAAACAAAGCAATTGGCACACTACATTTTCAAGCAGCTCATTGAGATCAACACCACCGATTCCGTTGGCAACGTGACGACCGCTGCGGAAGCGATGGCCAAGCGTTTGCGCGACGGAGGCTTCGCCGAAGGCGATATCAAGGTCGCGGGACCCAATGAACGGAAAAAGAATCTCGTCGCGCGTTTTCGCGGAACCGGAAAACGCAAGCCCATCCTTTTCATCGGGCACCTTGATGTGGTCGAAGCGCTCCGATCGGACTGGACCACCGATCCTTTCGAATTCATCGAAAAAGACGGCTACTTCTACGGCCGCGGCACGCAAGACATGAAGGAAGGCGACGCCATCCTGGTTACCAATTTCATCCGCTTGAAAAAAGAGGGATATCTGCCGGACCGCGATCTGATTCTCGCGCTAACCGCCGATGAGGAGGGCGGCTCTTCCAACGGTGTGGACTGGCTGCTCAGGGAACATCGTGACTGGATCGAAGCGGAATACTGCATCAACCTGGACGGCGGCGAATTCGAAAAGGACAAAGACAAACAGCTGCTCGCGGGAATTCAACCTAGCGAAAAAGTCTACGCGGATTTTCAATTCGAATCGCTGAACCCCGGCGGGCATAGCTCCGTCCCCAGCCCGGACAACGCCATCTATCACTTAGCTGGCGCGCTGTCCCGGCTGCAATCGTTTTCCTTCTCTACAAAAATCAATGAAATTACGCGGAGCTTTTTCGAACGGAACGCGGCGCTGACGACGGGGCAGGTTGCAGCGGACATGAAAGCCGTGGCCAAGCAACCGCCGGATCCTGCCGCAGTGCAACGGCTCTCGGCGTCGCCCTATTACAATTCGCTTCTGCACACCACGTGCGTTGCCACCATGCTTTTCGGTGGTCATGCGCCAAACGCGCTCCCGCAAACCGCGCGCGCCAACGTCAACTGCCGGATTTTTCCGGGGGAAGACCCCGAGGAAGTACACAAGACACTCGAACGCGTGGCGAACGATCCAAAAGTCAAAATCACCATCGTTCCGCAACTCACTCCGGATGGAAAGGTAGTGCCTGTCGTGCCGGTGCCTCCGTCGCCGCTGCTCCCGGAAGTGACGCAGGCCATGGAGAAAGTCTTGAACGTCACCTGGCCCGGCGTTCCTCTCGTCGCCACCATGTCCACCGGGGCCACCGACGGAAAGTACACGCGCATCGCCGGCATCCCAACGTACGGCATCTCTTGCATGTTTTTTGACATCAACGACAATCGCGAGCATGGAAAAGACGAGCGCGTCGGCGTGCAGGATTTTTACGACGGTGTGGACTTCAATTACAGGCTGATGAAAGAACTCTCGTCGCCGCGATGAGGAACGCGCTGAAGAATCAAAAGGTGGCGAGCAAAGGAAAACGGCCCGGAGAAGAGGGCTTCCCCGGGCCGAACCATTCGTAACGGTTAAATTGGCTTACTGCGGTTTGCCTGGCGCGGATGCGCCGGTTTTCGGGTCGGTCGGGGGTGCCGCCGCGCTCGCGGCGATGGGTTTCGACGCATCGGCGCCGTAACGCGTCAGGTACGGCATGAACGGGGTGACTTCGAACGGCATCTTCTCGCGTTCCGCGACCGTACCCACAGGCTTGCTCTTGAGGAGATCCAGCTTGTCATTCCACGGATCCAGCTTCACGCGTCCGCCGATCGGCAGCGCCGCGATCATCTGCGGATTCTGCTTCTGATCGACCGGTATCGTCGACTTGAGGTCGGCGATCACCGGAACACGATTGCCGAGGTGCCCGCTAATCAGGTTCGGAATCTCTTTCTGGCGTGTCGAGAGCGCCGTCAGGAAAAGTCCCGCATTGCCGAGCTGATTCTTGTAGGGAGAATTGTTCAGCAACTGCATTGCTTTGACGCCTGCGGAGTTCTCCTCATCGGCAGTGCGCTGAAACCCGAAGTGCCGGAAGGTTTCCTTGTCGTCGATCAGCAATTGATCAAAGAAAGCATAGCTGGAATCGAGCCGGTGTCCGAGAACGACGTGGCCGAGTTCGTGTGCAAGCATGGTGGCCAAGCTGGCCTCATCGGGAAGTACGTCGATCAAGCCGCGGCTTAGCACGATGGTATGGCCGACGGTGTAGGATTCCAGCGTCGTGGTTGTCATGACACGGCAGCGAACTTCGGGTTGGATATCGAGATTGTTGGTAACTTCCAAGTTGTTGATCACCGTTTCCAAAACCTTGTCGACTTCGCCGCGCGGCGCGATCAGGCCGATGCGCTCCAGGCGATCGACGACGTTATCTTCCGCCTGGCGGTCCCAGGAACGCTGCGCCTGAATGGGTGTCAGGTCGTTCGCCGTCTTGGTGTCGTCCTGCACCGGAGTCTCGATCAGAATCTTGCTGAGTTCCTGCTCCTGGCTGGAGCGGCCGAGGTTGTAACCCCACAGCCGCGTCTGCGCCTTGAAGTCCAGCTTCTTGGCCAGGGCATAGTGCAAATCTCGTTCCTCGCTGTATATGAAGGAAGGCATCCACTGGCCCGGTTGCACATTGGTGCGCCAGCTGTCGAAGTGAAAATACCAGCTCGAGTGCCCGCCGCCGCCGTAGGCGCCGTTAAACCGGACAATGTTGTAATCCTGATCTTCGACCCAGATGCGTCCAAGGAACCGGCCCTTGCCGGACTTGTCCTGAGGTGTGACGTCGAACACCAGGCAGCGCACTTCGCCGAGGAATTCCCGGCGCACGTAATCGAACTTGTAGTGCTGCTTGTCGAAGCCGTTCGCGTCGAGGAAGATCATCTGCAGGAAGCCGTCCGGCAGGAACTGCATCGCGAAAGAAAAGAAGTTGCCGATGGAGCCGATGATCTTCTTCCCTTTGCTGTTGGTGTCCGTCAAGGAGACCAGCGAGACGCCTTTCGAGAAGTCGGCGCGACCGAGGAAATACTTGTCGCCGGCGGGTGCGTAACCAAGATCCTTATCGGGCTTCAAGTTCTGGATGTACGTCTCAACCAGCGGCGAATACTGTTTGATCTGCTGGTTGGCCCGGTTTTCGTTGGTGATTACGCGGTCGATGACGTCGTCCATGGTCCGCGGACGATCGGCCGGATTGGGGGCGTCCGTGGCGGCAGTGGCGCCCAGCCCGCTCAAGATCAGAATGAAAATAGTAGTTACTACCTTACGCATTTTCTCTCTCCCCTCAATAAGCCAAACGGAATTCAATTCGAACGCGAGCCGGGAAATCCACCGGCTGACCTTCGCGCCTTGCCGGCTTGAACTTGATCTGCTGCGCTGCCCGGGTTGCTGCTTCATCGAGACCGTGGCCCAGACCGCTTACGACTCGGTTCACCTGGACGCTGCCGTTCGCCAGGAACACCATCTCGATAACAACGTCACCTTCTATTTTCAGACTACGCCCTTCCGCGGTGTACTGCGGATGCGGTTTTTCCAAGATGTCAACAGGGGTGGTGGCGCTTTCGGTCGACGCTTTCTTCTTGGGTGCCTCGGCCGCGACCGTTTGATCCGCGAAGCCGGTGGACTGCAGCGCGCCGCGCTTGGCGCTTGGCGGAGGATTCGCCGTGCCGTTACCGAAGCCCGTGCTCGCCACCGTGCCGCGAATTCCTTTATCGCCGCCCGTTCCGTTGCCGTATCCCGGTCCACCCGGCAATGTGGGCAAACCAAGACGATTGACGTTAGTGGCTTTGTTCGGATCACCCTTACCGGCGATTCCGTTCGGATCGCCGAAGCCGCCGGTTTGCACTTGGTTCACCGGGGCCACGACGGTTGGCGCAGCTGCGCTGCCCGACCCAAGATTGCCGACTTTCACATCTTCTTTCGGCCGCCTCGGTTGATTCTTCGGCGCATCGATTTTCGCTTGCTCGAAAACCGGATTGAGTTCCACGGGCTTCGCATCCAAGGTCTTTGGCTTGGGTGGCTCTACTTTTGCCGCGAGGAAAACGTGCGTCTGTTTCGGATTCAGCTTCACCGGTTCAGGCTCCACCGGCTTTGGTTCCGGCGGCGTAACTTTGGCCTTCACTTTCACCTTCGGCGGCGGTGGAGGTGGTGGTGGTGGTGCAATCGGGATTTCCGTAACCGGCTGCATCAACTCCGTGACACGTAAATGTAATGCCGTTTGCATCTGCGTCGGGAAGATCAGAGGAATCATGAGCAAGAAACCAAAGATCGCCAGTTGCGCGGCGGCGCTCAGGCCAATGCGGTCCCAGCGTGGCTTCGGTTCAGGGAGCAATGCAAGTCGTGCCGGAACCGATCTGGTGCCGATGGCTTTCTTCCACGCCTGTGGATCGCCTGTACGGCCCCGCCTTGACTCAAAACCGACGCCCATCGATGTCTTACGTGGTGGATCTGCAATCATGGTTGTCATCCGCGTGCCGCCTCGTGAAATTCCGGCTACGAAACATGGGCGGCCTAGGAGTCCCTAGCGCTTCCAAGTCCGCAAGCAGAGTAAGAAATGCGCTCTAGCGGTACCAGAGTACTGGGGAGGCTGGCGGAGCCCGAATAGGACTTTCGTACTAGCGTCGCGAAGTCGCTAATGCTCCCGCGAGAGCACCGCTGCGCACCCAGTTCTAACCCGGCGAGGCAGTTTCAGTTGCGAGTCTGGGGACGCAACACCCCCTAGGATACCGCATTTCCGGGCGGGGTTGTCCGAGATTTGCACACCAATTTCCTTCAGCTGGGCTTATGCTCTAGGATGCAACTTGTGGCCCAGGCGTTGGATCGTGTCTATCGGTGGCTTCGACCCTCTCGCTTCAAAAATGACTGAAGACGCGCCAAATCGTGACGGTGGGAATCCATTGGTGGATCCTTCCCGGCCGCTCGACGGCCAAACCTCTCTCCTGGAATGGTTCTACGCCCAGTCGCAGGCAGGCCGCTGGGGAGTTCCGCGGGAAAAATTTGCGGCCGCGCTCGAGCGCAGCGCAAAGAAGGCCCTGACACCCGGAGCTGTGACACCGCAACAGCTCCAAGACTATCTGGGCGCGTTGCATCTCGAAGATCTGGCCCTGGCTACCGCCTGCGCCGAAGGAGACGAGGCGGCTTGGGAGAATTTTTTCACCAGGTACCGCGCTTACCTGCGCGCGGCGGCGGCCGCGATTCTTCGCTGCAAAGCGGGTTCCGCGGATGCCTGTGATCTCGCGGATTCCCTTTTTTCAGAGTTGTACGGATTGGCGGGCGGCAAGGGCGCGGAACGGTCGCTCTTCCGTTACTTCCATGGACGCAGTTCGCTGAAGACCTGGCTCCGCGCCGTTCTTGCCCAGCGGCACATCGATTCCATCCGTGCGGGCCGGCGTTTCGAAGAGCTTGGCGAGGATGAGACCGGCGATGAACGGCAGAAGACGCTGCTCGGACCGCAGATGCAGCCTGGCGATCCGCATCGCGAGCGCTACGTCGCGTCATTCACACGGGCATTGCAGACGGCGCTCGAACGCCTCGAACCACAGGAAAAGGAGAGGCTCCGCCTCTATTACGCCGAGGAAAAAACACTTGCGGAGATCGGACGGCTGCTCGGGGAGCATGAATCCAGCGTTTCGCGTCATCTGGACCACGCGCGGCGCGATTTACGGCGTGCCGTGGAAGATATTCTTCGCCACGGTATCGGGGCGGCGAACGGTTTCGCGGTTCAGCCCGGACTGAGCGACGCGGAGATCGCTCTCTGTTTCGAATACAGCGCGGCGGACAACCCCCTCGATTTGGAAAAATTGCTGCCGCGCTCAAAATCGCCGGGCCCGGCACCCGGAAAGCGGACGTCGTGACCGCGCGTTGCAAGAAAGCTATGGAGTTTCGTTCTAAGGATGGAGAAGATTATGGCGGCTGACGAACGCGATCGGAGATTTGACAAAGCGCTTGCCCGCCATCTGCGCTCCGCCGCGCCTGCTGGTGAACCTGCGAGATTGCCCGCGGTCCCCGCCTCGCAGGGCGGTGCATGTCCAGATTCGGAGACACTGGCGGCCTATCACGAGCGGTCTTTGCTTTCCGAACAATTGAATTCCTTAAAAGAACATATCGTGGGCTGCGCGCATTGCCAGGCCGTTCTCGCGCAACTCGAAGCCACGGACGGGATTTCACTGCAAGCCGCTGAGCAAGAGGAAGTCCTCGCTGGTAAGAAATCCGAGCAGGTCATGACTGTGCGGAACCTCGAATCGTTCCCCGCAGCCGCTGCTCCGAGCCAGAGCCAACGCGCGGCGGCAGCGGCGCCACCCCAGAAGTCACGCCGGGCTCTTCTTCTGAGGGGCGCGCGCTGGCAGTGGCTCGCTCCCGCGGGAGCAATTGCCGCAGTGCTACTCGTTTGGATCGCGCTACACGAAAACCAGCCCTCGCCTCTTCCAAGCTTGAAGGAAGTCCAAGTCGCGACGAGGCAGCCGCCCCCTCCACCCGCACCGTCGGTTTCGACAGGGGCACAAGCCGTCTCTCCGTCACCGAAGGTGGCCCTCAAGAAGCCTCAATCCGCGGCCGATGAATTTGCCAGCGCGAATACCCGGAGCGCGGCGGAAGCTATGAAATCGACCGAGAAGCAGCAATATCTAGCGCGGGCTTCACCTTCGAAACCGTTGGCCGATCAAGAGAGCGGCCTGCGAAAAGATGCAGGGCGCGACTCCTCCGTTGATTCGCTGCGCGCCGAAAATCAGGCCGATCTCGACTCCAAGACTGCGTCCCGCGCAAAGCAAGAAAACGCTGAAGCGCAAATGCAGGCACAAGCCGCAAATGTTCAGTCACAGAATCAATCCAATTCCAACTCTGCAAAAATACCGGGTCCGGCCCCACTCGGCCAGGCAGAGCCGAAGAAAATGAAGGCTGCGTCTGCCGCACCGGCGGCTCCTCCTTCACAGCCAGCGGCAGTTGGCGGTGTTGCATCCAGCTATAACGGCTCCACTTCCTTGGAAGTCGCACGGGAGATTTCCAATCCGCGTTTGATCTCACCGCCGGGCTCAAGCGTCATTTGGCGCGCCGGCCGGAGCGGTCTTATCGAGTTCTCCAAGGATGGCGGATCCTCCTGGTCCCGGCAAACGAGCGGCGTGCTCGCCGACTTGCTGACCGGCTCCGCTCCCTCGGACAAAGTCTGCTGGATTGTGGGCCGCGTCGGGGCCATTCTTCTGACCACGGATGGCGGCGCGCATTGGACATTGGTTTCTTCACCGTTGTCGGAGGATTTTGGCGGGATTCGCGCCACCGATGCCCTGCACGCCACGATTTGGAATGCCCGGAATACCAAGAGTTTTGAAACCAGCGACGGCGGCCTGACTTGGAATCGCGTCCCGCATCTATGATCTGGAGGGCCCAGCCCGAATTGTCCAGTGCAAGAATTTTCGCCCCCATCGTTCTAAGAGAGAAGGCAAATCCAGATCGAGGTGAAAGTGATGAAGATCCCCGGGAGTCAGACAACGAGTCGGCTGTTTTGGATGATTTCCGCTCTTGCGGTTCTCGCCGCCGGCGCGGCAATTCGTTATCCGGCGGCCCGCGGTAACAAAGTCTATGCCGCGCAGGAAAAGGACGCGGCCCGTTCCACGGCCGGCGATCAATCCACAAGCCTGAACGATCAGACCGATCTGAACGTTACCGTCTACAACTCCAACATCGCTCTTGTGCGCGATGTTCGCCAGCTCGTGCTTCCCAGCGGCACGTTTCGCCTGAAATTCATGGATATCGCCGCTACCGTCAATCCCGCGACGGTTCATTTCCGTTCCCTGAACGATCCGGAAAAACTCGGCGTCATCGAACAAAATTACGAATACGACCTCCTCGAGCCCGCGAAACTCCTGCACAAGTACGTCGGCAAGGAAGTCACCCTAGTGCGCTCGTATCAGGACAACAACACGACCAAGCGCGAAGAGATCAAAGCGACCTTGCTTTCCGATAACAATGGTCCCGTCTGGAAGATCGGCAACGACATCGTGACCGGAATGTTTGCCGAGAGTTATCGGTTCCCCGAAGTCCCCGCGAATCTCTATGACCGCCCCACGCTGCTGATGTCTCTCGAAAACTCCGGCGCAAAAAAGCAACATATCGAAGCTTCCTACCTCGCGAGCAATTTGTCCTGGAACGCCGATTACGTTCTTACCGTCTCGCGCGACGACAAGAACGCCGACCTGGATGGCTGGGTAACGGTCGTCAACAACAGCGGCACCGCGTTTCACAATGCGCGGCTCCAGCTCGTCGCTGGAGAGCTGAATCGCGTGGCTGACCGCGGGACCATGGGAAGGTCGGATATGAGCGTAGCTGTTCCCATGGCAAAGGCTGCTCAGCAATTTCAGCAGGAATCTTTCAGCGAATACCATCTCTATTCCCTCGGCCGCAAGACTTCGGTCGAGGACAAAGAAACCAAGCAGATCAGCCTTCTCCAAGGGTCCGGCGTTCCCGTCGAAAAAATTCTCATGGTCAATGGCCAAAGCTACTACTACCGCAATCAACAGACTCCCGGCGCCCCCCTGAAAGACCCCGTCATGGTCTATTACAAATTCAAAAATGAAGAGAAGAACGGCCTCGGCATTCCGTTTCCTGCCGGCAACGTCCGCGTCTATCAGAAAGACTCAAAGGGCGCCATTCTCTTCGCCGGGGAAGATCACATTGATCACACCCCCAAAGACGAAGACGTGAACATCCACATCGGCAACGCCTTCGACGTCGTCGCTGAGCACAAGCAGACCGACTACAAGCGCATTGACACCCACACCTGGGAAATGGAATTCGAAATCACCCTGCGCAACCACAAAGACGCGCCCGTCACCGTCCAGGTGAACGAACCCATCGGCGGCGATTGGGAGATGCTCTCCTCAACCTACAAGTACACGAAGACGGCGGCCTTCGCCGCCCAATTCATGGTGCCGGTCGCGAAGGACGGCACCTCGGTGCTGAAGTACCGCATCCGCGCCAGGTGGTAACAGGTCGCTCCAGCCGGAACGTTAGCCAGGCCCTGCCCCTGCTCCATCCCGTGGTATAATAATTCCAGGTCATACTGTGACCTGTTACAAGAAGCGGCAGCCTCGGCTGCCGCTTTTTATTTGGAGTGCGGCAGCTTGCTGCCGCTTTTCGGTCCGTTTCGTCGTCGCCATGCAAGGCATCCTAGGCCCCGGCCTGGCGCAAAAAAAAGACGCAATGTCGTTTCCGTAGTTCTGTTAACACCTAAGTTCTTTAGATGCAACACTTCCATGCCATCTCGCATGTGTTGCATCTAAAGGACTTGCACAATACTTAAGTTCTTTAGATGCAACTTATAAAAAACAGGGGGGTACCTTACCTGCCGTCTCCTTGGCGCGTCTCGGCCACGAAGATCATTTCCGGCGAATCATCCCGGATCGGAGTCCGGTCGAAATTCCCATACAGCGCCGTAACCCGGAACCCGCATCGCGCTAGGAGGTGTT
>Ga0209131_1001438_pt1 | contig 16514 bp, 9 predicted proteins | sample GraSoi_2013_40cm_FD_185826 | JGI IMG/M metagenome (GOLD analysis project Ga0209131, IMG submission 185826) | Grasslands soil microbial communities from the Angelo Coastal Reserve, California, USA - Sample 9_17_2013_40cm (SPAdes) (version 2) | ecosystem: Environmental > Terrestrial > Soil >...
GCAGATTTGCGATCAGAACGATTGGATGAACTGATTCTTTTCCAGTTCCATGTTTGATCTGCATACGACATGCTGAACCTGTCGAAACAATATAGGCTGCCTCACGTGTTTTTGGAAATACGCCCAATTCCCCTATTTGCATTGAAAGTTCGTAATGCTCCTCATCATAACCAAATGTGCCGGCCATTCCACAGCAACCTGCGTCGATAACGTCTACATCAAAACCGAATGAGCGCAACATCTCCACGGTAGCAGATGTGCCGGTAGGAAATCCATCTTCAGCCGGGCCTTCGGCGCGTTGATGGCAATGGGGAAGGAATGTAATTTTCTGGGTTTGCCATTGAGGACTATTTTCTTTTGCTAAAATGGCTACGCGCAAGCTGCTTATCTCATTTGAGCGAACCAAAAATTCATCGAGTAGCCAGGTACGTTCGCTGATCGACTCGATCTCTGCGCGACGCTCCGGCATCAACGCCATATATTCATGCTTTAAACAATATATCTCCGGGGGTTCGCATCCCACTATGTATAAGTCAGCTCCAGTATCTAATTCTTTGATCTGATCTAAAACTTTTCCAGCGTGTTTTCGCGCTTCTTCGATGAATCCTTTGGAAAGCAGCGAAGCCCCGGCCCCCACTATAGGCAGCACTTTCACATCATATCCCGCCGCAGCCAAAATATCGAAAGCTGCCTGTTCTACATCAGATTCCAAGTAGCGCGAGAATACATCAGATAAAAAAATTACCGACTTTTGAGGTTCTGAAACTGAAAAATTGGTTGGCTTTGCTCTTTTCAAAGAATAAACCGGAAACGGTCTCCTGGCTGTGATCCCAGTCATTTGTGCAATTAATTTTCGAGACCAATCCATGCTCATAAAGGTATTTGCCAACGACGCGATCGGCGCAAGCCATTCGGAAATAATATGAAAATAACCAAATAAATAATCATGTAGAGGGCGCCGATATGTTTTGTAAAATTCATTCATAAACTCGTACTTCAATCTGGGCATATCCACACCGCTTGGGCATTCAGACGTACAACCTTTGCAGGCCAGGCACAAATCCAGCGAATTGTGAACAGCTTCAACGTCCAGATTTGAACGGTCAATATCTGACTTGCTTATTAAAGCTCGCAAGAGATTTGCACGCCCTCTTGTACTAAATGCTTCTTCCCGCGTCGCCTGGAACGAGGGACACATCACGCCAGTATTTTTTCGACACAGGCCCTGTCCATTACATTGCTCAATTGCACCGGCGAGTCCATGCGCATGATCAAAGTCCAAAGAGGGTACCCAGACTCGCGATCGATAATTTTCTCCGTATCGCAAGTGCGAATCCATGGGCGGAGCATCGAACATCTTGTTGGGATTCAACAGATTATCTGGATCTGCGGTGTGTTTCAATAGCTTCATCGCACGCAAAACGTCATCACCATAGGTTTGTTTTAACCATTCCCCACGCACGATACCGTCCCCATGTTCGCTGCTCATAGAGCCACCGAGCCGTAGCGTCAGTGCAAGAACCTGCTCAGCAATGCCGCGTAATGCACGCACGCCCTCGCCAAGCTGTAAGTCCAAAATCGGACGAATATGTAAACATCCGCCTGAGGCATGCGCATACATCTCGCCCACGGTATTATGCGCCGCGAGAATCCTCTCGACCTCCCGAACAAATTCTCCCAACTGCTCGACAGGAATCGCGCAGTCTTCGATGAACGCGGCGGGTCTTGCAGATTGCGGGCGCGAATCCAAAATTCCCAGACCAACTTTGCGAATGCTCCAAATCTTTTTTTGGTCGTCGGCGGACTCTGCAATCGTCAAAACGTCACCAATCCTCCGCACCGTTTCCTTCAGGACCTCCGGCCTGTCCCCACTGAATTCCACAACCAACACAGCAGACGGATCTCCCACCACCCAACTCATCTGACGCGCATACGCCGGGACGCTGCGCGCCAGATGAATGATCATCCGTGGGATCAGTTCAATCGCGCTGGGGTTAAAAGTCAACAAGCGTGATACATCATCACAAGCCTCGGCGACACTCTTATATGAAAGGACTCCAAGAATTGTATATTTAGGTTTGGGCACGAGATTTACTCGTGCACGACGCATCACTGCAAGAGTCCCCTCGCTGCCGGCCAGAATACTGGCTAAATTAACAACAGATGGCCGGTCGTAGACTGAGATGGATAATCCATAATTATCAGCGTCCCACTGCGGCGGCGCTGAAGGCGTCCAAGGTAGAAGGTAATTCAATCGATAGCCTGCCGAATTACGCCATGTATGTGGAAAATTCCGCTTTATCGATTCTGAGTATTTTTCGCGAATCTCCTGTACAGCTTGAGATAGTTTTGACTTCCCAGTTTCATCCCAGGTTTCAAGTGAGCCGTCTGCAAGAATAACATCTGCAGACATTAGATGATCGGCCGACATGCCATATAAGATCGAATGTGCCCCAGTAGCGTTATTTCCGATCACCCCACCAATCGTGGCGCGTTCAGAAGAGGCTGGGTCAGGACCAAACATTAGTCCATGTTGTGCAACAGCGTGATTCAGATTTGCAAGAACAACTCCGGGTTCTACAATTGCCGAATGAGAAACTGGATCAATTTCGATAATGCCATCGAGATAACGTGAACAATCCAAGATCAATGCTTCGCCAATGGCTTGTCCACCAAGTGATGATCCTGCTCCACGTGCCAAAATAGGGATCTTGTATTTCGCGGCAAGTTCGACGGCCGCCTGAAGGTCATCTTGCGTTCGCGGAATTACCACGCCAAGCGGCTCGATCTGATACATGGACGCGTCGGTTGAGTACAATGTACGGGAAGCGGCATCCAGACGAAGATCGCCCATAAACCGCGCTCTTAATTCATGAAGAAAATCAGGATGCAGAGTCACGGTTGGTAATACCCAAATTCCTCCACAGCATCCACCATCGCAAGCACATTTTCTGCAGAGACATCTGACAATACCGTATGTACGGAGGCAAGCATATACCCGCCGTCTTTTCCCAACAGGTCAATTACCCGCTTCACTTCGGCGCGCACATCTTCAGGTGTGCCGAATGGGAGAACGTGGTGCGTGTCTATTGCACCGCAAAAAATCATATTTTTGCCGAATTGTTTTTTTAATTCTTCGAGATTCGACATTTTCCCTGCCGAAGTTTGAACCGGATTAAGAATATCCACGCCCATTTCTATGAAGTCTGGGATGAGCGGGAAGACGTCGCCATCTGTATGGAACATCAATTTGGCTTTGGTGCGGGATTTAATAAATGACAAATAATCTGCATGAATGGGTTTGAGAATTTCACGATACATCTTCGGCGACATGAGCAAACTATTTTGCATCCCAAGATCATCGCCAGTCTTGATGATGTCAATATCACCACCGATCTCGTCGAGGAAATGTCCCATCAGAGTCTTGCAAAGATCGGCAATGCGAGCTACAAGCGCTCCCGCGAATTCAGGATGTCTGCCAAGGTTCAGCATGAAGCGATCCATGCGTTGCATGGCAAAGGCGCGCTCCAAAGGAAAAGCAAGCCAGGGCGTACCCACGATGGCATATTTGCTGTCCTGCATGAGTTTGCGCGCCTCAGCCCGGATATGCGACACGCGTGTTGGGTCGTTCATGTCCGGCCATGGGTACGATTCTATATCGGCGATGGAATGACTCTCTGCAAGCGGATGAATCGCGGGAAACCACATCCCAGGATCGCCTTCCACAGAGCCCACGCCCCATGAATTGAAATAGGGAGAGCCCGGTTCACGAGCTTGATTCTTCTCTCGAATGAACGCCGGCTCACGATCCAATACACCACGGACGTCACTGTGAAGCCTTTCAAGAATAGTTTCATCCATCGCAGCTGTGCCGAGCTCAGGCCAGTCATATAAATACTTTTCTTCCGAATTCACACCTAGAAGCTGTTTTAACTTCCTATATGTAGGCATGCTAATGCCTGTTGCGTTACTTGCGCCAATGAAAACAGGCACACGATCAGGCACGTCATGGTTAAGAACTGTCAATACCCTTTCGCGCGAGGTAAGCGGCATTATTATTTTGCCTTACCCTGATTTGCAACTGCCGCGGCTTTCTTTGCTGCTTCCTCCGCATCGCCCAAATAATAATGTTTGATGGCTTTTAGATCCTTATCCAATTCATAAACTAGAGGCAAGCCAGTTGGAATATTCAATTCAGTGATCTCAGAATCGGAAATATTATCCAGATATTTCGCCAATGCCCGAATGGAATTACCATGCGCGACAACGAGTACGCGTCTACCGCTTTTTATTTCAGGAGCAAGCGTCGCATGCCAGTAAGGAAGTACGCGGCCCAGCGTGAGCTTAAGCGACTCGGTGGCAGGCAATTGCTCAGGAGTCAACGACGCGTAGCGCCGGTCAAATTTCGGGTGGCGTTCATCAGTCAGCTCAAGGGGAGGAGGCGGTACATCATAGGAACGCCGCCAGATCTTTACTTGGGTTTCACCAAATTTTTCGGCCATCTCCGTTTTATTGAGTCCCTGGAGGGAGCCGTAATGACGTTCATTCAACTGCCAGGCACGAATCACAGGCAGCCAATCGAGATCCATTTCACTTTGAATAATTGCGAGCGTTTTGATGGCGCGCTTCAAAACGGAAGTATAAGCAATGTCGAAATCGTAGCTGCTTTCTTTCAACAATTTGGCGGCGTCGCTTGCTTCTGTACGCCCAAGTTCGGTAAGATCAATATCGGTCCAGCCGGTGAAACGATTTTCGAGATTCCAAATGCTTTGTCCGTGACGGACAAGTACAAGTTTATACATGATTTTCTCCTCGGAAGAATGCGGGCAAATTATAGCCCAAGTCAGTTCGTCATAGTAAAATGAAGCCATGACCAGCGAAGATGTCACTCCCATTCGACAACAATACCTCGATATCAAACGCGAGTATCCGGATTCGATCCTTTTCTTTCGTCTCGGCGATTTTTATGAGACCTTCGATGAAGATGCCGAGATCACAGCCCGCGAGCTGGATATTGTCCTAACATCGCGCCCGATTGGCAAAGGTGCCCGCGCACCGCTGGCGGGTATCCCATATCATGCATTAGAAAATTATCTGGCCAGGCTGATCGAAAAAGGCCATCATGTTGCAATTTGCGAACAGGTTGGTGAGACTCCAGTTAAGGGGCTCGTTCCGCGCAAAGTGACCCGTGTGGTGACTCCTGGAACTGTAATAGAACCGGGGCTCTTACCCGGAGACGCAAATAATTATCTTGTCTCGGTCATCCTTGATCCCGGTACTGCTTCCGTCTCATACGCAGACGTTACTACCGGAGAATTCGCCGTCACCGAACTGCCACTTGAAGCTTTGCGAGCCGAGTTAGCACGTCTGCATCCCGCAGAAATACTTCATCCAGAAGGTCAGGCTTTGCCTGACGGAATCGTTGGTCATTTAACTGCCTACCCGGCATGGAAGTTCGAGCCTGGCAAATGCAACGAGGCTTTATTGATTCACTTCCAGTCATCCACGTTGGATGGATTCGGCCTCCAAGCTAATAGCCTTTCAGTTCGGGCAGCCGGCGCGATTGTGCAGTATCTGAAGGAAACACAACCCAACGCCTTGAATTTGTTATCCTCTCTGCGGACATATAGTTTGAGTGAATTCATGACTCTGGACGCTTCGACTCGGAGAAACCTGGAATTGGATGAGACTCTGCGCGGCGAGCGAAAAGGGTCTTTATTGGGCACTCTTGATTACACGATTACGCCAATGGGCAAAAGACTCATCCATCAATGGGTAAGCCAGCCACTATTGCAAGTGGCAAAAATCAAACAACGACAAGAGGGTGTGCAATATTTCTATGATCATGGCATGCTAAGGGTGGAATTGCGTGAAGCATTAAGGCCACTCGCTGACCTCGAGCGCTTGGTCAATCGCGTGATCGCAGGAAATGCGCAACCGCGCGACCTGGTAGCGATGAGAAATACGCTTGCGCAATTACCCAAGGTAGCCGAATCTATTGGCGCGAAACATTCCCTGCCGCTCCCAAAAATTGAATTTTGCCCAGATGAATTATTACTATTACAAAATGCAATCGACGATGATCCACCTTCTACATTACAAAACACGGGAATCATTCGCTCTGGATATTCGCTGGAGTTAGATGCAGTTATCGATGCATCCAAACATGCGCGCGATTGGATCGCAAACCTGGAAGGTATAGAGCGGGAGAAAACCGGGATCAAAACTCTCAAGGTTGGCTACAACAAAGTCTTTGGGTACTACATCGAAATCTCAAGGGGCGCAGCCGACAGGGCGCCAGAGACATATATCCGCAAGCAGACACTGGTCAATGCAGAGCGATTTATCACTCCCGAGATGAAGGAATATGAGACGCTAGTTCTGAACGCAGAGGAACGAATCCGTGAGATCGAATTGCGCACATTTCGTGAAATATGCGCAGAATTGGCAAAAGCAGCCAGCAGGCTTTTATCAACGGCAAGGGCATTAGCTGATGTTGACGTACTATCCGCTTTGGGCGAGGCCGCTGCACTCGGAGGCTACAACAGGCCCGAAGTCCAAGACAGCAGCGAGCTGGAAATACATGAGGGGCGGCATCCGGTCGTCGAGCAATTGTTGAAGAATGATCGATACGTTCCTAATGATGTGGTTTTTGAAAAAGGCGAAATAGTGCGAATCATTACTGGGCCGAACATGGCCGGCAAATCTACCTACCTGCGCCAGGCCGCCTTGATCGTGTTGATGGCACAGATGGGATCGTTTGTGCCCGCCGCCTCGGCAAAGATTGGACTCGTCGACCGGATCTTCACACGCATCGGTGCCCAGGATGAAATCCACGCTGGGCAATCGACATTTATGGTTGAAATGGTGGAAGCCGCAAATATTCTGCACCATGCCACCTCACGCTCTTTATTGATCCTAGACGAGATCGGGCGTGGTACGTCAACGTACGATGGATTATCGATCGCCTGGGGAATTATAGAATATGTACATAACCACCCACAATTGCGCGCAAAGACCCTCTTTGCGACACATTATCATGAATTGACCCAGCTCGCAGATTTATTGCCTGGTGTGAGAAACTATAATGTGGCCGTTAGTGAGGCGGACAACAAAGTTGTCTTCCTGCATAAAATCATCGCCGGAGGCGCCGATCGATCTTATGGAATCCACGTCGCACAACTGGCTGGGCTGCCTCCTCCGGTTATTCAACGGGCCAATGAAATCATGGCAGAGTTGGAGAAAACTTCAGGGCGCGCCGTGAAAATCGACCCTCAGGCGGCACAGCAGGCTGCGTTATTTCCGGAAACCAGCCCATTGCTGGATGAAATCAAGAATCTGGACGTGAACGCTCTATCCCCCATCGAAGCGTTGAACAAGCTGTTCGAGTGGCAGAAGAAATATACGAAATAAATATGCAAAAACAAAAACTGAGCGCCGACGACATGGGGATGCTTGTCCTTCTTACAGCCATAATATTTGGAACCTGGTTTCGTATGATGCCGGCGTTGCGGGCTGGCTTTCCCATCAACGATGGTGGTATGTTTTACACCATGATCCAGGACTTGCGGGCTAATCATTACATTCCTCCGCTGTACACGACTTACAATAACTTAAACATCCCGTTTGTTTATCCGCCTTTAGGCTTATATTTGGCGGCGGCCATTAGCGATTTGTTCAATCTCACTACGCCACTTGCCGTGATCCAATGGCTTCCTGGCATCATCAACGCGCTTTGCATCCCTGTTTTTTATCTTTTTGCAAATGAACTTTTGAGGGATAAACTGCAAGGTGCAATTTCAACTTTAGTGTATTCATTTATTCCGTATACGGCTGCATGGCATTCCATGGGCGGAGGGTTGACACGTGCCCCCGGCGAATTTTTCATGCTTCTCGCGCTTACTTATATCCATCGCGTGTTTACAGAAGAGAGCAAGCGTGATGTGTGGGGAGCGATTGTTTTCAGCAGTTTGGTCACATTGAGTCACACAGAGGCTCCCATTTATACAATTGCAATCGCAATTTATATCTGGGTGACGAAGTCCCGCTCAATAAAAGGGGTATTCAATGGTGTTTTGATTGCGATTGGAGTACTTATTCTCTCTTCGCCCTGGTATGGCTGGATAATTTACAAACATGGATTCACGCCTTTGATTTCTGCTAGCCAGACCGGCTTTCATTCCATTGGGTCGATCTTAAGATTGATAAATATTGATTTGGTTACCGGGGAACCCTTTCTTGATTTACTGGGAGCCTTAAGCATCCTCGGAATGGCAATCCTGATTACTAAAAGAAATTTCTTCGTCCCGGGTGTACTGATCATCGTATATTTAGCGGAGCCGCGCAGCGCGCACATCATAGCAAACATTCCTCTGGCATTGGCGGCGGGCGTTTTTGTTGTGGAGGTTCTTCTGCCCGCCATAGCGAGAATACAGGAGCAGGGCATAAATAACCCTGGCCCAAAAGTTCGCTATACTTGGGTGACTTTTTTATTTGTGTTAATTCCATATCTCTTTAGTAATTCTATTTCTTATGGGTTTTATATATCGGAAATGCACGTTTCCAAAGCTGAGCGGGTTGCCATACAATGGGCAGCGAATAATACGCCTAAAGATAGTAAATTCCTCGTAATTACAGGAGAGCCCAACGGATTCTGCGATTCCACGAGTGAGTGGTTTCCCGCGCTCGCAAACCGACAAAGTCTCGCGACCCTCCAAGGGAATGAATGGCTGAAGGGGAAAAACTTTAGTAACTATGCCACTCACATACGGAATTTACAAGCATGCGGCAAAAAAGGGCTGGATTGCATTTTGCAGGAGGCGGGTTATTTCGCCTCCAATTTTGATTACCTTTATATATCCCTCAGTTCGCCTACAACGACCTGCAACATAAAAGACGACTCGGATTCAACTCGCGGGCTGATTCTGGAGCTTGAAAATTCGGCGCAGTTCAAGAATGTTTTTCGTTCAGAGGAGGTAATGATTTTCAGTAAAAAGTAACAGCAAATTTTTCTTATTCTTCAGGCTTTACTTTCGAATTCGAAACCAGTGCGATCGAAACGATAAACCACAAAGGCACCCACCAAAAATAATGGTTGTGGCTCACCGCCAGCATTTGTATGCGCGCCATTCCAAACCATGCAATAAAATATACAATCAAGAGAAAGGTCCTTTGCCTCCAGCCTCCATTTACATAGGTTGAGATTAAAAGTGGAAACAAAACGACAAAGTCCCAACTGCCTACATAAGGGGTGACAATAGGCGCAAGGGCAAGGCTCCAATAAGCAGCGTTTTTCATGGGAAGCTTTCTCCACAGCAAAAAATTGACTCCGATTACCGTCAACGTCGTAAATCCCCAAAGAATATATCCCCACACATGAAAAAACCTTTCAAAAAGAATATATAACGATGGGTATGACCATGGCGGGTTCTTTCCCATACTAACGATTGCGTCCGGAATCCAGTTTGGATATGCCACAAATAATGGGATGCATAATATCACGCACATGAGGACTATTCTCATCCAGGAAGACAACATTTCCCGAATTCCACCCCGCAGATAATCTTTATAACTAAAGCCAAGCAGCAAGAGATACCCCAAATGCGGTTTCGATAATGCAACCGCAGCACAAAACGCAGAGAGCCAACGCTGGTCTTCTTCCATGAAATAAGCTGCAAGAATCCAACATAGCGTTACTGTAATTGAGAATTGACCGAGATTGATGTGATTAAGCGTAAGTGGAAAGAAAAAACAAAGCAAAGCCAATACCGCGGTATTGTATAAGCTCCGATTCTTTCCCTGAGCAATATACACGACCAAACATACTTCCAGTATGTTGAAGAAATACCAAAACTCCAAAGACGACTCTTCCGAAAGCCAGCCCAATGGAAAGAAAAGACCGATTACCATAGGGAGCCAGGCCGCAGGCAGGTTTGGATGAAGGCTGGCAGTGTCATATGGGCTTTGTCCATGAACTAATTGGTAAGCTGGTGCCCAGAGTTCGTTATAAAAATCCATCCTCGGCAGCATCAGGTCCCAAAAAAGAAAACTGATACACACCCCAACCAAGGCCAACACGAAAATGGATGCATACATGTGAAAAGCAATTTTGCGATCAAGTGAATCTTGCATTGTTAAATCGCGCTTTATTTTATTGGAGCTATGTTTATGAAATATGAAAATGCACAGCGGCCGAAGCATTATTTTACAAGATCTTAATCTGAAAACCCATGTTCAAAAACAAAACGCGACTCGAAGAAAACTGCCACGCTGCTCTTTATAAGCTTATCTAATCGCAAATAACTAGGAGATGATACTCTATACCCGCTGGCCTATTTGTTGCCAAACGATCAATTTTGAGAGATTGAATTATCCAATGCAACCAGGCTAATTTTGTGAAGAATTCAAGGTACTTGTGAGGTAGCATAGGTTCCGCAGGTAAAAACAGCAAAATATTTATCCATATAAAGTGGGGGCCTGGCCAGCTTCAATACATTAAGGCTATCCCATAATTTGTCGCCATCAACAATGACCAACACATCAATAAAATGCTCCCTGCAGAGATTATCAACCATCAGCCAGTCTGAAATATTTTGCAAATTAAATATTCTTTGCACCGCAGTGGCTTTTGCCAGATAGATATCTGTTGGAATACCATACGCAGTCCGATCCGATATAGCAGATTGACGCATTCCGTACAATCCAATCGGGCGATTAATCGTACTTGCAGGGTTATACTGAACAACAACGTCTTCAGGCAGGGTTTGATTAATAACGGCATAGGCCTGACGCGCTGAGTAGATGCGATTCCCAACCTCATGACCCAGAGCAAGATAATAAGAGGATCGCAAAAGGGCAACATCCATCAATGTTGTTGCAATTCCTAAAACCGCCAGGATTATCAAATTCAGTTTTGTGCGTCCAGAAAGATCAACACGCGGAATGGTAAATGGAAGGAATTGGCTGAAAATATCCACGCCCCAGATCAACAAAATAAACTGGGCAGGCAGCCATGCACGCCAGCCAAGGTCATTATTTTCTATTACGGTCGAGCGCATGAATGTACCTACGAAGAAAGCGACCCAAAACAAAATCATCTCCATCGCATACAGAGGATTATCCTTTGCCTCTTTATATTTCTGTCGCAGCCAGAGAATGCCTATCAGAAAGTAAAAACCGAGCTCCAAAAAATAATTGAAAGGCAGCAGAATCAATCGCAAAATGGAATGAACGGTTCTCGAAGACGACAGCAGGATCTGATCGGCGATGGAGAACGCGCGCACTTCAAAAGTAATTGGGAATCCGGTACTTGATCCGCCCGCGCCAACGCTCGAAAAAATACCTAGTAGGAATGTAACGGAAAGGGCAAGTGCAACGATTCCAGCAAAAATCATTGGCAAAACAAGATTAATGTCCTTTTGCCCAACAAAATGAATAACAATCCATACGCCCCAGAAAAGAACAAAAACGAACGTTACCCAGACTGAAAGCCCAAACGCGGAAGCAAACGCAATGCCCGCAACTACCATTAGGATGTATTGACGCTTAATAGTTTGTCCACGCATAGAAAGCGCCAGCATCACTCCTACGAGACAGGCTATCATAGCTGCCACGTGATGAGGAACCCACAACAGCGAACCAAACCACGCAGTGATCTGCTCGTTCCAATGTTCGATGTCGCTCACCACCCCACCCGCATAGCGCATTGCAAAGGAAACCGGTAGGAAATCCAAGCCCGAGACGGTAAGTAAGCTAATACCGATCAATGCCAGGGCCCAAATGTTCATGCTATTTTTCGAGATTCGCATTCGCAAATAAAACGCGATTGTGCACATCAAAGCAATTCCGCACCAAATCGTGCTGGCAAAAAATGCGCCTCGTGCATCCACTTGAGATCCACCAATCTGATCAACCATACTACTGAGGATGTACCAGAAAAAATAAAGAAAATTCATCTGTACAGGATAGCCGGGGTAATAGGATGGATTAACAGGAGGAACACCTGTACGTGACATTGCATCGACAATGGAGATCCTCGTGGTTTGATCGTAAGACACAACGCTAAAAAATAATTCCCTGCCAATTTGAATATCTACAAGCAAGAATAAGGCAATGGCAATCCACAAAATGGCACAGATAAAAACCCATTTCATTGCCTTATTATGAAATAACGGGAAGGCAGGTCTGTCAACAATAACAAGGACAACAAATGCCATAAAAAACAATGCCGTTACTAAAAACGTGGCAGAAAATGAAAGAAAACTGGCCAATAAATAAAATAGAACCGGGCTTATTGCAACAGAAAGCAAAAGTGAGAGCGCCAACCGCGAATGCACTAATCGTGCCCGAAAATCAAACAAATTCAGTGCCCAGCCTACAACATAGCCGGGCATGATCAAAACAAGCGGGAACAGCGAGCAGCCTAATAAGGTTGAACGTATATCCTGAAGCATGAAATTGGTTTCAGCCATGCATTTCTCCTTCAGTCTTCTTTGTTTGTATTGTAGATATACCGCGCGAACCAACCCAAAGCCCAGTACCACCACAGCACGCAACTACCACTAAATTCAGAGCCTGAACAAGAAGGATCAAAGCCAAAGCCGATTCGCGGGCAAACCCGAAAGGCACGAGTACAGTCATTGCTACAAATTGATAAACACCCACATAACCCGGGGTGGATGGAATTGCACTTGATAATCCTAGAGATGCAATGAGCAAAAAAGACTGCGCAAGGGTAAGTGACTCATGTAAAGAAAGGGCAAGCACAACCATTCCGATCCCATCCATTAGCCAGATCAATGCAGTGAAAAGTAAAAAAGACAAACTGCTCTCTAGACGCGCAATAGTCTTTACACCTTCGACGAATTGACGCAACACTTCGCGCAACTTCGATTTAAGTAACTGATTCAAAAATGGCAAACTGAAAAAAAAGCGATTGATCAGGTTGTGAAATAACGGAAGTGTAAAGATAAATACCACCCCCGCTACTGCAGCTACCGAAAAGCCTTTTAGTACCTCCTGCACGGGCTTTGGAAATGCATCTACAAAAAAAAGCGACGCTGCTGCAATCGTGACTAGCGTGGCCAGGTCCACCAGTCGTTCGGTAATACCAGTAGCCAACGCAAAAGCCAATGAGATGTCTTCTTTTCGCGCGATATAAGCTGCCCTAATAAACTCTCCCGCGCGTGCAGGCAAAATATTATTGCCAAGATAGCCGGCCATATTTGCCCAAAACACATTGATCAGCAAAATATTTTTTTGTGAGCTGAGTAAAACGCGCCAACGCATCGCTCGAAAAAAATAAGTGAGAGTACTCCAGACTACAAGAAGCGCCACATACAAATAGTCCGCGTCCCGAAGAAAAGTAAAGAGCACTACCCAATCGATCCCGCGTAAGGCAAGAAAAAGCAAAGCTGCTGCGAGAATTAACGAGATCCAAAAAACAAGGCGGTTGCGCGATTCATGTTTATCACGAGCCTCAGAGAGCAAATCCTTAAAAATTGATGCGCTCCTTTTCAATCACAAGTGGCCTTTTCATCACCTGCGTGTAAATCGCTCCAATATACTCCCCCACTATACCGAGAAACATCAACTGCACCGAGCCAAGAAAGAAGAGTCCAATCACCAAGGGAGCTGAACCTAGAGAAAATTGAAACCAAAAGATCAGCTTATAAATCAAATAGGCAAGGCCGATCAAGAAACTAATAAGTGCTGCGAGAAAACCAAACATGGTGGCAAGCCTAAGTGGGACTTTGGTATAGTTCGTTAAACCCAACATAGCAAGGTCGTATAACGTATAAAAATTATTCTTACTAACCCCCCTTTTTCGTCGTGGTTGAGTAAAAACTATTTTTGCAACTTCAAACCCAAGGTCGGCGACTATACCACGAAAATAGGGGTATGGATCATCAATTTCCCGAACGATATTCATTACTTTTCGGTCATAAAGCCCAAAACCCGTAAAATTTTCTATAAGATTCACATCTGAAAGCGAACGCAAAACGCGATAATAGATAGTACGAAGAAAGTGAAACAAAACAGAAGATTCTGACTTCTCTTTAATTCCGATGACAACTGGGTACCCCTTCTCCCATTTTTGCAAAAATTCTGGAATTCGCTCAGGAGGGTCCTGCAAATCCGAGGCCATGGCAATGACTGCATCCCCTTTCGCCTGCAAAATTCCATATACTGGCGAACGGACATGGCCAAAGTTTCGAGTGTTCAGAATCACCTTTACACGTTTATCCTTAGCAGCAAGAGAGCGCAACTTTTTTGCAGTTCCATCCAGGGATGCATTATCAATATAAATGTGCTCATAGCGATAAGGCAGTCCGGACATAACACGCAGAATGCGCGCGTAAAGTTCATCCACATTATGCTCCTCATTAAAACAAGGGGTGACAATACTAATGAACTTTTTCTTCATGAGCACTCCAATCACATACCGCGGTTGGATAGCTGCTTCCGAAGACCCTGGTCGCGATTGTATAAACTATCCACAGCATCAACCATTAGAGGTGCATCAGCTTTGACTTTTTTAGAAAGCGCCTGATCGTTAAGTAACTCGCGACAGGAAAGTTGTCCCTTCTGCAATGGAATGGCGAGATAGTAATCGTCATGAGTAAGAATATGCCCGGCCGGAAGGTCGCGTTTTATATATACACCGCGCACTAAAGTTGTGAGGTAATCAATCTCCTTTTGTGAAGATGGCGCTTTTTCGGTACCGGGCGCTCCGCACATTTCACGAGCCTTATGGAAGGCTTGAAACCATTCACCTATTTGTTCAGGCGTGGAGCAGTAAGGTGAAATCGGCTTTTCGTCAGTCATGATGTCAATATGACGCTCAAAGGTACGTGCACCTTTGCCATACGCAATCAACATAGAGGATCGCCAGTCATGATATTCATGTGTTGACAAACCAACTATATGGCCGGGGTAGCGATGTTTTAGGAAATCTATCTGATTAAGCTGCAGTTCACCATCCTCAGCAGGATAAATGGAAACACAATGATTGATGGCAAGCGGAATATTGCGATTGTCAAAAAAAGTGACCATATCATCGATATCTTTCAGGGATGACCCACCTGTGGAAACCAAAACGGGTTTATGCGTTTTGGCGATCTTTTCCAGCAGCGGCCAGTCTGTAATATCGGAACTCGCAATTTTTATGATCTCGACACCTAGCTCCAAACATAGATCCACTGATCTCTCATCAAATGGAGTAACAAGCCGCACGCAACCCACCCGACGCACGGCTTCTACCAATTGTGCAAGCTCGTCGCGAGTCAGGCGTGTGTCGAGAGTCTTCTTGATATAGCGAATATCTTCTCGGTGCAAAAATTTCTTGTGAATGAAATTATCTATATCCCGGAATTGAAGTTTAATAGCAGCACGCACGTTGTTATAACGGACAACTGCACCGAATTCCTTCACGATCCGTAAGCCACGATTGATATCCCCCCAGTGATTATTTGCGAGTTCCAGAACGAACAAATCCTCAAAAATGTCCCGATTAATCATCAATTTACCTCCTATGAGAAAAGTTAAAGAAAATGAACGGGATTATTTTACTCTTCCCATAACGGAATGAGCATGTTTTCAGCCAATTCGCTACGATCCAGAAATGGAAACATATCCTCAAGCGGAGCCGACACAATGCGTCCATCAGGAAGTTGCCGTGAAGATTGGCGCGGCTCAAATCCTTGTGCTGGGTCAAGGACTACTTCACATAAGACAGGACCAGGTGTTAAGAGAAGCTTGCGCAAACCAGAAACAAAATCTGCTGAATCAAGGCGACATGTGACAAGCCCGTACGCTTTTGCCAATTTGATCGTATCGGGAAACGAAACGCCTGACTCTGGGCTTTCGCCCACAGTCTCACCAAAGAATCCTCTTTGGGACGTACGGATAGAAAGATAGCCACCATTGTTAAGTACAAAAATCTTAAGCGGCAATTGATAATGGGCAACTGTCTGTAATTCCTGAATGTTCAGCTGCAGACTTCCGTCTCCAGCGAGACAAATAACCTGCTTGCCCTGGCCAGCAACTGCCGCGCCAATCGAGGCGGGCAAATCATATCCCATGGATGCAGAACCAGAGTTGGAAAACAAGCGCTGGCCGAGTTTGATCTTGCCAACCTGAAACGAAACAATGCAAGCCGTCGCATTTCCCGTGACAACAATATCATCGTTACCAAGGTTTTCAAACAATGCATCCATGAAATTATATGGATTAATCTTCCCGTTAAACTCGCGATGCCTTGGTAAAACGGCGGGGTATTTTTGATTACGCTCTTTGCACCACGCGAGCCAATTGGAGAACCGGGAGGAATCCCAATCTTTTAATTGCATATTCATTTCGATGAAGAAGTCATGTAAACCTGCGTGGATAGGAAAATCCGGTTTAACAGTTGGGCGATTAAGCTCGGCATTGTCTACGTCGACCCAAATTTTGTATGCACCACGCGCAAACGATTTCCAAGCATAACCCGTTTGGCGTAGATTAAGGCGGCTGCC
>Ga0209131_1001439_pt1 | contig 16513 bp, 21 predicted proteins | sample GraSoi_2013_40cm_FD_185826 | JGI IMG/M metagenome (GOLD analysis project Ga0209131, IMG submission 185826) | Grasslands soil microbial communities from the Angelo Coastal Reserve, California, USA - Sample 9_17_2013_40cm (SPAdes) (version 2) | ecosystem: Environmental > Terrestrial > Soil >...
CTGTCACGCCGTATAAAGCCTGGATACGGAAACAGTTATCTCCTGCCTGCACAACATAAATAATACGACCATCGAGGCCGGGTGTGGGGCTGGGAGGTGTTTGCTGCAGGTTTGATGCCGCGTTCGCAGGCAGCCATAAACCAAACATCAGCATGGATACAAGTATGAATAGAATAGTTAAACGCTTCGGATTCATCGCACGGATTATATCAGGCTTTAATTAAGCAAAAAGAGACCGAGGGTCAGGTCTCTTTTACATCTAATAGATAAAATATTCTCATCTTGTTTTGCGACATCGTCCCCACATTCTACTTGGTGCCCGTTTTCTTGCGTTCCCGCTCGATTTTCCGCTGCTTGTCTAAGTATTCCATCTCGGTGTCCAGAAGAGAGTTGGGCTTTTTGCGGTTTTGTTGCCTCTGTTGTAAGAAATAGCCGAAGAGTCCTAATGATGGAAAGAACGCGCACCCGGCTAATCCAAGTATCAGGCCACTGCCCTCGCTCCCCAACAAACCCTTGCTCTCAATCGATCGTGGCTTCTTTGGATCGATGTAGACCTGTTCCTGTTGGCCGATCGTACTATCGTCTGGTTGACTCGAACACTTATCCCCGGTATAGGTGATATCCTGGCCAGTCCTCGTTGTGAACTCGTATACGGGGCAAAAATCGGCCGTTCCATAATTGGGATCGGGAATATATTTGGTAATGGTGGCGGTATCGTGCTCGGCTGAGGCGAAAAACGCTTCCTCATGGAAGTAATTTATCACGCCGCCCACGAGGCACAAAACTCCGATCACTACCATAACCAACGGATACGTTCCAATTTTACTCATCAAAATCTCCTTACACAAATTGGAAATATATATTTCTGATAAGTATTGCTGTTGTAATGAGTATAACCTTTAATAACCGGGTGAGCCACACGCCGCAGACTTTCCGCAAGGCGCGCTTACCATTACCAGTGGAGTAAGAAAACGGGCGCCATTGCCGCTAATGCAGCACCGACTTGCAAGCCCAGGATGGGCACAGCCTGTCTTGGTGACTGCGGCAGCCATTTGATCGCGAAGAAGACTACGATCGGAATCTGGGCAGCCATGAGGAGCTGCCAGATGTGGGCAGCCGCACCCTCATCTGCCTGAGGGGCAGTACCGTGCAAGGCGATGAAAAGCACTATAGTTGCGAGGGCCCCTAGGGACATTGCCACAGGAAGAAAGGCGCTTGGATTTTTCATTAGGATTTTCATTATTAACTCCTTACCGATTATAGAGATGGTTTCTCTGAAGGATATGACCCAATCCATTTGTGAATTGTGCCCGTCTCTATTTTCGGGGTTTTTCCCGAGATCATCAACTGTGGAATACCCCAGTTTACCGGTTTTAGCGCCACCTGTGGTATTCACTAGTTTCAAAATCAATTCTATTCTGGAGCTCACTTGAAATTTAGTATAAACATTTTTCAAGTGAAATTCGACTGTGCGGACAGAAATACCAAGCGACAAGGCGATCAATTTATTGCTTTTGCCTTGTAAAAGTAGTTGTACTACTTCCTTTTCACGTTCGCTCAATTGATTCACTTGTGTCATAACGAATTCGCTTTCCTTGATCGCGCGCTAAGGATTCCAGCTAAACTCGGAGTCTGACCCCATCAGGATGTCGCCGCGCTGGATATCCGGCTTATCGATGTCGCGGAGTAATACTCCGACATTGTCGCCAGCCTGGGCTTGTTGCAGTTGCTTCCGAAAGGATTCGATGCCTGCGACAATCGTCTTCTTGATCGAACCCTGCCGTTGGATGCTGATCTCGTTGCCGACATTCAAGGTCCCACTCTCGATTTTACCGGTTACGACGGTTCCTCGTCCCCGGATACTGAACACATCTTGAACCGTCATTCGAAATAATGGATCAGTTGTCATGAATGGGGGTTTCCTTAAATACAATTGAAGGAGTCGGGTTGTTTAGTCGCGACGTGCCACGAATACTATGAGTCTACTACTATTAGTAACTGGGCGGCGATGCCAATCGCCATAGACATGTTCAAGTGTAAATCCAGAGTTGCTCAAAGAGTCGATCAACTCTGCCTGACTGCGAAAGCGCAGCTCGCTGCTCACTATCACGACCTCACCCGTCATGTTGAATATGTTATGAGCATGAAAACGAACCTGGCCATTATCCACCTTGCCTAACTCTAACCAGCACTCCATCGGGCCGTAAGGCGAGTCGATTCGTTCGTACGTGGCTTCGCGGTTCCACTGCTCCCATGCCCGAGCATCTGGATTGCGACTTTCGAAGGCGATGTGCCCACCTGGCCGCAGGGCTGCGTGAATGGCGCGAAGCGTGGCGGTCCACTCAGAGTCATCGAGGAATACCTGAGCTACATTGCCTGTCATGATCGCCAGGTCAGCTTCAGGCGTGCCGAGCGTGGTGGAGTCGCCCTCCACCCACTGGACTCGTTCGGCACCCGTCTTTCGCCGGGCGACTGCCAGCATCGCGGAGGAAGGATCGACACCAATGACCTCACGACCATCGATAGCTAACTCACAAGTTAAGAGACCAGTGCCGCATCCCAGGTCAAGGATACGATGTGCGTTGAGGTTCGCCGCCAAAGCGACATAGAAATCAGTGTCAGCGCCACGTGGATTATCGCTGTCGTATAGCTCTACAAGACGGGGGTCAACATAGTGCAGATCTAGCTGCATTTGCAATTTTTCTCCAAGTGGGATGGCAATTTATTGAAGGCCAGCCGGGTTCAGGCAAAGTGAAATTATTTTAGAATGAAACGGCAGATAGCGCACTTTACTAGGCGCGTATCTGCCGCTCTACTCCAGCAATCAATGATCAATTTGTTGCTATTCGTCTGCTGGCCGTTTAGTTATCTCCATCGTTAGTCGAGTCAATCTCTCCAGATTGACCATCTTCGTCAACCTGACTATCTTCACCAGCCTGGTTATTTTCGCCAACCTGGTCCTGTTCATCAGTCTGGTTATTTTCGCCAACCTGATCCTGTTCATCAGTCTGGTTATTTTCGCCAACCTGTTCCTCTTCTCCCACTTGACCTTCTACGCCGACTTGATCTTGCGGGGTGGGCGTGGCTTGCAGCTCGGTGGACAGAGGTGCGATCTCGGCGCTCCCGGGTAGAAGCTTATCGATAATGGTTTTGGCACTTACTATGCCAACGGGAATTGCGATCAAAAGCCCAAGTGCGGGCAAGACCAACCACTTTTGAATTTTTGTCATTGCATCTTTCCTTTCTAGCTTATTTGTGCTTCTCTACTGTTTAATTATAGTCCTCTTATGGATTCTGTATATTGGGATCTCCGACCACATGTATCTTCTGAGGCTGAAAGAGATAATTGCCCTCGGCGTAGCTGACGTTCTCCAGCATCGCTAAATGGGTTCCAAAGCAAAGGTCAAACAGATAGCGGAAGGTGTTCACGTTATTGAGATTCTGAGGCAAGCCCGACATGTCCTTTCCTGGAACGTAGAAAGCATTAAGACCCTTGAGCCTTATGTCTTGCATTGTCTCCTCTCCGAAGGTTTGGGCATTGGATTGAAAGCCCTCATCCCCTTGAATGATGATGATAGGCGGCGACTTGGACTGAGCCAAGATTACGTCAATGGATTCCAGGAGCAACTGATTCGAGAATCGAAGCTGCCCAACATAGTATGGGATGCCCGGCTGCGAACCAAGCCGATCATCTGAAGGGTTCGCGAATGTGACACTCTCACCTTGCGGCCCAAACACGTAAGGATCGTGCGGAATCAACGTATGGAAGAAGACGAACTTCGGACCTGCGATCTGGGGCATTGCTTTAAGTCTATCGAAAGCTGCCAAAACGCTTTGTCGAAACCGCTCGTCTGAGGCGTCGTTACTGAAACCGACTGGGCCGCTGAAGGTCCGCAGGCTGCTTGCTCGAAGCCAAAGGTATGTGAGGTTATCCGGCGCTGCGATTGGAGATATGGATGGGTTGTCCCCTGCATAAGTGGTATTGTCGGAGTCTATATGAGTGTATTGGTAGCCGAGTGCATTCAGGAAGTGAGAGGCTCGATTGTCTTCAAGGACTTGCGTGACGATCAGTGAATTCTGTGACTCTGCCCCCACAACATCTTCAAAACGATTCAGGTAATCCAGGTTCAGTGCCGAAGCCATGTTGGATTCGCTATCTGAATACGGACTCCGACCCTGTTCTGGAATTACGAAACCTCGATTCCTCAGGTCGTGAATGAACTGTGAGTTATCGTAGCCGAGGTACTCCTTCAACACATCCGTACGCGCATAATCATCCGGAACAATGTAGTAAATATCAGGAAGCGTTTCACTCGCGGTTAAAACCGGATTCTCGAGGGGCGTGGACCAAAGACGCGCATCCGAGGCACTGACGGGTGGATTCTGGATGCGATAAAGACCGATCTCGACGACAGAAACCAGAGTCAAGACCGCGGTCACCACGAGAAGGAGCTCGCCGAGCTTGCTCAGATCCTTTGCTCTTAGCAGGGCCACGATTCCAAGAATAAGCATGGCCACCCAGAGCCCAAGAATCAGCGCCTCATTCAAACCCCATGCAGTAACGACATCGTAAGAGACTCCGTAGTAGAAAGTTGCAACGACGAGCAGAGAAGCCAGTAAAGCGGCCTTTAGAGTAGACCTGAGGACGAGCCAGGAGATAGCGAAGAGGGCCACTCCTGTCCCCGCCGATATTGCAAGCGGGTACCAGATGACGGTTGGAGATACGTCCGCCTGATTATATTGAAAGAGAAAGAGGATTGGAAAAATCGCGAGCAAGAGGGGTGTAGCTGGGAGGAATGCTCTAACAAATCTTTGCATGACATATTCTCCATGCGAGAGCCGCGACCAGCGGCCTAACTAATCACATTATGACAGCCAATGATGAAGTCGACGTGAAAGAGAGACGACGAATAAGAACTCGTATCCAATTCTCTGCGGAGACAGAGTCCCACGCCGAGCGAGCAAAGAATGCCTGAGTCCCATGGAATTTATCCTTTGGAAGTAATCCACTCTTCGACTCGGTCCAGCCATTCGTTGGCTAATGCCTTGTACAGAGATGCTTGTTCCATCCAAAGTGCGTGTCCGGCATGATCGAGGATAACAAAACTTGCTCGCGGATAGTTCTCTATGAAACTCAAGGATCTGGGATAACCCATTGTGTCCTGCCCGCCCAACAGAAATAGCATAGGAGCAGCACAGGATTCTGAAGGTGCATCCAGATCGAAGCTCAGCGCATAATTCTCTCCTACCTGCGCGAGGAATTTCTTATCAACTAAATTTGCTGCTTCTGCAATATAGGTCTTCACCCATTGGTTATCGAGAAGTTGACGATTCTGGACGACAACGACTTCGAGCAATTCTTGAGCTATGTTCGGATCCATGTGTGCCAATTCGGCAGTAAAATCTTCGTCTTTTGCAACCACCATATGCTCTGGCCTGATTCGTTTTGTGTTATCTGGCATTATGAGAGGAACAACTAAAAGCACCCCATCGATAAGGGGCGCCCGACGATGAACTAGCCCTCGTGCAAGATAACCGCCATAAGATACTCCTGCTATTGCAAAGCGTTGATTTGGAATAACTTGATCAACGAACTGTGTCATCACTTCCAACATCTGATCCGAACCCCTAATCCAATCCGCGCCATGAGTTTGGCCCATACCTGGCAAATCGGGGTAGATGCGTTTCCAACCAGTTCGCTGCACAAATACCGATTCAAAAACGTCTACCGCTTGACGGTGGTCAGCAGGCCAGCCATGAAGCAGGATAATAGGTTTGCCCTGGCCAAAAGTTTCATAGTGAACTGTGATGTTTTCTAGTTGGCATTCCATATTTTATTTTGTCCTTTTTGTTTATGGCTCTCCCACCTGAAAGTGTGAAATGCCTGTTTGGCGCAAATGGCGGCTTAGCGGTTTGCGACATCGTCCCTGAGGCAGGGTCGAGTGGGATCGCGCAGTATAACGCTGGTGCGGACGTGGACTCTACTTGCTATCTCGTTTCTATCCTGTTTTGGCTGACTCAGAAGCAATTGGAGATGAATTGAATCCTTTAACGATTAGCCATACTGCCAGAACCATTTCTTGCACGGCTAGCGGTGCCATCAAGATCTCCAATACGAAGCCGAACATAGCTAACAAGGGTGCAGCTAAATACAGAATGGCTCCAATAAGACCCCAGATTGATAACCATCGAGGAATGAGTTTTGATTGGTAGAATAAATAATAGATCACCAGAGCGCCTATGCTAAAAACGATTGCCAAAATCTGCGCAATCCAGTCACCCGCTTTTAGCAATAATGTGCCCAAGAGTTGAAAGTATGAAACATCTGGAGTTCCTGCTTTTATGTATTCCCTGCCTAATGTTAATAGTAATAGCCAGCTGATTACAATAGCGATATAGGTAACGGCCTCGAGCACGCCTCTGAAAACAATGGCTCCAAGAGCTAAGGCTTCATTATATTTTCTAAAGATTGGAAACATCATAACTGGAACCATGGCAAGCGCAAAGCCCATAATTAGCACGAGGAGCGCTCCCATTATGATTTGGTTTTGATTTGAAATGACTTTAGTAAGATAATCTGGATCGTCTAGAATGGGTCCCGTAAAAAGTGCGCTGAGAACTCCAGCAACCGTCCCAATAATAAACAACACCCCCACAATAATTGCCGTTTTTCTGTTCGAAATCATTTAAATCCTCCAATTTCATTGAAAAGCTGTGACGCGGTCACCTTCGAATAATATACGGCAATAAATCCTATGAAGTTGCAGAGCCCAACTCCCTTCGGTGGTTTGCAGTATCATTCTAGAGCGGGAAATCGCTGCTTTGTAGCCTTACCCTTGATTCTCCCGGCTTGCGCTCCATGCGACAGCAATTGTCGCTACGAAAAGCAATGCCGATGAAATGCTCTGTCCTATATCCAGGAGGAAGGTGCTCAGAACGAAGCCAACAATGCTGATTGCATATATCCACCCAATCCAGCGTGGAAAGAAACCGCACGCGGCGATGGCATTCCCAATGAACACTCCCCCAATCATGAACAACAGAAGAGCTATAAGAGCAGTGACAAAGAGCGGACCATTGTAGACCTGGTTATAGAAATCGAGCGCGTTCTGCTGTCCCGCCAGAAACATCCGACCCATGGCGGTCTGGCCGAAGGCGGCAACACCGAATATCGAAGAAACGAGGGTATTCGACGCTACGGTGGCGACCATGCCGGTGATTGCCCGTCCAGCTACTTTTGAGTCTTGCAGATACAGCATCAATCCAACAACGCCTATCGAACCGATGGCGGCGCCTGTAATGCTATTGATCAAATGGGACAACAGAAAACTGGTGGTCGTAACGTATGCAGCAAAACCGGCGAAGTCCGTTTGAGGGTCTGGCTGATGTGTGAGTGTGCCGAGAAACAACGTAAGTGCCCAAACCGGCAGCACCCAAAGTGATCTCCGTGCAAATGTGCGTACTTGTTGTGTCATTCTGTTCTCCTCTTATGTGGCAAGATTCCAATTCTTGAAAATGCGACCTTCAGTCTTGGTGCGAACCAGAAGTGGTGGGCTGATTGTGAGTACCCTTCTAGGCAGGCGTGGACAATGCTTGGAAACAGAAAAAACTCGGAGCTAGGAGAGAAGCCTGCCTATTCATCGATGGTATCGTGCCGATTACTTCTATCCTCAAGAATGTTCAGGATCTTAGTCTGTTGCAAGGAGATTTCATGAACATCTGCCGTCAGGGTATGGATGGCAATGAGCGTAACATGATCGCTTTCGGCGCGGGCATCACTGGCGGCAGCTTGGACATTCTGGCCGACAATGATGATGGGGAGCAACACCAACTGCAAAAAAGTTTGCGCGATCCAGGCAACAATGATAATCGGGGAATGTGAACTGAGAGCCGCCGGAAGCGAGATCAGGGCCAGGAGTGCGAATATATATGCACACCACATCGAGCCGACAATCCTGGTAATGCCGAGTGCAAGGCGGGTGTTAAGCCGGCCCATCGCACTATCACCATGGACTCCCTTCTGAACATGCTGGCTCTGGACCAACTGCGGTATGTGGGCCTTTGCCTCAGCGGATGTAAGTTTGTTTGACATAGTCATCTCCTTAGCCTGGAATTATTTTGCGAGCAAATTTGAAAATGGAAGAAAACCGAAGATTATTCAAGAGCGCTGATGCGCCTTCCATCACTTTATTGGCAGCTGGTTGCGGCATTTGTTGGAAACTATAAGGGAATCGCCATGACTATCTTTCCCTGTTCTGACCTCTTTGTAGTAGTTCTCTAATGAACTTCGATGCCGAAGCATTGGGATACATCACATAGAGAAAAGTAAAGACACCAACTAAAAAACCGATCGTGGATGCCACAAGGCCGAAGGGTCCTGGGACTGATCCTGAAGATTGCGGAAACAACGCGCGATCGAGCGGGATCGCAAATATTCCCAAACATGCTCCCACAATCAAATAAGCAAGGCACCCTCTAAGACATCCCTGCCGAACCTTTAAGTTGGATGTGGTCTTGCTAACCAGGATGCGTTCGTCAGTGGCCCCAAGCCGTTGCGCCACGCCCGAAAACCATTTATCAATCTGACCATCGTAATAGCCGCCGACATCGAACAGCATATATCCTCGTAGAGCGGCTCGTTCCACGAGCAGTTCGACAGCCACCTGGGTTTCGTTTGAGGTGGGCGTGATACGAAACGTTGCCGTGGCCGCGTGCCACGCGCTATGCCCGCGCGCCAGGAAGCCGTCGCTTGTGTCTTCGATCTCCTCAAGCGATTCGGCCACGACAGCGCGGGCCGCTTCGAGAACGCTCGCGCGCGATGCTTTGAAGACCGCCTCTTGATTGAAGTGTTTGTACTTCCAGTCCATCAGCTTAACTCCTATCCAATGTCGCCTGAAGCTTGTCTCGCCGCCGTCCGCTGCAAAGTGCTGGCGTTTCCCGGTATTATCGATCATCCAGGGCGCTTTGTTGGGCACTGTATGAATTGAAGACTGGCTGGCTAAAAAAAGTCATCACTACACTTAATTCGTTTTACTTATTTTGAGAAGTCCTAGTGCAAAGATAAATACCCAAACCATAAACGGCACAATTGCTGTTCGTTGAATAAGACCAAGCCAATTGCTGAATATACTCTGCATATCTGGCGTTTTTGTTGCAATGGTCAATAGGATGACCCCAAAGGCGCTTATTGTTCCCAATCCAAGAGTCCACCATTGGAGAAATTGCCATTTTGGGTCAATACGAAAACGGCGCAGAAACACAAAGCAACTAACGGGCATTAGTGAAAATACAAACGCTCCGAAGATACCGTGCATTGTGCCATGAAATGTCATTTGGCTTCGGGGAGTATTGGCAGGATCCATTACAAAAGGTCCAGAAAGAAGATAACAGATTGCAATAATCGTGAGAATTATTAGACCACCCAGTGACGCTTTTCCATTGGGAAACTCGGCAGCAACGCCGCGCGAAAATACGAACAAAAGCACACCGAAAACAATGAAGTTGAGAATTTGAATCCAGCCACGAGAGCCGAGTGATAATGCACTGACATACATTTCGAGTGGTTTATAGCCGGGACGATACCAACCTTCAAGAGTAAATATTAATACAAAGAGTGTCGCCCCAATCATACCGGCCCACGCAGAAAGTTGACGTCGGTTCATAATTATTTTCTCCATACCTTGTCACAAAGTATTTGTTTTTCGCGAATGCCCCACGCTTTGTTTGGCGTTTTTTATGCCAATAAGAAACCCTTGCTTTGTATTCATTTATCTATCTGCGGTCGCTCAGCGATATATCGTAAGATCGGATACGCTGATATCTCCCAATTGTGAGATATGTGGCGATAGATACGCACGAATCCAACAAATAGAATATAGCCGATTGCGACACCAACTGTATTGAATATCACATCATTGATGTCGGCAATTCGGAAAGTAATTTTCGCCGCGCGTCCCGTTATCAGCTGCAGAAACTCGATAACAATACTAAAGAGCGCACCAATAACAACTATCTTCTTCGTGCGAAAATTCGTAATGAAGGGCAGTCCGAAGCCGAATGGAATCAGAAGGAGAATGTTTAGAAGCGAGGTTTTCAGATCCTGAGGAGTAAGCGTGATAAACGGAATAAGATTCATGTCTTTCCCAGCCGTTTGTCCATTCAGGATAAGGTCTGGCATAAAAAGCTTTAGAAGAATTAGAGATTGAAATTGAAATAGTGTGTAATCCAGAACCTTAACTATGTAGACGTAGAATATAGTGAAGAATATCAGAAATACGAGACTTTTCTTTTTCTTCAACCAAAGAAATGTGACGATACAGATCCAAATCAAAGCAAAAAGAAGTACAGCCAATAAATCAAAATACATGATAAGTTTCCTGAAAATAATATTGTGGAGCAATATTATACATTTTCTTTTAGAACAAAAAGCTGCCCATCCCCTTCGAGGACCTTCGGCGGTTTGCGATATCATCCCGAGCGCATCGAGTGGACATCGTTCCCGAGGGTGAATTCCCGAGTGGGATTGCGAACTAGCCCTGCGGGGCTGTGGCGCTGAGGTGGGCGTGGACTCTGCTTGGGAGAAGTATAAACTCGAAGCCACGCTTGCGCGAAATGCTTGTAAATCGCGCACGCGGCGAAGCGGCAGTCCCCAGCGTCAAGTGAGTGCATTATCCTGGCGATTGTCCAGGACGCGGTGCTAGGCCGGCTCTTGCCATTTTGTGTGCATTATTGATGACAGATTCACCCGAACGCCCGGATCATCTCTCAAATTGAAAATCGACCAACAGATAGCCTGACGAGGAAGTGATAGTGCGGGTCAGCAAGAGCCGCTCCGATATACCCCTCTCGAAGAGCTTTCGACCATGCATCTGTATGGACGGGGCGATCACGAGCCGAAGCTGATCGACCAGGCCAGCCTCGAGAAGCGATTGCGTCAGAGTGATACTTCCGTGGACGCCGATGTCACTCCCCGACTGTTGCTTGAGTCTGGCGACGAACTTGGCGACATCTCCGTCAACGACGGCGGCATTCGCCCAGCTATGTTCCAGGGAACTCGACGTCGCTACGAACTTATCGGTCTTGTTGATGAAGCTGGCGAACAGAGTGTTTCTTGCCGGCCAGAATTGAGCCCATTCGTCGTAGGTCCGACGGCCGAGAAGTACGGCATCCTGCGTAGCTATGATGCGTTGGAGATTGTCGCTCATGGCCTCGTCGAAATCGGTGTTGAAGTCGATGAAATCGTCCGGCCGTTCTGCTATACCGTCGAGCGATAGCAATTCGTAAACCACTACATTGCGCATCTCTTGTTCTCCTTGGTCTGTATAATTCCTTTTGGACGAAGCGCTTAAGCGCCCAACGGTTTGCGATATCATCCCGAGCGCAGCGAGTGGACATCGTCCCCGAGGCGAAGCCGAGTGGGATTGCGAACTAGCGCTGAGGTCTGTGGCGCGTGGACTCTGTTTGGGAGCAGAAAGCAGAATCCCCAGCGTCTAGTGCAACGTGCTGGCGCTCGCCCAGTATTATCCTGGCAATTGTCCAGGACGCTTTGTTGGGCGCTTTTGGCTTTCGCATACAGATTGTGGTAGTACCCAAAATTACTACGCTTGGTTTTGGATGAGATCGGCAATAACATGCGGCTGTTCACTGGCCATAAAATGCCCGCAACCTGCTACTACCTGCGCGGTCACGTTGCGGCAACCAAACTTAGTGGCTAGCTCTTTGGCAGTTGGACCAGGCTTACCAGAGCCATAGTCGCCTTCGAGGATGAGTATGGGCACATGCAGTTCGTCTCGGTGAGCCCTCATGAATGCCTGGTTCTTGCGATACGTTCGGTATAAGCCAAGTCCCGCTCGCAGCTGTTCAGGAGTGGTATAAGCGCTCGCGTAGTGACGCATGTCTGCGTCTGTCATTGCCTGCTTGTCCTTTGCGAAGCGAAGGAAAAATGCCCTTTTAAAGTAGGTGTACACACGACCACCAATAAGCTGTTCGGGAAGTTTGGGTAGACGGTGAAATGTGAAGTGCCAGAGGAATGGCATCTTGACCATCAGGTCGGTGCTGGGTGTACCAGGTAGTGGGCCGTCCAATATAGCTACACCTCGCGTTTCGGACGGGTAAAGGCGAGCATATGCATACGCGATCATGCCACCCATATCATGGCTAACAATGTAGGGGTCTTTAATAGCAAGCTGGCTGGTCAGCTCGTGAATATCATTAGCCTGTGTCTCTGCATCATAGTCGGCTCGCATGGCTTTGGATTTTCCGATGCCCGGTAAGTCAACTGCAATAACGGTGTACTTGTTAGCAAGCAAGCACATAACCTGGCTGAACTCGTACCAGTCTTGCGAAAATCCGTGAAGAAAAATAATCGCCGGACCGCTACCGCCCGATACATAATGCATTGATGCATCACGTAACTGTACCGTGCAGGACTTAAACGCCGCGCCGAGTACAACTTTCACCGGATCCTTACTGTCAAGCCCAATAGAGTACGGGGTGTTCAAAGCCGTTCCTCTGAATACGCTTCAATAGCATCACCAGATTGCGCCTCTGTAGCCTTGAGCAACTTTTTACTTACGGGCAAGAATTTTATGCCATCGCCCCATGGCATAAAAGCTGTCTGGAAGGCGATACGATTCATGGTACTTCTGACGTTCACGGACTTGATAGAACCGAAAAAAGCAATCGCAATATGCCCCATATTATTTATTGTGAGTAATGATTGGTTCATAAACGACTCCATTGAAACATAATAATTGTTTTGCAAGGAACTGCCCATCCCCTTCGGGGACCTTCGGCGGTTTGCGTAAGTCCCCTTTAGGGGATAGTGGCGGACGGGGCGAGTGTAGATCCCGCTTGGGAGCAGTATAAACTCGAAGCCAGAAAAATGATTATAAATCGGGCACGCCGCGAAGCGGCAGTCCCCAACGTCCAGCTGCTCGCCCTGTGAGCGAAGCGATACAGAGTGCACGCTTGGTTGGGCAACTTCAAATTGGTTCAATACCAACAAGAATCTCGCTCTTTAGTGTGTAGTATGCATGACATTTTTGGTCTTGCGGAATAAATTTAGGTGCAAAGAAAGCGACGTCAAAGAATTTCTCGGCAATTCTATAGTGAAGCGTGTATATTGTGTAACGTCCGCTGATCCTAGTGTAGAATTGATGCAGTGGGCCTGAAACGCATAAGACTGTATCTGACCGAACATCTTCCCACATTGGTAATGCTTGGCGCAACCAGTGAATCCCTGTATACATTAAGAGAATGACCCAAATCAATATGGCAAGAAAGGGAATTGATTGAGATTGTTTAAAGATCAGCCATATTGCTCCAAAAGCAAGTGTAAATAAAAGTGCGGAGACTCCGAAGTAGAAAATCGTCATCAATACCAGACGAGACCTCTGCAAACCAGACATTCTGCCCTGACGGTTTAGTTCTAGATCGTCTAAGCCGAATGTACTGGCTTCGATGAGTCTTTCAAGCAGAGTGTCCTTTGAAGAATTATCAAACATAATTCCCTGTGTTCGGAAGAGATTTTATCCCATTGCAAGGGGTTGCTCAACGGTTTGCGTTACTGGCGTTTGCCCAGGACGCTTTGTTGGGCGGCAAACGAAGACCTTCAGACTCCAGTAGATTCATCTAGAGGGTTACTTTCTTGCGAATTGAAATTAATAGCATGATTGCTAATGTCGATAATACTGGAGCCAAGAATGTGAATATTACTGGGCTTTGGTATGGGAATACGGGTGACAACAAAATTGGCAAACCTACGCTGAACAAAACAGTCAGGGCAAAGCCACCGAATCCCCAAAGCCAAGGATACCTCCACCTGCCTTTTGCGAATTTTGCCATGAAAAAAGCAACATAGATACTTATGACTATCAAGTAGGGGAGTATGCAGAATGGCGCGACCGCAAGAAACACATCAACACCGCCATTCCCCAGAACACCAATATAATAATAAATCCAAGCGAAGCCAGCTGCAAAAAGAATCAAAATGGACAAACCTATTAGAGCCAACGTTGTGAGTTGTTTCCTTGTGAGGGATTCTTGTACATCTGTCATCGTGTATCCTTCGTGGCATCGTTACGAAAGCATATTGACCTTGTGGTATGCTGCCCAACGGTTGTGTTCGCGAAGCATTCCCTAAAGGGGACTTTGGCGCTGGGGTGGGCGTGGACTCTGCTTGGGAGCAGAAAAAACTTGAAGCCACGCTTGCGCGAAATGCTTGTAAATCGCGCAAGCCGCGAAGCGGCAGTCCCCAGCGTCCAGCCGCTCGCCCCGTACTGCGAAGCAGTAACGAGGTGCACGCTTTTTTGCCGTTTTTGCACTTATTTATGCTGCGCCGTAGTTACTTGATAACCGGCGTTTTACAACTTATTTTTATCAAGGACTGCAATCACGATTATCGTCATTTAACTTTCTTAAGAACCAATCTTTTCCCAAATGAATGTCGTCAGTTAGTGGACATGGATACCCCTTAGCGTACAGCAAGTATTGCGCATCTTTGGGAATGGGGAGTATCCCTTGATAAAAAGAATTGATAGAGAATAATTCCCTTGAAAATGTTTCTCCATATAGAGGATATTCAAAGGTGTTTGGATATAAAAAGGTCGCTACTTTTGTATTCGCAGGAACCTGTTTTTCGAATTCAATTGTGGGTTGATAATAACTAAAATTGTTGTATGTTAACTGTCCGATTCGGTCTAGTAGTAATATGTTTTTTGTGACTTTATCTGGATAATTCGATGAAACTGGCATAGTCTTTAGCATGACAACAGAAATTGAACTAAGGCAACCTAATGAAACCACTGCTATTAAGTAAATCTTGCCAAATCTATGTTTTACATTAACCCACATTCCTGTTAAGGGAACAACAAAAATACCACAGGTTGAAAAATATCTTCCTCTAGATGAGTCGTAGGGTCCGCTGAATGAAAAGGCGATCAAGAAAATAATTGCAGCTAGTGCCATAAAAAAACGATCTGGAGATTGCTTTGCTCGAAATAGGAACCACATAACCGAAATCCAAACAAGGCAAAACCCAAAAATTCCCCAATAGGAATGTGTCTCACTTGCAGACACGGGACGATTGTTTTCAAAAGGGAAAAAGTTGATGGCAGGTGGACTCTCTAAATTGATTCTAAAGAAGGCAAGAGCCTTTATTGGAAGGAAGCGAAGAAAATGTTGTAAATCTGATATTATTTTGCTGGATGGTGAGAATCCGTCTAAGGATAGGAAATCCATACTATACCTCAGTACGTTGTATGCTCCGCCTTGTAGTATAAGTTTTAGTGATGTGCCACTAAATGAATGAATATTTTGTGCGTTTTGGTCACCAAGCACGTTTCCGAAAGTCAAGTAATTATCAGTGTAACCTGAAGGCAAAACAAATGCCCAAAATGCCACTACAAAGAAGGCTAGAAAAATCAGGAGATATTTTACTCTTAATAAACCACTTTTCTCCCAGGTAGTTAGAAATAAAATAATCAAAAAAGAAGGAATTGCACTAAATGCTGATGCTTTTACCCCAATCGCAAGTCCCAATCCAATAGCAGACAGCGCCATGTATTTGTAGGAACGTGCTTCGCGAAAGCAAAAAAGAAAATAAATTGCCACCCCAAAGTATGATGCTAATATGAGGTCGTTCAAATTCGTATTCGCTTGAGTTATATTTGAAACCAGCAGAGATGAAAGTAATGCGGAAAAAAGACTTTCCGCTATTCCCCAACCTAACTTTCTTGATATTCCATAAACGGCAAGCGTAACCACCCATAAGGAAATATACTGTACTAATTGAGTAAGATTTTCGTTAAGACCTGAGATTAAGAATGTGTAAATGAAAAGGATTGTAGATCCTTTTGGTTGCGTAATTTGTGCCCAATTATCCGAACTGAATTCTTTTAAACTACCTTGCTGTATGTACTGCACCATGCGAGGAAGGTGGGATGTCATGCTGTCCCAGTTGTGAGGTGCAACATTGAGAACAAGATAAAGATTAGCAATACTTGCTAGGAGGGAGGCGAAGAATAGGAGAAAAAGTACGGTTTTGGTAAAGGGAGTATTTAGGTTAAATTCTTCTAATAATTGGCGCAATTGTGGTAGTGAATTTGTTTTGAGATCAAATAAATTTTTTTTATCGATTGAAACCACTCCTGAAATAGCAAGGCTAATAAGGCTGATGTAAAGCCATGCTGTAATTGAGCTTAAATATCCGATTGTCGAGATAATATACCCCCATGTTGTTATTAAAGCAGTTACTATACACCAAAAAGCCAGTAGCGAATCTTTCACGTCATTAAATCTAAATAACGTGACAAGCAAATAAGCTTGTAATATTAATACACTGAATGTAAGAAAATTCTGCATTATTTGACCATCGTTGTTGAAGACTTGTATAAAGCGCCCAACGAGACTGTCGAAAAACTGAATTTCAGAATGAAGCATCTGGGGATAGCGGACCAATCGCCGAAAAATTCAGTTAAAGGGAATGAGGCAGATCGCTAGGGTCTGGAAGGCT
>Ga0209131_1001440_pt1 | contig 16510 bp, 19 predicted proteins | sample GraSoi_2013_40cm_FD_185826 | JGI IMG/M metagenome (GOLD analysis project Ga0209131, IMG submission 185826) | Grasslands soil microbial communities from the Angelo Coastal Reserve, California, USA - Sample 9_17_2013_40cm (SPAdes) (version 2) | ecosystem: Environmental > Terrestrial > Soil >...
GGAGTCGGTCGTGTTGTCCCACGGCACGCCCGCTTCGAGCACCGTGACGTTGACGCCGGCGCGGGTGAGCACGTACGCGGCCATCCCGCCACCGGCTCCCGAGCCGACGATGACGACGTCGGCGGGTGAGCTTTGCGTTGCAAGGCGCATTCAGGGCTCCTTAGTAGCCAAGTGCACCGCCGGCGTAGCGTGGATCGGCCACACCGACCCACCCACCGGCAGTCTTTTGGATCGCGGCAATGATCCCGCTGCGGCCGCGTCGCTCTTCCAGCTTGTGTCCCATCGCCTCGAGCGCCCGCACCGTGGCGTCGCTCAGCCCGCCATGCTCGTAGTAGGTCTGGTCGGGCAGCGCCTGGTGGTGAATCCGCGGCGCGGCGACGGCGTCGGGGAGACTCATGTTCTGGTCGAGCACGTTCAGAATGACCTGCGCGACGCTGGTGATGATGGTGGGACCGCCTGGTGTGCCGACGACCATCTGCAAATTGCCGGCGGAGTCGAGCACGATCGACGGCGTCATCGCCGAGAGCATCCGCTTGTTGCCGGCGACCGCGTTGGCCTCGCCCTGCACGAGCCCGTACATGTTGGGCTTGCCGGGCGCGGTCGCGAAGTCGTCCATCTCGTTGTTGAGCAGGAATCCCGCGCCGGTGACTGTCACGCCGCTGCCGAACCCGCCATTCAGCGTCGTAGTCACGGAGGCCGCGTTGCCCTGCGCGTCCACGATCGAGTAGTGCGTCGTCTGCAGCGGCTCGCCGTCGCCGCCCGCGGCCTGAGGCGGCGTCGGCGTGGCGTGCGTTGGATCGATTTGCGAGCGGAGCGTCGCGGCGTACGACTTGGAAAGCAGGCGGTCGAGCGGCATGTCCACAAAGTCGGGGTCGCCGAGCCAGCGGTTGCGGTCGATAAACGCTCGACGCATCGCCTCCGTGACGAGATGTACGTACGCCGTCGTGCCGAACGCCGGCAGCGTGTCGTAGCCCTCGAGGATGTTGAGGATCTCGCCCATCGTCACGCCGCCCGAGCTGGGCGGCGGCATCGAGTAGATCGTGTGGCCGCGATAGCTGAGGCGGATCGGCGTGCGCCACTTGGCGCGGTAGTTCCGGAGATCGTCTTTGGTGATCAGCCCGCCGCCGCGCTGCATTTCGGCGACGATCAGATCGGCGATCTGGCCGCGATAGAACACATCCGGACCGGAGTCGCTGATCAGCTGCAGCGTGCGGGCGAGATCGGGCTGCCGCCACATCGTCCCGGGCGGCGGCGCACTGTCGTGCACCAGGAACTGCGCGCGGCTCGCCGGGAACCGCGCCAGCAGCGGGCGGTCGCTCGCAATGTCGCGACTGCGCGCGGAATCGACCACGTGTCCCTGCGCGAGGCGGATGGCAGGCGCGACCACGGCAGCCCAGGGGAGCGATCCGTACTTCTTCCACGCCTCGTACAGTCCGGCGATGCTGCCCGGCACTCCTGAAGCGAGATGCCCAGCGAGACTCTTCTCGGTCGGGTTGCCGGCCGAGTCGACGAACATGTCGTGGGTGGCGGCGGCGGGCGCCGCTTCGCGGTAGTCGAGCGCCGTCACTTCGCCGCCGGCGGTGCGATGCACGATGAAGCCGCCGCCGCCGATATTGCCGGCGTCCGGCAGCACGACTTCGAGCGCGAACGCCACGGCGACGGCGGCGTCGATCGCGTTGCCGCCCTGCTTCAGGATGTCGACGCCGGCCTGGGTCGCGAGGGGATGGGCGGTAACCACCATGGCGTGCGGCGCGGTGGCGGGCCGGGACCGCAGCGTCCAGGTCGAGGGGATAACCGCCCGGCCGCGAACCGGCGCTGGCCCGGCTACGGGACGCGGCGCGCCGCCGCCGCAAGCCGCCACAGCCATCGGGATGCAAAGAGCGAGGATCTTTCGCATTCGTAATCTTATCGTCTAATTCTCCTCCATGACAAACCGCGATTTCTCCGATCCCAGGCCCACCGAGCAGCGCAATCCGCGTACGGAACGGATCGACGTCGCCTCGAGTCTCGAAATCGTGGATTTGATGAATGGCGAAGACGCCACAGTTGCGGGGATAGTACGTGGCGAGCGCGAGCGGATCGCACAGGCGATCGACCTCATCGTTGATGCCATTCGCAACGGCGGCCGCGTCGTCTACGTCGGCGCGGGGACGTCGGGCCGGTTGGGCGTGCTGGATGCCGCGGAGTGTCCCCCCACGTTCGGCGTGTCGCCTGCGCTGGTGACCGGCGTGATCGCGGGCGGCTACCCTGCGCTGGTCAAGAGCGCCGAGGGCGCCGAGGATGACGCGAATGCCGGTGGGGCGGCCATGGATACTGCAGGCGTGACGAAACGCGATGTGGTCATCGGCATCGCGGCGAGCGGCACGACGCCGTACGTCCGGATGGCGCTCGGCCGCGCGCAGACGATCGGCGCGAGCACGGTGCTCGTGACCTGCGGCAACCCGCCCAGAGTGCTGAGCGAGACATGCGACGTCGTCATCAATCCGGTCACGGGCCCGGAGGCGCTGACCGGCTCGACCCGGCTCAAGGCCGGCACGGCGACGAAGCTCGTCCTCAACACGCTCACGACCGGCGCCATGGTGCGGCTCGGCAAAGCCTATGGCAACATGATGGTCGACCTGATGGATTTGAGCGTGAAGCTCCACGACCGGGGCGAGCGCATCGTGATGGAGTGTTGCGGCGTGAGCCGGGAAGAGGCGCGCGCCGCGATCGATCGGGCGAAGGGTAGCGTCAAGCTCGCGATCGTGATGTTGCGCAACCTCGTCGATGCCGAGATCGCGCGCAAACAGCTCGAGAGGGCGGGCGGGTTCGTGCGGCTTATCGCCGGCGATCCGCCGGCCGTGAAACGATGAAGGAGGCACTCGCCGTCGGCGTGATGTCCGGCACTTCGCTCGACGGGATTTCGACGGCGCTGGTGCGGCTCCAGGACAACCAGGCCACGCTGGTCGCGTTTCGGCAGGAGCCCTATTCCACTGCCGAGCGCGGCTCGATCATCGATGCGATGGCGCGCGGCACGCCGAAGGACGTCGCGTTTCTGCACGTCGCATTGGGAGAACGATTCGCCGGCGCGGTCCTGGCGCTGCTCGCGCAGGCGCGCGTGTCTCCGAAGGATATTTCTTTCATCGCCTCGCACGGCCAAACGATCTGGCATGAGCCCGGCCGCGCGACTTTTCAGCTCGGTGACGGCGCGGTGCTGGCCGAGCGCGTCGGCGTGCAGGTGGTGAGCGATTTCCGCGCGCGCGATGTGGCGGCGGGAGGGCAGGGGGCGCCGCTCGTGCCGCTCGCCGACGTGATGCTGTTCGGCCACGAGCAGCGGGGGCGGTGGCTGCTCAACATCGGCGGCATGGCGAACGTCACCTGGGTGCCGCGCCGCGGCGCAGCGGACGGCGCGTTCGCATTCGACACGGGACCGGGCGTCGCCGTGATCGACGCCATCACGCGGCGCGTCGATCCCGACGCGCCGTACGATGAGGGCGGCGAGCGCGCGCGGCGCGGAAAACCGAACACAAAAGTACTCGACGAGCTGCTGCGGGATCCCTACTTCGATCAGCCGCCGCCCAAGAGCACGGGGCGCGAGCGGTTCGGGATCGAGTATGCGGATAAGCTGCTCGCGCGGGTGAAGAAGGCCGGCGGATCGGACAACGATGCGGTGGCGACGGCGACGGCGCTGACCGTCGAGACCATTGCGCGAGCGGTGGCGAGCCACGCCGACGAGATCGTCGTATCGGGAGGTGGCGCCAGGAACCCCGCGATCATCGAGCGCCTCGCGACCCGTGTGCAGCCTCGCGCCGTCGTGCTCTTCGATCAGCTCTTCTTCGACGGCGAAGCGAAGGAGGCGGTCGCGTTTGCCTTTCTCGGCCATCAGACACTGCTGGGCAAGGCGGGCAATCTGCCGGCGGCGACCGGGGCGCGGGGCCCGCGCATTCTGGGCCACATCACGCCCGCATGACCGTTGGTTTCACCAGGTTTTCGCGCTGGCGACGCTGGGCCTACACGCTTGTCGTGATTGTGGGGGTGTTACGGATTCCTGCCCACGCTCACTTTCGTCTGTACGCGCCCGTGTGCGACTTGCGGATGGCGTGGAACAACTCGCGTCTGTCCCTCCACAAGGTTCCTCATTTCGTCCTGTTCGGTGCGTTCTTTCTGTTCACCGTGTGGCAATTCGATCGTCTGGATCGCAGGAGCCTGTCGTGGTCGCTCGTCGCGACGCTCGCGCTGGGCATCCTCGTTGAGCTCGAGGAGGGGGCGACGCGTACCGGCAATTGCCGGTTGCCGGATCTCCTACCCGATCTCGGCGGCGCCCTCATCGCCACGGCATTCCTGCTGCCGCTGATCCTGCTCCGCAATCGCGCTGCGGACCGTATTCCGCCCGGATGATCTCCCCGCGTGCCCGACTCGTGTGTCCCGCACTACGGTGGCGGCGCGGATCGTTTCGGTCCGAACGAACCAAGATCGAGCAGGCGCTCGCCGCCGGAGTGGGCGGATTCATTCTGTTTGGTGGCACGCGCGCCGCCGTCACGGCGCTTACCGCCGCGCTGCGCGACCTCGCGAAGCGGCCACTCCTCATCGGCTCCGACTTCGAGCGCGGCCCCGGCCAGCAGGTGCGCGGCCTCACCGAGCTGCCGCCGCCGGCCGCCCTCGGTTATCTCGACGATCTCGATGCGACGTATGCGTGCGGGCAGATCACCGGCACGGAGGCGCGCGCCGTCGGGCTCACCTGGGTCTTTGCGCCGGTGTGCGATCTCGACATCGAGCCCAGGAATCCCATCGTGCAAACGCGCTCGTTCGGTGCCGATCCCGCTGCCGTCGGTCGGCACGCCGCGGCGTGGATCAAGGGCTGCCAGGAGCACGGGGTGATGGCGTGTGCCAAGCACTATCCGGGGCACGGCCGCACGACAACGGACTCACACGAAGGCCTCCCGGTCGTAGAGGCAACGGCGGCGGAGCTCCAGCAGAACGATGTGGCGCCGTTCGTCGCGGCGGTGAAGGCCGGAGTGGCGAGTGTGATGCCGGCGTTCGTTGCGTTTCGCGGCTGGGATCCGAGCGGCGCGGCGGCCGGAATGTCGCCGGTCTTGCTCGATCACCTCCGCACCACGATCGGGTTCGACGGTCTCGTCGTGACGGATGCATTCATCATGGGTGGTGCGACGGCAGCCGCGCCGGAGGCTCAGGCCGCGGTTGCCGCGGTGACGGCCGGCTGCGACATGCTGCTCTATCCGACCGATTGGGCGGGAGTGGTGCGCGCGCTCGAGAGTGTGTCGCCGGCGCGTGCAGATGATGCGCTCGCGAGGTATGACAAGAGCGTCGCGGGATGGGGGACGGGGGACGGGGGAAGGGTCGACGATGCTACGCTCGCCGAGCATCAGAAGTTCGCGGAGGGGCTCGCGGATCGCGCGGTGCATGTGGTACGGGGTGCAGCGCCGCAGCTCGGCAAGACGGTGAGCGTGACGATCGTGGATGACGACATCGGCGGACCCTACACGATCCCACCGCGGGACGTGTTTGCCAAGACCGTAGCGGCGCGGGGGGTACGGTTTCCCAGAAACCGGACACCTGACACCAGACACCTGATTCTTGTGTACGCCGAGCCGCGATCGTGGAAAGGGCGCGCCGACCTGGGACCCGAGTCGCTCGCCAAGCTCGAGCGACTTGTGCCGGGCGCCTCGCTCGTGATTCTATTTGCGCATCCGCGACTTGTCGCGCAGATCCCCGGGGACGTGCCGGTGTTATGCGCGTGGCATGGGCAGGCCCTGATGCAGCGCGCGGCGGCGCGGTGGGTTGTTGCGAAGGCCTGAGTTTACCTGGTGATGGAGCCATATCGTGCCGGCCGCGGATCGCAGTTCGCTTCCACCTTCATAGCGTGCCGCCCAACAAGCGCTTGAACCTGGCGGCGAGCGTACATTAAGGAATGAATCTTTCTTCAGCGCGCCGCAGCTTGAGCGCGATCCGTTAGGCGGCAGGCCGAGATTCCGTGAGCGGATCAACAAACCCTTTCGTTGCTCTTCCTGAGGCCGTGCCGAGCCTCCGGGCATGGTGGCAAGGCTTCGAGAACGACGATGCGTCCGTGCACGAACTCTGCGGGCTGCTCGCGGCCGAGCTCGAGTCTCGAATTCAGAATGGCAGGATCACAGAATTGCCGGCCCTCGCTCCCTTCATTGAGAAGCTCGTCGCCGGCTACGATGATCACGATGAGGTCAGTCTCGGACTGATCGAGCCATTGGTTTGGCGTGCACTAGATGGCAAGCTCGATCCGGTACTAACGCGGGCAGCCCTTGGACGTGAAGCTCGCCTAGTTTGGGACAATCTCTATCTCGGGTCTCGCCAGGATGATTTGCGTGCGGTGGAATATCGCGAACGCGATCTTGGATCGAACGCCAAGGGCCCAGCCGTGCTGAGCGCCTGGACTGTCCGGCCGCTCCAATGGGTCGACGCTGGCACCACCATCGCTCGCTTGACGGTCCGCGACAAGCCAGCAGAGATCCGCGTGACAAACCGGTCCTGGATCGATCGCTTCGCGTCGCCCGCTGGGTTGCGTCTGGAAGATGGAGCGTTGTTGTTGTACGTGGCACCGGAGGCTCTCGGCATTGCAAAAGGGACGCCGCTTTGTGAACTTGTCGTTTCGCGGCCTGCCGCCTAACACGTGCTTGAAGCGGGCGGCGCCGGTGCGCAAGGAATCCGGTAGACCTGCTGAAATACGGTGTGATAGAATTCCGTTTGTGAAAACTTCAGCTCGGTGCCGCAGCTTGAGCGCGATCCGCTAGGCCGAGCGTGAACCATGGGTAAGGGAAAGATGCCTCGTAAGCGTAGACCTCCGATGAAGAATGAACCTCCCGAAGGGGAGAAGGACGTCGAGCGACAGACCCAAGAGCAAGGCGAGCTCGTGCCGCCAGGGCGGCGACCGCCCACCGCCGTAGGGGCTGAGACGCCGCCTCCCCCGCCTCAAGAGCCGGCTCGCCTCCGTCCCGCGCCAGAGCGTCGTCGCCCAGTCTTGTTCCGGGTGTTCCAGGCAGTTCGTCGCGCCGCGGGCACGATCATCGATCTCGCTGATGCTGCCGCCGAGGCCATTTCGAAGCGCAGCGAAGGGCGAGCCTAGGTGCGTCGCAGCTTCAGCGCGATCCGTTAGGCGGCGACGACCCACTTCGGATAGAGATCCCCGTGACAGCGCGCAAACCCCTGACCGACAGAGTGAGAGCGGCACTCGCCCACTTACCGCGAGTTGCGGAGAGGAAGATGTTCGGCGGCATCACCTTCATGGTGAACGGCAAGATGTGTATCAGTGTGGGCCCTAACCGATTGATGTGCCGTATCGACCCTGAGCTGCACGAACAGGCGATCGAGCGCGCAGGTGTCCGGACAGTAAAAATGAACGGGCGTGCGTATCGGGGCTTCGTCCACGTGCGCGAGGACGCAGTCGCTTCAGAACGAGATCTGAACTATTGGGTGAGCGTGTGCCTTGAGTTCAACAAGCGTGCGAAGGCCTCGCGATGAAGCTGACGGCGCGCGTAGATTAAGCGCGATGCGTTAGGCAGCGACCAACCCAAGATCGCAAGGAGAATCACATGGCAGAAAGCGTCTACAAGGTCATCGAGTTGGTCGGGACCAGCACGGAGTCCTGGGAGAAAGCAGCCGCGGCCGCGGTCAAGCGGGCAGGGCAGACACTGCGCGACCTTCGTGTCGCGGAAGTCTCACAGCTCGACATGCAGTTGAAGGATGGCAAGGTCGAGGCATATCGGGCGAAGATCAAGGTTTCCTTCAAGTACGAAGCCGGCAAATGATCTGAGCGCCGCTGCCTAATACGCGCTTGAAGCTGGCGGCGCGCGTAGATTAAGGAATGAATCTTTGTTCAGCGCGCCGCAGCTTCAGCGCGATGCGTTAGGCGCCCCGCGCGATGGCTCAACGTTCCTACTCTCAAGACATAGGGCGCGTCTCATTCATCTTGGGCTGCCTGATGATTGTCGCCGCTCTCGGTTTCACGAGCATATCGTTGTTCATGCCGTCCGATGTCTCTCTGCAAGCGCACAAAATGGGTTGGGTGTTTGCCCATCCGCTGCTCGCCGGTTTGCTACAACTATCCTTGGGCAGTTTTCTCGCCCTGACAGCCGTCGCGTTCCTTCGGGGCAGGGACTGGGGCCGAGCCGCCTTGCGGGTTGCTCTAACAGTTGTCGCGCTCGGCTTCACAGTGTTCTCGATCATGTGGGTGTCAACGATGGGAGCCATGGCCCGAGAAGTACCAGCCGATCACGGATGGTTCCCGCCCGTGCCCCTCGAGGTCTTCGCAGCCGTTGCTAGCCTCTCGTGGATTGTCCCCATGATCTTTGCCGTGCGCTACCTGGGGACGCCGCATGGTCGGCTGGATCAGCCCAACTGGCGCCGCAGCTCAGGCGCGATTCGTTAGCAGCCACGCGGACGCCCATGCCTCCGCTCTTGGTTCTTTCTCCGGACCGCGTCGCCGCTGAGGTGCGCCGGGCAGAGGAACGCGCTGCCGACGATCTGGAGTGGCGCTGGCGGGCTCGCAAGCTAGGCCTGGATTGTGTCTGCCTCTACCTCGATGGCCTACTGCTCGCCTTGGCCAGCTTTCGTTTCCCTGGTCCTCACGCCGAGATTGCTCTGTGCTCCGGCCTCCTCATTGGCAACGCGGGTCCTCTTGTGCTCGCGTACGTGTTCTGGGTGCGGGAGACGCGTTGAGGCGTTCGCCCTGCGGTTCCCCGTGGCTGCATTCTTTCTTCAGCGCGCCGCTTAAGCGCGATTCGTTAGGCAGCAGAGGATTCTCCTCCTGACTTCCCCTGTCCCCCCAATCGTGCTCGTGGATGGCCACGACGTCCTCATTTGTGCCACAGTTGCCGTTGCAGAGCGCTTTCTGGAGCCCTGGGCGGTTGACGACGGCAGCGCGTACGGCTTTGATGCCACCGGCCGACGCCTGTCGTTTCGAGTCGATCGTCCATCTCGTTCAGGTCTTGCCCTGCGATTCCTGGGGCAGGCGGACGGTCCGGTGAGAATCGCTCTTGCCGAACAAGAGGCGAGTGGTCGAGACGAGCTCAAAGCGTCGCTTCAGGATTACATCAGAGCCACGGCCCCAGCCGAGCGCGTCGACGGTCTCTCCATGATCGAGCTGATCGAAGTGGCACGTCGCAAAGCGGACGTTCGTTGAGGCCTCTGCCGCCTAATCAGCGCTTGAAGCTGCCGGCGCGCGTACATTAAGGAATGAATCATTCACCAGCGCGCCGCAGCGTAAGCGCGATGCGTTAAGCAGCAGCGCTACCTGGTCCAAGAGGAGTCCACCATGCGCGTTCTCCGCAGACTCGCAATGCTGGGTGTTGCGCTCGCGACTCTGATCTCCCCGGCTCACGCTCAGCAAGCGCGACAGGACTCTCCCGCCCTGGCAAGTGCAGTGAGCACGTTAAAGAATGACCTTCGCAATTATGTGACCGCGCAGGAACAGTACTACGCCGCTCACAGCACCTACGCCGGTACGGTTCAGGCCACGACGCTGAAGCCCAGCCCCGGGGTCACCGTGGTCGTGTTGACCTCCTCGCCCAAGGGGCACAACGCCGTGGCGATTCACAAGGACGTGCCCGGTCTCGTCTGCGCAATCTGGGTAGGTTCGCATTCACGACCCCTCGATGACCCGAGCAAAGAGGGCGCGCCCAGCTGTCGACTCCCGGGCTAGGGGATCGAATGGCGCCCTCCATCGACGAGGTCCTGCAGATCGTCGATCCCACGCGTTTTTCCATCGCGCTTAGCGAGCTTATTGCCCGGAGTCCTCGCGGCTTTGCTGAATCGCGGCTGGCAGAACGTGTGGCCTGGTGCGTTTCAGAACTCGAGGCAGAGGTCCACAACGGCGGCTTCTCCCTCTTCTTTATGAATTCCGCGGGGGATCTTTCCGCCGAGACGGCAGACGCACTCGGTAGAATCGGTGCGCACAAAACCATGGCGCTCGTGAAGGAGGCGATGGCGGTGTTTCCCCCTCCTGGACCGGCCGCGGCGCGTCAGTCGCGGGAGGCACAGCTGAAAGCGTTGCCGGCGTCTGCTCGGGCCACCTGGGATCGGCTCGATAAGGTATTCTTTGCGTACCCGGACGACCTTCCCGCGTTGATACGCTCTTTTGTGACCGCACATGCGGCGGACTTTCGGTGACGTTGCCGCCTAACACGTGCTTGATGCTGCCGGCGCCCGTGGTCTTTGCTAGAATTCCATCTGTGATCATTCCAGCTCGGCGCCGCAGCTTAACGCGATCCGTTATGCGGCCCATCTAGATCCCCGGCCTGAGGCACAGCTGTTATCGTTCGGTTTCTGGCACCCAACGGTGCAGGGAGAGTCTGAATGAGCGGAACAACGGTGCTCTATCTAGCGATCGGGAGTTTGTTGATCACGTTGACTCTTGCGGTCTTCTTCATTCGCCGAGCTGGGCTGGAACGCTTGTGGCAGAACTGGCGGAACCGGAGCGATTGAATGAGGTGGCCGCCTAACACGCGCTTGAAGTTGCCGGCGCGCCGTTTGACAGTCGGCAGGCCGCACGCTATATGACATCGGCCGTCGACAAAAGCAAACCCAGTGAAAGCTGGGGACGCAAAGCCACGGATCCTCGCCTTCCTCCGCGACGCCTTCTTCTAACGACGCCACGCCGGACTCCAAGACCGCCGAGCTGCCGACGTGGGCGTTTTCCGTTTGCGACCTTCGTGGAAGGACTGCCACCATGCTCGGGCGATTCGACCAGATCTTGATGCGGAGAGCAAGCGCCACCTTCCTTGTTGCGGTCTTGGCAACCTTGGTGGCGTCATGTACCCGCGACCTCCCTGTGGACCCAAGCCGCGTTGCCTTGCTGGCGTCCGTTCAGGGGCCGGATGTCGAGCCCAACAATACCTGTTCCACCGCGCAGGACTTCGGGGCTGTCGCGCTCCCGTTCTCGCTGGACGGCAGTCTGGACGGATCTCCTCTTCCCGGCGGCGGCGATGTCGATTTTGTCCGGTTCACCGGCACGCCGAACACCACGGTGCGAGTGGATCTCGAGGGGCAATCCACTGGGAAGGGAACACTCGGCGATCCTTTCCTCGGGTTTTTCGGCTCTGGCTGCAATCTGATCGCGTTCAACGACGATAACGGAAGCACGGTGAACTCCAGGTTAGTGGTGACGATCCCGAATGATGGCGTCTTCATCATGGCCGTCACCCGATGCTGTGACGGCAATTTTGACCAGGGCGGGGCCGGGACCTATCAGCTGAACATCCAGGCGATTCTCCCACCGTCGAATGATGACTTCGTCAACGCGACGTCAATCGCCACGTTGCCGTTCAGCGACCCGGTGAATACGTCCGCGGCAAGCACAGAGGCCGGCGAACCCACACCGTCGTGTGGAATCGGGTATGGCGGTGTCAGTAAGACCGTCTGGTACACGTTCACCCCAGCGGAGACGAGGTCGGTTTTCGCGAGCACCAATGCGGCCTTCTCGACCGTGGTCGCCGTCTACAGCGGGAGTACGTTGGCCACCTTGGCCGAGGTGAGTTGTCGTACCGGGAGCGTGGCATTCAGGGTGGAGGCCGGCACGACCTATCGTATCCTCGTAGGCGGCATTTTCGGCCAAGGCGATCAGCTGGAGTTCCGGCTCGAGGAAACGCCAGCACCTCAGGCCGGGTTGGGCTTCTATCCATCCGACCCGTCGGCATTCGATGTCGTGCAGTTCTTTGACCGATCATACGACCCGGTTAGCATGGGTTTTCAGTCGTACCAGTGGCAGTTTGGTGATGGAGCCACCGGCACGGGCTGCTGCCTAACTCATCAGTATGCTGCCGATGGCGACTACTCCGTTCACCTCACCGTCACCACGGTCGACGGCCGCACGGGCTCGACCTCCCAGACCACGAGTGTCCGTACGCATGACGTAGCGATCACCAAGCTCGCCGCGCCCACATCGGCGAGTGCCGGACAAGCGCGGGGGATCGTTGTCGCCATCAAGAACAAGCGATACCCCGAAACCGTCGAGGTGCAGCTGCTCAAGGGGGTTCCCGGCGGCTTTCAGTTCGTTGGCGCTGTAACTCAGTTGGTGCCCCTGAGCTCGGGAAACAGCACCACGAGTTTCAACTTCAGCTACACGTTTACTCCCACCGATGCGAGCATCGGGAAGGTCACGTTCAAAGCCGTCGCGAATCTGGTCGGGGCACGGGATGCGCTGCCGGCGGACAATGAGGCGATCGCGCCGCCGACCAAGGTGAGCGCGGGACAGGCCCTCCGCGGCGCCATTGCCTTTCACAGTACCCGCGACGGCGACTTCGACATCTACGTCATGAACGCGGACGGGACCAAAGCGACTAACCTCACCAACTCCACCGATCAGGAGCTCGATCCCATCTGGTCGCCCGACGGCAGTCAGGTCGCATTCGCCAAATGCCCGGGCGCCTGTGAGGTCTTCTTCACCGAGGTCTGGGTGATCAATGCGAACGGGAGCGGTCTGAAGCAACTCACGCACGGTGGGGGGTTCCTGGGCGCCTGGTCGCCCGACGGAAAGCGAATCGCGTTTGTGAGGGATGGCGGAATTGTGATCATGAATGCGGATGGGACTGGGCTGACCACAATTAACCAGAACGGTCGTCCGACCGCGTGGTCACCCAACGGGAAGCAGATCATGTTCCAGAGCGACCGCGACGGCGACAACGACCTCTACGTCATGAACGTCGACGGGAGCGGAGTGATCCAGCTGACCGACAACCCCGCCAGCGACGAGGGCGACTTCGCGGGCTGGTCGCCCGACGGCGCGCGGATCGTGTTCAGCAGCAGGCGTGACGGGGGCGACCTCGACATCTTCGTCATGAACGCGGACGGGAGCGGAGTCACGCCGATCACGCAGAATGATTTCATCGAGGATGACGACCCTGTCTGGTCGCCCGACGGCAAGCACATTGCGTTCCACAGCACGCGCACCGGCCAAGAGGAAATCTTCGTCATGAACGCGGACGGCAGCGACCCGATTCAGCTGACGTTCAACGAGGGCGCTGTGCCCGCCTGGAGGGCCAGGTCTCTCCCGTAGCCTGCGTGAGCCCACCACGCGAGGTGGAATGAGAGTCTGGGGTGAGATGACATCCTGCCTCGGCCTGTGTGCCGTGCCCGCCCGTATACGCATAGTTGTCGCCGTGGCGCTAATCGTGGCGCTCGCACCCAACCCTCCTGCTCAGTCCGGCCTTCCGAGATTCGAACCCGCCGCCTGCTGGGTGGATGGCGAGTGGGCCCGCGACGTCCGCCGTGAGTGCGGCTGGCTCGTGGTGCCGGAGTCGCGTGATCGCGCGAGCACGACCACCGTGCGTCTCGCGGTCGAGATCTTTCGCGCCCGGGAGCCGAGCGGCGCCCCGCCACGTGTCTTCGTGCACGGTGGTCCGGGTGGGGTCGGGGGAATCCGCCTGTACTCAGAGGGCATCGCGCGCAGCCCGCTTCCCCTCCATCGCGACGTCGTGATCTACGATCAACGCGGCGCCGGGCTGTCGGAACCGAAGTTGTGCCCAGCGTACGATTCCGTCGCCGCCGCAGGGTTGAGGGAGGCCCGGCGTGCCTGCATCGCCGAGCTCGAGGCGCAAGGTGTCGATCGACGCGCCTACAACACGGCGGCGAGTGTCGTTGATCTGATCGACCTCCGTCGCACGCTCGGCTACGCGTCGTGGGACGTCTATGCCGCGTCGTACGGCGCGCGCATCGTCCAGGAAGCCATGGCACGCGATGGACGGGCGATCCGCGCCGTCGTGCTGGCAAGTCCGCTGGCGCGCAGCTTCAGCTCTCAAGCGGAGCAGCCGCTCTCGACACAGCGTGCTCTGGAGCACGTGTTCGCGGCATGCGGACGCCAGCCGTCGTGCCTGGACGCGTTTCCGACCGTCGAGCAGGATTTCTATGCGGTCTACGACGACGTGACGACATCCCCCGTCCCGGTGCCGATCGCGCGTCCGGATAGTGGGCGTGACACGGTCTGGTTCGATGGCAGGCGCCTCGTCGACGACACGCGCAGTCGCCTGCTCTATCGGCCACGCACCGCGGTGGCCCGTCTCCCACTTCTGCTGCACGAGCTGCGGGCCGGTGACCGCGTGCGCGCCGCCCGTGAAATCATGAGCGAGGGCTCTGGGAACCCGCCGGACCGTGCGCTGCGCGCCCTCATCAACTGTGCCGACCACGCGACCTCCGGCGCCATTTACCGGAGGACCCTCGATTCGGTCAATGCACTCGCGCGACCGCCATTCCGGCGCATCTTTGACCCGGAATGCGAGCAGTGGCTTCCACACTTGCGCGATGCATCGATGCCTGCGGCGGTGCGGAGCGGTATTCCGACGCTGATCCTGACTGGCGACTTCGACGACCGAACGCCGGCGGCGCTGGCTCGCCGCATCGCCGCCACGCTCAGCCACGCGTACCTCGTCGAGTTTCCTGACGAGGGTCACGACACGCGCCCCGCCGCGTGCCACGCGGGCATTGTCACGCAATTCCTCGAGGATCCGACGCGCCAGCCCGACACGTCGTGCGTCGCGACGATCGCCCCGATACCATTCGCGGTGGCATGGGAGTCGGCCAAGGGGCCTTGAGGTGCCAGCGCGCCTGCCGCGTGTCTCGCGGCGCAGGCCACCGGGGCACCTGCTGCGGTTGTGCGACGAAACTTGGATTGGTGTCGAACCGTTCAGAGCCTCCAAGGTACAAATAATCCCGGAGGCATTATGAGAACTGCATGCGGTAACGGTTCGCGAATCGATGTGACGCCCGTCGATACGACGTCTGCGCGAGCTGGCTGACCCGAGCGAGCTTCAATACGATAATCCCGCCTCGATGAGAACCGCGTTCGCGGCTTTCCTTTTCTTTCTTCCAGCCTTGGTCGGCTGGGTTCTGCTATATCGACTGTCTGCCTATCGCCGGGATGGTGACGGCATGGCCGGTATGTTCCTCACTTCAAACATTCGCGTCCTCCGGCCCGATCTTTACACTGATGAAGGTCAGCCGTTATTGCGCTGGGTCTGGGTGGTGACGCTTCTGACGATCCCCTGGTGTGTGGCTGTTGCTTTCATCCTTGGCTGAGCACACTGCGCAGCTCAGCCGCCATCCGTTAGGTGGCTCGTAGCTGTGTCTGAGTTTCTTAAGGTCGTTGGTTGGGTTGTACTTTGGACGTCCGTGCCGGCGGCCTTGGCGAGTGCTGTCATCGGATGGATCCGGTCGCGCTACGGCTCTCGGACGATGTGGATTTTGGTACTTGTCGGTACACCGCTCGTGGTCGCCCTCATCCTGTTCTCGCGCAGGTCAATCCCTGTTTTCAGCTCCATGGGGCTGCTCTTTATTGCGATCTATCTTGCCCCAGCGGTAATGCTGGCGGCACTCCTAGACTTAACTGCGGTTGGCGGTCATATCGGCTGGCAGAGAGTCGTTCTCTTCGCAGCGATTGTTTCCGCGATTGCCCCGCTTGCCGCGACGATTATTTGGGTCGCAGGCTGCTCGGCGGGTTGGGTCGAATGCCCATAATGCGCTGCCGCCTAACTCGCGCTTGAAGCTGACGGCGCGCGTAAATTGTGGAATGAATCTTTCTTCAGCGCGCCGCAGCGTAAGCGCGATCGGTTAGGCGCCGTCGTTTCCATGGGGCTCTTGGACAAGCAGACGTCCGATCTGTCGTCAGCCGAGTGGGCAGCCGTGTGGCTCCGCTATCATCGTGAGCAACGCGACGAGGACTTCTGGGCCGTCGATGCTGTCTTCCTCCTCCCACAAGAGGATCCGGAACGCACCTGGTCGTTGATACTGGCTCTTGTGGAGCAAGCGAGTTTCGAAGCACTCGGGCACATCGGCGCCGGTCCCCTGGAACACCTCGTTGAGGCCCATGCACCGTCGTTCATCGATCGAATCGAGCGTCAAGCGGCGACCGATCCCAAGTTCAAGGAGGCGCTCGCGTCGATCTGGCTGAATCGCTGGCACCAGGACCCCGGAGTCATTTCAAGGCTTGTCGCTGCTTCAGGGGACCAGATTGAGCCGTTCGAGCTAGACCATGACCAGGCGGAGCGGGACGAGTTGCAGGGAAAGGGCGGGTGACAGCGCGCGCACCCTCCTTACGGCCGAGTGGCGTTACCTGGCCATGCTCACCTTCGAAACCGAGGCGGCGCTCCTACGCCCATTCGTGCCCCGTGGGACGGAACTCGATACGCACGACGGTCGCGCACTCCTGAGCCTGGTTGGCTTTCGCTTCCTGCGCACGCGGGTCCTGGGTTGTCGCGTGCCGTTCCATCAAGACTTCGAAGAAGTGAATCTCCGGTTCTACGTTCGCAGAGAGGTGCATGGTGAGCTGCGGCGTGGGGTGACCTTCCTGCGCGAGATTGTTCCACGGCACCTCATTACGTTGGTCGCGCGCGCCGCCTACAACGAGCCGTACGTCACGCTGCGCATGCACAGCGACGTGCCGCCTGCGGCTGTGGCCGCGCCCGGTCGCATTCGGTACGCATGGAAGGGCGCGGCGGGATGGCAAGCGCTGGGCCTTACGGCGCTAGGCGCGCCGAGGCTGCCTGACCACGGGACG
>Ga0209131_1001441_pt1 | contig 16505 bp, 17 predicted proteins | sample GraSoi_2013_40cm_FD_185826 | JGI IMG/M metagenome (GOLD analysis project Ga0209131, IMG submission 185826) | Grasslands soil microbial communities from the Angelo Coastal Reserve, California, USA - Sample 9_17_2013_40cm (SPAdes) (version 2) | ecosystem: Environmental > Terrestrial > Soil >...
GCGCAGCAGCGGGTGGACGCGGCGAAGGAGTGGCTGACGCTGCGCGCCTTGACGCCCTACGACGGACTCAACCAGAGCCAAAACGGCAAGTTCGTGCGGTGGCGTGAGCTGGGCGTGACCTACAACGTGCCGACCGACTGGGCGACCAAACGACTGGGATTGCGCTACCTGGCGGTCAAGGCATCGGTGCGGAATCTCATGCTATGGACGCCGTATGCCGGCATCGATCCCGAGCTGAACGAATACGGGCGTGGCGCCGCGAGCTCCGATCTCAACGGCATCGACGCCAACTTTGGCGAGGGCATCGATGCGTTCGGGCTGGCATTGCCACGACGCTTCACCTTCAGCGTGCGGTTCGGCTTCTAACCCGGGCACCGGAGAGGAGTGATACCATGAAAACCAATCGCTCATACCGGCTGCTCGGAGTGGCGGGCGTGGTTGCGCTCGCCGCGTGCAGCAGCCTCTTGGATGTGAAGAACCCGAACAACGTCAACCAGTCGGACCTCAGCAATCCGGCGTCCGCAGCGTCGCAGGCGAGCGGTGTCCTGGCGAGCGTGGCGCGGGCATGGGGACAGATCCTGACCCCGTACTCGATCGCGACCGACGAGCTGACGTGGATCGGTTCGCGAGACGCCTGGCAGACGCTCGACCAGGGAACGATCTCCGAGCCCACCAATGAATTCGTGGACGCGGCCTTCTTTTACGTGGGGGAGGCGCGCTGGTGGTCCGACGAGACGATCAAGCGCCTGAGGGGGTTCGACTCCACGGGCGTGTTACCCAACCGTGACGATCTCGCGCGCACGTACCTGTCCGCGTCGATGATCTACACGATGATCGGCAACCTGTTCGACAACTTCCCGATCGGCTCGGACCGCACCGCCGCGGCGCCTCCGCTCGGCCCGGCCGCCATGGACTCGGTGTACAAGACCGCGATCAGTTACGCCACGAGCGGCATCGCCATCGCGCAGGCCACGGGAAATCGCGACCTCGAGCTCGCGCTCACGTCGCAGCGCGCGGTCGCTCGCTACTACCTCGCGGTGTGGGCGAAGCTGAACCCGGCCCCCGCAACGGTCCCCTTGGCAAACCCGCTCGTCAACGATGCCGGAGCCGTTGCCGATGCAAGCGCCGCGCTTGCCCTGGCGGCCGCGCTGGGGACGCCAGACTGGCGTTACCAATTTCATTACGATCCGACGACGATCAGCACTGATATCGGGTTCGAAGTGAACGAGCGGCTGGAAATGCGCATCGGCTCGGCCTACGTCTATCCGATCTGCACCGTGTCAGGCTGCGCGACCGGGGGCAAGACCGTGGACGTGGATAGCCTCCGACTCAAGGATCCGGTGGACAACAGAGCGGATCCGGAGCTGACGCGTTTCCTTTTGAATAACGCCGACGGTTTTCTCACCAACACGCGGTTCGGACCGCTGACGTTTCTGTCTGCTCGCGAGCTCCATTTGATCGTGGGCGAAGCGGCGCTCGCCGCCGCCGACACCACAGGATTCCAGAACGCGATCAATGCGGAACGTACGCTGGACGGCTTGAGCGCGTACACCGGCACGGGACCGACGGCGCTCGCGATGCTGCAATACGAGCGACAGCGCAACCTGTTCCTGCAAGGCCGTCGTCTGATCGACGAGTATCGCTTCGGCGCAAACGCTGATTTGTGGCAGGCTGGCTCGGAGGCCCTCCTCGATCCTGCCACCTTCCTCCCGATCACGATCAGCGAGCGGATTGCGAACTCGTATTGCCTCGCGAATCCGACGTCCTGCGGGGGGCGATGATACTCTAGGCCATCAGCGGTCGGCCATCTGCCGTCAGCCGTCTGAGTGCGCGCTGATGGCAGATGGCTGACGGCCGCTAGTGAATGCCACCGCTCCCGAACTGTTTCACGAGATCAGAGAGCACTGCTTTCGCATCCCCGAACAACATCCACGTGTTGTCCTGCACGTACAGCTCGTTGTCGATGCCGGCGAAGCCGGGATTCTTGCTGCGCTTTATCGCAAGCACAGTCTTTGCTTTGTCGGCATCGATGATCGGCATGCCGTAGATCGGCGTGCCCTTGTTGTAGCGGGCGGCGGGGTTCACGACGTCGTTCGCACCGATCACCAGCGCGACGTCGGTCTGCGGCATCTCGGGGTTGATCTCGTCCATCTCCACGAGCGCCGAGTAAGGGATGTTCGCCTCGGCGAGCAGCACGTTCATGTGTCCTGGCATCCGACCGGCGACGGGGTGGATCGCGAACTTTACGATGATGCCGCGCTTGGTGAGCGCGTCGTACAGCTCGGCGACCTTGTGCTGCGCCTGCGCGACTGCCATGCCGTACCCGGGAATGATGACAACCGTGCGGGACTGCTCGAGCAGCTGCGCCGCGCCCTCGACCGTCTCCTGCTTCCAGTCTTTTTGCTCGCCCGCGGCGATCGCCGGCTGCGCCTTCCCAAAGGCGCCGAATAGCACGTTCGCGAACGAGCGGTTCATGGCGCGGCACATGATGATCGAGAGAATCAGCCCGCTCGAGCCGTCGAGCGCGCCCGCCGTCACGAGGAGTTTCGAGTCCAGCACAAAGCCCATCGCGACGGCCGACAACCCGGCATAGGCGTTCAAAATCGAGATGACGGTCGGCATATCGGCGCCGCCGATCGGGATGATCAGCAACACGCCGAACAGCAAGGCGAGCGCCGCGATGCCGAGAAACGCCGACTGTGCCCATGGCGCACCCGGATTGAGCACCACCGCCACGCCCAGACCCACGGCGAGCGCGAGAACGCCGATGTTCACGACGTTCTGGCCGGGATAGGTGACCGGACGCTGGGGAATCCAGCGGACTTCTTGGAGTTTTCCCGCCGCCATCAGGCTGCCCGTGAACGTCAGGAATCCGAGGATCACCTCGGCGGCCAGCGCGCTCATGCGGAAATGCGTCATCGGGGCGGTCGCGGAGCCGCCGCGCCACAGGAAGTACTCCGCGGCGCCGACGAGGCCCGCCGCGAGCCCGCCGAACGCGTGCGACAGCGCAGTTCGCTGCGGGACGGCGGTGAGCGGCACGCGCGACAGCGGCACGCCGACGGCGAACCCGAGGACGATCGCACCGACAACCCAGCCATGATGGATGATCTCCGGCTGAATCCAGGTCGCGACCACCGCCACGGTCATGCCGACGATGCCGGCGATGACGCCGCGACGCGCCGTCTTCGGATCGTTCATCCAGTACAGCGCGAAGATGAACAGCGCCGTCGCGAGGACGGCGGAAAGCTCACCGATGAGATGCATCACTGCTTCTTGAACATCTTGAGCATGCGGTCGGTGATCATGAAGCCGCTCACGATGTTCGTCATCGAGGCGAACAGCGCCACGGCGCCCAGGATGCGAATCGTGAGCGGATGGTCGGCGCCGGTCACCACGATCGAGCCGACGACCGCGATGGCGGAGATGGCGTTCGTGAGCGACATGAGGGGCGTGTACAGCAGCCGGGACACGCGCCGGATGACGCCGAGCCCGATAAACGTCGCCAGCACGAACACGAACAGCATCGATCCGAAATCGGTCATGATTTGCGCACCTCGCCCGCGTGCGTCACGCAGGTGTCGCGGATGATTTGGTCTTCGAAATCCAGGCGCAGCTTCCCGTCCTGCACGATGTGGCCCAGGAATGCGGACACGTTCTTCGCATACATCTGACTGGCGTCGCGCGGCAACGTACTAGCGAGATTCAGCGGCCCGAGAATCGAGACGCCGTGGCGCACGATCTCGGACCCGGGCTCGGTCAATTCGCAGTTGCCCCCCGTCTCGGCGGCGAGATCGACGATGACCGCGCCGGGCTTCATCCCCTGCACCGCCGCCGCCGTGATGAGGATCGGCGCCTTCTTGCCCGGGATCGCCGCGGTCGAGATCACGATGTCGGCGTCCTTCGCGGCCCCGGCGAGAAACGCGAGCTCCTTGCGGTGCGTCTCTTCGGACAGCTCCTTGGCGTAGCCGCCCGCCGTTTCGGCGTGCTCCTCGATCGCCATCTCGAGGAACTGCGCGCCCAAACTCTGTACCTGCTCTTTCACGGCCGGCCGCACATCGAAGGCCGACACGATGGCGCCGAGGCGGCGCGCCGTCGCGATCGCCTGCAGGCCCGCGACGCCGGCGCCGAGCACCAGCACACGGGCGGCAGGCAGCGTCCCGGCCGCCGTGACGAGCATCGGGAACAGCCGGCCCGTCGCCGTCGCCGCGAGCAGCACCGCCTTGTAGCCCGCGACGGTTGCCTGCGAGGACAGCACATCCATCGGCTGCGCGCGGGTGATGCGCGGCAACAGCACCAGCGTGAAGGCGGTGAGCCGGCGTTGCGCGAGCGCGCGTGTCAGATCGCCGGCCGGCTGGAAGAACGCGACGAGCGCCGCGCCCTCCCGATACTGCGATACGTCGCCCGGCGATGGGGCTTGGACCTGGAGGACGATATCGGACTGACCGATAACCGACGACCGATCACCGAGCGTCACGCCGGCGGCGCTGTAGGCTTCATCGGGAAAAAAGGCGGCCGATCCCGCGCCGCGTTCGATGATCACCTCAAAGCCGCCTTTAACCAGGCGGCCGGCGATGTCCGGCGTAAGGGCGACCCGCCGCTCGTTCGCGGCGATCTCCTTCGGCACTCCGATGCGCATATGGGCTATGACCCGCGAGGAAGCTGAGGTCTGGGCGGCTCACGGTGCTGGGCCAGCATTCGCTCGGCGAAGTCCACGCGCTCGGCCAGATCGTTGAACTGCTGGCGCAAGGCGTCGAGCTCTTCCTCGAGCTCATTCACGCGCTGCTCGGCGCGCCCTACCAGGCGGTGCTGCATGAACGGCGACGAGGAAACCTCCCATTGGCGCAGCGGCAGATCGTCGATGTCGCGGAATTCACCCGTCGCAATCAGGATGACGTCGTACAGCCACCAAATACCGAATCCGCCGAACGAGATCAGCTTTGGGATCGCGGTGCTGATCTTGCCGACGTAAAAGCGATCCAGGCCAAACCAGCCCCCAAACACCGACAGCACCAGGGCGAGGCCCCGAGAGCGCTTCGAGACCTCGGGGTGCGGAGCCTCGTCGGCGTCGTCGCTGTAAACGTCGGGAAGCGTCATGCCCGATACTACCGGGCCCGTTCCGGGGGGGCAAGCAAGTGACGGAGCGCGGGCTCGAGCTCGGTAAACGAAAAACGAAACCCTGAGGCCGTGAGGCGTTCCGGCAACACGCGCTGTCCGCTCTGCAACATCTCCGCACCATCCGAGCCGAAGGCCAGACTGAGCGCAAAGCCGGGAACGCCCACGAGCACGGGGCGGCCGAGCACTTTGCCGATTGTCTTGGCGAGCTCGCGGTTCGTAACGGGCGCGGGTGCGGTGAGGTTCACTGGTCCCGTCACATCGCGCTGATCGAGGACATGCTGCATGGCCTTGATGATGTCGTCCAGCGCGATCCAGCTCACGTACTGATTGCCGCTGCCCACCCACCCGCCGAGCCCCAGGCGGAACGGCGGGAGCATCGTCGCGAGCGCGCCACCGGCCCGCGACAGGACGACGCCGATCCGCATGTTGACGACGCGAATTCCCGCTCGCGCCGCGACGCGTGACGCCGCCTCCCAATCGCGCGACACCTGCGCGAGAAAATCGTCGCCGGGTGCGCTGGCCTCCGTAAGCGGTTCAGCGCCGCGGTTACCGTAGTAGCCGATCGCGGAGGCGGCCAGGAAGGTCGCGGGGCGGCGCTGCAGGCTCGCGAGTGTCTCGCTCACGAGCGTCGTGCCGGCCACGCGGCTCTCGCGGATACGCTGCTTCTTCGCCGCGGTCCAGCGGCCGAAGACGTTTTCGCCCGCGAGGTGAATGACGGCGTCCATCCCTTCGAGGCCGGCGCGATCGATTGTGCCGCGCCCGGGATCCCAGGCAACGACGTGCTCACCTGGCCGCGGTTGCCGCCGCACGAGCGGCACGACGTCGTCGCCGCGCTGCTCGAGGGCCCTGCGCAACGCGGTGCCGATCAGGCCCGTGGCCCCGCTGACGGCAATTTTCATTCGGGGAGAATCGCTTCAGCCTCGATTTCGACCAGCATGGTTGGATCCACCAGGCGCGTGACTGCCACCAGCGTCGTTGCGGGCCGAATGTCGCGGAACACCTCGCCGTGGGCCCGCCCGACGTCCTGCCAATGGTCGATATCGGTCACATACATCCGGGTGCGCACGACGTCCGCGTAGCCGGCGCCGGCCTGCTCGAGGGCGCGGCCGATATTGCGCAACGCCTGAACCGCCTGGGCGTAGGGATCACCCGGCCCGACGATCGTGCCGCTCGCGTCGGTCGCGGTGGTGCCGGCAACGTGGATGACTCGACCGCTCGAACCGCACGGGAATAACCGACGATGGGCTCCCACGGCGTGCCGCTGGCGATGTTCTGCCGCGTCATCTCCCCTCGAGCGGAGGTGCGGCGTTCCAGGTGACGTGCGACGGGGCGCCGGTCGACCTGGCGTCGGTGATCCGCTCGTCGGTGGCGCGAATGATCTCTTCCACCGCGCGGGGCGGATTGAGGAACGTCACGCCACCGATCGCGGGCGTAACCGCGCGGCCGTCCCCGACCCGAATGTCGGCCAGTCCCGCCCGCAGTTTGTCGAGCACGATGCGGGCTGACGCAGCGCTCGTCTCGGGAAGGAGCGCGATGAACTCATCGCGGCCCAACCGGGCGACCACGTCGGTGGCGCGGAGTGCACCGCGCAACACCGTCGCGGCCGAGCGCACGAGGTCGTCGCCGACCCGGGACCCCAGGTCGATCGCGGCAACGCTGAAGGGATGCTGGTAGCGGCGCGCGCGCTCGATTTCCGCGCCCGCGGCTTCGTGGAACGCGCGGGCATTCCGGACGCCGGTGAGATCGTCGATGCGGGCCAGCCGCCGCTCGCGCGCCAGCGAGCTGCGGAGCGCCACGATGGCCCAGGTCAGGCCACCGATGGCAGCCAGGGCCAAAACGATGATCGGAACGCAGTCGCGCACAGCAGAAAACTATCCGCTAGGTCGCTTTTTTGCCCAAGGGGATGACGGCGACCGCGTACCAGCAAGGATTCCAATGACATCCTTCCATGACGACCCGGATGCCGTAGCTCAGCGTCGCCTGGGGCGTGAAATGCAGGGCCGGAAGGCTCTCGCTGTTGCGTTCTTTGGCAATCTCGCTACCGCCCGGCTTGACCAGCGTGAGCTGCAACCGCGAGCAGTCATCGTCACAGACCCCGACGATTGCGTAGGATGTGCCCTGCGTGAGCGTCGTCTGAAACGACGCAACCTCGTCGGTGTTGAGCATCCCCGACCGCTGCACGACCGGAAGCCGTGACGCCGTCCCCACGGCCGCGATGGCGCGCTGCAGGCGGTCCTGAACCTGGTGTTCCCAGCGCCGCTGCTGTCCCATCGCCGGGATCGGTATCGCGACCAGGCCGAGCAGCGCGAGGACGCCTCTCATCGCACTTGGCGCCGTGACGCGGAACCTGCGACGATCGCCAACGCCAGTGCCGCGATCGCCAGCGCGATGGCCATGCCTCCCAGCGGAGGCGTCGGGCCCAGCCGAATCGGTGGGACGAAGGCGCGTTCCCAATCCGCGGTCCACTCACCAACCGGGCGCTTCAGCGCCGCGGCGAGCGCGGTGTCCACGGGCTGCGCCGAAGTCCAGAACGTCAGGAAGCGGTCGCGCCCGACCGCGCGTGCGACGTCGCCGAGGAATCGCTGCCCCTCGATCAGACGCGGAATGCGTCCCCAGCGCCGGTCGACGCGCATGATATCCGGTGACGAGATAGCCGGATTGTCGCTCGCGCCGGCGAGCACCGCGGCGCGGCATCCGTCAGGCCGGCTCGCAAGACACGCGACCGCAGTAGGGGGCAAAGCGTAGACCGCGTCCCAGTACCACCGAGGGCGCGGGTCGGCCATTTCGATCACAGAACTGTAATACCGCCCGCGTGGTCCCGCATCCAACGTCAAGGCGAGGTCCCAGCCCCGCGTCACGAGCCACCCACGCACCGATTTGCCGGGTGTGCCGTACGCGGCATAGAACGCGCACGGACCGAGGCCGGCCTTGAGCGTCTGCACGAGGGCATCGAACGGCACGCGACCGCGCAGGTCGCCCGTGAAGATTCGCGTCCACCACCGGCCAACCGACACCACCGCAATGCAGGTCGTCCGATCGGTCGAATCCGGTGCGAGATACGCAGCGGTTTGTTCCTCGGGTACCGGTCGATCGCCGCGTGAGGACACACTCATCCGTTGGATGATGAGCGCGACGCTGACCTTCGTCTCCTTCAGTCCAAGCTGCTGCCACGCCAGGCGCGCCGCGCTATCCGCGACGGGAGGCGTGGCGGCTGCAACGCCCGCGGATTCGCTCACGACGACCAGCGAGCGGCCGCTCGCAATCGCTGTTTGCGCGAGCAGCTGCAGACGGCGGCGCGCAGTCAGGAGATCCAACGATCCATCGGCAGTCCGCCACTCGTCAGCCAACGCCTGAGCGCGCTGCCGCGCGGGCGTACCACTCGGTGACTGGCCAATGAAGAACCCATCATCGCTCGATCGGGATCCTCGTGCCCCACGCGGCGGCAGGTACGCCAGCGCGAGCGCGAGGCAGCCCACGAGACCGGCAACCACCCAGCCCCTTACAGCCGCCACCGGCTGCTCCGTAACGCGCAGAATCCAAAGAACGCCGTCCACCCCATTGCGGCGACGCCCGCCCACCAGGGGAGCGCGAGTGAGACGGGTCGCGCAGCCAGCACTCCGTTGCGCCAGCGCGCCACCAGCGAATCGAGATCCATCGTCGCCGCACTCGCGAGTCGTGTGTCGATGGAGGCTTCCGGATGTGCGACGAGGCGCGAGTACGCGTTGCGTCCGCCGGCGCGCAGCGCTTCGCGAACGAGCGACAAGCGGGCGGCGGTGGCGAGGAGTCGCGGCAACGAGCCCGGCGGTAACGACTGCAACAGTGCCGTGCATGCGTCATCATCATGTTGCCGGCATTTCTGCAGCGACGGCGCCGTCCCGCCCCGCGCGAAGTAGTCCCCAAACACGCCGCTGACGAGCGCCTCCCGCTCTGCCGGCGTCACGTACCAGCGTCCCACCAACCCGGTCGAATCGCCCAACTGCAGGACGTCTCTGCAGCGAGCGATGTCGCCCACGAAACAGCCGCGCACCGCTTCGGAGGGCACGGTGACGAGCTGCAGGTACACGGCGGTCTGCTCATCTCCTGGGCGAAGCGTTGGACGGAGTGTCGCACCCAGCCAGTCGCCAAGGCCGATGTCGAAACGCGGTGGAGTCACGGTCGTCAACAGAATCCGAGTGGTCGCACGCATGTCGAGGTCCCAGGGGAGCTCGACGCCAACGTGCAGCACCGCTCGACGAACGCCGCTGTCGGGATCGACGGCGCGGATAATGTAGGGGTGTTGGACTAGATCCTCCGCCGCGCTGCCGTACAGACTGTCGATTGCCGGCCAGGCACGGGCGGCGGCCTCGCGCAACGGCAGCGGCGACGGATTGGCGATGATCCGCAAGGCGCCGACGGCGATCGTATCGGAGCCGGCCGTCGCCCGCACACGCTCGAGACTATCCGCGACATCGGCCAGCCGCTGCGCTTCCCGCCAGGTGCTGAGCAAGCTGTCGGCCCGGTTGCGCAGCCGCAGCATCAGCGAGTCCTGGCCGCGGAGCGGTGACGCCACCAGCACCGCCGCGAACGCCAATCCGAGAACCCTAGACATCCACAAGCATCCAGCGTCCCGTGAAGACAGCGAGTGGCCCGGGACCGAGTACGAACACAGTCTGCGCGGCGCCGAAGACGTTGAGATCGATGTTGGCAATGCCGGCGACAACCTGGACGAGGATGATTGCCGCAATCACGCCGAGGATGATGCCCGCCGTGCGCGCCGTCCCTGCGGACACCGCAAAGAACACTGCATACGCGACGAACACTGCGAACGTGAACCGAACGGCCAATGCGATCGGATACGCCTGGAGTCCCGGTGGAATCGTAGCGGTCAGGCTGGCGAGCAACGCGCCAATCGCGACGGCCGCAATCGGCGCCGCGAGTAGCACAAAACCCGCGCCGAATCGCAGGAGCACATACTCCCACCTCGGAAGCGGCAGCGTGAGCGCGTGAATGTGGCGGCCGCGGTGGTCCGGCGCCCAGGCGGCGATCGCCATCAGCAGGCCGAGCGCGGTCGCGAGCAGCGGATACAGTGATCCCCACGACTGCACCGACCGTAACAAGTCCTGCGCTTGCACCGCGCCTCGATCGGCCCGCGCGGCACCCTGCAGCGATAGGAGGGGAATGGCAAAGGCAGCGAGTGTCCCGAGCACGACGATGAGACGGGACCACTTCCACTGCGTGTAGAGCACAGCGCGGAACATGGCAGTCATTGGCGCACCTTCCTGAAGCTGCGCAAGAGTTCGACGAAGCCGTCCTCTAGATCCAGATCAATCACATCGCGCACGGAGCCTCCCAGATTCTCGATGTACGACGTCATTTCAGGCTCCCAATCGCCCACGACCCAGCTCTCCCCTGCACCATTCGACGATTCTCGCGAGAGCATGCGAAACGGTGGGTTTCCGATTTCGGCCGGGGCACCGGATACGACCAGACGCTTGGTCCCGTGCTTCAGCTTTTCCATGGGCGATTCCGTGATCAGGCGCCCGTCGTCCATCACCGCGACCCAATCACAGACGCGCTCCAGCTCGTGGACGAGATGGCTGGAAATGAAGATGGTCGCGCCACGCTCGGACACGTACGTCACCAGCGCGCTGAGGATGTCGCGGCGCACGACGGGATCGAGTCCATCCGTCGGTTCATCCAGAACCAGCAGATCGCCGCACTGCGCGAGCGCAAGCAGAATCATCAGCTTGGCCTTCTGACCCTTCGACAGACGGCCGAACAGCCGAGCGCCATCGAGCTCGAATCGCTCGACCAGCTCCTCGGCGCGCCCGCGATCCCACCGCGGATAGAACGCGGCCTGGAAATCGATCAACTCGCGAACGGTGAGCGTCACATCCAGATGTGGCTGCTCGGGGACGTAGCCGACGCGAGCGAGCACCTTGGCATGGCGTTCCGGCATCGGGGAGCCGAGCACCGTGATCCGGCCGCCCAACGGCCGGAGGAGGCCGAGCACGAGTCGAATGGTCGTCGTCTTGCCGGAACCGTTCGGACCGAGGAACCCGTAGATCGATCCGGCCGGCACGTGAAGATCGAGGTCTTTGATTTCGAACGCATTGCCCACCCGGTAATGCAGGCGCTCGATGTGGATGGCGTCGGTCATGTGACTTTCACCCCCAATTCGGTCTCGAGGGCACGCTGCAGCTCAGCCAGGGACACGCCGGAGCGGCGCGCCTCGGCGAGGAGTTTCCGGACCAGCGCGACCGCTTGCTGCGAGCGCTCGCGTGCCCGGCGGCCCGGTGCCAGTTCGCGCACGAAAGTGCCGGCACCGTGCCGAATCTCCACGAACCCCTGTGCTTCGAGATCCCGGTACGCCTGAATCACCGTCGCGGGATTAATGCGCAGCTCGGCAGCGAGCTGTCGCACCGATGGCAGGGACGCGGCGCTTCCCAGCGTGCCGGTCGCAATCGCGAGCCGCACCCGGTCCGCGATCTGGACATACAGAGGAATGGGACTGCGGGGATCGATACCGTGAAACAGGGACGGCTCCGAGTTCCAGTGTACCGGTACACTATAACAGTTTACTGCCACTCGCAAGCAGCGTCCCGCATGCGAGATTTCAGCATCGCCTCAACGAGGAGCATGAATGAGCGAGAAGAAAGCATTTCTCGACGCCTGGGAGCGGGAGACCGCGACGACGGTAAAGGTCCTGCGCGCCTACCCCGGCGGGAAAGAAACCATGAAGCCCCACGCCACCTGCCGGACGGCCCAAGAGCTGGCGTGGACGTTTGCGTTCGAGGGCGTGGCTGCGACGCAAGCGCTCCAGGGCGAGTTCAAGTTTCCGCCGACGAACATGCCAGCCATGCCGAAGACGTGGTCGGATACGGTCGGCGAGGTCGAGCGGGTGTTCAAGAAGATGACCGACACGGTCCGCAAGGCGGACGACCGCGAGCTGAGCTCGACCATCAAGTTCCATATAGCGCCTAAGCAGATGGGCGACGTGCGCCGCCAGGATTTCCTGTGGCTGATGCTGAACGACATGATCCACCACCGCGGCCAGTTCTCCGTCTATCTGCGGATGGCGGGCGGGAAGGTGCCGTCGATCTACGGCCCGTCCAAGGATGAGCCGTGGCAGTGAGGATTTGAGCGCACAAATCGGATAGAACTCGGGGGGGGCTCGCGCTAAATTCTCCGCCATGAGTCCCACTGAGCGCTGGCACGCGGTGTTGGCAAGAGATCGCCGGTTCGACGGAGCGTTCGTGTACGCGGTCCGCTCGACCGGCATCTATTGCCGGCCCTCCTGCGCCAGCCGCCGGCCGCGGCGCACCCAGGTCACGTTTTACCCGATCCCCGAAGCCGCCGAGCGCGAGGGCTACCGCGCCTGCCGGCGCTGCCATCCCGCCGACGCGCCTGGTACCGATCCCACCGTCACGCTGGTGCGCGACGCCGCGCGCGCAATCGCCGCCGGCGCACGGCCAGAGGGCGATCCGCGGCGCCTCGCCCGGGCCTTCAAACGCGTCCTGGGCATCACGCCCCGGGCCTACGCCGAAGCCCGCCGCGTCGGCCGCTTCAAGCAAGAACTAAAAAAGAGAAAACAGGTGAGTCCCGCATTGTATGAAGCCGGCTTCGGCTCGTCGAGCCGCGTCTACGAGCGTACCGACGCACACCTCGGCATGACACCCGCGACGTACGCGCGCGGCGGCGTTGGAGTGGGCATCGCCTACACCACCCTGGCGACCGCGATCGGACAGCTCCTCGTCGCCGCGACCGAGCGCGGCGTGTGCCGCATCGCCCTGGCCGACAACCCCCATATCCTGGAACAGGACCTGCTCGGTGAGTTCCCAGAGGCGCGCGTCGTCGCCGATAAGAGCGGCAAGCTCCATGGTTGGGTGAGCGCCATCCTCGCCTATCTCGAGGGGCGCGAACCCGATCTCGACCTGCCACTCGACATACGGGCGACCGCATTCCAACGGAGAGTGTGGCAGGAGTTGCAGCGGATCCCGTTCGGGAAGACGCGCTCGTACGCGGAAGTGGCGAGACGAATCGGCGACCCGAAAGCGACGCGGGCAGTCGCGCAGGCCTGCGGCAAGAATCCGGTGGCGCTGGTGATTCCTTGCCACCGAGTCGTCAGGGAAGACGGAGCACTTGGCGGGTATCGGTGGGGCGTGGAGCGAAAGGAGGCGCTGCTAGAGGGGGAAAAAGCGTCTCGCTAATTCACTGGTATCCAGTAGCTCACCTTCACTGCAAAGAAGTTGTCCCCCCGTGCCCCGAACGAATCGGCGAGGTCCCCGAATCCCACCAGCCGCGCCGTCGGGTGATAGCCGAACTTGTTCTGGGCCCACACGAGGTACAGCGTGCTGCCGCGCCGCCATTCCCACCGCAGCACCGCATTGCTGCGGAACGAGAGGATATTGAAATCGGGATTCGGGATATGCAGCGTGTCGGCGCCGCCGTTGTCGGTGATCGTGTAGTCGCCGGCCGCGTCGCGCGCGATCGTGGTGCCGCTCGTGCCGTAGCGGCGGAGATTGAAGGTGCGGGGCGCCGCGAGCTCACCGAATCCGTAGTAGCGCCCGCTCGCCGCGAAGGGCTCGCCGTACAGCTCGAGCGTGAGGTCGGGACCAATCGTGTAGTTCGCGCGCAGCTGCATCACAAAGGTGCTTTGATCGATTTGGGCAAAGACATACCGCGACCCGTACGTGGCGGCTGGGCCGCCCCCCGTGAATGTCGTGACGTACTGGCGTGGGTCGATGGCGCGCAGGTAATTCGGCGTCGCGGTGAACTGGAAGCGGGTCGACGGACGAACCGAGATCTCCCCACTGAGCCGGTACGTCTCGCCGCCCAGCTCATTCTCCCCGTAATAGACGCGGCCCACCCAGGAGTTCTTCGCCCCGAACTTGCTGGCGAGCCGCACGACCCAGTTCCACGACGCGGCCCTCGCCATTTCCGGGCCGCCGCGCGTGGCGGAATGATCGAACGACCGCGGCTGGTAATCGAAATACGAGCTTAGGTCCCAGAAATTCTTCAAGACCGCTTCGCCGTAGAGCTCGCTGAACAGGACCTGGCGATCGCCACCGTAATCGTATTCGCTGAACGCGCTGAGCGCGGCATTGTAATTCTGGAACCACGCCCGGGGCTTCGTCTGCCGGTAGATCACGCCGACAAAACCATTCCGGCCATCGGCATTGCCGAGCCGCCCCACATCGTTCGGGTCGTACGCCGGTGATTCCCAGGCATACTGGAGATCGTACAACCAGTTGCCCTTCGTCTTGCGAAACCAGAGCGACCCGACCGATCCCGTGAGCGCAGTGCGCGTCGGATCGTAGTGCAGGTAGCCGCCGACGGAATCCTGTGCATCGGGACGCTGGAAGTAATGCACCGATGAGCTTTGCACGCGGCTCAAGTCGCTCGTGTCGCCCCGCATGTGACTGAACCCGAGCCAGCCGTGCAGCTCGTAGCCGCCGCGATCCCAGCGCAGCACCCAGTCCGCGCCGCCCGCGTACGCGTGCCGCACGTAGCTTGGCGCCAGCAGGCTGTCGAGGTCGCGGTGGACCGTGGTCAACGTCACGCCGACGACCGACTTCGAGACGCCGAATTCCTGCTGCAGACGCACCACGCCGTAGGCCGCCGGGGGGGCGACGACCGTCCGGCCGAACGTCGCCGTCGCGGTATCGTAAGTCCGCGCGTACTCGCGCGACGTGACCGCCGCGAGGGCGCCCAGCGACATGCCGGTGGCGAGGCGCCCCGTCACCTTCGCGGCGCCAAGAATCGTGGCGTTCTGCGGGCAGTCCACAAAATCCCCGCTGGCGTTGCATGCCGGACTGGCGCCGATGCGGCGTGAGTAGAAATAGCTCGGCCCGTTACCGCGCAGCAGCTGGCTGCCCTCAGTGAAAAAGGGGCGCTTCTCGTCGAAGAACACCTCGAACGCCGAGAGATTCACGACCGCCGGATCGGCCTCGACCTGGCCGAAGTCGGGATTGACGGTCCCATCGAGGGTGATGTTGGGACCGAGGCCCATTTTGAGGTCGGCGCCCACCCGGCCGCCGAGATTCGCGCCGCCATTGAAGGGATCGGCTGCCGCCACGTCGCTCTCCAGGCGGCTATCGGCGGCAGCGTAGGGCATCAGCTCGAGGCGGCGCGTCGGCTTGATCCCCTCGATACCAACCAGTTCGCCCATGAACGACGACCAACCCGTGCGGTCCCTGGGGACTGCAATCCAGAACACGTCCTCACTCGTCGCGGGATTCCAGTGATCAGCGTTGAAGCCCCACACTTGGACCGGCTGGTCCGTAAAGCGCAGCTGCGAAAACGGGATCCGCATTTCCGCCGTCCAGCCGAGCCCGTCGATGGTGGCTTTTGCCTCCCACACGGGATCGAACCCTCGATCTACGACGTCCTGATTGTCGGACGCGTGATACCAGTCGAACCGCACACCGGACGCGGTGACGCCGAAGGAGTACGCGGTCCGTCGATCGTGGTAGCTGTCGAACGACACCCAGAGGTGCTCGGCCTGGTAGGGGTTATCGCGGCGTGACAGCGGCGCTTGAATCTTGGAGGGATCGCGGCTGAAGATGCGTGCGCCCACATACAGCGCGTCGTCGTCGTACAGAATCGCGAGACGCATGCTGTCGGAGGGTGGGGCGCCCTCGTGCGGCAGTCGTTGCACGAAGTCGCGGATCCAGACCGCGTGGGCCCAGGCGGCGTCGTCGAGCTTGCCATCGACGGTGATCGCGGCGCCCTGCAGGCGGACCGCGCGCACCTGTTTGTGCGCGGCGACCGCGCTCGTATCCCGCGCCTGGGCCGCGCTGACCGTGGCCACCAGGCAGAGCGCCAGGAGACTCAATCGCGCGCCAGCGCCTCGAACACCCGGCCGCGATCGTACTGCGAGCTGATGGATCCGGCGTCCTCGCGAATCGCCGCCCGGATGGTGTCGTCCATCCGCACCTTGGTGATCACCGCCATCAACAGCTCCGACAGCTCGTGGTCCGACGACATCTGCTTGGCCGATGCGAGCACCGCCAGCACCACCGGTTGCGGGACGTCGCCACGCGCCACGATGCTGAGCAGGGTGCGCCCGTGCTCGTAATCGGAATCCAGCGTATTGGCAGCGGTGAAGAACGGGGGCCGCAGCGCATCGTCGAGCACGTAGGAGCCGCCGATCTCCGACAGCAGCTCGGCCAGTTCGTAATCAGAGCCGATGGTCTTCGCCGACGTGAGGACGTCGAGCAACATCGCGGGGCTGGTCCCGGTCCGCTTCACCACCGCATCGAGCACGCGCCGATGCTCGTAATCGGACTGCACCTTGTTCGCCGCCTTGAAGAACGCGGGCCGTACGGCCTCGTCGATCGCGCGGGCTGCGTTCAGCTCGATCAGCAGCGTCGCCAGCTCGTAGTCGGAGCTGATGCCCGCTGCCGCAT
>Ga0209131_1001442_pt1 | contig 16500 bp, 15 predicted proteins | sample GraSoi_2013_40cm_FD_185826 | JGI IMG/M metagenome (GOLD analysis project Ga0209131, IMG submission 185826) | Grasslands soil microbial communities from the Angelo Coastal Reserve, California, USA - Sample 9_17_2013_40cm (SPAdes) (version 2) | ecosystem: Environmental > Terrestrial > Soil >...
CGGTGCCTGATGCGAAGTTTGGCTATACCGAAGTGAAAATCGGTTTTCTGCCGGCAATCGTTTCTGTTTTTCTCACCCGGCAAATTGGAGACAAACGCTCGCGCGACCTGCTTTTGACCGGACGGCGGATCGAAGCTACGGAAGCACGAGAATTCGGGATGGTGACGGAAGTTGTCCCGAGCGAACATCTGATGGATCGCGCGGTCGCCCTTGCCGGCGACTTAATCGAAGCGAGCCCAAGCAGCCTCACGCGCGCGAAACATCTCCTTACTTCCGCTGCAGCCGCCGGAGTGGATCACGATCTCGAGCGCGCCATTCTGGAGAACGCGCGTATCCGCTGCACCCCTGACTTCAAAGAGGGCGTGGCATCTTTCCTGGAAAAGCGCAAGCCAGTCTGGCACGGGTAAGCAAGAATAATCACGACCATGCAAAGCAACGAGCATCACGACACGACGGTACGAGTGCGCTACGCGGAGACGGACCAGATGGGCGTGGTCTACCATGCGAATTATTTGGTTTGGTTTGAAGTCGGCCGCGTGGAATTGATGCGCTCGCTGGGCATCGAATACAAGCGCATGGAAATCGAGGACGATTGCCACATCGTGGTCGTCGACGTCCGCTGCCGCTACCATGCGTCAGCGCGGTATGACGAAGTGCTCCGCGTGCGCACGCGCATAGCGGAGTCGCGAAATCGCAGTATTCGCTTCTCTTACGAAATTCTTCGAGATAGCGATCAAGAGCTGCTCGCCGTCGGCGAAACGCTGCACGTGATTTGCGGCAGCAACGGCAAGCCCAAACTTCTGCCGAAAAAATATCGCGTCATTCTTGAGACTCCGCCGGTCGCAAACGCGCTCGGGAGCAATTCATGACGCTTGCCCTGACCGGCAACGACCTCACTTTCGACCAGCTGTACGCGGTGGCGTTGCGTAGCGAGAAAGTGAAGCTGACGGCAGACTCAATTGAGCGCATGAAGGCGTCGCGCGCCGTCGTAGATCGCGTCGTGGCTTCAGGAGCTACCGCTTACGGAATCAACACTGGATTTGGCAAGCTCGCCTCCGTGCGCATTTCACCCGAGCAAGTGCGCCAGCTCCAGGTGAACCTGGTGCGCTCCCACTCTTCCGGCGTCGGCCCGCCGCTGAGCGAGCCGGAGACGCGGGCGATGATGCTGCTCCGCGCAAATGCACTCGCGAAAGGGTTGAGCGGCATTCGTCCGGTCGTCGTGGAAACGCTTTGCGCGATGCTCAACGCAGCGGTACATCCAGTGATTCCCGCGCAAGGTTCGGTCGGCGCATCGGGAGACTTGGCGCCGCTGGCGCATCTCGCTCACGTGGTAATTGGTGAAGGCCGCGCTGTCTACCGCAGTGAGACGCTGGATGGCGGCGAGGCCATGCGGCGGGCAGGCGTGACGCCCGTAGCCTTGGAAGCCAAAGAAGGATTGTCGCTGCTCAACGGCACGCAAGGGATGCTTGCACTGCTGAGCCTCGCCTTGCGCGAGGCCGACCTGTTAGTCGATACGGCGGACGTGGCGGCGGCGCTATCGCTGGACGCGTTGCGCGGAAGTCCTGGCGCATTCGACGCACGCATCATGCACGCACGGCCGTACACCGGCGCGGCCATGACCGCCCGCAACTTGGCGCACCTGAACGAGGGCAGCCAAATCCGCGAGTCCCACCGCTCGGAAGACAAAGACACACGCGTGCAGGATGCTTATAGCTTGCGTTGCACGCCTCAAGTTCACGGCGCAGTGCGCGATTCATTGGCGCAGGCGCGCGAGATGGCTGCGGTCGAGCTGAACAGCGCCACCGACAATCCGCTCGTGTTTGTGGGCGACGGCAGCGGCGACATCATCAGCGGCGGAAATTTTCATGGCCAGCCTCTGGCAATGGCGGCCGATCAGGTCGCCATTGCGATTGCCACGCTCGGCGGCATTTCCGAGCGGCGCGTCGAGCAGATGACCAATCCGTTGACCAGCATGCTGCCCGCGTTTTTGACTCCGGACCCCGGAATCAATTCCGGCTTCATGATTGCGCAGGTAACCGCAGCAGCGCTCACCAGCGAAAATAAAGCTCTGGCCGTGCCCCATTCCGTGGACTCGATCTCGACTTCCGGTAACCAGGAGGATTACGTCTCGATGGGCATGAGCGGCGCCCGCCGCTTGGAGCGCATGCTGCAGAACCTGCGCCACACCGTAGCCATCGAGTTGCTATGCGCCTGCCAAGGCATCGACCTGCTGGCGCCGTTGCAAACAGGCCCCTTGGCAAAGACAGCCTACGAAGCGGTGCGCGCAAAATCCGCGAAAGTTACCCAAGACCGCCCGCTCGCACCTGAAATCGAGGCCGTTTCAGCGCTCGTCGCCGCGGGTAAATTCTCCGCGATACTTCACTGATGCTGTCTCAACTGCGGAGTGCGCAGGCCCTCCCGGTTGTGGGTCTGCTCGCGGGAGAGATAATGCCCGTCCGTTTTGAGGAAGGGTTTGCGCGCCAGCGCGCGATGCTTAGCGGCTTTGTATTTAGCCTTTCGCACAAATGAGTCCCGCAGAGCCCTTGTGAGGCTGGATCGGATCGTCATATACGCTTGCAAAATACCCCCTCCCCCCAGGTTTCTCGGATCTGCACATTCTAAGGGATTTAGGAGCCGGCGCATTTGGAACTGTTCATTTTGATCGACTTATCGTTTCTACGGAGCGCGGCACTTAAAAATCTTAAAGGCCCAGGCGTGAATTCGGGACAGGTCAGCCCAAAAGAAAAGGGCGACCACAAGTGGCCGCCCGCAGCTTCTTCCGAGAAGAGCATACCAGAGTCTTATGCTACGTCAAGGGATTTCCGTAGTGGGCTAATTCGTCTTGTTGCTGAACCGTTCTGGTGGCGCGCTAGGCAGGCTGGGTCGGTGACTTTCGGCGCGGCCCTTCCCCTAGATCCTTCCAGTGAGTGTCTGTTAGACCCCACTTGTTGGGATGCGGCGTCATAGCAAAAATAGTAGATTCAAGCGACCGGATACCATCCTCATGGCCAAATGGGCCGCCCGCGATTTGTTCCCAATGCTCCTTCTTGCTTAAGCCATACATGACCACGAACTGAGGTTTGTAGTGGTACCTTCTTTGTCGTAAGTGATCGATTCGTTCCGACCGGAAGAGTTCACGGTCTCTCCATACTTTGATATTGTTGGCAGCCAATGCGGATAATTCGATCACGCAAGTTTCACCGCTGAGTCTTCCCCAGTGATCGCGTTGGTAATTGCGAATACTATCTCTATCCGAACGTCGTTCTTGAAACGTCATCAAGAGCTACATGAGCCGTCTCCAAGTTGGCTGGAGTTGTGGCCTCTCGCGATGCCACCTGGTTTCACCAATGCAATCATGAAAGTCGCGGCAATCGCTCAGCTCGCCTCGGCCGCAATGGAGCCACGCTTCAATCCGTCGCCGGAGATCATTGTTTTCGTCGCGGGCCTGCCCCGGTTCGGGGCCAATAAACCAGTACGGGGCGTCCCATCGCCCGTATCCGTACCATCCACGTGCCATTTCACGCTCGTCGTTTTCCATAAAGGAATTCCGAAGGGCTTGAGAACCGAGCCAAGCACTTAATGGGCGGGAGGATATCACGTCCAAGCCGCTTTGCCGGTGACGGCAAGAATGGTAAGAGCTGTGTCTTTCATTTGGGCCGGATGATAACCAAGTCGCATGCGAAAGCGCGCTGGCGCCGAGGCTTACTGAGCCAAAGCTTGCCGGAGGAAGGTCAGCATGCGATAGCCGGCGATGTGGCTGAACGGCGGCAGCTCGAGAGAATAGTGGCCACAATGCAGGGCTAGCGTCCTTGGATGCGGCGTGTGTCGACGGAGCGCCGCGAGCATCTGTTCCGTCAAAGCTGGCAAGAACGTAGGATCGTACTTGCCGTAAACCATGAAAGCATTCTTGCCCGCGCCCATCCCGCGCTCAACATAAGGCATGGGGCTGACCGGCGCCCAGTATTCGCGCAGCTCGTCGACCGTGACGTGCTGCCGCAGACTTTCCCAAACGTGCGCGGTGGTCATTCCTTGGCTGACAACGTCAGCAAAATATGTCGACACGTGGAAAAAACCGCCGGCCCGCACAGCAGGCTCGTGCACCAGCGTGATATACCCGACAGACGAGCCGATGCTCGTTCCGAGAATGCCCAACCGCGAAAACCCTTGCTGCTCCAGCCATCGCAGGCCTCGCCGCGCATCTTGCACGGCTTGGCGGTTGGCCTGCAGCGTCAGCCCGATGTTCGGCCCGACGAGCTGGTCGGCGCGTTCGTGACCCTGCGCCATGCGACGATCGTGATACGGCAAGCTCATCTTCAGCGCGCTGATTCCAATTCGCTGCAGCCATTCTCCCAACCCGCGCTGCCCGTGCCACTTCGCATTCCAGTTGGGCAGGATAAGGACCGCCGGGCCTCGCGTACCTGTGGGAAAGAATTGCGCGTAAACGGTGTTGTTTTCGGGCCAGGGCGACTCGATCGAGCTGCTAAACGTCAGAACGTTTTGGTCATCAAGCCGGTAGTCGGTCGCTGGGGTGGTGCTGTACCAGTCTGCGCTGTTTTCAAGGACGCCAAGCGCGTACGAGCGCAAGAATTCCGCGGGATCTGGATGCTCGTCAGGACCGCCAATGTGCTCCAGCCCCCAAGCAAACGGGCGCACCAGGCGGTTGTCATCCGTTTTCCATCGCCGCTGCTCATAACGCAGGATGCGGCGTGCAAACCAATTGGTTGTGCTCACACCAACATTTTACATTTTGAGCGCAGAAGAGAAAACCAGAACCGCAAATGATTGTGCGGAAGAGACCATTCCGAAGAAGGATTTGTCGCGGAGATCGCATACTCAGGAGCCCAGACGGGAACGGAACGCGTTAGGCATCGGACACTGGCAGCGAGCGGTTGCGTTGAGCGCGCAGAACGGGTGTGGCACATTTGCATACAGAGGCTCTGAGCGGCCCACATCTTGGTCATCGCCTTCATTTTTGTGCTTGGATTGGTGATTGGCAGCTTCCTGAATGTCTGCATCTTGCGCATTCCGGAAGATCTTTCCATCGTCGCGCCGGGCTCCCGGTGCCCGCGATGCGAAACGCCGATACACTGGTACGACAACGTCCCCGTCTTGGGCTGGCTTTGGCTAAAAGGCAAGTGCCGTAGCTGCAGCTTGCCCATTTCCCCGATGTATCCACTCGTGGAGCTCGCAACCGGCCTTCTCTTCGTCGCCTGCTATCTGGAATTCGGACTCACGCAGACCGCTGTCAAATGGCTGTTCTTCACCTGTCTGATCATTGTGTTAACCATCACCGACCTGCGCGTACGCATGCTTCCCGATGTCGTGAACTGGCCAGGTTTCGTAGCGGGCCTGTTTTTCTCCGCATTCGTGCCCCCCAATGATGGCTCCGCCGCTTACCTGTGCGCCGCGGTGTTCCACCGAACGCCCTTGCGGCCCGTCCAGGGTTTCCTCGACGCTCTTCTCGGTGCAGCGTTCGGAAGCTTTCTTCTGTGGGCGGTGGCGGCAATCTACAAACGGGTTCGCGGACGCGAAGGCATGGGCATGGGCGACGTCAAAATGATGGCCATGGTCGGAGCGTTCCTGGGCATGCGCGGAGCCTTTCTGACCATCCTGTTAGGGACCTTGCTGGGGACGGTCGTGGGTATCACTATCATCGTGATCCTCTACATCGCCGGCTGGCACCGCATGCTAGCCGAGCGTGCGAGCCGGCGCAGTCTTGGCGGTGTGAATGCATTGCGCTGGGCCATTGCCAGTCAATATCAGCTTCCGCTCGGAACGTTTCTCGGGATTGCGGCCTTGCTGGTCGTTTATTTTGGTCCAACAATGATGCTGCGATGGTCGCAACTTTTTACGTGATATGAATCCGCTTACAATCCTCGCGGCCCTGCAAACAACGAAGCCCTCGGGTTTGTGGGCGTTTGGTGCCGGCTCGGCCGTCGGACTGCTTGCGGTCACCGTCGTAGTGCTCTTCCTGATGCGACGCTATTTCCGGAACGCGCGAAACGCGCACAAAGAAGAAGCGCCGCAGACGCCGGGCTCGCAAAACCCCTCGGCCTTCATGGCCGCCTCAATGCAAGGCGTGATCCAAAAACTGCGCGATCAGGAGAAAGAACTGGAACGGCTGCATCGCATAGAAAAAGAGCGCGCGGCGCACAGCGAGCGCCTAAGCGAAGAAGTCACACGCAACATGCCGGCCGGCCTTCTGGTCGTCAACGCCACCGGAATAATCTCCAGCGCTAATCCCGCGGCCGAGCAGACACTGGGCATTCGCGCACTGGGCTTCCGCCGCTACAGCGAGGCCCTCGGTGAGTCTTCCGAACTGACGCGCTTGGTGGCCGAGTGCCTGGCGGAAGGAAAGATTTTCCGCCGCGAGCAGGTGGAGCACGCAACCCCCGCCGGGGAGCGCCGCCACCTCGGAGTCACCATTTCCCCGATTCGCAGAGGCAACGAAAAAATCAGCGGGGCGATCTGTCTCCTGAGCGACTTGACCGAACTCGCCGCTCTGCAACAGCAGATGCAACTAAAAGAAAACCTCGCCGCCCTCGGCGAGCTTTCCGCCGGCATCGCGCACGAGTTCAAGAACGCCCTGGCGACAATCTCCGGGTACGCGCAGATGATCCGCGCGGAAGAATTGGGGGGAGAGGCCTCCGATTACGCCGACCGCATCCTCGAGCAAACGCGCAATATCACTCATGTCGTAACCGAATTCCTAAAGTATGCACGCCCATTGGACATCGCCAGTGAACCGGTACTGCTGGAAACAGTGGTACATCGAGTGATTTCTGACGTTACAGATGCAAAACCGCACGTCCAAGTTCGCTCGGAGGGTGTGTTTGCCAGCGTTCCCGGCGATGAGGGACTCCTGCGCCAAGCGTTGCTGAACCTGGTGCGCAACGCTGCCGAAGCTTGTGCGGACACCCCCGCTGGAGGACAAGTCCTGCTGAAAGGTGAAATCCGAAGAGGGCGGCTCGCAACGGATTGTGATCCTCGACAACGGGCCCGGAATCGAGCACGCCGCGCTAAGCAAGCTCTTTCGCCCCTTCTACACCACGAAAGCGGACGGTACCGGCCTGGGCTTGGCTGTCGTGCAGAAAATCATCGTTCAGCATGGCGGCCAGGTGGAAGCACGCAGTCGCCTCGAAGGTGGCGCGGCGTTTATGGTTACGCTACCTCTGTGCGGCAGCGCGCCAGAAGCGGTAGAATTAAAGAATCGCAGCATGGAAACCTGATTGCGCCGGAGTGTTCTCTTGCTTCGGGGAGGCAAGTTATGGACGCAAGAACCTTGCGAGACGGCGTTGCATTTGCGAGCTTGGCACTAGCGGCCCTTGTTCTAACCGCCCTTGTTCTAACCGCGGTTCCGTCCCTCGCGCAGCAACAGCAGGATTCTTCTAAGCAGTCGACCGGCGACGCGGTGGCAGATGCCGCGCGCAAAGCCCGCGAAGAAAAAAAGAAAGACACGCCGAAGCTCAAAAAGGTCTATACCGACGATGACCTGAACCATTCCACGTCCGGAAGCGCTCCCACTCCGACCACGGCTCAAGAAGGCGCCGGCAAGGACGCCAGGGCTCAAGGCAAAGATGCAGCCGGTAAGACGCCCGATTCCGAAGAAAGCCCAGAGACCAAGTGGCGCAAACAGTTTAAAGAAGCCTACGCAGGTTTAGATCGCGCCGAAAAGGAACTTAGTATCCTGGAGCGCGAGGATAGCAAAGCCCAACTGCAGTATTATCCCGACCCGCAGAAGGCCCTTGCGGAAGGGTACACCCGCAAAGATATCAACGAGAAAGATGCCAAGATCGCCGCAAAGAAGAAGGAAATCGAGCAAATCAAGCAACGCATCTCCGATATGGAAGACGCGCTGCGCAAATCCGGCGGCGACCCTGGATGGGCCGCGCCCTGAGCGGTACGGACGGGCGTTAGCCTTTCCTTCGTAACACCAGATCGACAACCAGCTACGTGTCTCCCTGCCTTTACACTTCTCCGCACATCGCTGCCTCGTTCTTCCAGTCAGGCGCCTAAATCATGGTAGAAACGAAGGAGATGGAACCCCTCCTCCTTGTCGAAGACAAAAATGAGTTGCGCGCCATGCTTCGCAAAGCGCTGGAGCGTTGCGGCTACACCGTCGACGAAGCGCCGGATGGCAGCGCCGCGATCCAGAAGATACGCGCACGCCGGTATCTCCTCGTCATCACCGATCTCAAGATGCCCGGCGCCTCAGGACTCGACGTGCTGCGCGAGACAAAGCACGCCGATGCCACTATCCCCGTGATTCTTCTCACCGCCTTCGGCTCGGTCGAAGAAGCCGTCACAGCCATGAAGGAAGGCGCCTTCGACTTTCTGCAAAAGCCGGTCGATCTTGATCACCTGAAGCTCTTGGTGCAACGCGCCGCCCGTCAGCAAGAACTCTTGCGTGAAAATCTGCTGCTCCGCGAAGAGTACACGGCGCGCTACGGATTTCCCCGCATTGTCGGCGAACACGCGGCCATTCGGGAAATCAGCCAGCAGATTCAGCGCATCGCCGCAACCGATTCCACAGCCCTGCTGCTCGGGGAAAGCGGGACGGGCAAGGAGCTTTTTGCGCGCGCGATTCATCACCTGTCCAACCGCCGCGAGCAGCCGTTTGTGGCCCTCAACTGCGCTGCAATTCCGGAAGGGCTTGTCGAGAACGAGCTATTCGGCCATGAGCGCGGCGCTTTCACCGGAGCCGGGGCTCGCAAAGTCGGCAAAATGGATCTCGCCCATCACGGCACGCTATTTCTCGACGAAATTGGCGAGTTGCCGTTGGCCATTCAGGCAAAGCTCTTGCGCGTGCTGGAAGAGCGGCGCTTCGAGCGCGTGGGCGGGACGCAGTTAATCGAAGTGGACGTGCGCATTGTCGTGGCTACAAATCGCGACCTACAAAAGCTGATGCAAGACAAACTGTTCCGCGAGGATTTGTACTTTCGCATCTCCGCGGTCCCCATCACAATTCCCGCTCTACGCGACCGCGGCAATGACGTGCTGATGCTTGCCGAATATTTTCTTGAGAAATTCAGCCGCGAATTCGCCAAGCCCGGCCTCGAACTTTCCCCCGACGCAAAACAGCGGCTCCTCGAATATCGTTGGCCTGGGAACGTGCGTGAGCTGCAGAACACGTTGGAACGCGCCGTGATTCTCGCCGACGGATTGACCATCCGCGCAAACGGCTTGCAGCTCCTTTCGCCCAAGCCTGATGTTCAGACCTTGCCGGATGGGATGCTGCCGGAAAAATTCAGTTGGGATGGCTCGCTCGAGGAAGTCACGCAACGCGCGACCGGTCACGTGGAACGCGTCCTGCTTGAAAGCACTTTGCGCGATTGCCAGTGGAATAAAACGCGCGCCGCGGAGCGCCTCGGCGTCTCGCCCAAAACATTACTCGCTAAAATCCGCGCCGTAGGCCTCGAAGAATGAGGTACGAGAGTTCGTGTAGCCGCAGACGAACTGTTTCAATGCTTAAATCGCAAAAGCGGTAGCAAGCTACCACACTCCAGGTAAGCCTCCAGACTGGCGGAGGAGTAGTGTCCTAATTCTTTTTCCTTGACAAACTGTTACCCTTCGTGTATCTTAACCCTTGGATTAAATCGCGTCCTAGCATCGTAACGCCAGCATCCCTGCTGGCGTTCTTGCTTTCGCACCCCGGGAACGGCATTCTCCTGAATGGCATTTTGGCCGGTCGCACCTACACAGTTCCCGCACAATGCAAGTTCTTCAGAATCCAAGGCCTGTAGCGCGGGGCGGAGTCTTCGGAGCCCTGCGGCTTTTTTTTTGTTCACTTTCCTTGCTCCAACTCCTTCAGAATCAACACTTGCAAAAGTGTATCAAAACAAGGGACTTTAACTCCCTGTAGAATGAACACTTATGAAAAACCAGGGGGGAGGGGGGCCCCACCCGAGGGTACGGACCGGGCACATCCCTGACAGAATAGCCGGGAGCATCTCACTGTAGCGGCCACCTTTTAGGTGGCCGCTACTCGCAGTTATCCATACATGAACCAGCAGTTATCCATACATGAACCAAGCGACCGTCGGTCGCATACGCCTCCAAATTAGGACACCACTGGCAGAGGCTAGCTCTTGACTCCAGTGTGAAGGGCGACGGAACCCAGCGTCCACAGCTCAAAATTTACTGGCGCGAAGCCGACCTGTGTCATTAGCGACGCCAGTTCCTTCGGCCGGAAAAATCGTGCTACAGAGGCCGGCAAATATTTGTATGCGTTCGGATTGCCTGACAGCAATCCACCAATCTTCGGCAGAACCTTTCGGCAGTACCACCGATACAGGTCACCCGGCAATCCCGGCGGCGGCTCGCTGAATTCCAGAATCGCCAAAGTGCCTGCGGGCTTCAGCACACGCCGAATTGCGAAATCCGAACGCACTGGTAACCAGGTCAAACGATGCGTCGGCAAATGGAAGCCGTAGCGCGTCCGCTTCAAAAAATGCCGCTGGCGTTCCCGATGGCCGCTTGGCCTGCTGCGCATGAGCTCTGCTTTTTGTGCTGGCGCGCACCAGCATGGCGTGAGAAAAATCCACGCCGATCACCTGCGCCGCACCACCACGTGCCAGCGCGAAAGCTAAATCGCCAGTACCGCAGCAAAGGTCAAGCACCCGGGCATTGGGCCGCCGCAGGATCGGCCAAAGGCGCCGCGCCGTCCGCGCGCGCCACACGCGATCCATCTCCAGTGAAAGCAAATGATTGAGGAAATCATAGCGCGGCGCAATTTCCGTGAACATTTCACGGACTTTGCGCGAAGCATCCGCTTCGGTTTGCGCGCCTTCCGGGCGAGTCCCCATCGCACTCGTGGCAGCCTCAGCCATTAGCTTTGCCCGAATCGCAGAAAAAAATGAGGAGCAAAGTGCACAACCCGCTCGACGGCCGATAGCGGAACATTGTCGTACGACGCCGCTCTACCGATGCGTGGCGTCAAAACAAATCGCAGCTTCCCGTCCCGCGTTTTCTTATCCGAGCTCATCGACGCGATCAACTCACGCGGCGGCACGCGCGGCCACCGCGGCAGCGGACCAATCCGACGCACAAGCGAGACAATCCGCGAAACATCATCAGCCCGAGTCACGCCGATTTCGTGCCCGAGCAGCGCCGCCGACATCATCCCCCACGCCACCGCTTCTCCATGCTGGTAACGCTTGTAATGTGTGACGCTTTCCAGCGCGTGCGCGAACGTGTGCCCAAAATTCAGTATCTCCCGCAGCCCCGCCTCGTGTTCGTCTCGCTCCACAACTCGCGCCTTGATCGCTACATTCTGCGGAATCAAATATTCGAGCGCCGCGCGATCCCGTCGCTCCACCCTCTCCATATTTTTCTCTAAGTACGCAAACATGTCAGCATCCGCAATCACCGCGTGCTTGATGATCTCGGCAAGACCGCCGCGAAACTCCCGTTCCGGCAAACTACGCAACACCTCGGGATCGGAAAGAACCAGCTTCGGCGGGTAGAATGCCCCCACCAGATTCTTCCCTTCCGGCAAATTCACCCCGGTCTTGCCGCCAATCGAGCTGTCCACTTGCGCCACAATGGTAGTGGGCACGTGAACGAGTGCAACGCCGCGCAAATACGAAGCCGCAACGAAGCCCGCAACGTCTCCCACCACTCCTCCGCCTACCGCGATCAAGAGAGACTTGCGGTCCGCGCCACTTCGCACAAGGTATCGCGCAAGCAACTCCACCGTCCGCAAGTTTTTCGCAGACTCCGCGTCATCCATCAAATGAACTGCGCCGGAACTCTTCACGCCGACGCCGCGCCTCACGCTCTTCCCCAGCGCGCGCCACACCTTCGCAGACGAAACGATATGTACGCTCGAAAACTTCCCGAGTCTAGCGATCTCCTTCGCTGCGAGGCGGACCACCCCTGCGCCACACACCACCGTGTAAGGCCCAGCCGCTGACCGGACCGCAATGCGTTTAATTTTCATGAATCCGACACTTGGAAATGTAACATGCCGCCAAAACTGGCAAGTAGTCCTGAGCTCTGCGTTCTCCATTTCCCAAGGTAATTCCCCCAATTCCTTCGTGCTACCATAAACCGTCCCAGACTGCCGCGCGTCATGACGACTTCCCTCAAAACCCATCGCGCCGATTACGCTGTCGTCGGATCAGGTGTCGCGGGACTGCGTGCCGCCATCGAGCTAAGCGAGTGCGGCAGTGTTCTGGTGCTCGCCAAGTCGGATCTGAGCGATTCCGCCACAGCCTGGGCTCAGGGCGGCATCGCCGTAGCCCTTAGCGACGAAGACGAAATCGGCCTCCACGAGCAGGACACGATTAAAGCCGGCGACGGCCTTTGCCGCGCCGATGCCGTCGCCCTGCTAGTCGAAGAAGGCCCCAAGTACATCACCGAGCTAATCGAGTGGGGCACCGAATTTGACCGCGCCGGCACCAAGCTCGCCTTCACGCGCGAAGCCGCCCACAGCCGCTCCCGCATCCTTCACGCTCACGGCGACTCCACGGGACGCGAAATCAGCCGAGCACTCCTGTCCCGCGCGCACTCGATTCCGCATCTCCATCTGCGCGCCCACGCCTTTACCACCGAGCTAATCGTCGAGTCCAGCGCTGTCGTCGGCCTGCGCTTTATCGACGAACTCGATGGCTCATTCCACGAGCTGCGCGCCGAAGCCGTGCTTCTGGCCACCGGCGGCCTCGGCCAGATTTACCGCGAGACCACGAATCCGGACGTCGCCACGGGCGACGGCATGGCCATCGCCTACGACGCCGGCGCCTCGCTCTCCGACATGGAATTCGTGCAATTTCATCCCACCGCCCTCGCCGTAAAGGGCGCGCCGCGCTTCCTGCTCTCCGAAGCGCTCCGCGGCGAAGGCGCCGTCCTCCGCAACATCAATCTTGAGCGTTTCATGAAGCGCTACAACGAAGCGCAAGAGCTCGCCGCCCGCGATATCGTGGCCCGCGCCATTGTCAGCGAGATGCACCGCACCGCCAGCGAACACGTTTACCTCGACATGACTGCCAAGCCCGAAGGCTTCGTCGAAAAACGCTTCCCGCGAATTTACGCTACCTGCATGAGCTACGGAGTCGATCTCGCTCGAGACGTCGCACCCGTCTGCCCCGCCGCGCATTACATGATGGGCGGAGTGAAAACCGATCTCTGGGGCCGCACTTCCCTGCCCGGCCTCTACGCCGCGGGAGAAACCGCCGACACCGGCGTCCACGGCGCCAATCGCCTGGCCAGCAATTCTCTCCTCGAAGGCTTGGTATTCGGCGCGCGCAGCGGTCAAGCCATGATGAAAGACGCCCCAGTCAAAAAGAAGCATGCTGTTGGACTCCCCGGCAGCCCAGCGCCAAAACCCGGCAATGCCGCGCAACCGAACAAGAATTCCGCGAAGCCTACGCAAGCCCCGGAGTTAACCAAGATTCGCGACATCATGTGGCGCCTGGTCGGAATTCTGCGCAGCGCGAAAGAGTTGACGAGCGCGATCGAGCAACTGAAATCCTTACAAGCGCCCAAGACAGAGGAGAACGGTCGCGCGCATTGCGAGTTCCGCAACATGCATGCGCTCGCCATGGTTATCGCAAAGTCCGCCCTGGCCCGCCACGAAAGCCGCGGCAGCCATTACCGCTCCGACTTCCCTTACCGCGACGACGACGATTTCGCCAAACATTCCATAGCGCAGAAGGCCAAAGAAATCCGCTTCGAGGCGTAAGTAGCACAGCCTTCAGGCGGTGCGCTTCACAGCCGCTGTCGATCTCAAAGAATGGCACAGCAGTTCTTGGTTTACTTGGATTGAAGCTGCTTGACGCTTTCGAGGAAAACGTGCCCGGTAATCGCTAAGCTCTTAGGGTCCACTTTGTCGAGCGTATCTTCCGGAGTATGCCAGTAATAGAGATTGCCGCCAGGGTAGTTCTCCAGGTCAATGACATCCACACAAGGAACCTTGCGCTTTAGAAACGGATCATGATCGTCCGATACTTCCAACGACTCATCGAGAAAAACATCGCTGTAGCCGAGCTTCTTCGCCGTTCCCCAAACAAGCTCGACCAGCCATTTCGTGGAATCGGATTCACGCTTAAACCGTGCCGGCCGCGTGCCAACAATATCTGCCAGCAGAAACGCTTTAACCTTAGGTATGTCGCCGCTCATCGCCATCTTGGCCGCCATTTGCCGGCTCCCGTACCGGCTGTCCGTCTCGCTCCACTCTTTCATCGCCTCTTCGCCGTCAAAAAACGTGATCCATACCTGATAACCGCCGGGCTCGGCACAAAGCACCCGTGCCAATTCCAGCATCACGCCGGTGGACGAGCCGCCATCATCCGCTCCCACGAAATTTTGCATCAGCTTGGTGTCATAGTGCGTGGCGAGCATGATAATTCCCGGCTTCTCGCCAGGAATCTTCGCCACGATATTCTTCATCGGCAGCCGCCCCACGGGGGTGTCCGCCGTAAACGAATCCGTATCCACCTTGCAACCGTAGCTGGTCAGTTCGTTCTGGATGTACTCCTGCAACTTGCCAATCGCAGCCGAACCTGACGGCCTCGGCCCAAATGCCACCTGCTTAGCAACCTGCGCAAACGCGCGCTTCCCATCAAACCCGCCGGTCTTCTCCGCCGGGGGAGCGTCGTCACCGCCCTGTTTCGCGCCCGTTGACTGCGACGCGGCTGTCGCCGTGCTTGTAACCGCAGCATCGCTGCTCCCATCAGCCTTAGCTTTGCACCCGGCCAGCACGACAGCGCACACCAATACTGTTAGCAACCTCGAAGGGAAAGCCATTCAGCGCGCCTCTGCCGCAGCGGCGAGTTCCCGCTCCTTCTTCCGCACCACCATGGCCGATACTGCAATGCCCACGAAATACAACCCAATCATCGGCGCCATGAAAATCAACATGGTCATCGCGTCAGGCGTCGGCGTAATCACCGCCGCCACAACCGCGATAATCAAAATCGCGTAACGAATGTTCTTCCACAAAAATTTCGGCGTAACAATTCCGAACAGCGATAAGAAGAAAACCAGTATCGGCAACTCGAAAACGAGCCCCAGCCCCAGTAACACCAGCAGCGTCAAATCAAAGTATTCATTGATGCTGATCATCGGCACCACTGGCCCCTGGAAGCTCACCAAAAATTTCAAAATGTAAGGCAGCGTAACGAAATACCCGAAGGCAATCCCTCCCAAAAACAAAAACACCGTCGAGAATAGAAATCCGGTAATTGCACTGCGCTCGTGTTTGTAAAGGGCCGGGGCCACAAAAAGCCAGATCTGATACAGCACCACCGGCGATGCCAGCACAATCCCGATGTAAATCCCCAGCGTGATGATCAAATTAAAATATCCCGCCGGATGCGTGTAAATCAGCTTTGGCTCCAGGTGCGCATCGGACAGCGCCTTCAGCATCGGCTGCGTGACATACACGATGACGTACTTTCCAATGTACACGCCTACAAACGCGCCAATCGCAATCGCAATCAGCGAATTAATGATTCGCTTGCGCAGCTCCACCAGGTGCTCGAAAAATGTCATTTGGCCGCCGCTTTCGGCAGTCTCTTCAGGATGCTCGCTAGTCGCCATCAAAGGTTTTCAGGATCAGTGTGCCGTTTCAACTATTCGCTCAGCTATCCGATTTCTGCGCCTTCGCCTGCAATTCCTGCGTCTCGCGAGCTTCGGAGCCTTCGCTAGCATCAGGAGCGCTCGGCGTCTCCGTCTCAGTGCCGCGGGCGACGTTTCCCTCCGGCACAGGAGCGACCACCGGGCCTTCGCTAGCCACAAGTTCCCCAGCTTCCGCTTCCGTAGCGCGCGTTCCCGTTGCTAACTCCCCGCCCCCCGCCTGCGTCTCAGCACCTGAGGGCGTGGCAAGAGTCGCCGGTTGCGTTTGCCCAGTCGTGGAAGCCGCCGCCGCTTCCGCCTTGCGTCGCTCGGTCTCCCGCGCCTGCCGCTCGAGGTCGCGCATTTCCTCTTCAAAGGCGGATTTGAAATCTGTGGAAGCCTTGCGAAACTCAGCCATCAGCTTGCCAAGCCCGCGCGCCAGTTCCGGCAGCTTCTGCGGGCCGAAAACGACCAGCACAATCACGAAGACTACGATCATGTGTGGGATGCTAAGCATGATTTTGAGAGAACAGAAACAGCTCCGTTGGCATCATAGAGAAGGGCGTTCCGAAGTGTCAAACGCCAGTATACGCTGTGCTATAATTCAGAAGTCAGCAGGTCACGCGAGGGTAGGATGAAATCAGAGCGTCGCGGGATTTTCCTTGTTGTAGCGGTACTACTTGTATCTGCAATCTTGGGCGGCATTTACGGGCCCAATGTCCGGGCCACTACGGCCTCCACGGACGATTTCCAGACCGCCGTGCGCGACTTTACGCGCGTTCTGGACGTGGTTCAGGCCAATTATGCCGAGCCAGTCGACGTCGACAAAGTTGTCTACCAGGGCGCCATCCCCGGTATGCTGCGCATGCTCGACCCCCACTCGAATTTCTTTGACGCCCGCCAATTCGCCCTCCTGCGCGAGGACCAGCGCGGCAAATACTACGG
>Ga0209131_1001443_pt1 | contig 16500 bp, 15 predicted proteins | sample GraSoi_2013_40cm_FD_185826 | JGI IMG/M metagenome (GOLD analysis project Ga0209131, IMG submission 185826) | Grasslands soil microbial communities from the Angelo Coastal Reserve, California, USA - Sample 9_17_2013_40cm (SPAdes) (version 2) | ecosystem: Environmental > Terrestrial > Soil >...
TCACGATGCGATCGACCCGGCCGCGCAGGTAGCGGTAGGCGATGAGCGCGGGGATGGCGACGCACAGGCCCGCCGCCGTCGTGATCAGGGCCTGCGCGATGCCGCCCGAGAGCATGCGCGGATCGCCCGTGCCGCCGGCGTTGATGGCATTGAAGGCCTTGATGATGCCGCCGACCGTACCGAGCAGCCCCAGGAGCGGCGATACGCCGGCGATGGTCCCCAGCGTATTGAGGAAGCGCTCGAGCTCATGCACGACGTGGCGGCCGGTATCCTCCAGGCGCTCCATCAGCACTTCCCGCGGACGATGGCGGTGGGCCAGGCCCACGGCCAGGAGTTTGCCCAGCGGCGAGTTCTGCTCCAGCGCTTCGATCACCTTGTCGCTGACCTGATTGGCCTCGACCAGTTGCCAGACGCGCTTGGTCAGATCGGGCGGCAGCACGCGCCGGTCCTGCAGCGTCCACAGGCGCTCCAGGATGATCGCCACGGCGATGACTGAAAACAGGATGATGGGGCCCATCATCAAGCCGCCGGCACGCACGATTTCCCACATTCCCGCTTTCGCTCCGCTGCTGGTCCGACGGCGCATGATACCTGATGTGGATTTTGACGCCCCCCGCACGCCAGGGGGTGGCGCGGGCTGCTAGAGTGCACCAGGGATGCCGCGCAGAATCGTCAAGCAGCTGGGCCAGTGGGTGGAGGCGCGCCGTGACCGCTGGTACTTCACGGTCTTCGGACAGCGCGTCATGGACCCGCAGCTGTGGTCGATGAACCGCCACGCGATCACGACCGCCTTCGGGGCCGGAGTGGCGATCGCATTCATCCCGCTCCCCGTGCACACCGTGGTGGCGGTGCTCGCCGCTCTGTACTGGCGATTCAACCTGCCGGTGGTGATGGCGAGCACGTGGGTCGTCAACCCATTCACGGTGGTGCCCATCTATTACGGTGCCTACCGGCTCGGCACCGTCCTGCTCCACAGCCCACCGCGGCACTTTGCATTCCAGCTCAGCTGGCGCTGGCTGGAGCGCGGCCTGGGGCCCCTGTGGAAGCCCTTCCTGCTCGGATGCCTCGTTAGCGCGATCATCTGCGGACTGTGCGGCCGCTGGGGACTGGAGCTGGCCTGGCGCCAGGCGATCAGGCGGAGGTTTCGGCGGCGCCGGCGCGAAGCACCTGAGGCAAAAGGCCCGCGCTAACGCAGGATCCCGTTATCCAGCTCGAGTACGCGGTCCATGCGGGCGGCCAGGCGCGTGTCGTGGGTGACGAGCACGAGGCTGGTGCCCAGCTCGCGATTGAGCTCGAGCAGCAGCCCGAACACCTGCTCGGCATTGCGGCCGTCGAGATTTCCGGTCGGCTCATCGGCGAGCACCAGGCGGGGTGAGCTCACCAGCGCGCGGGCGACCGCCGCCCGCTGCCGTTCGCCGCCCGAGAGCTGATGCGGACGGTGACGCAGGCGGGCCCCCAGTCCCACCCGCTCCAGCAGGCCCGCGGCCCGCGCTGCGGCGTCGGCTGCCCCCATGCGCCGCACCAGCAAGGGCATGGCGACATTTTCCAGCGCGCTGAACTCCGCCAGCAGATGGTGAAACTGGTAGACGAAGCCCATGGTGCGGTTGCGCAGCGTGCCGCGCTCCTGTTCAGTCAGCGCGTGCAGGTCGCGCCCATCGATCTCGACCCGGCCCGCGTCCGGTCGGTCGAGCCCGCCCAGAATCTGCAGCAATGTCGTCTTGCCTGAACCGGAGACGCCGATGATTCCAAGCCGTTCACCGGCACGCACTTCGAGATTCAGGCCCCGCAGCACCTCGAGGGTCGTCGAACCCTCCTGAAATCGCCGCTCCACCGCGCGGGCGCACAGCACCGGTCCTGCAGCCTTCCCCTGCGCTTCAGTCATGTCGCAATGCCTCCGCCGGCTCGGTCAGGGCGGCCCGCCAGGCAGGATACAGGGTTGCCAGGGCACACAGCAGGAAGGTGACGGTGCACACACGCAGCACGTCGCGCCACTGCACATAGGCCGGCAGTTCACTCATGAAGTAGACACGCGCATCGAGGAACTGCGCGCCGCTCAGATGCTCGACCGCGGCCACCAGGGCGCCGATATGATCGGCGATCAGCCAGCCCAGCAGCGCGCCGCCGAGGATACCGGCGAGACCGATCAGCGCACCCTGCACCGTGAAGATGGCGAGAATATTGCGCGGCAGCGCGCCCAGCGTGCGCAGGATGGCGATCGCGGGGCGCTTCTCGCGCACCACCATCACCAGTGTCGCGACGATATTGAAGGCCGCGACCGCGACGACCAGCAGCAGGATCAGGAACATCATCGTCTTGGTGACCTGGATCGAGCGGAAGAATGAGGCATGGTTGCGTGTCCAGTCGCTGACATAGAAGACACCACCGAGCTGCAGCGCCAGATCCCGCACGACGCGCGGCGCGGCGAGCGGATCGCGCAGCGCGAGGCGCAGGCCGCTCACCTGGTCGCCGAACCGGTAAATGCGTGCGGCATCCTGCATGGCGGCCAGCGCCAGCGCACTGTCGTACTCGTACATGCCGGAATGAAACAGGCCGCTGACCTTGAAGCGCCGCATGGTGGGCGTGAAGCCCGCTGGCGTGACGCTGCCCTGCGGCGCAATGAGCACCACATCATCCCCCACCCGCACGTCCAGGGCGTCGGCCAGCGCGTCGCCCAGCACGATGCGATAGCTTCCCGGTGCGAGGGCATCAATCGTGCCGCCGTGGATGCGCTCCGCGAGGCTTACCGCGCGCCGCTCCTGCGCCGGGAGTACGCCACGCAACTGCGTCGGGGCGGAGCGCGCGCCATGCACCAGCATCGCCTGGACCTCGATGTAGGGCACCGCCGCGACCACCCCGGGCTGCGCCTGGGCCCGCGCCTGCGCGGCGCGCCAGTCGGGCAGCGGGCCACCCAGGCCCATCAGCGTCGCGTGCGACGTCACGCTGAGGATCCGGCTGCGCAGCTCGCGCTCGAAGCCGTTCATCACCGAGAGCACGACGATCAGTACCGCGACTCCGAGGGCCAGTCCGAGTATTGAAACGATCGAGATGAAAGACAGGAGCCCGCGCCGCTGCGTCGAGCGCAGATGCCGCGTGCCGATGATGATTTCGTAGGGCGCCGTCATGACTCACTCATAGCGCAGCGCCGCCGCCGGCGGCGTGGCGGCGGCGCGCAGGGCCGGATAGACGGTGGCGGCGAGTGTCAGCAGCAGGGCCGCGACGCTGATCCACAGCACATCGCGCGCGTGCAGCTCCGAGGGGAGCGTGGTGATATAGAAGACGTCGGCATCGAAGAAGCGAAACCGGAACAGGTACTGCAGGAATTGGGCGATCCGGGTCACGTTGTAGGCTATCAGCACCCCCAGACCGACGCCGGCCGCGACGCCGCACCAGCCGATCACCAGCCCCTGGGTGATAAACACGCGCAGCACCGTGCCGGGAGCGGCACCGAGGGTGCGCAGGATCGCGATGTCGGTCCGCTTGTCGGTGACCACCATGACCAGCATGGCGACGATATTGAAGGCCGCGACGCCGACCACCAGCAGCAGGATCATCGCCACCATCGTCTTTTCGATGCGGATCGCGCGAAAATAACTGGCGTTGTCCTGCGTCCAGTCGCGGACCACCATGCCCGCCCCGCTCGCGGCCCGCACCGCGGGCATGAATTCCGGCACCGTCAGCGCATCGGCAAAACGCAGCCGCAGACCGCTGGCGCCCACCGCCTGCGGCGCGAAGGCCTGCACGTCGGCCAGCGCCGCCAGGGCCAGGGTCTCATCGTGATCCTGGATGCCCGCCGCGAACATCCCGGCCACGATGAATACCCGGAGCCTGGGTTCCGGGGCCGCGGACTCGCTGGCGATGGGCACCAGCAAGGTGATCGCGTCACCGACCGTCGCGCCCAGCTGTTCGGCCAGGACCTCGCCCAGGATCAGCCTGTTGCCGCCCGGCGCCAGTGCCGAGATGCGGCCGCTCACCAGCAGCGGGGCGAGCTGCGTGACCTCGGGTTCGCGCCGCGGATCGATGCCGCGCAGGGTGACCGGCTGCATCTCGCTCCCGTGCATCGCGAGCGCCTGCAGGTCCATGTAGGGCGCCACGCCGACCACGCCAGGAAGCCGGCGCAGGCGCTCGCCCAGCTCGCCCAGCTCGGCGCTGGCGGCCGGTCGCGCATCGACGATGCGCGCGTGCGCGCTCAGGGCCAGCAGCCGCTCGCGCAATTCACCCTTCAGGCCGTTCATGACCGACAGCACCACGATCAAGGCCGCGACGCCGAGGGCGACGCCGGCGAGCGACACCCAGGTGATGAACGACACGAAGAGGGTATGCCGGCGCGCCCGCACATAGCGCAGACCGACAAACAGTGACAGCGGCTGGAACATGAGCCCGGCATTTAATCACGGGAGCGCCGCATACGGCGATCAAAGCGGATCGGCGTCACAGTTCCGCACGACAGGCGGGCATGACGCACCGCGACCCTTGGAGCCTCGCGCCGGGCCGGTGCTATAGTCATAAGCCTCCGGTCTGGCGGACCGCCATGGGCACCCAAGGAGCAGCCATGAAAGCAAGCAGCTTGAGCCTGGCATTGATGCTGACCAGCCTCTGGGGCACAGCCGCAACGGCGGAGACCATGGTGGTGGACGACCAGGTGGTGGTGCGGCCCACGACGGTCGAGTTACCGGCACGCGGCCAGACGATGAGCGCGATCGAAGCCAAGTTCGGCGCCCCGCAAACGCGCCACGCCACGGTCGGTACGCCGCCGATCACGCGCTGGGATTACGCCGGCTTCAGTGCTTTCTTCGAGCATGACCGCCTCATTGACGCCGTAGCCATCGGCCCCTAGAACTTGTAATCGGGCGGCGCCCCGCTAAGCTCGCGCGCTGAAATCCGTAACGAGCCGGCTGCCTGTGCACCGGCACGGTAACCTGTTGCATGCCCGTTCTGCTGCGTCCCGAAATTCCCGGCCCAGGCGCCTCCCGGTTGCAGTGGCCGGGGCTGCCTGCGGGCGCACGCGCGCTGGCGCTGGCCGAGGCGGTGCAGACCGATGCCCGCCCGTGGGTTCATGTCGCCTCTGACATCCGCGAGCTCGAAAAGCTGGCGTTGGAGCTGCGCTTCTACGGCGGTGCGGGGCTCGAGATCCTGACGCTCCCGGACTGGGAGACGCTGCCGTACGACCAGTTCTCGCCGCACCCGGACATCGTGTCCGAGCGGCTGCGGACGCTCGCGCGGCTCGGCGAGTTCCGGCGCGGCATCCTGCTGCTCACTGCCGACAGCCTCCTCACACGCCTCCCGCCCGTGAGCTATGTGAGTGCGCGCAGCTTTTCGCTCGAACGGGGCGCAGCGCTGGCCATCGACTCGCTGCGCCGGCGGCTCAGCGCCGCCGGCTACGCCAGCGCGAGCCAGGTGAGCGGACCGGGCGAGTTCGCCTTGCGCGGTTCGCTCTTCGATGTCTGGCCCATGGGCAGCGAGTTCCCGGTACGGATTGACCTGCTCGAAGAGCGCATCGATTCCCTGCGCCGCTTCGATCCCGACACGCAGCGTTCGCTCGAGGCGATCGACGCACTGCGATTGCTGCCGGCACGCGAGATCCCGCTCGATGCGGAAGCGGTGCGCGAATACCGGCGGCGCTTCCGGCTGCGCTTCACGGGAGATGTCGCGCGGCTGGAGCTGTACCGCGGTGTCAGCGAAGGCCTTGCGCCGCCTGGCATCGAGTATTACCTGCCACTGTTCTTCCCAGCGACCGCCAGCCTCATGGATTACCTGCCCGCCGACCTGGTGCTCGCCACCGAACCGGGACTCGACGCCGCGCTGACGGCCTCCTGGCAGGCGATCAGCACACGCTACGAGCAATACCGCCACGACATCGAGCGGCCCCTGCTGGCCCCGGAGGAGATCTTCGTCAGCCCGGCGGAGCTCGGTGCACAGCTGGCGGTGCATCCGCAGGTGTACCTCAGCGATGCCGGCGGCGGCGAGGCGCAAGGCGCCGACGCTGCGTGCCTGGTTCCGCCCGATTTCAAGCTTGACGCGCGTGCCACGGAGCCGCTGGCACCGTTGATGGCCTTCCTCGGGCAGTATCCGGGGCGGGTGCTGCTGGCCGCAGACTCACCCGGCCGGCGCGAAGTGATCACGCAGATGCTCGTGGCCCACGGCCGCTCGCCGCGTCCCGTGAGCGGCTGGCCGCAATTCGTGGACGGTGACGCGCGGCTCGCCATCATCGTCGCCGCGGAACTGCGCGGCGTGGCGCTGCGCGAGCCACCGCTCATGCTGCTGGCCGAGACCCAGCTGTTTGGTACGCGCGCCCGGCAGGAACGGCGGCGGCGGCGGAGCCTCGCCGACCCGGCCGCGATCCTGCGCAATCTCCAGAGCCTTGAACCGGGCGCGCCAGTCGTCCATGAAACCTACGGCGTCGGCCGGTATCTCGGTCTCGAGCTCATGCAGATCGGGGGCGAGACGGGCGAATTCCTGCTGCTCGAATACCAGGACGGGGATCGCGTGTACGTGCCCGTGCACGCGCTGCACCTCGTCAATCGCTATGCGGGCGGGAGTCCGGAGAGCGCGCCGCTCCATAAGCTGGGCAGCGAGCAGTGGGCGAAGGCACGCCGCCGCGCGGCCGAAGCGGTGCGCGACGTCGCCGCCGAGCTCCTGGATCTGCACGCCCGCCGGCACGCGCACGCGGCCGCAGTGCTGCGCGCCAATGAACTGGAGTACCAGACCTTTGCGAACGCGTTTCCGTTCGAGGAGACGGCGGACCAGGCCGACGCCATCACGCAGGTGATCGCCGATCTGGGTCAGCCGACCCCGATGGACCGGATCATCTGTGGCGATGTGGGCTTCGGCAAGACCGAGGTGGCGATGCGCGCGGCCTTCGTCACGGTGCAGGCCGGCCATCAGGTCACGGTGCTGGTGCCGACCACGCTGCTCGCCGAGCAGCACCTGCACAGTTTCCGCGATCGTTTCGCCGACTGGCCGGTGCGCGTCGAAGCCCTGTCGCGGTTTCGCTCCGGCCGGGATGCCCGCGCCGTGCTGGAAGGCTTCGAGAGCGGGAAGATCGACATCCTGATTGCCACGCACAAGCTCCTGCACACCGATGCCCGCGCACTGCGCCTGGGGCTGCTGATCATCGACGAAGAGCACCGCTTCGGCGTCCGCGACAAGGAGCGGCTCAAGACCCTGCGCGCCGAGGTACACGTACTGACGCTGACGGCCACGCCGATTCCGCGCACGCTCAACATGGCCCTCGGTGGCCTGCGGGAATTGTCGTTGATCAGCACGCCGCCGGCCGGACGGCTGGCCATCAAGACCTTCGTGTGTGAATGGCACGGCCCGACGCTGCGCGAAGCCTGCCTGCGCGAGTTGCGCCGTGGCGGCCAGATCTACCTGGTGCACAACGAGGTGCAGAGCATCGAGAAGGTCACTGCAGAATTCGCCGCACTCGTACCCGAGGCGCAGGTGCGTTTTGGCCACGGCCAGATGCGCGAGCGCGAGCTCGAGCAGCTGATGGTCGATTTCTATCATCGCCGCTTCAACGTGCTGGTCTGCACCACCATCATCGAGAGCGGCATTGACGTCCCCACCGCCAACACCATCCTCATCAACCGCGCCGACCGCCTGGGGCTGGCGCAGCTCCACCAGCTGCGCGGCCGCGTGGGCCGCTCGCATCACCGCGCCTACGCCTACCTGATCATTCCTTCGCGGCGCGCGCTTCGTCCCGATGCCGCCAAGCGCCTCGATGCGATCGAATCCATGGAGGATCTGGGCGCCGGGTTCCTGCTCGCCACCCACGATCTGGAGATTCGTGGCGCCGGAGAGTTCCTGGGCGAGCAGCAGTCCGGTGAACTCACCGAAGTGGGCCTGACCCTGTACCTCGACATGCTGGAACAGGCCGTCAGCGCCTTTCGCGCCGGCCGCGAGCCGCAGCTCGAGCGCCCGCTCGCCTCGGTCAGCGAGGTCGACCTGCACGTGCCCGCCTTCCTGCCCGAGGACTTCGTGCCGGATGTCCACCTGCGACTGGCGCTGTACCAGCGCATTGCCGCCGCGACGGCGCTCGAGTTGCAGGACATGGGTGGAGAACTCGTCGACCGTTTCGGCCCCCTGCCCGAGCCCGCGAGCCACCTGCTGCAGCTCGCATCGCTCCGCCTGGGCGCCCGGGCACTGGGCATCCGGCGGATGGAGGTGGGTCCCCAGGGCGGCAGTGCGCAATTCGAGACCGCCAACCAGGTGGACGCCGCGACGGTCATCGGCCTGATCCAGCGGCCGGCGCACGACTACCGCATGGACGGCCCGCTGAAGCTCCGCTTTACCCGTGGACTGTCCGGCATTCCCGCCCGGTTTGCCTTTGCTGGCCAGCTGCTGCAGGACCTCGCGGGCCCGGCGGCCGCGCTCAAGGCTGGTAACATAGGCTCATGAGTTCAATGCGCTACACCCTCGCCACGGGCCTCACGCTGGCCCTCGCCCTTCTGCCCGCATCAAGCGGTGCGGCGGCGGCGAGCACCGGCCTGTATCAGGTGGAAATCATCATCTTCCAGTCCGTCGCGCCACCGGCCGGTGAGGACCTGAGTGCGAACGCCGAGGGGCGCGGTTTCAGTGGTCAGCTCGAGCGCGGCACGGCCCCGCCAGCGCTGCTGCGCCGGCTGGACGCCTCGGAAATGCAGCTCGGCGGCCTGGCCTCGAGAATCGGGACCGCTGGCTCATGGCGCGTGCTGGCGCATGCCGGCTGGATCCAGGGTGCCACGGATTGGCCGCAGCACGCGGGGCTGAAGCTCGAAGATCTGGGCATCAGCGTGCCGGGCCTGAGCGGCAGCGTCTATGTGGAGCGCGGCCAGTACCTGCATCTCGGATTCGATCTGCGCCTGGGCGCCAATCCGGCCTGGTCCTTGAGCGAATTGCGCAAGGTCAAATTCAACGAGAAAAACCACTTCGATCACCCGGGTTTTGGCGTCATCGCCATCATCAACCCCGCACGGCCGCCGAAGGCGCCCTAGGCCGGGACCCGCTCGAGCCCAGGTCCGGTGGGCGCGAGCAGATGAGCAAACATCCGCCACCCGACCAGCCCGCTCCCGCAGCGGTGAGTGTGGCGCTCATGCCTGATGTTCGGAGTGCTGCTAGAGTTCCAGCACGACCTTGCCAACGAAATCACCGGACTTAAGCTGCGCGATGGCCTCATCGATCTGCTCGAAGCGGTAGACATGATTCACGGCCGGGTGAATCCCGTGCTTCGCCAGGAAGCGGCTCATCTGGTAGTAGTCGGCCCGCGAACCGACGTAGACACCGTAAGCGGTGGCCATTTTGATCAGCAGGGGCTCGGCAGGCACCGCACCGCCATAGCCCGTGAGCCCACCGACGATCGCAACACCGCCCCGATAGGCGAGGCTCTTGACCGACTGCTCCAGGGTCTTGGTGCCGCCCAGATCGATCACGAGGTCGGCTCCATGCGCTTCCGTGGCTTTGAGAACCTCCTTGCTCCATTCGGGTGTCGTCCGGTAGTTGATGCCGTCCTGTGCGCCAAGCGCCTTGGCCTGCAGCAGCTTGGCGTCGGAACTGCTGGTGACCATCATCCGCGCGCCCATCGCGGCCCCCAGCTGAATCGCAGCGCTGGATACACCGCCCGTTCCCTGCACCAGCACCACATCGCCCGCGCGCACCTGCCGCCAGGAGGTCAACGCACTCCAGGCGGTGAGCCACGTGGTCGGCAAGGTCGCCGCTTCGGTGTAGGTGAGCGAAGGAGGCATCCTGGCCACCGCCGTGTCATCGAGGACGACGTAGTCGCCGAACACGCCGTCGACGTCCTGGCCCGTGACTTCAGACAGCTTTGCGGCGTCCGGAAGGCCTTCCGTCCAGTGGCGGAAATAGAGGCTGGTCACCTTGTCCGCCGGGTGAAATTCCCGCACCGCCCGACCGACCGCCACGACATCTCCCGCGCCATCGCTGCCGGCGATGCGGCCACTCATATCGGCCGCGGTGGCCGTCGTCAGGGTCTCCCAATCGCCGCGATTCAATGCCACGGCACGCATGTGCACCAGGACCTGGTGATCGCCCAGCGCGGCGACGGGCCCTTCCGTGAGTTTGTAGCGGTAAGCCTGGTCGACTTTCTCAAACACGATCTTGCGCGTGGTCTGCAGCGTGGGGTCAGCAGAAGCCATGGCGCTGCCGGCGCCGCACCACAGTCCCAGGGCCGCTACCCACGCCAGATGATGCTTCGCCATAGCTGGAAATCCTTGCGGTCCAAAGCCTAGTGCGCGGGCGGAAGATCCATCGAAGTGCCGGTGTAGCGGGTCCACTTCTGGGTGATACCGAGCAGCGCAAAGCCGATGTAGCCGCGCACTTTCAGTACATCGCTCCCGACCAGCGTGACTGTGCATTTGTAGGTGCTGCCATTGTCGGGCTTGTAGATGGTGCCGCCGGACCAGCGCCCCGCACCCTCGTAATTCATGTTCCTGAGGATCACCTGGCCGCGCAGCACCAGAGCGCGCCGCGCCGGATCCGGATTCTTTTCATCTTTCAGGCCCGGGTGATTGCCGCCCACAATGCGGCCTTCGAGATTTCCCTTGGCGTCCACACTCACCTGGATGATGCCGTCGCGCGGTTCCGTCAGCCAGTTGCCCACCACGCCCGTCAACGCCGCGTCGGCGGCCTGCGCCGGCGACACGAGCGCGCAGCTCACCAGCCACACTACCAAAGCACATCGCAGACCCGATGAATTCATGATGCCCCTCCGCCCGTTATCAGGAATGGTGATTGCCGCCGGGCGTTACCATACGCCCGCTTCAGGACTCCGCAGTAAACTTCAGTGCCGGCGGCTGTGCGCAGCGCTCGAGCGCTTCCCGGCAGGCACGCCAATGCTCCGAGGCGAGGAGCGTGGCGCGGTCCGTATGGGCATGCGCACGGAGCCGCGCCTGGCGCAGGTGGGAGGCCGGATCGGGAACGATGTCCAGGCCGTCGAGGAGTTGCTGCACGCTGCTGCGCGAATTGCACACCGGCAGCACGTCGCACCCCGCCGCGAGCGCCTGGGTGGCACGCGCCACGATGTCACCAAAGCTCGCGGCGCCGGCCATCGACAGGTCGTCGGCAAACACCGCGCCGGTGAAGCGCAATTCACCGCGCAGGGTCCCGGCAATCCAGCGGCGCGAAAGACTCGCGGGCCGCCCGTCCACGCGCGGAAACAGGATGTGCGCGACCATGACTCCGGGCAGAGCGTTGTCGATCAGCCGGCGGTAAGGCGTCAGTTCCTCGCCCAGGTCGGAGTATTCGCGCCGGTCCACGGGCAGCGCCAGATGCGAGTCGGCCACGACCGCGCCATGTCCGGGGAAATGCTTGGCGACCGCGCCCATGCCGGCATCGCGCATGCCGTGCATGTAGGCCACCGCCAGCTCCCCGACCGCGGCGGCACGACTGTGGAAGGCGCGATCGCCGATGATCTCGGACAGCCCGTAGTCCAGGTCGACGCAGGGCGCAAAGGAAAAATCCAGTCCGCACGCCAGCAGTTCGGCCGCCATCAGCCACCCATGCTGGCGCGCAAGTTCCAGCCCGGCGGCCTGATCGAGATCGAACTGGTGACCGATGGTGCGCAGTGGCGGCAGCGCGGTAAATCCCTGCCGGAAACGCTGCACGCGCCCGCCCTCGTGATCGACGGCGACCAGCAACCGCGGACTTCGCAGACCGTGGACCTGCGCCACGAGGTCCTGCAGCTGCCCCGGATCGGCGTAGTTGCGGGTGAACAGGATGACGCTGCCCACCAGCGGATGAGCCAGCAGTTCACGATCTTCCGCGCTCAGCGCAGTGCCGGCGACGTCGATCATCAGTGGGCCCAGGGTCATGGCATGTCCTCGCCCGGATTATCGGCGGACGCGCCAGGCGGCGCCAGCAAGGCCAGGGACTCGACGTGGGTGGTCTGCGGAAACATGTCGGCCACGCCCGCCGCCAGCAGCTCGAACCCCAGTTCATGGACCAGGATCTGAAGGTCGCGGGCGAGGCTCCCCGGATGGCAGGAAACATACAGCACGCGCTTCGCGCCCAGCCGCGCCAGCAGGGGCAGGAGCTCGCGGGCGCCGACGCGCGGTGGATCCAGCAGCACATGAGTGTAGCGGCGGTGCGCCCACGGCGCTGAAGCGCTGGCGGCCCCGGCCAGGTCGGCGCAGAAAAACTCCGCGTTGACGATGGCGTTGAGCGCCGCATTGCCCAGCGCACGCGCCACCAGCGCCGCCTCGCCCTCAACTCCAACCACCCGGGCGGCGCGACGCGCGATGGGCAGCGTGAAATTGCCGAGCCCGCAAAAAAGATCCAGCACCTGCGAGCGTGCATCGAGTTCCAGCAGCTCGATGACATGGCCGACGAGCAGATGGTTGAGCTCGGCATTGATCTGGATGAAATCACTGGGCTCGAAGCGCAGGCGCACACCGTGTTCCGGCAGCGTGTATTCGAGCTGCGGGGCGGGCTCGCGCAGCGGCTTGACCGAGGCCAGCCCGCCAGGCTGCAGGCAGATGCGCACCGCGTGCCGGCGCTCGAACTCGAGCAGCAACTGCTCGTCGGCCGCGTTGACCGGATCCAGCGTCCGAATCACCAGCACCACCGCGTTCTCGCCGACGGCCACCTCCACCTGCGGCACGCGCTCGCGTATCGACAGGCCTGTCAGCAGCGCACCCAGGGGTTCGATCAGGGCGTCGACCGGCGCCGCCAGCACCTCACAACGCCTGAGCTCGGCGACATGCGTGGAGTAACGCTCCCGAAAACCCACCAGCGAGCGCTCCCGCGAGGCGACGAAGCGCGCACCCAGGCGCGCCCTGCGGCGGTATTGCCATTGCGGGCCGCGGAGCGGCGCGAGCCAGCGATGTGGGGTGACGTGAGCCACCCGCTCCAGAGTGTCGCGCAGCTGCTGCTCCTTGATCTGCAGCTGGGCGTCACTGTCCAGATGCTGCAGGGAGCAGCCTCCGCAGACGCCGAAGTGCGCGCAGCGCGGTGCCACGCGTTGCGCCGCAGGCTCCAGTACGGCGACCAGTTGAGCCTCGTCATGCTGGCGGTGGTGCCGTCGCCGGACGAAATTGACGGTTTCACCAGGCAGCGCGCCGCTGACGAAGGCCGTCTTGCCACCGCGCACCACGCCCTCGCCATGGTGATTGAGCGCTTCCACCCGGCCCACTTCGATGACCGGCGGCGCGCGTCGCCTCAACCGCGCGCTTCCCAGGCCTGCAGGAACTGCTGGTGGTGGGCTTCTCCCGTACTTCGCAGCAGTTCGCGCAGGCGTGCCAGTTCCTGCTCGTGGGCGGCGGCGTCGAGGCGGCCGCGGAACCGCTCGAAGCGCAGCAGCACCAGGTAGGTATTCAGTACGTCGGTCTCGCAATAGTTGCGCACCGCGGCGAGCTGTCCGTCGAGCACCGCATCCCAGACCTGCGCTCCGGAAAAACCCAGTTTGCCCGGAAATCCGAGCAGCAGCGCCATGTCGGAGAGCGACGCCCGGCCGCGGACCTGGAAGCCGGACAACACGTCCATCAGATCCAGATGCCGCCAGTGAAAGCGGCTCAGATAATTGTTCCAGCGAAAGCTCTGGTCCTCATCACCCGTTTCCCAGTAACGCGGCGCCTGCACGCTCGCCTTGAGGGCACGGTAATGAAGCACCGGCAGGTCGAAGCCGCCGCCGTTCCACGACACCAGGTCGGGCGTGTACTTCTCGATGCCCTCGAAGAAACGGGCGATGAGCTCCGCCTCGCTCGAGTTCAGATCGCCCAGGCTCCAGACCTTGAGCTGTTCGCGGCTGCGCAGCAGGCATGAAATGGCGACCACCCGGTGCTGCTCGAGCGGCAGGAAGTCGCTCCCGCTGCGCTGCCGCTGCAGCGTGTACATGGCCTTGGCCACCTGCGCATCGCTCAAGTCCCCGAGATTGAGGGTGCGCCGTCCCAGATCCACGTCGGGTACGGTCTCGATGTCGAATACGAGGCGGTTCACGATTTCCTCGCCTTGCCGCGCGGCGCGCGGCGCGCGCCGCGGCGCACCGCGGCGTGCCGGGCGGACCTGGCGGGCGCTGCCGGCGCAGCCATCAGCACGGCGACGGCGACCACCAGCCCGGCCTCGTCCGTCAGCGTGACGTGGCCGGCACCGATTCCGAGTTTCCGGCGCAGGCGTTCAGCGCGCGCGGAGTAGATGATTTCAGGTTTGCCCCAGCGGTCCTGCACGATGCCAACGTCCCGGATCCACATGCCGTGCGCGAAGCCGGTGCCCATGGCCTTCACGACCGCTTCCTTGGCGGCAAAGCGCATCGCCACGAACCTCTCCGGGCGCGCTGTCCGGGCGAGCTGCTCGCGTTCGGCCGGCAGCAGCAGCCGGTCGAGGAAGTGCGGGCCAAAGCGCTTCAGCGTGCGCTCGATCCGCACCACCTGCAGGACATCGACGCCGATCCCGTAGATCACGTCAGGGATTCCGTGCACGCTGCATCTGCGCGCGCATTTCACGCACGGCGCTGCCCAGGCCGTCGAACACCGCCTGGGCAATGATCGCGTGGCCGATATTCAGCTCGCTGATCTCGGCGATCGCCGCGATCGGACCGACGTTGCGGTAGTTGAGTCCATGGCCGGCGTGCACCTCGAGCCGGCGCCGCCGGCCGTGGCGCGCCGCGCGCCGCAGGCGCTCCAGCTGCTGCACCTGAGCAGCGCCGCCCGCCTCGGCATATTCTCCGGTGTGCAGCTCGATCACCGCCGCGCCGCATTCCGCCGCCGCGTCAATCTGCTCGAGTTCCGGATCGATAAACAGGGCGACGCGCACGCCCGCGGCGGCGAGCCGCGCGCAACTGGCGCCGACTCTGGCGGAATCGCCGCGCACATCGAGGCCGCCCTCGGTGGTCAGCTCGGCGCGCCGCTCCGGCACCAGGCAGCAATCGGCGGGCTTGAGCTCGCAGGCGAGCGCCAGCATGGACTCGGTGGCCGCCATTTCCAGATTCATGCGCGTCGTCAGCAGCGTGCGCAGCGCACGCACATCGCGTTCCTGGATGTGGCGGCGATCCTCGCGCAGGTGCAGGGTGATGTTGTCGGCTCCGGCCTGTTCGGCCATCAATGCGGCGTACACGGGGTCAGGGTAGACCGTGCCGCGCTGCTGACGGAGTGTCGCGACGTGGTCGATATTCACGCCCAGTTCCAGTGGCGGGTTCATCACGCAGATCGCTCCATTTTGGCGACGGCCCGCGCCACGGCGCGGGTCGCAAGTTCACGGCCTTCCAGACAATGATCGAGCGCGGCGCGCAGCACGGCACGCGCCTGCCGCTGCCCCTCGGCATCGCTCAAGGGTAGCTCCGCAGCCAATGCCAGCAGCACCCGGCCCGGCACGGTGCCGGCCGCGGTGGCATCGCGCGCGCTGTCGTGGACGCCCGCGCTGACCGGCCAGACGCCTTCCCCGGGGCGGAAATGGTAATAGGCCTCGGCCACGACGGGGCGACCGCCCGTCTCGACCGCCAGCTCGCTCCCGTAGCCAAGCAGCTGCAGCAGCCGGTTCTCGAAATGACGCAGCACTTCCTCGAGGGGCGCACCCTCGGCCAGCCGCGCCACGGTGGCGGCATAGTGCAGGTAGAGCTCGCGCTGCGGATCGTGTGCCACCGTGAGCTTGAGCACCAGTTCGTTGAGGTAGAAGGCGCTGAACAGGTAGGCGGGGTTGAGCGCAGGCGGCGGCGGCCCGTCGGCTTCGGCCGCCGTGAGCGTGGGCGCCTCGCCGCGGCCGCTCCAGGACAGCAGCAGGGGCCTGAAAGGCTGGAGCGGTCCAAAGCGCGGGCGTGGTCCGCGGGCCGCGCGGGCGAAGGCACTGAGCCGCCCGTAGTCGCGCGTGAACAGCTCGACGATGAGGCTGGTGTCCCGATAGGCGCGCCGGTGCAGCACGAAACCGGCCGCCAACTCGACGCGGTGTGCGCTGCGGCTCATTCCACCTCCAGCTCGCGCAGCGCGCGCGCGTCGTCCGCCCAGTTCTCGCGCACCTTGACCCACAGCGTCAGGTGGTAGCGACGCCCGAACAGGTGATTCAGTTCCAGGCGCGCGGCGCGGCCGATGCGCTTCAGTCGCTCACCGCCCGCCCCGATCACGATGGGCTTCTGCCCTTCGCGATCCACCCAGATCACCGCGCCGATCTCGACGCGCCCGTCGGCGGTCGCGGCGTAATTCTCGAGCTCGACCGCGATGCCGTACGGCAACTCCTCGACCAGCTCGAGTGTGAGTTTTTCGCGTATCAGCTCGGCAATGCGAAAGCGCTCGCTCCGGTCCGTGATCTGCCCTTCCGGGTACAGGCGCTCGCCCTCGGGCAGCGCCTCGAGTATCTCGCGGCGCAGGGCCTCGATATTGTCGGCGCGCAATGCGGACAGCGGCACGATTGCGAGGAATTGGGCGCGCTCGGCCAGCCTGCTGATATAGGGCAGCAGTCGCTCGCGCGGATGCACGCGGTCGATCTTGTTGACGACGGCGATCACCGGCCGCTGCATCTGCATGACCCGCTGCAGCGCCATCTCATCTTCGTCCGTCCACTGCAGCGCCTCGACCAGCAACACCG
>Ga0209131_1001447_pt1 | contig 16481 bp, 14 predicted proteins | sample GraSoi_2013_40cm_FD_185826 | JGI IMG/M metagenome (GOLD analysis project Ga0209131, IMG submission 185826) | Grasslands soil microbial communities from the Angelo Coastal Reserve, California, USA - Sample 9_17_2013_40cm (SPAdes) (version 2) | ecosystem: Environmental > Terrestrial > Soil >...
GGCCAGTGCGGGTTTGCTGATCTCCTCGCGGACAATGGCGGTTCCGACGACCATCGCCTTGAGCTTGGCGCGTGCCGCGTCGGCCGGAACATGCCGCAACCCGCAGTCGGGATTGATGATGAGACGCTCGGCCGGGACGAACTCGAGTGCCTGCCTGATTCGTGCCGCCACTACCTCTGGCGGCTCCGCGCTTGACGTCTTCACGTCGACCACGCCGAGCCCCACGGTCCGGTCCCAGCCGTACTGGCCGATCAGGCGCAGGTCATCTAGCCCTTTGCGGGCGAACTCGAGCACGAGCTGATCCACGTTCGCGGCCAGGACGCCGGGGAAGAGGAAGTCGTAATGCCCCTCCCAGAGCGGCCTGGCATGGCGGTTGCCGTAGCAGACGTGCAGGGCCCAGGTTGCGTCGACGCCCTCGGTGACCAGGTTGACTGCCTGCACGGCGAGCTCGAGCTGCTCGGGGTAGCCGGCCAGGAAGGGCTCGTCGATCTGCAGGATGGTCGGGCCCGCAGCGGCCAGCTCGCGCGCCTCGACATTGAGCAGCCTAGCGAGCGAGCGGACCAGCTCCGCCTGGTCGACGCCGGGTCCTGTGCGGACGCGGCGGGACAGTGAGAACGGGCCCGTGAAGGAGAACTTGACCAGACGGTCGGTGTGGGCACGGGTGAATGCGAGGTCGGCTGCTAGTCCGAGGCCGGTGGATCCGGGATCAGGCAACGGTTCGGTCACCTCGGCGTCATAGTAGTCGTAGTAGTCGGTCTTGGCCCGGCTAGCGATCCGGATCCCCGGGATCCGGGCGAGCAAGTAGTCGATGTCGTTGTCCCGCCGGAGCTCGCCATCCGAAACGATGTCCACCCCGGCCAGCTCTTGGTCCTTCACCGCCGCCTTGATGGCGACATCGTGGATCTCGCTGAGGTGCTGGGCGCTGATCCGCCGCTGGTACTGGTCGTTCTTCAGCCGCCCGAGCCATTCCGGTACCGAGTATGAGCCGACCACCGTGGTCGGCAGCAGCTGGCTGCATGCCGGGCGGCGGGCGGGGGTGCGTGCTCCCATGGATCAGTCCCTGATGGTGGCGGTCAGTGTTCTGACGGCGGCGGACGGACGTCCTGTGAACGGGGTGACGGTGACGTGAAAGCCGCGCCGGCTGCCGGCGAGCTGTAGCAGCGAGGCGTTCACCCAGTTGACCACCGAGCCCTCGTACTTGCCCGGCCCGGTAAAGCCGGATTGGTAACCGCGCGGCTCGGTCACGAACAGGTCGTGGCAGGTCAGTCGGCCGAACGGGTGCAGCAGGGGCAGCGTATCGGCGAAGCTGGCCAGGGCCCCGTTGCTGACCTGCATCCTGATGTCCCCATTGCCCTCGAGCAGCGGATGCAGGATCGCGCCGCTCAGCCGCGGCGATGCCTGGTAGGAATCGAGCCCTTCGATCGGCACATAGCGCTCCTGCAGCCGCAGCGCGTCCCAGACGTCGCGCCAGAACGCGACCGCCTGCTCGGGCACGGCGAAGAGCTGGGGCGCGGCTTCTGACAGCAGCTCCGGGCCGAGCCGGAGCAGCCGGGCGACCATCCAGGCCAGCTCGGCCGGCGCGATATCGTATCGGGCCGCGATCTCGGCTGCGTGGCCGTTGGGCACGAACGCCCGCGCCTGGACGAGGTAGGGTCGGCCGCTGATGCTGGCGATTTCGTCGGTGGGCAGGTTGTCGTAGACGTTGGAGATGTAGACGCAGAACGCCTTGCCGCGCAGGAAGCCGAGGGTGAGCTGGGGACTGGTGGCATCGAGGACGAGCGTGCTGACCCGATCGCCATGGTGGCCCACGGCCCGGCGGGCCCGCTCGAGCACGTGCGGGGAGTAGTCGCCCATCAGGTAGTGCAGCCGCTGGTAGTACCCGCGCGCGTGGGCCCGGTCAAGCTCGGCGAAGGCGTCGAGCCAGGTGCGTGCCTGGTTGCCGTTGCCAACACCAAGCTCGACGACGTACAGCTCCTCGGGCAGGGCTCTTCGAGCATCTAGCTCATCCCAGGCGCGGAGCAACTCAAAGATCAGCTCCCGCGCTGCCGCTCCGTCGCGGGCGTCGCTCCGGCCGCCCGGCAGCGCCTGCTCGTACTCCCGTCCCGCGGCCTGCTCCCACCAGGAGAGCGCCTGCCAGTACAGGGTGTTGAACCGCCAGATGCAGCTCTCGCGGATGGGCGCCCAGGGCTCGAGCATCGTGCCGACGACGCGGCCAGGATCGCAGTGCCGGGCTAGCACGTCCTTCAGCTCCGTCCCGAGGTCCACGTCCCCGCTCCGGCGCAGGTCGATGGCGACCTCCAGGCCTCTATCTGGAACCTCGGGCGCCGCCCCGGCGGGCGCGGTCGGCGGTTCGGCGAGGACAGGGCGGACCTGGACCGGCTCGCGGAAGTTGCCCCGGTACTGGATCCAGTCGCACCGGATCGTCACCAGGCTGAGATCGAGCGGACTAGCAGTCAGGGCGTCAAGCACCGGGCCGAGCACCGCTGGAAGGCCGACGGCAGCCTGGCCGCGCAGCCGGGCCACCGGATGCACGTCTATCCGCACGCGGGCTCCTTCCTTGTGCCATTGTGCGGAATGTCCATGGCGGCGTCCACCCGAGGGATGTGTTCGCCAAGCCAGCCGACGTGCTCAGCGTAAACGCCACGCCCCATCAGCAGACGGCAGGCTGGTATTGGAGGTTCCGGCGCGAGCACCGCGATTACAAACGTGAGGCGTATTCCTGGTAGCTCTGCGCGATGCCGGGAGCCGAGCCGAGGAACGAGTGCTTCGACATGTCCGGCGAATAGCGGGAGGCCGGCGGCTGCTTCCCCGCCGCCTCGGCCATGGCGCGCACGTGATGCGGGCCCGCACCGCAGCAGATGCCGAGGTAACGGACACCGAGGTCGAGGGCGGCCGTGGTGAACTCGGCCAGTTCGTCGCGGGTGCATGTGAACGGGTCGAGCCTCGTCGGGAATGCTTGGGCCCCGTCCCTGGCGGAGTCGTGCAGGGCCTGCATGGAGGGCTCGGCCTTGGTCGTGCGGTATGGCACGGGCAGCGCCGCCACCGGGCATGACACCGCAGCGTGGATCGGAGCGAGCAGAGGCAGCATGGTGCGCGGGCCGCGGATGCAGTTGAGGCCGACCACGTCGGCGCCCGCCTGCTCGGCCTGACGGCAGGCCTCTGCCGGATCAGCCACGTCGCGCAGAGTGCCCTCCCGGTGCACCGCGAACGTCACGACAGCCGCGAGACCAGCGGCCTTGATGACCTCGAGCGCCAGCAGGGCCTCACCGGCCCAGCTGAAGGTCTCGGCGATCACGAAGTCAGCGCCGGCCTCCGCGGCCCAGCCCACCTGCTCGTCGAACGCGGAACGGACGGCCCGTTCGGCGGAGGTTCCGGGCTCGTAGACGTTGGTGTTGCACACGTTGCCGGCGACCAGAGCACCGGTCTCCCGCGCTACCCTCGTCGCGATCTCGAGAGCCTGCCGGTTGAGCGGCTCGAGTATGTCCTCCTTGCCGATCACCCGCAGCTTCTCCCGGTGGCCGTAGTAGGTGAACGCCTCGACCACGTCGGAGCCCGCGTGCACGAACTCCCTGTGCAGCCCTTCGACCACTTCCGGGTGGTCGAGCACTACCTCGGGCACGAACGCCCCGGCCTGTAGATAGCCACGGCGCTCGCATTCGAAGAGATAGCCCTCGGCGCACACGACCGGGCCGCTGCTCAGCGATTCCAGCAGATCAGGCATAGGACCCTCCTGGCTCGTCTCGCCCGCAGGGAAGACCTCGGGCTGATGAGGCCCGGTCATCGGCCTGGCGGAGGAACTTCGGGCACTCCGGGGCCTTGCGCAGCAGCCGTCAACACAGCATTATTCCATCCATACATTGGCGATGCACCAACTGGGGGTGCAACATGGGCGAAAGTGATGGCCTGCACGGCAAGGCGGTCACCCGCCGTCAGGCACTCGCCTGGGGTGCTGCCGGAGCGGTCGCTACTGCACCGCTGTCAGGTGCCCTGGCTGCTTGTGGCTCATCATCGAAGCCGTCGGCAGCTGATCAGTTGTCGGGAACGCTGATCCTTCTCGGCTATCCGGGGTGGTACGGGCCGGATGAGTTCACGGAGTTCCACCACCTCCACCCACGGCTTACCGTACGGAATTCGGCCTCCGGCCTTGTTGGCGACGCTCAGCACATCGCCCAGATCGCTGGCAACCGCGGCAAGTTCGATCTGACATTGTGCGGGCCTCCCGTCGCAAGGCAACTGCAGCTGGCGGGTTTCCTTCAGCCACTCGACCGGAGCGCGGTGCCCAACCTTAAAAATGTTGCGCCGGTATTTCAGCGCCAGTTCCCGTACGGGATTCCCACCGACTATGGCAAGACCGGTATTGCGTATCGGAAGGATCTGATTCCGGAACGTCCAACCTCCTGGCATGATCTGTGGCAGCTGGCCAAGAAATATTCCGGCAAAACAACGATGCTTAATTATGACATTGACATTCAGGGAAGCGCGCTCCGGTACCTTGGGTATTCGGTGAACAGCACGAACCCGGATGAGCTGAACAAGATGCAGCAGGCGCTCCTCGAGTTGAAGCCCCATCTGCAAGCTGTCCTGTCAACGGACTACTCCAAGCCGCTGATTGAAGGCACGGCTTACATGGCCATCGACTATGATTACGATATCGCTGCGGCACAGCAAAAGAACAAGAATATCGTTTGGGTTCTCCCAGACGAGGGGGCTTCGGCATATATCGAGGGGTGGGTGGCATTGCGGTCGGCTAGCCACCTCGCTGCCGTGTGGGAACTGATGAATTTCCACTTGGAGCCGCGCAACTATGCCTCTTTCATCAACTACACGGGCGCGGCGTATGTGGAGCCCGCCGCGAAGGCCGATCTGAAGCATTACATCGTCGTAAACCAAAGCCTCCGTTACGATGCAGCGGCGCTGCGCAAGGTGGAGTTCGAGAAATACCTTGGGGCAAAGGGCGTCGCAGAGCGGGGAAAGCTATGGGAGGAGTTCCTCGCTGCTTGAGAGCATCGAAAGCGACCCGCCCCCATTGAGCCGCGAGCCGGACGATTCCTCTGGCGGCCGGATCTCTCGGATAGCCCGGTTCCCCCGTCGAGCGGTCCTCCGGCTTCGCGGACAGGGACTGCTGCTTCCAAGCGTTGTTTCGGCTGGCTTGTTCTTCCTCGTGCCGCTCGCGCTGCTCCTAGTGTATTCCTTTGGCTCGGTAAACCTCCTCGACTACCAGGTCTACTTCGGCTGGACCATCTCCAACTACACATCGATTATCCGGAGCATCTACCTGGGCGTGATGCTGCGGTCCTTGGCACTATCGCTCGGAGCTACCCTCGCGTGTCTGCTCATCGGGTTCCCTGTCGCTTACACCATCGCCCGGGCCAGGGGACGTCGCCAGGCGGTGCTGCTCGTGATGATTATGGTTCCTTTCTGGACCAGCTTCATCGTCCGCACATATGGTATTTATAATGTCATCTCTTACAACGGTCCGCTCGATCGGCTGTTGAATGCGATTGGTCTCGTGCATGGTCAGCTGCAAAGCCTTCTATTCCAGCCGGCCGGAATCGGAATCGGCATCGTCTACAGCTATCTGCCGCTGATGGTGCTGCCGATCTATGTCGCGCTGGAACGTATCGAGCCCAACTTGTTGCTGGCCGCTTCGGATCTTGGTGCTGGCCCCCGGCGGGTGCTGCGCCGCGTGGTGGTGCCTCTTGCGGCGCCGGGGATTGTCGCCGGGTGTTTCCTCGTAGGAATTCCTGCGACGGGGGAGTACACGATCCCGGCCATCCTCGGCGGCGGCAAGGCGGTCATGTATGGCAACGTGGTCTCGGATCAGTTTCTTTCCCTCGGGAATTACCCCTTCGGGTCGGCGATCGCGATGGCGCTGACGGTATTGATCCTCGCCGTGCTGCTCTGGTTGCGCTCCAGGGCGGCCAAGGTAGAGTCGCGGACTAGCCGATGAGACAGCGCCGCGTGACTATGAGCGGGGTCATAACCACGCTCGTGATGATCTTCCTGTACGCGCCCATCGTGGCGGTGGTCGTCTTCTCCGTCGACCGGGATCCGCTGCTCCTGCACTGGACGGGCTTCACCGTGCACTGGTACGACGTAGCCGTCCACGATCCTGGGGTGTCTGCCGACTTCGTGACGAGCCTGGAGGCAGCGGGCCTGTCCACCGTCCTCTCGCTTGCGGTCGCCATTACCGCGGGCCTCTGGTTCCGCCGGGCGTCCGCCCGCGCCCGGCGGATGTTCGACTTTCTGACCTACTCCCGGATCGTGCTACCGGAAGTCCTCGTCGCGCTGGGGTTGTTCACCCTGATGCAGAAGCTGGGGATACCGCTTGGGCTCTGGGCCATCATTGTGGGCCATGTGGTCTTCAACTCTGCCTATGCGACCGTGATTATCCAGGCGCGCTTTGCGACGCTCGGGATGTCGCTGGAGCAAGCGGCAGCAGATCTCGGCGCCAGCCCGTGGCGCGTGTTCCGCAGGGTGACCATGCCGCTCTTGAGGCCGGCGGTGCTCGTGGCCGCGCTGCTGGCGATCAGCTTCTCCTTTGATGACGTCGTCAGCTCCCTGTTCCTTGGGGGCACCAGCGCGGAGACAATCCCGGTCCTGCTCTTCGGCATGATCCGCCTCCACGTGACGCCGGAGGTGAACGCGATCGGCGCCGGCCAGATGCTGATCACTACGGTGACCTTCGCGATAGCCGGGTTGATCACGGTTCTCCGGCCGACGGGTGCGGGTGAAATGCTCGGCTTCGGTCGTCGAGCGGCACGGTAGGGGCTCTCGATGTCCGTTGTCTTGCCGCGGTGGCATTAATGGATGACTGGAGGACCAAGGCGCGAGCGACGGCTGCGTTGTCGAATCCGAGCCACCCGAGGTGGCGCAATTCGTCGAGGTGCGCGACCAGGCGATCAGGAATGTCGATTCCGACTACTGACCGTCTCTCTCCTGCGGTGGGAGGTGTTGGTGACGTGACGATCCATCGTGAGGTCGCATGGGTGTCAGGCGTCCTGGCGTTGCGTACGCGGACGCGGATGCCCGATGGGTCGTATTGCGAGCTGCCGAACAGGTCGTCCGGGCAGGGGCAGATGGCGGCGAGCACGCGTGTATCGGCCCGCAACTCGACAAGGTCGCCGCGGCGGGCGGCGACCGGCCACGACCGCAGTGTCCCCCATCGATCAACCTCACTTGGTAGCCATAGGTTGAGCGGATCGTGCACCAGGGCTGGATCGCCGCCCGACGCGGCGATCGCGGCAGCGAGGAGGTCGTGGCAGTTGGCATGCTCAGCGAGCCCGGCAAGATCCTCGTATTCGAATGCGCTGCATGCGGGAAAGCTGAGGTCGTGATCGCCGGCGGTGTCGGAGACCATGGTCATGAGGGGGCGCTCAGGCGGAGTTGACCAGAGGACCGCCCCGGCGGAGGGGTGCAGGCCGTGCAGTGCGCGGGTCCGAGCGGCGCTGAAGTGGTGCGAGGGATCTTCGAGCGCAAAGACGTTCACGTCGACGCACTGGCCCTCGGCGATTTGCTCGAGAGACAGCACCTCGTCCGCTTGGAGGATGACGGCCGCCGCCGTGCCTGCTTCCACGATCCTCTCGAGCCGCAGGTAGCCGTCGGGCGGATGAACGGGCGGAGGAGCGGGCGGAGGAGCGGGCCGGATGCCTTGCCGCCGCTGGCCTGGTGCCAGGCGGTCCTCTTCGATCGCGAGCGCAACCAGGTCGTCAAGGGTGCGAGCCTGGCGCTGCCGCTCGAGTTCCCGGCGGAGCAGATGGAGTTGGTTGCCCGTGAGCTGCAGCTCAAGCTTCAGCGGAGCCACCTCGCCAACTCATGAGAGCGGGCCCATCGGCGCATCCCCGAGAGCAAGCCCCTGGGCGGCGATGTATTCGAGCAGGGACATGAGCATGGCGCTGCCGCTCGAGTTCCCGGCGGAGCAGATGGAGTTGGTTGCCTGTGAGCTGCAGCTCAAGCTTCAGCGGAGCCACCTCGCCAACTCATGAGAGCGGGCCCATCGGCGCATCCCCGAGAGCAAGCCCCTGGGCGGCGATGTATTCGAGCAGGGACATGAGCATGGCGCCGCGCGCCGCGAGGCTAGAGATGTCGACCCATTCCTCCCGGCTGCATGGATGGTGGACGAGCGGTCCGAGGCCGTCGAGAGTGGGGATGCCATGAGCTCCCGCGAAACTGCTGTCACCACCTCCTCGCTCATGCACCTGGTAGGACCCGAGCCCGACGGCTGCGCTCGCCGCGGCGGCGGCCTGGTACAGGGAGCGCGAAGCCGCGTTCGGGGAAAACGAGGGGCGAGTGATCCCACCTCGGACAATGAGCTCCGGCGATTCTGCTGCATCGTCGATCACCTCCAGCACTTGGTTGTGCAGCGTTTCCGCGGCGCTCGAAGTCGGTGCGCGAAGATCGACCTGCATCTCGGCGTAGGCGGGAACAACTTGCCGGGCGATTCCTCCGTGCAGGATCCCGACCGTCACGATCGTTCCCTCCTCGCGTCGGCTCAGGTTCTCAAGTGGCACGACGAGAGGGGCCAGCGCTCTCAGCGCGCTCTTGCCGACGTCCGGCCCGGTCGTGTGGGCGGATTTCCCCTGTGCCGAAATCGTCAGGGCCCCGACGGCACCCCGCCCGACCACGACTCCGCCGCCAGGCCGCCCTGGCTCGAGACCGAGACAGACGTCCGCGGATTGAGCGCAGTGCTCGATCCACTCGCGGCTTGAGGGACTGCCCAGCTCCTCGTCCGGGACCAGCAGCAACCGTACCTCGCCCAGGCCGCGCGGTCCCCGGTCGCTGAGCAGGCGCAATGCATGGGTGGACATGACCAGACTGCTCTTCATGTCCCCCGCACCCGGACCGCTGGCCGCCGTCGCGGAGCAGTGGTACGGCCAGTGGGAAAGAGTGCCCACTGGCCAGACCGTGTCGGTGTGGCCGAGGATGAGCACGTTGGGACCCTGGCCAAATCGCCGCACCGCGGTGACCTTGTCGCCATGTCCCGGAACGGGTTCACGGATGAGGTCGAAGCCAGCGTCAATCAGCAGGCCAGCCAATTCGTCCGCGACGCCATCCACGCCTTCTCGCGATGAAGACGGGCTCTCGATGGCGACGAGCCGTCCCAGTAGCGCCAGCATGTCGGCACGAGCCTCGCCGAGTTCAGCTGCATGCTGACGTGCGCGTGTTCCCAGAATCTCCTCAGCCAAGGTCGCGGGGGATGGAGAACGAGTAGCTCCTTGTGAAGAAACCTTCATCACCCTCCAGAGCGTTGAGACGTCCGGTGATGAGAAAGCTCTCCCTCGTGGCTGACATCGTCGTCGCCACCTCGACTCGTGTCCGCCATGTGCCCCTGCCGATCTCAATCGTGCGGTCGCACCGAACCGCTGCCGAAAGCGGGTCGTCTTCGACAATCGTGTAGCAGATCGGGTCATCATCCAGATATTCGAGACCATCTGGCAGTCTCCGACCGCCCCAGAGCGAGCGCCGTTCCCGGTACTCGACTCGCCCGGAGGCGACATCCTGGACGATTGTGAGCTCGGGGCTGCGTGGCCTAAGCCACTCAAAGTGAAGCGGCGTGGCGGTTTCGGGCGGCTCGAACGGGCGGAGATGGTCATCCTCATGGCGCACGGGGCGCACGGGCAGTCGGAGTGTGCTTGTGCTCCCGACATGCACTCCGATGCTGACCGGCTCCGGAGAGGGCCAGACCCACGGCCAGTAGGAGGTGGAGACGGCGAGACGAAGGCGGTGCCCGGGCGGCAACGAATACGCGATGGCTTTCAGGGAGACTCGAACCGCATACGGCCGGTGTGGCTCGAGCGGGGTCGGGTGCTCGTGGCTATCGCGATGGCAAAGGTTGAGAATGCCCCGCGTGATGAGAGCTGATGTACCGTCCGGGGCCAGGTCACACAAACGGACCGCGAGAAACGCGCGCGGTTGCGAGGCCGCGACGACCAGCCGCACCTCCGGCATTCCGAGGAGTTCGATCGGGCGGTCGAAGGGAGTTGTGTCGAAGCACAGCGAGCCGGCGTCGTCACGACGCTGATCTATGGGCAGATGGGCGGGATTGCCGTAGGGAAGCCATGATCCCGCGCTGAGGCCGACCGTCTGCGCGCTGGAATGGAAGATCACCGTCGACGCGGGCTGGACGGACTGCAGGGAACCCGGGGCGAGCTGGAGCACCTCGGTCGAGATGGATGTCGAGGGCCATGATGACTCAGCAATCCAGCGGCCTGGCCGCTCTTCATAAGAGGGCGCAGGCGGTACCGCGTCCTGCATCCAGCACCGCAGCGCCGGTTCGTCCATGATCCCGGTTTCTATTCCCTTCAGCCACTGGTCCCACCACCTCAGCGCATCCTGGAGGAAGCCGATCGCCGGGCCGGGTACGCCTTCCTCCGGCCAGACATGCTCCCAGGGCCCGATGAGCGCCTTCCGCGGGCACGAGAGCCCTTCGAGGAGGCGGAAGATCGCATTGGTGTAGCCATCCGACCATCCGCCCACGAGATACACAGGGCAGGTGATCGAGGAGTAATCCTCGCAAACCGAGCCCTGCTTCCAGTAGTCATCGCGCCTCTGATGCGAAAGCCACGACTCGATGAGGAACGGGTTGCGCTCAAGACGTTGACGCCAAAGCTCGCGCCAGCGGTCACCGACGACGAGCGGGTCGGGAGGACGGGCGCTGTAAGCGAGCATCACCGAACCCCACAGCAGCATGTAATAGCTGAGGACCGATCCCCCGATGTAGTGCACATCGTCGGCGTAGCGGTCGTCGGTGGAACATGCGCTGATGATCGCCTTCAGCTCTGGAGGTCGTCGCGCGGCAACCTGCAGGCTGTTGAATCCTCCCCATGAGATGCCAAACATGCCGACTGCACCGGTGCACCAGGGCTGGTCAGCAAGCCAGCGCAGCACCTCCAGCGCGTCCTCCTGCTCTATGGGGTGGTATTCGTCGAGCAGCAGGCCTTCCGAGTCGCCGGTGCCGCGGATGTCCACGCGAACCGAGGCGTAACCGTGGCCAGCGAAGTACGGGTGGCGCACGGAGTCGTCGATCGCAGTGGCGTCGCCCTTGCGATACGGCAGGTACTCGAGTATGGCCGGGACGGGGGAGTGAGCCGCCTCCTCGGGAAGCCAGACCGTAGCCGAGAGGCGCGCGCCGTCGGAGAGAGGGATCCACACATTCTTGAGGCACCGGACCTTCATCGGGAGATCCTCATAGCCGAGGCGCACTGGCATCAGGATCCCGCCCCGGCGTTGCCGGGATCCAGGGCGCGGATGAGGAACTCCCCCACGAGCGGGCGATAAGCGGCCCATGTTCGCCGGAGGTCTGAGAGCGCCTGATCCGAAAGGTCGACGCGAAGATCGATGAGCGGGAACAGCTGGTCGCCGACGACGACTAGGGCTGCCGAGCGTACCGGCAGCCGCTCGCCTCCGGCGGTCTCACCTGCCTCCAGCGCCCGCAGCAGCCGCTCTGCCAACGGTTCGTCCTCACTCTCCTCGAAGGCCTTCCTCATGGCCGGACCGACGTCCTCGCTGGCCAGCATGTTCCCCAGGGCCACGCATCCGTCGCCGGACTCTTCGGCGCGGAGCGGCTGGACCCGCGAGCCCGAGTAGGCGGCGGTTCGGCCTTCGGAGTCGATGACAGCGAGCTGGCGCCAGGCATGGTGTCCTGTTGACGCGACGAGGGCGCCGATGGCCCCGTCCGCCTCGCAGCCTGATTGCAACAGGTCCAGGCCGCGAAGTCCCAGAAGAGGGTCAGTGCGGTGCTGAGTGAGTATGGCACCTACGTTCGCCCTCGCGTGGGGCACACGGCTGCCGACGGCGATATCGGAAGTAGCCGTACAGGCGCCGAACTGCCCGGTCCGGGTACAGCGTCCGACGAGGGAGAACGTCACCGTCAGGGCCCGTCCGCCGCTACGAGCCACATGTCCTCGCTGCGCCAACCCACCTCGCGAATGGCTCCCGGGGTTCCCTCGAAACCGGTGGCGGGGTTCGCAAAGACGAGCAAGGTGCCGAGAATTTCCGATTCCACGGTGTACTGGGTCTGGGCGCCAAGAAACGAGACGTCTGCGACCCTGACCGGCACGGATACATCACACGAGCTCGTGAGGGGGCCGATCGCTTCCGGCCTCACAACAGCGACCGCAGCCGAATCCTGCACCATGCCTGGTTTTCCGCTGAGCTCCAAGGTACCTAGCGGACCGACATCGGCCAGATACCGCCCTTCGCCGCAGCAGCTTCGAACCTTGGCGGCGAGCCGGTTCGAGGCACCAACGAAGTCCGCGACGAACAGGTTGCTCGGGTGGTGGTAGACGTCTTCGGGTATCCCTATCTGCTGGATCCGTCCCGCGCTCATGACCGCCACCCGGTCCGACATCGAGAAAGCCTCTTCCTGATCGTGGGTGACATAGACGAAAGTGATCCCTACCTGTCGCTGGATCTGCTTCAGCGCCATCTGCATCTGCTTTCGCAGCTTGAGGTCGAGGGCACCGAGCGGCTCATCCAGCAGCAGCACCTGCGGATTGAGGACAAGAGAGCGCGCGAGCGCAACCCGCTGCTGCTGGCCGCCCGAGAGCTGCTTGCATCTCATGTGGTCGCGCCCTGAGAGCCCGACGAGTTCGAGCATGTCTCCGACACGGCGCTCCGCATCACGCCGCGAGACTCGACGCTCACGTAGTCCGAAGGCGACATTCTCAAACACGTTAAGGTGGGGGAATAGGGCATAATCCTGAAACACCGTATTCACTGGGCGACGGTATGCGGGGAGACGCGTCACGTCGGTGTCGCCCACCAGCACGCGGCCGCTCGTCGGCGTCTCAAGCCCGGCGACGAGGCGCAAGGTCGTGGTCTTGCCGCACCCGCTCGGGCCGATGAGGGAAAAGAACTCGCCTGCCGTGATCGAGAGGTCGATGCCTGCAACGGCGGCCACATCGTTATAGCGCCGTTCGACCGCGACGAGCCGGATCGCTGCAGGCCTGGATGACACGCCTGGAACTGCCGAGTCCTGCTCGGAGATGTTTGCCGCCTTCATGTGAGGCGGTCTCCACCACTTCCTGCTTGCGCAAGAGAGATTCGTTGCCCGATTAGCAACATGTGCTGGTAATAGCACATCTGGCTCGGGCGTGCAAGGCCTTGCTGGCCGCCAGCCGGATGGCTAGTCTGCCAACAATGGTTGGAAATAGCGCGACAGCTGAGCCCCGGCGAGGCGCTCGGTCGGCTGCGGGAACGTGCGGGCAAGCGATCGTCGGACTGCTTGAGCAGTATGGGGTCGATACGGTCTTCGGAATCCCGGGTGTGCACACGCTTGAGGTCTACCGCGGCTTGTCAGGCTCGAGGATCCGCCACGTGCTCGCCCGGCACGAGCAGGGCGCCGGCTTCATGGCGGACGGATACGGGAGAGTGCGCGGCGAACCCGGCGTCTGCTTGGTTATCTCGGGTCCCGGTGTAACCAACGTGCTCACGCCTGTCGCGCAGGCCTATCACGATTCACGCCCGCTGCTGGTGCTCTCAGGCGCGGTGAGCACGGCCGATAGAGGCCGAGACCGCGGCGCTCTGCACGACTTGCCGGACCAGCGAGCCCTCATGGCGCAGGTGACGGCGTTCAGCCACACCGTCGCTAGCCCAGCCGAGCTGCCGTCGTTGTTCGCGCGCGCCTGGGACGTCTTTACCTGCAGGCGGCCCCGGCCAGTGCACATCGAGGTTCCCGTCGATGTCTTCGCGGCCGACGCTCCGGCCGTTGGCCGCATCGAGAGCACCTGCCGCCCGCCCGGCCCATCACCGGAAGCAGTCCGGGCAGCCGCGGACTTGCTCTGGAAGGCTGCTAGGCCGGCGATCCTGCTCGGCGGGGGTGCCGCACACGCTGGTGCCGAGGCAGTCCGCCTGGCGGAACGGATCGGTGCGCCGATCGGCCTGACGATCAGTGCAAAAGGCGCCGTATCGTCCTCCCACCCGCTCTGCCTTGGCGCGACGCTTACCTTCCACCCCGCCCGCGACCTCATCTCCGAGGCCGACGTCCTCTTTGCCGCCGGTACCCAGTTCTCGCACTCCGACTGGTGGGAGACTGACGGGGCGCCGCAGCCGAAGGGAGCACTGATCCGCGCCGACATCGACCGAAGCCAACTCGACAACCCGTTCCCGGCATCGATCGCCCTGGCAGGTGACTCAGCGGCGACGCTCGACGCCATAACGGCGGCGCTTCCGCGCGAGAACCCGCAGCCCGATCGCACCGCGCGGGCGGTGAACCGGGTCCAGGCGATCACCGCCTCTCTTCGGTTCCCTCCTGAGATCTCGGACTATCAGGACTTCATCGATTTTCTCGATGCCGCGCTGCCCGACGACCGGATTGTCGTCGGGGACTCGACCCAGCCGGTGTATGCGGCGAACCATCTTATGGCGGCGAGGCAGCCCCGGTCCTGGCTCATGCCCATCGGCTATGGGACCCTCGGCTGCGCCTTGCCGATGGCAGTTGGGGCCAAGCTTGCGGCGCCGTCGCGTCCCGTTGTGTGCCTCGTCGGCGACGGAGGAGTCCTATTTACCCTCCAGGAGCTGGCCACCGCCCAGGATCTCCACATGCCACTTCCCATCATCGTCTGGAGCAACGGCGGGTACGGCGAGATCCGGGACGCAATGAAGCGAGCCGGAATCTCACCGTCTGCAACCGAGGCGCAGGCTCATGACCTTGTTCAGATCGCTTCAGGATTTGGCTGCCGCGCCGAGCGGCTGACAGACCTTACGGGGCTCGGCGCCCTCGTCTGGGAGGCGCTCGAGAGCCGCGGGCCAACCCTCATCGAGGTGCTGGCGTGCTGACAGCTGCCCAATCGGAGCGAGGCGTGGTCGCGGCTGGCCACGCGCTCGAGGTCGAAGCAGGCCGGCGGGTCTTCGCGGAGGGGGGAAACGCCGTCGATGCCGTGGTCGCCGCCGCGTTCGCCGGTTTCGTCGTCGAACCGGCCAGCTGTGGCCTCGGCGGTTATGGCCATCTCGCCCTTCTTATTGGCGCGAAGCGCGCTTTCCTCACGATCGACCACGGGCCGCGCGCCCCGGCCGGGGCGAGCCCGGACATGTTCACTCTGATGGATAACGACGGGAGAGGAGAGTACGACTGGCCGGCGGTCGAAGGCCGACGGAACGAGGTAGGCCCCCTTGCGGTTGCCGTCCCAGGGGCGGTCGCGGGGCTCTGGGAGGCCCACCAAGCAGCCGGTCGGCTGCCATGGGCGCAGCTCCTGGCTCCGGCAATCGAGATCGCCGACAGTGGACTCGACGTGACCTGGAGCCTCGTCCTCCCGATCGTCGAGCGGCTGGAAAACATTCGGCAGCTGCCGACCGCCGCGTCGTTCTTGCTCCGAAACGGCGACCCGCCTTGTCCCGGAGATTACTGGCGCCCGCAAGACGGTCTTGATACCACAGCGCTGGCCAAGACCCTGCGGGAGATCGCGAAGCATGGTGCCGCCGGATTTCACACAGGCAAGGTTGCCGATCGCATTGGTCAAGCCGTCCATGCGGCTGGGGGGATTCTGACAACGGCGGATCTTGAGGGCTACCGGCCCAAGGTAATGACCGAGCCGCCAGCCACCTACCAGAACTACTCCTACGTCACCGCGAACGACCAAGTTGGCTATGAAGCCCTCAACATCCTCGACCTGCTGAAGGTATCCCAGGTCGTTCCAGGAAGCGCCGACCACTATCACCTCATGGCCGAAGCGATGTCCTGCGCTTTCGTCGACAACGTCGGTTACTACGGCGATCCAGACCTGGTATCGGTGCCGCTTCGCGGCCTTGCCAGCCGGGAGTTTGCCCAACAGCGGGCCGCATCGATCCGCCGCGACAGCGCTGCACCCCGGCCCTTGCAAGCCGGTGATCCGTGGCCGTTCGAGCCAGGTGCGCCTGCAGAACGGCGCGGGCATTCGACGGGCCGCTCGCCGGGAACCACGCAGATGGCCGCCGCCGATGCCGAAGGGAACCTGGCTGCACTTATTACGACGGTCGGTCATGATTTCGGCTCGCTCGTTTATGTTCCAGAGGTGGGCATCTTCCTCAACAGCTCAATGGTCAACTTTGACCCGAGACCAGGACGCAGCAACTCCATCGCTCCCGGGGCCATGCCGTTTTTCGCCGTGCCAAGCATCGTCGCGAGCTGTAAAGACGGCAGCGGTTTCGCGGCATGCGGTTCCGGGGGCTACCGAATACTGAGCGGCGTCCTGCACACGTTGGTGAACGTCATCGACTTCAAAATGCCCGTTGCCCACGCCGTCGGCGCTCCCCGGATGCACTGCCAGGGGGGCGAGATCTTCGTCGATCACCGCATTCCGCAGAACGTGCGGGAGCGCTTGACGGAACTCGGCCACAAAGTCGTCGTCCAACACGCGGTGCCAGGCTTCGAACCGTTCGCCAGGGTGAGCGCCGTAACGCTCAACCGCGACGGGCCGAGGATGGTGCTGGAGGCCGCCTCCGACCCGCCTTGGAGCACCGCCGCGAGTGGAGTGTGAGAGATGGTAGGTAATGTGGCGCCGCCC
>Ga0209131_1001448_pt1 | contig 16474 bp, 17 predicted proteins | sample GraSoi_2013_40cm_FD_185826 | JGI IMG/M metagenome (GOLD analysis project Ga0209131, IMG submission 185826) | Grasslands soil microbial communities from the Angelo Coastal Reserve, California, USA - Sample 9_17_2013_40cm (SPAdes) (version 2) | ecosystem: Environmental > Terrestrial > Soil >...
CGCTGATCAAATGGTTTCCCGACCGGCGCGGCATGGCCACCGGCATGGCGATCATGGGGTTCGGCGGGGGTGCCATGATCGGTTCGCCGCTCGCAGCGATGCTGATGAAGCATTACGCCACCCCGACGTCCGTCGGCGTGTGGGAGACCTTCGTCACCATGGCGGCGATCTATTTCGTATTCATGATGATCGGCGCGCTGGCCTATCGCGTGCCGCCGACCGGCTGGAAGCCCGCAGGGTGGACGCCGCCGCAAAGCGCGACGGCCAATACGATGATCACGACCCGCCACGTGCACCTGAAGAATGCACACAAGACGCCGCAGTTCTGGCTGCTGTGGGGCATTCTCATGCTGAACGTGTCGGCCGGCATAGGCGTGATCGGCATGGCGTCGCCCATGCTGCAGGAAATTTTCGGCGGCGCGTTGATCGACCTTCCGCTCAAGTTCGATGAGTTGAACAAGGAACAGCTGGGCCAGATCGCAGTCATCGCCGCCGCGTTTACCGGGCTGCTGAGCCTGTTCAACATCGCCGGGCGTTTCTTCTGGGCTTCGCTGTCCGACTACATCGGACGCAGGGCGACTTACTTCACGTTCTTCGTGCTGGGCTTCATCCTGTACGCGTCGGCGCCGTGGGCGGGGCATGCGGGCCAGATGGCGCTCTTCGTCGGTTTCTTCTGCATCATCCTGACTATGTATGGCGGCGGTTTCGCCACCATTCCCGCTTATCTGGCGGACATGTTCGGCACGCAGATGGTCGGCGCCATCCACGGACGGCTGCTGACCGCCTGGTCCACCGCCGGCGTGCTGGGTCCCGTGATCGTGAACTACATCAACGACTACCAGATCAAGCACGGCACACCGAAGAGCGCGGCGTACGACACGACGATGTACATCCTCGCGGGGCTGCTGGTCGGCGGATTCATTTGCAACCTGTTGGTGCGGCCGGTCGCGGCGAAATGGTTCATGACCGACGCCGAACTCGAGGCCGAACGCAAACTCGCGCACGATGCGGCGGCGAAGAGCGCGATCGGCGGCGACGCGGCTGCGGTCAGCGGAGCCGGCAGCAACCAGGCGCTGGTTGCGCTATTCTGGCTGTTCGTCGGCATTCCGCTCGCGTGGGGCGTATGGACGACGGTGACCAAGGCGCTCGTGCTGTTCAGGTAAGACGCTGACGATCGCCCCGCATGCCCCGGCCCGCAGGATGTCCTGCGGGCCGTTTCGTTTGAAGGAAAGGAATGAAGCCATGAAAACCATACTGATCACCGGCGCCGCAGGCGACGTCGGCAGCCACCTGCGCCGCGAACTCGCGGGCAAGTACAACTTAAGGTTGTCGGACATCAAACCGGTCACGGCGCTCGCGCCCGGCGAAAAAGCCGCGCGAGGCGATGTCTCGAAGATGGCCGACATGGTGCGCGTGACCAAAGGCGTCGATGCGATCCTGCATCTCGGCGGATTTTCGTTCGAGGGGCCGTGGGAGGAAATTCTGCGCGCCAACATCGTCGGCTGCTACAACGTGTTCGAAGCCGCGCACAGGAACGGGGTCAAGCGCGTGCTGTTCGCTTCCAGCAACCACGCGACGGGGTTCTACCAGCGCGACCAGAAGATCGACCATCGCGTCTATCCGAAGCCGGACAGCCGCTACGGCCTGTCGAAAGTGTTCGGCGAGCAACTGGGCAGCCTGTACGCCGACAAATACGGCATGGAAGTATTCTGCATGCGCATCGGCAACGTCAACGTGGGGCCGGCGGACAAGCGGCGGCTTTCGATCTGGATCAGCCCGCGCGATCTGGCGCAACTGGTGACGGTGGGGGTCGAGAACCCGAACATCAGCTTCGAGATAGTCTATGGCGTTTCCGACAACAGGCGCAGTTGGTACGACAATGCGAACGCGCACCGGCTCGGCTACCAGCCGCGGGATGATGCCGAGCGCCACGCGGCTGAAGTCCTGGTGAAAGAGAGGCCTGGCGACGCGCGCGCGGAGATGTACCAGGGCGGCAACTTCGTGTTCGCCGAGATCGGGGGCGATCCTACGCGGGTCGCGCCGCCGCCGCGCATGATGAGCAAGCCCCGCAAATCCGCCGGACCGAAAAAGAGCGCCGCCAGGAAGACCGCGAAACCCAAAAAGAAAAAATGAGCCCGCATCGCCCGAAACTGGTTGCGCCACCCGGCATGTGCGACTCGCACATGCATTTCTACGACACCGCGATACCTTCCGCCCCCGGCGGCCCGCCGTTGCCCGGACATTATTCCGTGCCGATGTACCGCGAATTGCAGAAGCGGTTGGGCATGTCGCGCGTGATCGTGGTGCAGGCCAACGCTTATCAAGACGATAACCGGGTGACATTGGCGGCGATGAAGGAGCTTGGCAAAGAGGCCAAAGGCGTCGCGGTGGTGAAGGCCGGTGTCGCCGATGCCGAGATCGAACGGCTGACCCGGGCGGGCATCTGCGGCCAGCGCATTTTCAACCTGCCCGGCGGCGCGGTGAACCTGGAAGCGATGGATGCGGTCATGGCGCGCGTGCATGCCTTCGGCTGGTACGCGAACATTCAGCTCGACGGCCGCGATCTGCCGAAGTACGAAGCGCGGATCGGGCGCCTGCCGGGAAAATTCGTGATCGACCACGTCGGGAAATTCCTCGAGCCGGTCGCGCCGGAACACGATGCATTCAAGTCGCTGCTGCGCCTGCTCGATACCGGCCGCTGCTGGGTCAAGCTCGCCGCGTATTACGAAACCTCGAAGACCGGCGCACCGAAATACGAAGACGTTGCCCGTCTGGCGAAGGTATTGATCAGGCACGCGCCGGAGAGAATCATCTGGGCGAGCAACTGGCCGCACCCGTCCGCACCAGCGGACAACCGCCCGGACGACGCGGATCTGCTCGACCTGCTGCTCGACTGGGCGCCGGAGGAACTCACGCGCCGCAAGATTCTCGCCGACAATCCCGCTCAACTGTTCGGCTTCAAGGCGTAGCGACAGTGGCTACCATCCTGCTGACCCATCCGCCGCAAGTTCGCGAAAACTATTACAGCGACAAGGCGCTCGCCGCGCTCCGCGCATTGGGCGAAGTACGCCGCAATCCGCTGGAGCGCGAGTTGAGCACTGGCGAACTTGTCGAGGCGGCGCGCGGCTGCGAGATCATCGTGACCCATCGCCATGTTCCCGGCGATCCGGCCCTGTTCGCAAGCCTGCCCGCACTGGTGGCGTTCTGCCGATGCGCCATGGATATCCGCAACGTCGATGTCGCGGCGGCCTCGTCGCATGGCGTGCTGGTGACCCACGCGAGCGCCGGGTTCATTGCGGCCACGGCCGAGTGGGTCGTGGGCGCAATGATCGGCCTGAGTCGCCGCATCGCGGTATCGACCGCCGACTACCACGCGGGTAGGGAGCCCGAATCCATCATGGGACGCCAGTTGAACGGGGCGACGCTCGGCGTGATCGGTTACGGGCAGATCGGGCGTTACCTGGGCGATCTGGGCCTGGCGCTGCACATGCGCGTGCTGGTGACCGATCCTTATGCAAAGGTCGCGAACACCGCAATGACCCAGGCCGGGTTGCCGCAATTGCTGGAAGAATCGGATTTCGTGGCCTGTCTTGCGGTCGCGACCGAAGAGACTGAAAATCTGATGAACGAACAGGCTTTCTCGAAAATGAAGGCGGGCGCCTTTTTCATCAATGCTTCGCGCGGCAACCTGGTGGATGAAACGGCATTGCTGCGGGCATTGGATTCCGGCCGGCTCGCCGGCTGCGCAATGGATGTTGGCCGCGATCATGACCAGAAGCCCTCCCTCGCGCTCGCGCGCCATCCGAAGGTCGTCGCCACGCCGCACGTCGGCGGACTGACGCCTCAGGCGACCGAGCATCAGGCGCTCGAGACCGTCGCGCAGGTCGCCGAAATACTCAAGGGCCGTACGCCCAAAGGTGCGGTCAATGCCGACAAGGCGAGCCGGTTGGCGAGGCTGCGAGATGGCTGACCCGGGGTCACCGCAGTGAAGAAGACACGCATCGCCATCATCGGGCTCGGCATGGCGGTGGTCCCGCATGCGAAGAGCGCGCTCGATCTCGCCGATCGGGTAGAAGTCGCCGGCGCCTATAGTCCGAGTGCGGAGCGGCGCGCAAAATTCGCGAAGCAGTTTGCGTTTCCGCAATGCGCCCGGCTGGAAACCATTCTCGACGATGCTTCGATCAATGTCGTCGCGGTGTTGACGCCGCCGAACACCCATCTCGACATAGTCAGGCGCTGTGCAGCGGCCGGAAAGCACGTGCTGCTGGAAAAGCCGCTGGAAATTACCACGGCCCGGGCGGAAGAAATGATCGCCGCATGCCGCGCGGCCGGCGTCACGCTCGGCATCGTGCTTCAGCATCGCCACAAACCCGCGGTGGAACGCCTGGCCGAAATCATGCGCAACCGGGAACTCGGCGCACCGGTGGGCGCGTCGGCCAGCGTCCGGCTATGGCGGCCGCAGAGTTACTACGACGATCCCGGCCGCGGCACGCGCGCACGCGACGGCGGCGGGGTGCTGATCACGCAGGCGATCCATACGCTGGATGTCCTGTTGTCGCTCGCGGGGGAACCCGGGGACGTCATGTGCTTCGCGGCGACCACGCCGGTGCACGACATGGAATGCGAGGACATCGTCTGCGCCGCGGTACGCTGGCGCAGCGGGGCGTACGGCGTCATCGAGGCCACGACCGCCGCTTATCCCGGGGCGGCGGAGCGTATCGAACTGATCGGCACGCGCGGAACAGCGATATTGCTCGGCACGGCGTTCGAGATGAGGCTGCACGATGGCCGCAATGAATCCTTTTCCGCGGATGGTTCGTCCGGCGGCACCGGCGCCGATCCCATGGCGTTTCCCCACGACTATCACCGCGGCGTCTGGCGGGACTTTCTGGATGCAATCGATGCCGGGCGCGAACCGCGCGTCAACGGCGAAGAGGCATTGCGCGTACACCGGCTGATCGACGCATTGCTGGCGAGCGCGAAAAGCGGCGCACCGGTTTCCTGTGATCCGCCGGCGTGATGGACAGCGCAGCGGTGGGTGAAAAGCAGACCCTGGTCATCCTCAACCCCGGCCACTTCCACGCCGCGCTGACTTTGCGCGAGCGCCATCCGCTGATCGACGACGACATCCATGTGTTCGCCGAGGACGGGCCGGACGTGGATAACTTCGTGCGGCTGGTTCATGCCTTCAACGACCGTGCGGTGAATCCGACTCACTGGACGCTGTATGTGTATCGCGGACCGGACTATCTGGAGAAGCTGCTGGCGCAGCGGCCCGGCGAGGTCGTGATCCTTGCCGGCCGGAACAACGAGAAGATGCCCCTGATTCATCTCCTGCATGCGCAGGGGTTTCGCGTGCTGGGCGACAAGCCCTGGCTGATCGAAAGCGGGCAGATCGGACCGCTCAGGCAGGTCACCGCGAGCGCGCCGCTGGCGATGGATATCATGACCGAGCGCCATGAAATCGCGAACCGCCTGCAGAAGACGTTCATGCGGCAGGCGGCGGTATTCGGCGACTTCCGCCTCGACGATGACAAGCCTGCGATTAGCATCCGCAGCGTTCATCACCTCTACAAATTGGTCGATGACCGGCCGCTGCAACGGCCGGCCTGGTATTTCGATCCCGCCGCGCAGGGCGAGGGCATCATGGACGTCACCACGCATCTGGTCGACCTGGTGCAGTGGATGACCGGCAATGGCACGCACTTCGATTTCGAGCGGGATGTCGACCGGCTTTCCGCGCGCCAGTGGCCGACGGCGGTGCCGCGCGACGTTTTCTCGCGCATCACGGGCCTCGAAGATTTTCCGGAAATCCTGCGTGACAACGTGACCGGAGATGCGCTGCAGTTTCTTTGCAACGCCGCACTGTCCTATCGATTGCGCGGTATCCCGGTGGAGATCGAAACCTTGTGGGGCCTGGAAGAACCGGCGGGCGGCGGCGATCTCCATCAGGCGATCCTGCGGGGGAGCAAGGCGGATCTGGTCGTCGACAAGGGGGCGGAAACGGAATTCCTGACCACGCTGACCATCAACCCGGTCGAAGGCGGCAAGGCATACGCCGAAACCCTGGACAGCGCCGTCGCAGGGATGCAGGTCGAGTTTCCCGGCATCGGCATCGAGCCCGCCGGCAAGGGATTTCGCGTCGTGATACCGCGGGCCTTGCGCACCAGTCACGAGCAGCACTTCGCCGCCGTGCTGCAGACCTTTCTGACCTATCTCGACGAAGGAAATCCGCCCGGCAACCTGGGTTCGGATCTCGATGCCAAGTACACGTTGCTGGCGCGGGCGCTGGAATTGTCCCGTCGCCCGGCCCCGGTTGCGCCATCGCCGTGAGAGATATGCGGACGAGTAACTTCGGATCTTACCACGAATACCCTCGCGTAGCGTGGAGTACCGTTTTAGGCACGAAGACACGAAGAAAACCGGGAACAGAAGCTTCCGTTCGAATCTCGTTGCATCGGTGGATACCGGACCATTTCAACGCCGCGCATTGTAATTGCATGTCAATTCTGGAATTGCAGTCGCTTCTCTTCGTGCCTTCGTGGTGATACGTTCGGTGCATCGACAGAAACGACTCGTCATTGGGCCGACAGCGCATGCAATATCAAGGTCAACCCTCTACATACATGCTGCAAACTCGAGTGAGCGGAATCGTATGAACAAGATCCTGATCGTGACGGGCGGCAGCCGCGGCATCGGCGCGGCGACCGCTTTGCTGGCGGCGCAGCGCGGCTATGCCGTTTGTGTGAACTACCTGCATAACCGCGAGGCAGCCGACGAAGTCGTGCGCAATATCGAGAAGAGCGGCAGGCACGCCATTGCGGTGGCCGCAGATGTCGCATCGGAGCCGGAGGTGATGCGCCTGTTCGATACGGTCGACCGGGAACTCGGGCGCGTGACCGCGCTGGTCAACAACGCCGGCATCCTCGAAAAGCAGACGCGGCTGGAAGGCATCGACGCGGCACGCCTGAACCGCGTGTTCGCAACCAACGTCACCGGAAGTTTTCTCTGCTCGCGCGAAGCGGTAAGGCGCATGTCGACGAAGCGCGGCGGCGAAGGCGGCGGCATCGTCAACGTTTCCTCGCGCGCATCCCAGATCGGCTCGCCGGGGGAGTACATCGATTACGCGGCGTCCAAGGGAGCGGTCGATTCGCTCACCGTCGGCCTGGCGAAAGAGGTCGCGGAGGAAGGCATCCGCGTCAATGCCGTGCGGCCGGGTGTCATCTATACCGGGATGCATGCCAGCGGCGGCGAGCCGAACCGGGTGGACCGGGTCAAGGAATTCGCGCCGATGAAGCGCGGCGGCACGGCCGAAGAGGTCGCCAGCGCCATTCTCTGGCTGCTGTCGGAGGAGGCGTCCTATACCACCGGCGCCTTCATAGAGGTGTCCGGCGGGCGCTAAAAAACCTCGAAACGAGGCTGCAAAAGGCCGCAAACAGTTCAAAGAAAGGCGATAATTGCCTTGCACGCGGTGGGAGGTTCGTTTTCAACTACTTTTGAGAGGTGACAGATTTGGCCAAACCCAATTACGCATTCGAAAAGCGCCAAAAAGAAATCGCAAAAAAGAAAAAGCAGGAAGAAAAACGCCTGCGCAAGTTAAGTGAGAAAGGCGAGTTACCAGCCGAGGGCGATGGCACAGCCCCGCCGCCGGCCGCAGGAGAAACCCCCACCCAGGGCTGAACGGGAGCCCGGTGCATGCGGATATGGGTCGATGCCGATGCCTGTCCGAATGTCATCAAGGACATCCTGTTTCGCGCCGCGGAGCGAGCGCGCGTCACCCTGACGTTGGTCGCGAATCAACCGATCAGAACGCCGCCATCGCAGTACATCAAGGCACTCCAGGTGCCGGCTGGTTTCGATGTGGCCGACAACAAGATTGTCGAGCTGGCCGAAGCCGGTGACCTGGTGGTCACCGCCGACATTCCCCTGGCCGCAAGCGTGATAGAGAAGGGCGGCCATGCCCTCGATCCCCGCGGTGAAACTTACACCAGGGACAACATCAAGGAGCGCCTTGCCATGCGCAAGCTCATGGACGAGCTGCGCAGCAGCGGCATCGATACCGGCGGGCCGGCGACTTTCAGCAATGCCGACCGGCAGGCTTTTGCCAACAAGCTCGACCGCTTTCTCGCCGCAAATCCGCCGTAGAACTTTCCACCCAACACGGAGGCACAGAGGACACGGAGGACACGGAGAAAACGGAACGAAGAAACCGTGGCGCGCATCTTTGTCGATTCATTTGATGGCGGGGCGCGTTCTGGTAAGGTTGAGTACGGGTAGTGGATTTTCCGGATATCTGAATTGGGGTGAGATTGCATGAAGAGACTGGACAGGCTGCTCACTAACAACCGGCTGTGGGCTGCAGGGATACGCAGCCGCGAGCCGGATTATTTCACCAAGCTGTCGCAGATCCAGGTGCCGGAGTATTTATGGATCGGCTGCTCCGACAGCCGCGTGCCGGCGAACCAGATCACCGGCCTGGCGCCGGGCGAGGTCTTTGTCCATCGCAACGTCGCCAACATCGTCGTCCACGCCGACCTGAACTGCCTTTCGGTTTTGCAGTACGCGGTCGATGTGCTGAAGGTGAAACACATCATCGTCTGCGGTCACTATGGCTGCGGCGGCGTGACGGCGGCGCATGACAACCTCAAGCTGGGCCTGATCGACAACTGGCTACGCCATGTGCAGGACGTCGGGCAGAAGCATCGCGACTCGCTCAACGCGATCCGGGACCGGGAAGGGCGGATCACCCGCCTGTGCGAACTCAATGTGATCGAGCAGGCCGTCAATGTCGCCCAGACCACCGTGGTCCAGGACGCGTGGGCGCGCGGGCAGGAAGTCGCTGTGCATGGATGGGCTTACGACCTGAAGGACGGCGTGATACGGGACCTGAAGATGTCCATGGAAGCGCCCGGGGAACTGGAAGACTGCTACGCCACCGCGCTGCTGGCGTCTGGCGATGCGGTAACGGCGGCGCTTGGTTCGGGCGGTCTCAAACTTTAAGGACTACACCCAACGCAGAGACGCGGAGGACACGGAGGGCGCAGAGGAAAACAAACTGAGATATCGGATATAAATCCCGGCAGAGTTGGATCAGTGGTATCAGCGGAAAATATGCTTGTTCCCGCTGACTCAAATGGAGGCCGCTAATGGAAGAGCAGAACATTCGGATGGCCATTGTCGGCATTGGGCAGCGTCTGCTGCGGGTGATCAAATTGCCGAGCATGAAATCTATCACGACGATGCTCTCTGTGAGTATCCACAGTCAGGCGAGGTCATCCCCGGTCGGCGCAACCTGCAAGCGCTTCGTAGCCATCACCCTGGTAGACCATCGGGATTTGAGGTCCGGCGGATCGCGGGAGAGGGTAATTTCTGGGTTACCGAGTATGTGATTGTCTACAAGGGCAAGCGCGCCTACACCGTGAGTATCATGGTGTTCCGGGATGGAAAGGTGTTGCACGAGACTCAATACTTCGCCGATCCTTTCGACGCTCCTGCCTGGCGCGCTCAGTGGGTCGAGCGGGGGACATGATCGATGGCATGTAACACCGGCATGCAGGCGACGTCAAAACGGCGCGGCTGATGCAGAGCGTTAGCGTGCAGGGCCAACATACGGTTGAGTGAACACCTTTGAGGAAGCAATGCCCTACATCTCCCGGACACCAAAGCCACCCTACTATGCAGTCGTGTTTACGTCGATCAACGCCAATGTCGATCACGCTGAACACACGGAAATGTACGGTCGTTTGGTTCAGCTCGCGTCAACGTACGATGGCTTTCTTGGAATCGAAGGAGCCCGAAACACCGACGGTACGGGCGTGGCGGCCGTGTACTTCAAGGACCTGGTATCCATTGACGCCTGGGCCAAGGATCCAGAACACGAGATCGCAAAGCGCAAAGGCCGCGAAATCTGGTATTCGCACTACATGATCCGCATCTGTAAAGTCGAGCGCGCGTACGGTAGAGCTGACTAGTGGCATTTCAGGTGCACTCTAACCACCGCATCAATACGGACCCTCGCCGGCGGGGCTCCGCTTTTGCGCTGCGGGTGGGTTATGCGGAACGCTGGGCGTCAAGACAGCGCAACGTGCACTTTCTTCAAGGAACCTCCATGCTGCGACGTACTCTGCTGGTCATCGTGTTTGCTATGGTTTCCAGCCAATGCGCTTGGTCTCAGGGCTCTCCGCCGGACTCAGCGGAGGCAAGGCGAATTGAAGCTCTGGTGAACAAGGCGGCGGCCCTCGTCGAAAGCAAAGGAAAGGACGCTTTCAGCGAATTTCGCCAGCGCGGAAGCGAGTGGTGGTCCGGTGATGTGTACGTGTTCGCGTACTCGCCCGAAGGTATAGTAATTCTTAACCCGGCCTTCCCGGCGCGCGAAGGACGCGCATACCACGGAGAGAAGGACAAGAAGGGCAAGGCCTTTCACGACGAACTCTTGAAGACTGCGCAGACCAAAGGTTCGGGATGGGTCGACTATTGGCTGCCTAGACCCGGACAGACTGAGCCATCGCAGAAGTGGAGTTACGTGAAGGCGGTAAAAGCAAATGGCGTTCTGTTGGTGGGTGCGGGCTTTTATCCCGACTGATAGCCGTCACATCGTATTGTGGAACTGAGAGGCATATGCACGGAATCGCCGGGGGGCGGACCATCCCGTGGCGCCTCGCTTCGGCGACCGCTACCCTAGCGCATAAAATCGCGAAGAACACCAACTCTTGACGACTCCCCAACCTATTTCGAGAATTGCCACGTTTCGGCGCTGGCTGTTGAGAATCCACGGCACGATTCTGATGCTGGTTGCGCTGGGGAGTGCCGTCGCCACAACCGTCGGCTGGATGACTGGAACTGGGCCCATTTGGATTCATGCAGCAGAATCCGATGGTCTGGGTTGGGCTGATCCAGGCTTATCTGTTGATGACGATTATTGCGGCATTGCTGGTACTTGGCTCGGGTCAGGTGCATGCGAGGAAATGGAATGTGGTTGGCGCACTGGCGCACGGTGCCCCTCTGATCGCGGCGCTCTCTTCACTGGATGTATTCGAGTCGATGGGGGCACTCGCATTTGTCCGGGCAGCTATTGCGTTCCATTTTGTCTGGCTCTGCCTCGAAACATTCGCAGCACTTTATCCGGACCCGAGTCGCTAGTCAGCGCCCGGAAGAGACGTTCCACACATCGCGCGCCTCATAGTTCGTCGCTTGATGCGCCAGCATGCCCCAGGAGAGCCAGGGCATCCACTTGACCGGCGAGGTCGCGCCCGGCAGCATTGAAGTCCATGGACCCCGACACCTGGCTCATCTACCTTCTGGCGGCGATCGGGCTTTCCCTGTCGCCCGGACCTAACGGGCTGCTTGCCCTGACGCATGGGGCATTGCACGGTCGGCGCAAGGCGTTGTACACCATTTTCGGAGGCGCCTTCGGTTTCATCGCCGTCATTGCCCTTTCCATGTTTGGCATTGGCGCGTTGCTCAAGGCTTCCCTGGGTTGGCTGACGATCATGAAATGGGTGGGCGGTGCCTATCTCGTTTGGCTCGGCATTCAGGTTTGGCGTTCGCCACCGATAGGCATCGAAATCCGCGGTTCAGTGCAACCCCGATCAGGCTGGTCGCTGTTCCAGCAGGGGGCACTCTCCGCGCTGACCAATCCCAAGGCGCTGCTTTTCTTCACTGCTTTTCTTCCGCAGTTCATCGACCCCGCTCGAAGCCTCCTGGTCCAGTTCGTCATCATGGCTGGAACGTTCGCAGTGATCGAAATCGCGACCGAGGTGTTCATCGCCAGCATGGCGCATCGCATCAGCCCATGGCTCCGGCGAGTCGGGCGGCGTTTCAACCAGGCCTGCGGGGGCGTGTTCATCGCGATAGGGGCCGCACTGCCCCTGCGCAGTTGAGCGATGGCGGGACCGCTGCCAGAAATATCAAGCGCATCTTTACTCCGCTTGTATTCAAAAGCGATCCGAAAGACCGGGGTGAGGACGCGTAATGGAGGATTTCGAATGACCATGACAAGGCCATTTTGAAATATGGATTCCCCCGGCTAAATGGATACTGATGTCCTGATCGTCGGAGCTGGTCCGACCGGGCTGATGCTCGCCAATCAGCTTGGGCGGCGGGGCGTGCGCACGCTGATCATGGACCGGCATGCGGGGCCGTCGCTTCAGACGAGGGCGCTCGGCGTGCAGGCGCGCACCATGGAAATCTACTCGCAACTCGGTATCGTCGATCGGGCGCTCGAACTCGGCAAACGCGGCACGGGCGCAAACATCTGGGCGCAGGGACGGAAGATGGCGCGTGTCCCGCTGGGCGAGGCCGGGAAAGGCGTAACGCCGTATCCATTCATTTTCATCCTCGGCCAGGACGACAACGAACGGATCATGGGTGAAAGGCTGCGTGACTGGGGCCTGTCGGTGCAGTGGAATACCGAACTGGTCGGCCTCGACCAGGACACCGGCCAGGTCACTGCAACCCTCAAACAAACGAACGGCGTGACCCGGAAGCTGACTGCCGCGTGGGTTGCGGGATGCGACGGGGCGCGCAGCGCGGTGCGTGAACTGAGCGGCATCACGTTCCCGGGCGCGCCCTACGAGCATGTGTTCTTCGTCGCCGATACGGAGGTGATGGGGAGCATGGTTGCGGACGAGGTCAACGTCTATCTGTGGAAGAAGGGATTCCATCTGTTCTTTCCCATGCGGGGAACGGACCACTGGCGGATCGTCGGCATCCTGCCTTCGAACTTGCGGGACAGGGACGCTGCGACCTTCGAGGATGTGGTTCCCTCGGTGCGCGACGAAGCGGGCGCCGGATTGTCCTTCAAGGCGTGCACCTGGTTCTCCACTTACCGCATCCACCATCGGAGTGCCTCGCGTTTTCGCGACCGCCGCTGCTTCCTGCTCGGCGACGCGGCACACGTCCACAGTCCGGTCGGCGCGCAAGGCATGAACACCGGTTTGCAGGATGCGTACAACCTGGGATGGAAGCTCGCCCTTGTCGTCAAAGGACAGGCGGATACCGCGCTACTCGATTCGTACGAAGAAGAGCGCATTCCCGTCGCGCGGCGATTACTGGAGACGACTGACCGGGCGTTCAGGCTGGTCGTCTCGGACAACTGGCTTGCCGGCTTGCTTCGCACCCAGATTCTCGCCAGGATCGCTGCCGTTGCGCTGAGCATCAGCGGAATACAGAAAGTCGCGTTCCGGGTCGTCTCCCAGATTGGCATACATTATCGCAACAGCCCTTTGTCTCAATCGATCGGAGGCCTGCCCGGCAGCGCACCGCGCGCGGGCGATCGCTTTCCCTGGCTGCTGCTCAAGTTCCGGGCCAATGCTTCGATCGAGGATCTGTTCCGGAAACTCAACGACACGCGATTCAACCTGGTCGTAATCGGGCAGCCGCCGCCTTCCGAGGGAGCACTGGAGCTTGGAGGCTTGCTGAGTATCCATACGATTCCCGATGATCCCGCCAACGCGAAGGAATTGGCGCGCGCGCAGATTCCCATTCCTTCCTTCTATCTGGTTCGGCCCGATGGCTATGTCGGGCTTTGTGGGACACGCCTGGAAGTTGCCGCGGTTACACGCTACGTTTCCGAACGACTACGCCTTCAGGTTGGAAGCGCATGAGAGGTAAAGAGTGCAGGACAGGCACGGTGAAATGAAAATAGCTGTCACAATGATCATTCGTGCCGACTAGTCCCGCGCAGCCATCCGGGGATTTGCTGCGGCAGCATCCCGCCTTCATCCAGTTCTGGCTGGCGGGCGCCGGTTCCAGCTTCGGTTTCCAGATGCTCTCCGTGGCAGTGGGCTGGCAGATCTACGCAATCACCGGACGTGCGCTGGATCTCGGTCTGATCGGGCTGGCGCAGTTCATTCCCTCGCTGTTGTTGGCCTTGCCCGCCGGGCATGTTGCGGACCAGTTCGAGCGTCGCCGCATCATCCTGTATGCGCAGATGGTGGAGTTTCTGGCGATCGCCGTTCTCGCCGTGCTCACACTATCCGATCATATCGATCAGTGGGGAATTCTGGCCCTCGTCTTCGTGATAGGCGTGGTGCAGGCGTTCGAGTTTCCGGCGCGGATGTCACTGCTCCCGGCGCTGGTACCGGCCCGGATACTGCCGCGCGCGATGGCCGTGAATTCGTCCGCGAATCAGGCCGCGATGATCGTGGGTCCGGCGCTGGGAGGTTTTCTGTACATGGCGGGGCCGGGTACGGTCTATGTGATCGCCGGGATTCTGTACCTTGTCGCAATTGCGTTCATGGCCCGCTTGCGCCACGAGCATGTGCAACCGCGTCGCGAACCGGCTACGCTCAAGACCGTGTTCGCCGGCGTGCATTTCATCCGCCACCGCCCCGACGTTCTCGGCGTGATTTCGCTGGACCTGTTCGCCGTTCTGCTCGGCGGTGCCACCGCGCTGCTGCCGATCTTCGCGAAAGACATTCTGCATACCGGTCCATGGGGGCTCGGGCTGCTACGTGCGGCACCGGCAGCCGGCGCCCTGGCAATGTCGTTCTGGCTGGCGCGGCACACCTTGCAACGGCGCGTGGGCATCATCATGTTTGCTTCGGTCGCCGGTTTCGGCGCGGGCACGATCGTTTTTGCGTTGTCGACCACGTTGTGGCTTTCTCTCGCCGCCCTGTTTGTGCTCGGCGCGTTCGACATGGTCAGCATGGTGATCCGCGGCTCATTGGTTCAACTGGACACACCGGATGATATGCGGGGCCGGGTCAGCGCGGTCAACGCGATCTTCATCAATACCTCCAACCAGTTGGGTGAATTCGAATCCGGCATGCTCGCTGCCTGGCTGGGAGCGGTGAATGCCACCGCGATCGGCGGCATCGGCACCTTGGTAGTGGTCGGTCTTTGGATGGTGATTTTTCCGACCCTGCGCCGACGACAGAAGCTGCAGGCGGAGCCCGCGGAGACGGCGACAAATATGCGCTGAACATCTTCGTCAGGGTGCGGGATCGCGCAATCTGCGACAATCCTGTACGCTCGATGCCATCACCGAATTCAAGAATGCACGTTGCAGTGCATCACGACCTGAGGGGGAGAGCATGGCATCAAGGACTTCACGCGCCGGCCTGGCCGTATTGGCGATGCTGGCGCTCGGCTGGCTGCAGCCCGCTGCGGCGGAGGCCATCACGCTGCATGGGGCCGTGCAGTTCAACGACGACCACGTGTTCACCCGGACGCTGTTCAAGTTCGAAGAGCTGACCAAAAAGTACTACGGCAAGCCGGTCAACTTCGTCCTTCACCGCAACAGCGAGCTGGGCCTGGAGAAGGACTACTTCGTCTACATGAACCAGGGCAAGGGGGTCGACTATGCGATCGTCTCTCCCGGCCACATGTCGACGTTCTCGCGCGCAGCGCCGTTCATTGATGCGCCGTTCCTGTTCCGTGATCTCGACCAATGGCGCAAGGTGCTCGATGCGGACCTGTTCAAGCCGATCGCGGACGAAGTCGCGCAGAAAGCCGACGTAATGCTCCTCGGTTACGCCGGCGGCGGCACGCGCAATATTTTCGCCAACAAGCCGATGCACAATATCGCGGAATTGCAAGGCCTGAAGATTCGCGTCATCGGCGCACCGATCTGGACCCGAACTTTCGCCGCCGCCGGCATGGCGCCCTCGGTCATCGCCTACAACGAAATCTATAACGCGATCCAGAACGGCGTGATTGCAGCGGGGGACAACGAGGCGGCCGGCGTGGAGCAGATGCGGTTCTACGAGGTCGGGCCGAATCTGGTCATGACGCAGCATGCGATCACCGTCCGGCCATTGTGTTTTTCCGGCAAGACGTTCAAGACGCTGCCGGCGGACCTGCAGGCGGCGATCGTCAAGGCCGGCAAGGAGGCGGGGGCCTATGGGCGCCAGCTCGAGACACAGGAAGATGCCACCAAGCTCGACGTGATGGAAAAGGCCGGCAAGCTCAAGCGCATTGCCTTCCCCGAGCGTGCACAGTTGAAGAAGCTGGTCGATCCAGTCATCGACGCCTATGCGAAGGATGTCGGCGCCGACCAGATCCTCGCCAGGATCAACGCGATCAAATGAAGTTCCTGTTCGACCTCTATCACCGGCTGCTGATCTGGCTGCTGGCCGGCACGGTTGCGGTGCTGATCGTGCCGGTCACGATGCAGATCCTGTCGCGTTTCACCAATTTCGTGCCGTCGTATATCTGGACCGAAGAACTGGCGCGCTTCATGTTCATCTGGATGGTGATGATCGGCGCCATGATCGGCGTGCGCGAAGGCACGCATTTCGAAGTCGATGTCCTGCCCATGCTCGGCGTGCGGGCGAATGCACTGATGCGCATCGTCTCCCATATCTTCGTGCTGGTCTTTGCGATCGTATTCATCTGGTGGGGCATCGAGTTCACGCGTTTCGGCTGGGATCAGTTGTCCGAGATAGCCGAACTGCCGATGTGGACTATTTTCATCGCCTGGCCGGTTGCGGGGATTACCTGGACGCTGTTTATCGGCGAATCCTTCGTCGCG
>Ga0209131_1001449_pt1 | contig 16472 bp, 17 predicted proteins | sample GraSoi_2013_40cm_FD_185826 | JGI IMG/M metagenome (GOLD analysis project Ga0209131, IMG submission 185826) | Grasslands soil microbial communities from the Angelo Coastal Reserve, California, USA - Sample 9_17_2013_40cm (SPAdes) (version 2) | ecosystem: Environmental > Terrestrial > Soil >...
GGAACTCGGAGCGCGACGTGAAAAGGCGGTAGGGCTCATCCACGCCGCGCGTCACGAGATCATTCACGAGGACGCCGATGTACGAGCTCTCTCGCCCCAGAACGAGCGGCGCGCCGTTCAACGCGGCTGCGGCTGCGTTGATGCCCGCGACCACACCCTGCCCCGCCGCCTCCTCGTATCCAGTCGTGCCGTTGATCTGGCCCGCGAAGAACAATCCAGGCACAGCGCGCACCTGGAGCGTCGCATCGAGTTGGGTCGGCGGATAGTAGTCGTACTCGATGGCGTAGCCCGCGCGCGTCATGCGCACGTCTTCCAACCCGCGGACGGATCGCAGCGTCTCGAGTTGCACATGTGCGGGCAGCGACGTGGAAAGACCGTTCACGTACATCTCGCTGGTATCGTGCCCTTCGGGCTCGAGAAAGAGCTGGTGCCGCTCGGCCAAGGGAAACTTCACGATCTTGTCCTCGACAGACGGGCAGTAGCGCGGGCCCCTCGAGGCAATCGCGCCACCATACATCGCCGATTCCCCGATGTGCTCTTTGATGATGTGCTTTCCCTCCGCGTCGAGGAATGCGATGAGACAGGGCATTTGCGCCGGATGACGGGTTGCGCCATCGGCACGCACGCGCGGCTCGTCCCAGAAATGCGACCAGGTGAAGTCGAACGCCTCGATCTCACTCTCCTGTCGATCGAGTGCACTCCAGTTCACGCTTCGACCGTCGATGCGTGGCGGCGTTCCCGTCTTGAACCGCTCCACCTGAAGCCCCGCGTTCTCCAACTGCTCCGCGAGGTGCGTCACCGCGCCCTCGCCGGCACGCCCACCGGCGAGAGATGTCGTGGTCCCGATATGAATGCGGCCCCGCAGAAACGTGCCCGTGGTGACGACGACGGCTCCGGCGGAAAAGCGTCGTCCCTCCAGAGTCTCGACGCCCACGACACGCGCGTCGTCGAGCAACAAGCGCGCGACTGTCCCCTGCACGGTCTCCAGCCGCGGATGTGCTTCGATCAACGAACGCACAGCACGCCGATACAATCCGCGGTCGCACTGTGCCCGCGGCGCCCACACGGCCGGGCCCTTGCTGCGGTTCAACATGCGGAACTGCAACATGGCCAGATCGGTGGCGCGCGCCATGATGCCCCCGAGCGCATCGACTTCGCGAACGACAGTGCCTTTGGCGACGCCGCCAATAGCCGGGTTGCACGACATCTGGCCGATGGTCTCGAGCGCGCTGGTGATCAGCGCCGTCCTAGCGCCTCGCCGGGCGGCGGCCACGGCCGCCTCGGTCCCGGCATGGCCGCCACCGATCACGATCACATCATAGACGGCTTCGACCGCGTGGCCGGGGGCAGACATGCCAGAAAGATAGCTCCGCGGGACTACCTTTCGATGGAGAAAACGTCACCGGACCGCGCGAGGCCTCACGCATGCCACTTCCCGTTACGCAGGGTGTTCCGTCGCTCTTCTTTCGGCGAGCAGCCTATGAGCGAGCGGATCTCAGCCGTGCCGTGCTCGACACTCGCCTGGGACTTACCGATACGGAGTTTCGCGTGGAAGGCGACATCGTCGCGCTGGGACCCATCTACGACACCGAGGCGCTGGGCGTGCTTGTCGAGGAGCTGGAGGCCAGAGGCCTCACGTACTTTGACGACTTCTTCGAGCTGAGCGGAAGCTGGCCGGAGTGGCTTTCGGTGCTGGTCCTCGGCGCGACGCCCCGCTAACGGCTATTGCATCTTCGTCAGCTCGGAGCCTGAGGGCGCGGGCGTCAGAGGGCCGGGCCGCAGCAGTCCGTGCCATCCGCATTCGAGACACCAGCTCGTCCGCACTCGCGGAAAGAAGAAATTCCAGCCACGAGACTGAATGCGAAGCGTGACCGCGTCACAGTTCGGGCAATGGTCGCCGACGGGCAGGATGTAGTAGAAGAAGATCGTCGCAGCGACGCCGCGGAGCACGAACAGTCCGGCGAAGACGAGCGTGAACACCAGTGCGTCGGCCATCGGCCCCTCCTCTCAACGACAGACCTTCCCGACCCCACGTACGCCACACGCCTAACGCGTGCCGCCGAAACGGGCCCTAGAGGCGTCGCTCCACCAGCGTCCACCGTTCGACGAAGGCAACGTCGTTTTCAACGCGCTCGATGCAGACCTCGGCGCCTTCCTCGATCGCCTCCGCATCGATGCTACGTGCGGCAACACGGGACGCGCTGACGTCGCCAGTCATCAGAATGGCACCCTCGCCCAGAGCCGGAATGGGGGTCGACACGGTGGCGATGTGTCCTTGAAGCGCGAATCGGCGGTCACTGGGATCGTGCGCCGGCGCGATACGGGCGGCGGCGATCGCCAAACGTGTTGCCGCGGCAGAGACTATCGCCGCGATCAACGCGGCGATGCCGAGGACGTTGACGGCCGACAGGTGAGACGTGCGACCAAGCAAGTATCCGGCGACACCAAGTGTGATCAGAAGCGCTACCGCCGCCGGCTCGGAGCGGCGGAGTGGCAAGCGACTCACCACCAGCTTCCTTCGCTCCGCGCCAAAGAAGAGCAGCCGGACGCCGAGCAGAACACCGGCCACGAAGAGGGTGAGAAACAGATACGCCATGAGTACGCCTGGGCTAGGCGGCCGCGCTGCGAGCTACCACCTGTGCAGCAAGAAAACTCAGCACTCGCTCCTCCGCGAAATAGCGCGCGGACACCGGCGATTTGCCGGCGACAAAGCCGACATGTCCCCCTCGGTCGTGAAACTCACAGACGAGATGCTGGTTGTCGCTGGCTTCCGACGCAACTCGCTCGAGCACGTCCGGCGGCAGGAAGGGGTCGTCGAAAGAGCTCAGCAGCAGCGTCGGCACGGGGACGCGGCGCAGGTACTGCAGCGAGCTGGATTGGGTGTAGTAGTCGTGCGCATCTCGGAAACCGTGAATGGGGGCAGTCACCGCGTCGTCAAAGTCATACAGCGTGCGCGACCGATCGAGCGCCGCCACATCAAAGAGACCGGGGAAACGATCGAGCTTTCGACGGGCTTTGGCCTTGAGCGTCCGAAGAAAGTGCCAGGTGTAGAGACGGGAGAGGCCGCTTTCGATGTGGCGGGCGCCGCGCTCGAGGTCGAACGGTACGGAGACGGCGGCCGCCGCGACGACCTGTGAAGGCATGACATCCACTCGTTCACCCAGCCACTTGAGGAGGACGTTGCCGCCGAGCGAGAACCCGACGAGCACGAGCGGTCGGGTTGGCTCGTTCTCGATCAGGCGTCGCACGACGAGCTCCAGATCGCCCGTCTCGCCGGAGTGGTACATCCGCCGCACGCGATTCACTTCGCCATTGCAACCGCGGAAGATCAACACATCCGCCGGCCAGCCGCGCATCTCGGCCTGACGAAGGGTTCCGCGCAAGTAGTGCGAGCGGATGGTCCCCTCGAGGCCGTGGAGGATGACCAATCGCGGCGTTACGGGTGTATGTATACCTCGGTCAAGTCGTCGAATCTCGATCTCGTCGTGATCGGGCGTCGGCCAGCGCTCGCTTCGTGTCGACACGACGGGCGGCCGGCGCGCCAGCTTGCCCCACAGCGTCTGAAGGTGCGCGCCCGGTACCCACCAGGCTGGGGTGTAGGTATGTTCGCTTGGCCAGCGCAATCGAACGGAATGGGAACGGGACCGCGGCACATCCGCGATCACTGAATAATAGCAGTCTGGAGAGAATGGACGTTCAGATCTTCGGCACGCGGAAAAGCGCCGACACGCGGAAGGCGCTTCGGTTCTTTGCTGAACGCCGCATGAAGACGCATTTCGTCGATCTACAGGAGCGGGCGGCTTCGCGCGGCGAGTTGCTGCGATTCGCGCAGAAACTGGGTATTGGCGCACTCGTCGACGAGGACTCACGTCGCTACGGCGAGCTTGGCCTGCGCACCGCCCGTTATGGTGACGACCGCTGGCTGGAAGTTCTTACAGCGGAACCGCTGCTGCTCAAAATGCCTCTGGTGCGGTGGGGCACGGCGTTATCGATCGGTGACGCGGCGGGGACGTGGAAAAGCTGGCTCGACGCGTGAATCACTGTTCTGGCGTCGCTTCGTGACACAACTCTCGCTCTCTTCTGTTGCCGTAGAATTCGGCGCGACCACGCTGTTTCGCGACATCACGTTCACGATCGGCGCTGGTGATCGTTGGGGCGTCGTGGGGCGCAACGGGACCGGCAAGACCACGCTGTTCAAGCTGATGGTCGGCGAGCTGGTACCCACTCGCGGCAGCGTGTCACGCGGCAGCGGAATCACGCTCTCGCTGCTGGGACAGCATCGCGATTTTGGCGTGGCGACGACGGTGTGGGAGGCGGCCGCCGGCCCGTTTGCGGAGCTGCTCGCGCTCGAACAGTCGCTCGCGGAACAGGCACATGCACTCGCGACAGCGAGCGATCCGGCGGCGCTGGAACGTTATGGTCGTGACCTGGAGCGGTTCGAGCACGAAGGCGGATACACGATTGCGCCACGGGTAGACGCGGTTCTGCATGGCCTTGGGTTCGATCCCGCAGTGGCGCGGCAGCAGCCACTCGAGCAGCTCAGCGGAGGGGAACGCGGCCGCGTGGGACTCGCACGACAGCTCGTGGCACCGTCCGACATCCTGTTGCTCGACGAGCCGACCAATCACCTGGACCTCGATACGACGCGGTGGTTGGAGCAGTATCTGGCGGAAAGCGATCGCACCATCGTTCTCGTGAGTCATGATCGCGCGTTTCTCTCTGCCGTTGCCGATCATGTGCTGCATTTCGAGGACGGCACCGCGACACCGTACGGCGGCGGATACGAATCGTTCGTTGCGCAACGAGCAGAGCGCCGCCTCACGCAACAGCGTGCATTCGACAAGCAGCAGAAGGTCATATCTGCGGAGCAGGACTACATCGCGCGCAACATTGCCGGCCAGAACAGCAAGCAGGCCAAGGGAAGACGCAAGAAGCTCGAGCGCCTTCCGAGACTCGGCGCGGTCGCAGGCGAGGACGGCACGATGGCGCTTCGGCTCGACATCGCCGATCGAGGCGGAGATCAGGTGGTCGTCGCCGATCGCGCGGTCCTCGCGGTGGGAGAGCGAGTGCTCATCGAAGATCTGACGGGGCGGATCATGCGAGGACAGCGGGTTGGCATCCTCGGACCCAACGGCTCGGGCAAATCGACACTTCTCAAGGCGCTCGTGGGCGAACGAGAAGTCGTGCGCGGAGAGCTGCGTGTCGGCAACTCGATTCGAGTGGCGTATTACGATCAGCAGCTGGCACAGGTGCCGCTGAATCGCACGCTCTTCGACATCATTCTCGATCTTCGCCCGCAGTGGGAACGTCGTCTGATCCAGGGCCATCTTGGCCGCTTCGGCTTCAGCGGCGACGAAGTGCAACGGATTGCTTCGACGCTCTCGGGCGGCGAGCGCGCCCGCGTTGCATTGGCGATGCTCATGCTGGCGCGCGCGAATCTGCTCGTTCTCGACGAGCCGACAAATCACCTGGACGTGGAAACGATCGAGGTGTTGGAAGATGCGATCGAAGCGTACGACGGGACGGTCATCCTGGTCAGCCATGACCGCGCCATGCTTCGCGCGCTTGCCACCAAGGTGTGGGTCCTGCACGAGCGCCATGTGACCGAGTTCGATGGTACGTTCGGGGAATGGGAGGTGGCAAGCGAGGAGCGTGCGCACGCTGCCGCCGTGCGCGCAGCAGAGGAAGTCGCGCGCCGGCGCGTGGACGAGAAGCGGCGGGTCTCGCGTCGTGAAGAGCGCGGTGGCGACGAACAGAAGCGGCTCCTGCGGGATGCGCGCACGCGCGCGGCGCGCGCCGAGCAGGACGTCGTGGATCTCGAGGCGGCAGTGGAACGGCTGACGTCCCTCCTGGATGATCCGGCATTGTACACGGCAGCGCATGGACGGGCGGACGCGCACCGACTTGGCATGGAACTGGACGAGACGCGCGCGTCCCTCGATCGTGCGCTCGCCACGTGGGAGCAGGAAACTGCCGCGGTCGAGCTGCTCGGCCGCGCGGCCACCGCATCGTAGGAGGTTCGCTGTGACGACGTGGGTTCAGCGGCTGCTGATCGCCAATGTCCTGATGTATTTCCTGCAGCAAACCGTGCCCGGTCTGACGGAAATGCTGTGGTTCGTGCCGAGTCTCATCGTTGCGCGACCGTGGACGATCGTCACGTACATGTTTTTGCATGGAAACCTGATGCACATCGGGCTCAACATGCTGTCGCTGTACTTCTTCGGCACGCGCGTCGAATCGCGCATGGGCCCGCAACGGTTCATTGCGCTGTACTTCATCAGCGGAATCAGCGGCGGTCTGCTGTCCTTCGCCTTTTCACCGAACGCCGTCATTCTGGGCGCGTCTGGCGCCGTATTCGGTGTGAGCCTTGCGTACGCACGGTTCTGGCCGCGTGATCAGATTCTCATCTGGGGCGTGTTTCCTGTGGAGGCACGGTGGCTGGTCGCCATCTCGACCGCCATGGCTCTGCTGGGCGTCGGCCGCGGCGTTGCGCATTTCGCACATCTTGGCGGCTTCCTCGGCGGCTTCCTGTATCTGTTGTATCTGGAGCGACGCCACGGTGCAAAGCGCTTCCGCGCTCAGACCACCATTGCGGTGCCACCAGATTCGCTGGCGTCCCGGTGGAACAAGGTGGATCGAGCGCGCGTCCACTCCGTGAATCAGGATGAAGTGAATCGCATTCTCGACAAGATCAGTGCGACCGGCCTGAAGAGCCTGACGCCTCAGGAGCGGCTCTTTCTCTCCAACTTCGTTCCGCCGGATGACCGGCCGAGGGATATCCCGCCGAGGTCGTATCCAAAGCGCTCCTTCACCGACCGCTGCGCGTGGCGAATGAGCGCGAGCACATCGCTACTCGTGGCGTTTCCCAGGTTCACCATGATGTTGGCGTGAATGTGGGATATCTGCACGTCGCCCACGCGATATCCCTTGAGTCCGCACTGATCCACCAGGCGTCCGGCGCCGATGCCCTCGATCTTCTTGAAGATCGAGCCGACGCTGGGATGATACTCGAGCCACGGGTGCCTGCTCCCCCGCCAGCTCAGGTTCTCCTGCATGATGCGATGCATCTCGTCGGGACTCTTTCGCGCCAACTGGAACGTTGCCTTGAGCGCGATGTCGCTCCGGTGATGAAGAACGCTATCGTCATAGCCGAATCGCATGTAGGCGGCGTCGGCAACCATGCGCCCGTTTTCCTGTGTCAGCAACTCGGCGGACTCGAACACCTCGGCGATGAACATCGTTCGCTCGCGCTCCGGCGCCGGCGACAGGAAATGCAGATTCTGCCAGATCGCGCCGCCAACGGTGCTCGGAATGCCAACGTAGTGCTCGAGTCCGGACCAGCCCCGCCGAACGGCTTCGGGAATCAACCTTGCCATGACGGCGCCTGTTTCGACGTCGAGGCGTCCCTCTGGGGAAAACTCGAAACGGGATGCAGTGTTGCGCACGACCAGGCCTCGGACGCCGAGGTCCCCAACGAGTACATTTGCGCCAAGCCCGAGCACGAAACAGGGCACCCGCGCGGCGCGCGCGGCCATTACAGCATCGGCCAGGACGTCGGCGGAGGTTGCCTCCAGCAACAGGTCGGCGGGACCACCGATCTTGAACGTCGTGTACGGAGCAAGCGCCGCGTTACGCCGAAGGAATTCCTTTGGCAGTGCAGCGGTGACGCGCTCCAGCTGGCTGGGCTCGACGGACCATCGAGACGAAGGAGACGGTAACGTGGACATTGGCTCGGGAAAGAAATCATGAGCAGCAGGCGAATTCCAGCGCGTACCGCACTCCGCATCCTCCTGGTCGCGTCCGTCACCGTGTTGCATGCCCGCCTAGCCACGGCACAACGCGCTGAGTTGGAGAAGCATATCAAGCGTGAGGTCCTCGAGAACGGCCTCGAGATCATCGTGGTCGAGAATCACGGCGTGCCGTTGGCCACGGTCGAAGCCAACGCGAAGAACGGCTCCTTCACTCAACCGGCGAAGTACGAGGGCCTGTCGCACCTGTACGAGCACATGTTCTTCAAGGCGAACGCGCTGTACCCGCAGCCGGATGCCTTCGTCAACCGGGCCTCGGAGCTCGGCGCCGTGTTCAATGGCACAACACAGGAAGAACAGGTGAACTACTACCTCACCGTTCCTTCCGACAGCACCCTTCCGGCCATCGCGCTGCTCGCGTCCGCGCTGCAATCACCGCTCTTTCTCGTGGACGAGCTGGAGCGAGAGCGTGCCGTCGTCATCGGGGAGTACGACCGGGCCGAATCCGATCCGTTTTACGCACTGCGCACCGCGATGGGCAAGACACTCTGGGGCAGCGCGTGGAGTAGAAAAAACCCGCTCGGTGAGCGCCAGATCATTCTCGCGACCAAACCGGACCAGATGCGATTCATTCAGCACAAGTACTACGTGCCGAATAACACAGCGGTCATCGTCGCGGGAGACGTGCAGCCGGACAGCATCTTTGCCGCAGTTCGACGGCTCTTCGGCTCGTGGCCGAGAGGCGCGGATCCGTTTGTGACGGACACCATTCCGCCGGTTCCACCACTCAAGAAGAATGTGGCCGTCATCGTCGAACAACCGGTGAATACCGCGGTTGTGATGGTACAGTGGCAGGGTCCGGGAGCACACATGGACACGCCGGCGACCTATGCGGCGGATGTCTTCTCCGATGTGCTCAATCAGCCGGGCTCACGCTTTCAACGAAACCTCGTGGACAGCGGGCTGTGGCAGTCGGTCGTCGTGAATTACTACACCTTGAATCACGTCGGGCCCATCACGATCAGTGGCGAGGTGGCGCCCGGCAAGATCCGCGAGGCCATCGCGGTGCTCGACCGCGAACTCAATGCGGTCGCGAAGCCCGGATACATCACCACCGAGGCGGTGGAGGGTGTGAAGAAAACGCGCATCGTCGGCACGATGGAGAGCCTGGAACGGTCCTCGGGCTTCGCGCATCAATTGGGATTCTGGTGGGCCGTGACCGGACTTGACTACTTCTTCGGCTATGTGGACACGATGGCGAAACAGACACCGGAGGATCTGCGCCGTTATGCGCTGAAGTACATCGTCGGCCACCCGCGAGTTACCGGCGTATTGCTGTCGCCAGAAGCGAGACGCGCACTCCGTCTGACGGACAGCGAGCTGCTGGGGGCCACTCCATGATTCCCATGCACCGGTTCGCGATTGTTGCGCTCATGGCAACAGGATTCGCCGTCCGGCCGGCCGCAGGTATGCGCTTTCCGCGCCATGTGCCTGGCGACACCGCGGCGACCATTCGCTTCGAGGTGAACGGGCTGTCGGTCATTCTGCGCCGAAATACCGCAAACGACGTCGTGGCGGCGAACCTCTATCTATTGGGCGGCGCGCGACAACTTACCGAATCGACCGCCGGTATCGAAGCCATGCTGCTGGCGGTGAGCGAGCGCTACCCCGACCTCAAGGCCAACCAGAACTTCCTGTCGCTGCAATCGCAACTCGAAGGCACCGAGAACCGCATCGCCGTGGCGCGGCGCGACTACATCGAGGCGGTGGACGTGGCGATCGTGCGCGATCAGTTGGTCAGCCTCGCGCGGGAGCGTCGTACCCAGCCGGACGATGCCGCGACCGAGCTCGCGGACAGCCTTCTCTATCGTGATCACCCGTACCTGATCCCTCCGGCGGGCAGCGAGGCGTCGCTGACGAGCATCACGGTGACGCAGATGAAGCAGTACCATGCGCAGCAGCTCGTGACGTCGCGCATGCTTCTCATCGTCGTCGGTAACGTCGATCGCGCACAGATCGAGAAGCTCGTCCGCCAGTCCATCGGCACACTGCCGCGGGGCAGCTACAAATGGAGTACTCCACCGCCGCCCACAACGTCGGGGACGGCGCTCGCGCTCGACAACCGCGCCCTCCCCACGAACTACCTGCTGGGTTACGCCGCCGGGCCGCCAGCGACCGACTCCGACTACACGGCGTTGCGCGTTGCGACAGCGGTTCTGTCAGGACGACTATTCACGGAGGTTCGCTCTCGGCGTAATCTCAGCTACGCTGTCGAAGCTCCATTTCTCGAGCGAGCGCACGCCGTCGGCGGACTGTATGTCACGACGGTCGCTCCCAACGAAGTACTTCGCCTCATGCGCCAGGAGTTGAACGCGTTGCAGAACGAAACTGTCGATCCGGCCGGCCTGAAGCGGCTGGAGCAACAGTTCATCACCGAGTACTATCTCAAGAACGAAACGAACGCCGATCAGGCGAACGCGCTGGCGAAAGCGGAGCTGTACCAGGGCGACTATCGGGCAGCGGACCGCTTCATGGAATCGTTGCGACGCGTGACGCCGGAAGACGTGCGTCGGGCCGCGCGGCAATACCTGCGAAACTTCCAGTTCGCATACGTCGGTGACTCCAGCAAACTCGATCGAAGCTTGCTACAGCAGTTCTGACGCCCCTGTCAGGGGCGGCCATGTCGGCGATCGAGAATCGCTTCCACGTCGGCGAGCGAGCCACCGGTGGCGTGGACCGCTACCAGCGCGTGATAGAAGAGATCCGCCGCTTCTTCATTCACGCGAGCGGCGTCCCCATCGGCGCACGCGGCCTCTTCCCCGAGCTTCTTGAGCCGCAGGTTGCGGTCTCCAAGTAGTTTGCGCGTATAGCTCTCACCTTCCGCGGCGTCTGCCTTTGCCCGCTGCATAATGATCGCATCGAGCATCGCGAGACCTCGCGTCGGAAGATCATCCTGTCGGAAACAGGACCGCGTTCCCGTGTGACACGCAGGTCCCGCGGGCACCACGCGCGCGAGGACGGCATCGCCGTCACAATCCGCATGCAGCGAAACGATCTTCTGCGTATTACCGCTCGACTGTCCCTTGTGCCAGAGACCGCGCGTGCGCGAGTGATAGTGCATCTCGCCGGTCTCGAGAGACCGGATAATCGCCGCGCGATCGGCGTGGGCCACCATCAGCACCAGGCCCGTATTGGCATCCTGTGCCACGACGGTCACCAGTCCGCCTCCCTTCTCGAAGTTCAACGATTCCACATCGATCACGGTCAGCCTCTGTCGGGTGTCGAGAGCAGCGATCGCACGGCGGACGCGAGAGCACGGTTGGTTGCAATGGCACTCCCTCCGAACGCCGTATCTTCACCATCCCAGTCGGTGAATACTCCGCCGGCCTCTCGGATGATGGGATACAGCGCAGCAGCATCCCACGGAGCGAGGACCGGATCCAGCATGACATCCGCGCGCCCAGTGGCGACCAGCAGATACCCATAGCAATCGCCCCACGTGCGGCTCAACTGCGCGCGCGACGCGAGCGCCTCCCAGCCGTGCTGTCGAACGCGATCACCCGCGAATCCACAATCGGTCGTGAGAACCGTCGCCTCATCGATCCCGCGCGTTCGTGAGACCGACGCCTTCACGCCGTTCCACCAACATCCTTGCCCGGGAGCAGCGGCGATGATTTCGTCGATGGCTGGAAAAAAGGCCGAGCCGGCAAGCACATGCGAACCTTCACACAGGGCCACGAGCGAGCCCCAAAGTGGAACGTCCCGAACGAACGCCTTCGTGCCATCGATGGGATCAACGATCCACCGTCGCGCGGCGCCTGGCCGCAGCTCTCCGTACTCCTCGCCGAGAACGCCATCATCGGGGAAACGAATGTCCACCCACTCCCGTGCCGCACGCTCCGCAGCGCGATCCGCGTCGGACACGGGTGATCCGTCGCTCTTTGTCTCCACGCGGACACGCGTGCGGAAATGTCGCATGGCGACTTCTCCCGTAACACGGGCCAGGTCCATCACCGATTCCAGCGTGAGGCTATCCACTCCTCCATTCATGAACGGACCTCCAGTCCCGCAGCGCGCATGACGCGCTTGACATCGGCGACGGTTGTTTCACGGTCATGCAGAATGCCGGCGAGCAACGCGGCGTCCGCGCCGTGTTGCAGCACATCGCAGACGTGCTCTGCCGAGCCTGCACCGCCCGACGCGACGACCGGAACGTTCACTGCTGCGGACACGGCCTCGGTCAACTCCACATCGTAGCCGGTGCGCGCGCCGTCCCGATCGATGCTCGTCAGCAAGATCTCACCAGCGCCATGACCCACACACGCCTGGGCCCACTGCACCGCATCGAGTGACGTCGGCTCCCGTCCTCCTTTGATGTAAACGCGCCAGGCACTCCAGCCCGCATCCCACTTCGCGTCGATGCTGGCCACCACGCACTGGGATCCGAACCGGTCCGCCGACTCGGAGAGCACGGCCGGCCGCGCGACGGCAGCGGAGTTGATGCTCACCTTGTCCGCTCCGGCGCGAAGGGCATGCCCCATGTCATTGGCAGACCGGATTCCGCCGCCGATCGTCAGCGGAATGAACAACTCCTCCGCGGTTCGACGCGCTACGTCGAGCAGCGTCGCGCGCCCCTCGGCGCTGGCGGAGATGTCCAGAAATACAATCTCGTCCGCACCCTCACGTTCGTATCGCGTCGCAAGCTCCACGGGATCTCCCACATCGCGCAGCTCCACGAACTGCGTGCCCTTCACGACTCGGCCTTCGCTGACGTCGAGACACACCACGACCCTGCGCGTCAACACTATCCGACATCCTCCACGCGCATGCCAACCGCACCCTTGGTGCTGAAAACAGCACCCGAGTCGACAAAGGCATCGCGGACCGCGAGACCGAGAGCCTTGAAGGCCGCCTCCACGACGTGATGTCGATCGGTACCACGCAGCACGCGAAGATGCAGCGTCGCACGCGCGCTGTCGCTGAACGAGCGCATCCAGTGATCGTACAGCGAGCTCGGAAGTGGACCGCGATAGAATGGACGCCCGCCGAGATCGACCGCGCAGTGCACGAGGGCATCGTCCATTGGAATGGTGCGGTCGCCATATCGTGCCGCCGTCGCCGGCAGGGCGCCCGCCACGGCCGCGCCGATGCAGATGGCGACATCCTCCACGAGGTGATGCTGTAGATCCCCCTTTGCCTCGATATCGAGATCGAGCCCCGAATAGCGCGCGAACACGACAAGCATGTGGTCGAGAAACGATTGGTCGGTGCACGCATGCGCGATGCCCGTGCCAGGACGTAGCTCGCATCGAATGGAGGTCTCCGCGGTTTCGCGGGTGACGAGCGTCATGCCGTTGGCCTCATGGAGCGTGAAGTGAATGGACGACTCATTCGGGGAACTCCCGCAGAACGACCTCGGGATCGAGTGCGCCAGTGTAAAGTGCCATTCCCGTCACGGCGCCCGAAACGCCGCGGTGCTCGAGTGCCCGCAGATCCTGGAGGGAGCCGACTCCGCCGGATGCGTAAACGGGAAAGCGCGAGAGTTCCGCCACGTCCTCCATCAGCGCGAGATCCGTCCCACCCATCTGTCCCTCCAGATGAACGGCGGTCACGAGCAGGCCACCAAGTGCGAGCGCATTCAACTCTTCCACCGTATCGAGAACGTCGAGAGGGAGCGTGCGGGACCATCCCTGTGTCGTGATTCGTCGCTCACGAACGTCGCACGCCACGATCAACGCGCCGGGATGCTCGCCGGCCATCTCCGCGAGCCAGTCACGGTCTTCAATGGCGCGCGTCCCCACGACCACGTTGGCCGCCCCCGCTTCCAGCAGCTCTTCGATGAGATCATCCGACCGGATGCCACCTCCGACTTGAACCGGAATGGACGACTGCGCAATGATCTCGCACACGAGCGGAAAGTTCGATCCGCGGCCAGTGGCCGCATCGAGATCGACGACGTGCAAGCGATGGAAGCCGAGTCGCTCCCAGCCGAGCGCAACCTCAATCGGCCGTGAGAGTCGTACGCGTTCCTCGTCGTACGAGCCGCCCACGAGCTGCACGCACGCACCGTCGCGTAGATCCACCGCGGGAACGACGATCATTGGCCCACGCTCGATCGAAGCACCTCGTCGAGGCAGGCATGCAGAAACCGAACGCCGGCAGCTGAGCTCTTTTCCGGATGAAACTGCACGCCGATGGTGTTGTTCACGCGTACCGCCGCGGGGAATCGATCTCCTTCGTGCGTCGACCAGGCGGTGACCACGGACACGTCGGTGGGCTGGCAGACGTAGCTGTTGGCATAGTACGCCATTGCCAGCTTCGAATCGGCGAACGGAGAATCCTTCGGTGTGTCCTCGACCAAATTCCATCCGATTTGCGGCACGCGCACGGCGTTGAGTCGACGAACGCGCCCTGCGACGAGACCGAGCCCCGCTCCGCCGCCTTCGTCGCTGGCATCGAACAGCAACTGCATCCCGAGGCAGATCCCCACCGCAGGGAGTCCGGCGCGCAATGCCTCTCGGACGGCCTCGCGGCCCGGCGACAGACGTTCGGCTGCGGCCGCGAACGCGCCGACCCCCGGCAACACGAGCACGTCCGTCTCGAGCGCCGCTACGGGATCGTCCTGTACCACGACCTCCGCGGAGGGGGTGTGCAATGCCTTTGCGAGCGAGTGCAGATTGCCTGCGCCGTAATCGAAGATGGTTATGCGCATGCAACGACCTCATCGAGCGCATTCAGAAAGGTTTGCATCGCCGGCCAGGGCCCAACGCCAACGCGCAACCCCACGCCTTCACAATCAGCAAGCTCGCGCGGCTCCGCCGGCATTCCCGTTATCACGCGAACGCGGACGCCACGCGTTGCGAGTCCCGACGCGAGCTGCCTTGCGCGGCGAGTTGGGATGAGGATGAAATTCGCTGCGGACGGCAACGCTGTCAGCCCGCGTCGATTCACCGCATCGACGAGGCGTAGTCGATTTTCGACGGCTTCCGCAGCGCGTTCAAGCACCCAATCTCGTCCCTCGGTGCCGGCGGTCAATGCCGCGCGGGCTGCGCGCTCCGCGAGCGCATTCACCTTGTAGGGACCCCGAGCGCGCGTGACGAGGCGGACCAGATTCCGATCGCCGATGCCGTAGCCGAGCCGCAAGCCAGCCATGCCGAACGCCTTGGAGAACGTGCGCGTCACGAGTACGCGATCCGAGGCCGTACAGAGGTCGACGAACACCTCCGGCGCAAACTCCGCATACGCCTCGTCGATGACGATCACTCCCGCCGCGTTCTGCACGATATAATCGATCGCGGAACGAGCCACGTGTGTTCCCGTCGGATTGTTGGGCGCGCAGACGTAAGTGAGCTTGGCGCGTACGTCCACGAGACGCTCTGCATCCAGCTCGAAGCCTGGTGCAAAGGGCACAGGCGTGGGCGTGAGTCCGTTCAGCTGCGCAAACGTGGGAATCATCGAAAACGTGGGCGACGAGAACGCGATGCACTCGCCGGGCTGGGCAAAGGCCCGCATTGCCGAATCCAGTACGTCGTCGGAACCACAACCTGTCACGACATCGATGCCGTCGGCACCTGAAAGACCGACATGCTCGAGAAGCGCGTCCCGCAGTGACCCGGCATATGTCGCCGGGTAGCGAGCCACCACGGACACATCCGCGGAACGAAGGGCGCGCAAGACAGCGGGTGGCGCTCCCCAGAGGTTCGTGTTGTCACTCAGGTCCACTGCGCAGGGCGTGGCGTCCCCGATATACACGGGAATCGATTCCATCCCGCGCCGCGCGAGTGCGGATAGTTCGACGCGCGTGGTCACGGTACCTTCTCCACTGCCCATGCGCGCGCAGCCATAGCGTGACCGCCAAGGCCTTCCGCCTCTGCGAAGGCCGCGACGTCGAGCGACATCCTCGCTGCTGCCCGCCGCGTCACTCGTTGATAGGTTGTCCAGCGAACGAAATCCAGCGTCGAAAGCCCGGAATACGCGCGCGCCAATCCGCCCGTCGGGAGCACGTGATTGGCGCCGGTCATGTAGTCGCCAAAGGCCACCGATGCGAATTCGCCCACGAACACCGTGCCTGCATTGCGAAGCCGCGCGAGTACGACGTCCGTCGTCTCCCCCAGCAGTAGGAGATGTTCCGGAGCGTACATGTTCGCGAACTCGATGCGAGCATCCAGCGACTCTGACCACAACACCGCTCCCCGGCCCTCGAGCGCGGCACCGCTGATGTCCCGTCGAGGCTGCAGCGGTAAAAGTCGCTCTATTTCCTGCTGAATTTCGAGCGCATGAGCGCGAGTGGACGTGACGGCGACCCCTGCAGCGAGTGGGTCGTGCTCCGCCTGCGCCAACAGCTCGCGAGCAATGACGTCTGCGTTGGACGAGTCATCGGCGAGCACGAGCAGCTCGCTGGGGCCAGCGGGCGAATCGATGCCCACCATGCTCGAGACCTGAATCTTTGCTTCAGCCACATACGCATTGCCAGGTCCGACGATCCGATCGACACGCGGAATCGTCGTGGTGCCATGTGCCATCGCCCCGATGGCGCCCGCCCCGCCGACCGAAAACACACGATCCACTTCCGCCAGCGCCGCCGCCGCGAGCACGACATCGGCCGGCCGGCCGGATTCCCGTTGTGGTGGCGAGCACAGGATCACCTGCGCGACACCGGCCACGCGTGCGGGAATAGCGCCCATGAGCACACTGCTCGGATAGGACGCACGGCCTCCGGGCGCG
>Ga0209131_1001450_pt1 | contig 16465 bp, 17 predicted proteins | sample GraSoi_2013_40cm_FD_185826 | JGI IMG/M metagenome (GOLD analysis project Ga0209131, IMG submission 185826) | Grasslands soil microbial communities from the Angelo Coastal Reserve, California, USA - Sample 9_17_2013_40cm (SPAdes) (version 2) | ecosystem: Environmental > Terrestrial > Soil >...
CGGCGGCCAGCTGATCAGCGGCTGCCGCGCCGCCGACACCCGCCGCCTGAGCCGCCCGGTCAGCGTCCATCGGACCGATCAGCCCGGCGGGTTAACGCCAATGACCGGGCGGATCTCGATCGATCCATCCGTGGCCGTCGGCAGCGTCGCGGCGCAGTCGATCAGTACGCCGGCCTGCGCCATCGCCCCTGTCGCGGCGCTCCATCGCTTGTACATCGCGACGGCCTCCTCGGTGCCCGGCTCGGGCAGCGGCCCGTCCGGGCCGTACAAGAGGAACAAGTACTTCATCGCTGGACTACCTCTCCGCTCATGCCGGACTGTAACTCCGGCTTCCCCAGGTAATCGAACGGTGGCGAAGCGGATCGACAGATTTCTCGATTTTCTACATCGAGCCCGAGTCAGCGCGGGGGCAGCCGAAGGCTAGCTCTCGAGCACAGCACGGCCCGTGCGGAGTTCCACAGTCAGCCGACTGACCCGGTTCACCAGGTACTCTTCGTCGGCCGTACCGCGGAAGTTCGCACCGTCACAGTCGTAGTCCGGCCGGAAGAAATCGAAGAAGGCATAGCGCGCCTCGGCCGGTGGCTGAGCGTACTGGATCTTGCCATCGGTGTACGGGCCACCCTCGCAGGGCGCGTAGCTCCCCATATCGGTTGAGTTGTCCGGCTGGACGTCGGCGTCATACCGAATATTGGGGTAAATGTCACCCTCGCTGTAGTCAACCGTCAGCCCGGGAACCCAGGCATAGTGGATCGTCAGCTGATCACCGAACAGGCATATTCCGCGCACCACGAACCGGTGACCGGGCACGACGTCACCGACGTCTACGCCGACCGGGTATCGCAGATGTCCAGGCTCGAGGCAGAAATCGGCCGGAAGGTCTGTTGTCAGGCGGCCATCTCCTTGATCTGCTCGATCAGCCGCACCCGGTCCGCATGAGTAGACGCCATCGGCTGGATGTTGAGCGTGGTGACACCCGACTCTTTCAGCGCGGCGATCCGCTCGGCCACATGCGACTTCGGGCCGATGATCGAGATTCCCTCAAGCAGCGACCGCGGCACGAGCGCGGCCGCCTCGTCCTTGCGGCCGGCCAGGTAGGCGTCCTGAATCGCGATCGCTTCGTCCGGGTACCCGTAGTCCGAGGCCAGCTTGGTGTAGAAGTTCTGCCCGCGTGCCCCCATCCCGCCGATATACAAAGCGAGCACAGGGCGGGCAAATTCGACCAGGTCAGCCACGTCGTCGCCGATCGCCAAGCTGGCCTGGGCGATGACGTCGAGCGCCGGCAGCGATGGATCGCGCTTGGCCTGACCGGCCGCCAGCGCTGCTCCCCAGATGCCAGCCGCCTTCTCAGGGAAGTAGAAAATTGGCTGCCAGCCTTCGGCCAGCTCGGCGGCCATCGCCGTGTTCTTCGGCCCGACTGCCGCCAAGATGATCGGGATCCGGTCCCGCACCGGGTGGTTGATCAGCTTGAGCGCCTTCCCGAGGCCGGTGCCGCGGCCGGCTGGCAGCGGGATCTGGTAGTGCTTGCCGTCGTGGACCAGGCGCTCCCTGCGCCACACGGCCCGGCAAATCTCGATGGTCTCGCGGGTCCGGCCGATCGGCGCGTCATACGGCACGCCGTGCCAGCCTTCGATCACCTGCGGTCCCGAGACGCCGATGCCGAGGTTGAACCGGCCGCCCGACACGTAATCGAGGCCGGCGGCCGTCATCGCGGTGAGCGTCGGGGTCCTCGTGTAGAGCTGCATGATCCCTGAGGCGAGCTGAAGCCGCTCGGTCCTGGCGGCGACGTACCCAAGCTGGCTGACGGCGTCGTAGCTGTACGCCTCGGGCACGAAGACTATGTCCAGGCCGGCCTTCTCGTAGTCGGCGAGCTCCGCGACCGTCTCCGCAAAGCCACCCGCATAGTTCAGTGACATTCCGATGCGCAACAAAATCTCCAGTGAACGCCGTGACCGGACAACGGCATCGTAGCTGGCGGCTTGTCAGCCGTCACCAGCCAGCAGGCCGACGATCGCGCGCAGGGCCAGCTGGTAGGAACCGAACCCGAAACCGGCGATCGTCCCGTCGGCGACTCCCGCCACGACCGACAGATTGCGGAACTCCTCCCGTGCCGCCGGATTGGAGATGTGCACCTCGACCAGCGGCGCCGTTCGCATCGCGAGCGCATCGCGCAGCGCGTAGGAGTAATGGGTGAATGCGGCCGGGTTCAGCACAATCGGCAGCTGCCCGTCCGCTGCCTCATGAACCCATGCGATTAGTTCCGACTCATCGTCGGTTTGCCGGAAGTCGACGCTCAGCCCGAGGTCGGCCGCCGTGGCAGCGCACGACTCGCGCAGGTCCTCCAGCGTCGCGGTGCCGTAGACCTCTGGCTCCCGCGACCCGAGCCTGGCCAGGTTCGGCCCGTTGAGAACGAGGACCGTCCGCATGTCAGACCTCCGTGTAGGCGCGGGCGAGCAGGTCCTCAGGCGGGTCGGTCAGGATGCCGGGCCTGGCCAGCCCGTCCAGCACCACGAGCCGCAGGTGCTGGCCGCGCGTCTTCTTGTCGACCGCCATCGCTGCCCGCAGCAGCGGCCAAGAGCCGCCGCCGTACCTCGTCGGCAGGCCGACGGCAGCCAGGACCTCGCCGTGCCGCGCCGCAGTCGGCTCGTCGAGCCGGCCAGCCAGCCTGCCCACGGCGGCGGCGAACATCATGCCGACCGCGACCGCTTCGCCATGCGGGATTGCGTAGTGCTCGGCACGCTCGATCGCGTGGCCCAGCGTATGGCCGTAGTTCAGCATCTCCCGCTGCCCGGCTTCCCGCAGGTCGGCGGCGACTACGGCGGCCTTCATCGCGATGGCGCGCGTAACGAGGTCGCGCTCGTGCGGCCCGCCAGGCACCGCCGCTGCCGCGGGGTCCTGCTCGATCAGGTCGAGTATCGCCGGGTCGGCGATGAACCCGGCCTTGATCACCTCTGCCATCCCGCTGACGTATTCGCGGGCAGGCAAGCTCGTCAGCGTCTCCAGGTCGGCCAGCACTCCGGCCGGCGGATGGAACGCTCCGACCAGGTTCTTGCCGGCCGCGATATTGATCGCTGTCTTGCCGCCGATCGCCGCGTCCACGATCGCGAGCAGCGTGGTCGGCACGAGCACGACGCGCACCCCGCGCAGCCACGTCGCTGCGACGAACCCGGCCAGGTCGGTGACCGCGCCGCCGCCCAGCCCGATTATCGCGTCGGAACGGGACACCCGGTGCGCTGCCAGCCGCGACCATAGTGCCGTTGCCACGCCGATGTCCTTCGCCTGCTCGCCGGCCGGAACCGGCTCGGGCCGGACGATAAATCCGGCGTCCGCCAGCGCCTCGCAGGCCCGGCCGGCCAGCGCCTCGAGACCCTCCGGGTAGATCAGGACGACCACTGCGGCCCGGTCGCCGACCAGCGCCGGGAGCTCGGACGCGGTGATGCCGCGGCCCACCACGACGTCGTAGGGCCGCTCACCGCCGACCGGGATCCTCGTCGCGGTCATGATCCGGCCAGCTGCGCTGCGATGTCGGCGGCGATGTCCGCTGGTTGGCGGTCATCGGTGCCAACAGTGATCGTCGCGAGCCGCTGGTACACCGGGATCCGCTGGTCGAGCAGGATCTTCAGGGTCGCGCGCGGGTTGCCGATCAGCAGCGGCCTGGCCTGGCTGAGCCCGACCCGCTTGGCCGCAGCGGCGAAGCCGGTCTCCAGGTAGACGACAGCGTGGCCCGCGAGCCCGGCCTGGGTCCGCGGATCGAGCACCGCGCCGCCCCCCACGGCGATCACCCCGGTGGATCGGTCGATGGCTTGCGCGACCGCGGCCCGCTCCAGTTCCCTGAACGCGGGCTCGCCGTCCTCGACGAAGATGTCGCTGACCGGCTTGCCCGCGGCCGCCGCGACGTCCGCGTCGGTGTCGGTGAAGCCGACGCCGAGCCGGGCGGCGAGCAGCGCACCGACGGTGGTCTTGCCTGACCCTGGCGGGCCGATCAGGATTGCGACCGGTGCGACTGTGCTCATCGGATCACCAGGCACTCGAGGTAGCCGGCGACGTTCCTGCGGGTCTCGGTGACGCTGTCGCCGCCGAACTTCTCCAGCGCGGCGTCGGCGATCACCAGCGCGGCCATGGCCTCTGCGACGACGCCAGCGGCGGGAACCGCGGTCACATCGCTGCGCTGGTTAATGGCCTTCGCCAGCTCGCCCGTGCGCACGTCGACCGTAGACAGCGCGCGAGGCACAGTCGAGATCGGCTTCATCGCCGCCCGCACCCTGATCGGGCTCCCGGTGCTCATCCCGCCCTCGATCCCCCCCGCGCGGTTAGTCAGCCGGCGCACGCCGCTTGGTCCTGGCTCGATCTCGTCGTGCGCCTGCGAGCCGCGTCTGGCGGCCGACGCGAAGCCGTCGCCGATCTCCACCCCCTTGATCGCGTGAATGCTCATCATGGCCCCGGCGAGCCTGGCGTCAAGCCTGCGGTCGCCGTGCACGTGGCTTCCCAGGCCCGGAGGCAGGCCGTGGACGACCACCTCGATCACGCCGCCGAGCGTGTCACCGTCCTTGCGGGCCGCGTCGATCTCGGCGACCATCGCCGCGCTCGCCGCGGCGTCCAGGCAGCGCACAGGATCGGCGTCGACCGTCTCCTGGTCACCGGGTCGCGGCAGCGTGCGTGCCTCGACCCTGATCCCGCCGAGCGCGACGACGTGGCTGAGGACCTCAACGCCCAGTGCCTGCGCCAGGAACCTCCTGGCTACCTCGCCGATAGCCACCCGGGCTGCGGTTTCCCTGGCGCTGGCCCGCTCAAGCACTGGTCTGGCGTCGTCGTGGCCGTACTTCTGCATCCCGGCAAGGTCGGCATGACCGGGACGCGGCCTGGTGAGCGGATCGTTTCTGGCCAGCCCGGCCAGCTCGGCCGCGGGCACCGGGTCGGGCGACATGACGGCTTCCCACTTGAGCCACTCCGAGTTCGCCACCGTGATCGCGACGGGTCCGCCGAGCGTGCGCCCGTGCCGGACGCCGGCGGTGATCTCCACCTCGTCCTGCTCGAACTTCATCCGGGCGCCCCGGCCGTAGCCCGCGCGCCTGCGGGCCAGCGCCGCGGCCACGTCGGCCGTCGTGACCTCGACTCCGGCCGGCATGCCCTCGCAAATGGCCACCAGCGCCCGGCCATGGGACTCCCCCGCGGTTAGCCAGCGCAGCATGCAGTCGATCTTGCCATGACCGGCGACCGGCCCGCGATCACGCTGGCGCGCCAGCGCGGGGGGTTCCGGGGGGCCGCTCCCCCGGGCCAGCAGCGCCGCCGAGGAAGATCGCGATGCCGCGCCGCAGCCGGCCGCCGAGACGCGCCATCACCGCGTTCCCGAGTCCGGCGGCGAGATCGGCGACGTCGTGCCCTGCGCTTTGGCCGGACAGGGTCAGTGCGATCACCAGATCGTGCTCTGGGCCGCCAGGCCGCAGCTCGAATGCGGCGACCGCCAGCTGGCCGGCGAGCACGTCGGTCACGATCTCATGCACGTCGGAATCGGTGCACGGAGCCGGGACCGGCTGGCCCTGGGCAAGTGCCGCCAGCCTGGCACCCTCGACCGCGAGCGGAACTGGCCCGGCCACGTCGATGATGACCGCGCAGCAATCCGCAGCAGCGGCCTGCCAGACTCGGTCAGCGGCCGCGGCAACCGGGCGGGCGTCGGCTCGCCAGCCGCGCATCGAGTCCAGGCAGGTGAACGCGGGTATCGCGCGGCGGCCGTCGAGCCCGATCAGCGTTGGCATGGCCATCTCCGACGCCTTCTCCGCCGGCCCGCTCCGCTCCGCCAGCACGGCAACCACCGGTACCAATAGCCGGCTGGACGCGAGCGCCGTCAGCGCCGCCCGCTCGCTTCCCCGGCTTGCGGCGAATGCCTGCAGTGCCTCAGTGACGCCACGGTCCGCCGAGCCGTCGTCACGAAACGACGGGTCGGGGCCGCTGATCCTAAGCACAGCCCCACTGTAGTTCGGGGCCAACGGCGCATTCTGCAGGGTCCTTTGGCACTCCTCGCAACGCGGCTGCCAGGCGTAATGTGGCATCCTGCGCCAGTTGTGGCGACCCGGACTGATCAGGCACTAGTAATCTGGCGCCCGATGCACTTCTAGTTCTCTGCGCAAGTGGGGCACGTAACTTGCGTTTTGAGAGTTTCATTGAAGCATCAGTGAGATCACAGGGGAGCGCGTGCGGAATATTTCTCAGGAACTGCCAGCGATCGAGACGGGGACGCTGATGCAGAAGCCGATCCCGCCGCGGCTCGTCGAGCCCTACCTCACGGGCCGGCGCGCAGTCATCGCCGGATTCGTTTACCGCGCCGCTGATACCTCGTTCGCTGACCCAGCTGATCTTTACACCGCGCTTGACCTCGGCTACGAGGGCTCTGAGTTCCGTCCTGACCTGACCGAGCTGTATGTGCTGCGGTGGACCTCCGCGACCCTCGAGGTGTATCAAATCCCGTATTCAGCCGAGCGCGGTGGCGACTGGACCGGCAAGCCGCCGTTCACCGGCACGGGCTACACGTCCTGGCCTAGCCGGCCCATCCCGGAGTTTTTCGTGGACCTGATGCCGATTCCGGTCGGAGCGGAGATCTACCGGATCGCCCCGGGTCGGGAGGACTTCATCGCACGGTACGACGGGCAGGTCTGGCTGCGGCCAGCCGAGGGGGTCTGAACGAGATGCGATATCGGCTGCTTGCTACCTTCCAGGGAGCGCCATACGAGGCTGGCATCGGGCCTGACGAGACCGGGGTAGTGCTGTTCGCCGCGTGCCCGCCGCCCGAGGAACTCCGCTTCGAGCCAGCGACCGGACACTGGCGGAAGCGGGTTAGCCGGGCCGACGTCCAGGCGCTGTACGAGTCGCGGCCGGTCGGCATGTTCCGTGGTGAGCGCTGCGTCGTACTCGATGATCTCACCGACCGCCTGCATATCACGTACCTGGGCCACGACGCGTACCTAGCCGAGCGGCTCGGCTACTGGGAAGTCGACCGAGGTGTCTTCGAACTGATCACCCCGCGCCAGGAGGTGACCGAGATCGTCGAGCAGCGGCTGCCGCTCACGGCGCAGGCTGCTGGCAGCGGCTCGGATCCGCGGCCGGCCACGCAGACGCCGGGTCATCCGGCCGGTTACGGCCAGGGACTGGCCAACGGCTCGTGGCCTGTGCTGCCATCGCTCAGCCAACTGCCCATCTCTGACGGGCTCGCACCGGTACCCGTCGCGGATGAACCGCCGCTTCCGCTGGAAGCTGAGGCTTTGCGCGCGGCTGGCCTGTCTGAGCCGTCAAGTGCCGTGCCGCACGGGGCCGACACGACGACCGCGGCGCCATCATGGACGCCACACCCGATAGCTGCCGTCCATGGCGTGCCGCTGCCTGCGCCTGCCGGCGACGCCGCGCCGGTCAACGGCGCGTTGCAGGAAGGCCAGGCGGGCGCAGCCGGGATGCTGCCCGGCTCCGTGGCGTCGCCTGGCTTGAGCCAGGGACTTGTGGAGCGTCCGCTCGCTGCCGTGACCGCCGCCGCCCAGGGTGCGCCGGCCGCCTCCGGTGTGCCAGGCCTGGCTGTGAGCGAGGGGCGGAGTTCTTCGCGGCCTGCGGTTCCCCAATCACTGCTAGACGGCCGCGGATCGGTACCAGCGGCGAACATCTCGGCGGTGCCCGTCGCCGACGGACCGGCGGCGCGGGCCGCAGCTGGTGGTCAAATCGCCGCCGCGGCGGACGAGGCCAGGCCGGCTCCGCGACGGCGAACCTCGCGGCGGCGGCTTCCGACCCAGCGGATCTTCTCGGAACTGGCTGCCCAGGCCGCCATCCCACCGGGCGCCTACGCCGTTAACGAGGATGTCGATGGCGCGATGTGCCTGGTCAGAACGGCTGAGGGATTCGAGGTCTTCAACTCACTCGCGGGCGCCAGGCACGAGGTACGGGTCTTCGGTGACGAGGAGTCGGCGTATTTCTACCTGTTCGGCGTGCTTGTCGCCGATGCCGTGAGGACCGGCATGCTGGTACCAAGGCCATAGCCCGCCCGGTGCGGCCGCCCCGATAGCGACGTCCGAGGGCCATGCCGCGATGATGAACCAATGACCAAGCCTGCCGAGTCAGCCAGGTCCGCCGTACCCGCCGCGGACCAGCCGCCCGAGCGCGCTCGGTCCGTCGCCCAGGCGGCTGCGCGAAGGCCGCTGACGGGGGCACAGCACCACATCCGCGCCGGTGACTATCAGGCCTCGGTCACCGAGCTTGGCGCAGGCCTGCGCGAGCTCACCTACCGGGGCAGGCGGCTGATCACCGGTTACCAGCCCGACGAGCTGCCGCCCGCCGGCGCTGGCCAGCTACTGCTGCCGTGGCCCAACCGGATCGACGGCGGCAAGTACGAATTCGGGGGCGCGAGCTACCAGCTCGATCTGAGCGAGCCAGCGCGCGGCAATGCCATCCACGGACTGACCCGCTGGGTGAACTGGGAACCGGCCGCCCAGCTAGCCCGTGGCGAGGCTGCTGCTGATGCCGACGGCGCTGCCAGCCAGATCACGCTGTCTCATGTCCTGTACGGCCGGCCAGGCTACCCGTTCTGCCTTGAGCTGTCGGTCAGCTACCGGCTCGAGCCAGCGTCGGGATTGCGCGTCACCGTCTCCGCCTGCAACGCGGGTTCCCGGCCGGCGCCGTACGGGACGGGCTCGCATCCGTACCTCACCGCCGGTGGGCCAGTCATAGACGATTGCGAGCTCCAGATCCCCGCCTCGCGCTGGCTGCCGACCGACGACCGCGGCATACCGTCGGGACCGGCCAAGGACGTCGCGGGCACACCCTTTGACTTCCGGACGTCCCGGCCAATCGGTGATACCAAACTTGATCATGCGCTGACCGGGCTGAGCAGGGATGAGTCAGGGCTGGCCTGGGCGAGGCTCGCCAGCGGGAGCATGCGGCTCGGGCTGTGGGCGGGGCCAGGCTATAACTGGCTTCAGGTCTTCACCGGCGATGCGCTCGCGCCAGGCCTGCGCCGTAAGGCCCTGGCCTTCGAGCCGATGACGTGCCCGGCCAACGCGTTTGTGAGCGGCGACGGCCTGCTGACGCTCGCGCCGGCCGACAGCGTGACGCACACCTGGGGAATCCGGGTCTTCGAGCCCTGACTACAGCCAGGATCGGACTCAGTCCCGGCCGGCCACCGCCGCGTCCCCGCCCACGAGAGCGGCGATCCTGCGCAGGTCGTCCGGCGTATCAAGGTCGTCAGGGCGCCCCACGTCGCCGCATTCCACCATCGTCACCAGCTCCGGGCGGGCGCGCAGGAAACTGCGGGCGCCCGCATCCCCTTGCGCAGCGGCCACCGCATCGGCCCAGTGCGCCCGGCCGATCAGCACCGGATTGCGCGGGCGGCCCTGATAGCAGGCGACCGCTACTTCGGCACCGGCGAGGAATGCCGCGATCAGCCGCCGCACGGCTTCCGGGCCGATCAGCGGCTGATCGACAAGCGCGATAATCACAGCGTCGCGGTCAGACGGCAGGGTCTGGAGGCCCTCCCGCAGGGAGGATCCCATCCCGGTCTGCCAGTCGGGATTGTGTGCGGTGATGACGCCGGGCAGACTCAGTGGCGCCGCGCCGGTCACCACGACGACCGGGTCCGCTCCCCCGTCCCGCAGCAGCCCGACGCCCCGCTCGGCCAGGCTCAGGCCGCCGATCTCCACCAGCGCCTTGGGCCGCCCCAGTCGGCTTCCCTGCCCGGCAGCCAGCAGAAGTCCCGCCACCCGGCCTGAGTGCAGCTCAGGGTGCCCGGTGCTGTCAGTCGTGATGGATACGCCCCTGGGTTGAAGTCAGCGGCTTGCCTGACCCGCCCCATCGGAGCTGGATCAGCTCGGCGGCGATCGCGACCGCCGTCTCCTCCGGCGTCCGGGCCCCGAGATCCAGGCCGACCGGCGAACGGAGCCTAGCCAGCTCATCGCTCGTCAGGCCGGCCTCGCCCAGCCGCTCCAGGCGGTCCTCGTGGGTTCGCCTGGAGCCCATGGCCCCGATGTAGGCCGCCGGGGCCCGCAGCGCCACCTCAAGGACCGGCACGTCGAACTTGGGGTCATGCGTCAGCACGCAGATGACCGTGCGGTCATCGGTCGTGATCCCCGACAGGTACCGGTGCGGCCAGTCGGTGACCACCTCGTCCGCGTCGGGGAACCTGGCGGTGGTAGCGAAGACCGGCCTGGCGTCGCAGACCGTGACCCGGTAGCCGAGGAACTTGCCGATCCTGGCCACGGCCGCGGCGAAGTCGATCGCCCCGAAGACCAGCATTCGCGGGGGCGGCGTGAAGGACTGCACGAAGACGGAGAGCTCGTCCATGCGCCGCTCACCGTCCGCGCCATAGTGGCGGACGGCGGTCAGTCCCTGCGCGAGCATCCCCCTGGCGTCGTCGTCGGTCGCCTGGTCCAGGCGGTCTCCCGAGCCGAGCGTCCCTGACATATGCGGCTCACGGTCCGCTGGCCAGATGACGCGCCTGGCGCCAAGCGTGCCGGGGCCCTCGACTACGGTGGCGACGGCGATCGGCTCACCGGCCCAGACCGCCCTGGCCACGTCACCGAACTCCGGGTACCGCTCTTTGCTGACCGGCTCGACGAAGATATCGATGATCCCGCCGCACGTCAGGCCCACGCTGAAGGCTGTGTCGTCACTGATGCCGTACCGCTGGAGCACCGGCTGGCCGCTCGCGATCACGTCGCCAGCTAGCTCGTAGACTGCCCCCTCGACGCAGCCGCCAGACACGCTGCCCACCACTTCTCCGCCTCGCGAGACGGCGAGCGCTGCACCAGGTTCCCGCGGCGCGCTGCTGAACGTCCGAACCACGGTGGCGAGGCCGAAGGTCTCATCGGCATCCCACCACTTGACGATCTGGTCGAGGATGTCTCGCACGCTCAGTCACCCGCTCTCAGCTAGAAACTCAGCGTACGTCGGATCCGCGTAGCTCAGCGACCCGCGCTATCGGCGTCGGCCACGGTCACCGCGCGGCGGCACGCCGCTGGATCCGCTGCCTAATGCTGAAGAAGGCGAACAGGACGCACGCCAGATAGCCGCCGTAGACGACAACCTGCAGCACGGTCGGACTTTGTGCGTAGCCGAAGAAACTGTGCGCGATATCGCCGATGGCGCTGTCCTCGTTCAAGATCGCGCCCGTGTGCCAGAGCTGGTGCGACGCGCCGGGCAGCCAGCCTAGCTCTTGCATGTTCTGCACGGCGTCGACCAGCAGGCCGGCCGCGAAGATCATCAGCAGCACGCCGACGACCGTGAAGAATCGCCCGATATTGATCCGGTGGCCAAGCCGGTACATCACGAACGCGATCACCATCGCGATCGCCAGCCCGGCCACTGCTCCGGCCAGCAGGCCGCCTCGCTGGCTGGTGGAGAACGCGATAGCCAGCGTGAAGACGACTGTCTCCACGCCCTCGCGGCCTACTGCCTGGAAGGCGAGCAACGCAAGGCCGGCCCGGGCTCTGCGGCTCATCGTCCCGTCCTCGTCCTGGCCGCCGCTGGCCAGCCCGCTGCCTGAGGCTGCCGCGGTCACGCTGTCCGCACCCGCGGCCAGGCCCTCGCCCGGGGCATCCCCGCCGGCGGCTATCGCGGCCGCGCCGGGCACAGCCACGGCCTGACGGAACGTCGTGCTTGTCCCGGTAGCAGCCGAGACCTCGCGGTGCGGCGCAAGCACGGCGCCGACCCGCGACTGCAGCTCACTCTTCAACCCCCTGGCGTGCGAGCGCATCCAGAACGTCATGTAGGTGAGGACGGCGGCGGCGAGCAGGTACGTCACGGTCTCGAAGATCGTCTGGACTCTCGAGCCCGCATAGGTGCGGATCGTGAAGTAGGCCGCCAGCCCGCCGGTGCCGGCCAAGAGGAGCGCGGCCGCCACCCCACCGAAGACATCCCTGAAATGCCGCCGCTGGCCACTGCGATTGAGATAGGCCAGCACGATCGCGACGATCATGCTCGCCTCAACGCCCTCACGCAGGAATATGACGAACGTGGCGAGCATCAGCTGCAGTTCCCTCCCATGGCGTCCCCTCGGCCAAAGTTAGGTTAACCTAACGTCCATCATGGCGCTGGTGATGTCCGGTCAGCCCATCCGGGACGCCGCGCGCAGGTCTGGCAGACCGGGGCTAGACAGCCCGCGCAGCACAAGCGCCGCGTCCAGTGCGGCGATCACGGCCTCCCATCCCTTGTCTTCCGTACTACCTGACCCGCCCGATCGCTCCATCGCCTGCGCCAGGGTGTCGCAGGTCAGCACCCCATTACCGACCGGTGTACCGGTGTCGAGAGCCACCCTGGTGAGCCCGTAAGTAACCGCGTCGCACACGTAGCCGAAATGCGGCGTGCCGCCCCTGATAACGGTCCCGAGGCAGGCCACCGCGTCGTGCTGCCTGGCCAAGGCCGCGGCGACGACGGGCAGCTCGAAGGCGCCAGCCACCCGCACGACCGAGGGCGACTCCACGCCGCAAGCTCGTGCCGCTGCGACGGCGCGGCCCAGCAGGACATCGGTGATCTCGGCATTCCAGCGCGTGGCCACGATCCCGAGCCGCAGGCCGGCGGCCCGCACCGGCTGGGCGGCCGGCCGCCCGGTACCGCTCACCGGTCGCTCCCGGCCGCTGCGCTCGCGGCCGCAGCACCATCGATCGAGTCAGCGAGCTCGATCAGGTGCCCAAGCCTGTCCCGTTTGGCGATCAGGTACCGCAAGTTGTGCGGCGTGGCGCTGACCGGGAGCGCGACCGTGCCGGTCACCTTGAGCCCGTAGTCGGACAGTCCCTTGATCTTGGCGGGATTGTTGGTCAGCAGACGCAGCGAGCTGACGCCGAGATCGGCAAGGATCTGCCCGCCTGTCGAGTACTCGCGCGCATCGACAGGAAGCCCGAGTTCGGTGTTGGCGTCCACCGTGTCTGCGCCCGCGTCCTGGAGCTGGTAGGCCTGCAGTTTGCTGAGCAAGCCGATGCCGCGGCCCTCGTGGCCGCGAAGGTACACCACGATGCCGCGGCCTTCAGCCGCAATCGCCGCCATGGCCGCGTTCAGCTGGGTGCCGCAGTCGCACCGCTGCGAGCCGAATACGTCGCCGGTCAGGCATTCGGAGTGCATTCTCACCAGCACATCCGGCACGGCCGCGCCGCTCTCGCCTGGCTGGTCGACTTCACCGAGAACGAGCGCCAGGTGCTCGGTACCATCCATCGAGTTCAGGTAGCCAATCGCCCGCCACTGTCCGTAGCCGTTCGGGACCGTCGTCTGCACCACGCGGGTGACCATCCGCTCGGAGTACCTGCGCTGCTCGATGAGCTGGGCGATCGAGATGAGCGCGAGCCCATGCTCGTCGGCGAACTCGCGCAGCCCAGGCAGCCTGGTCATGGTGCCGTCATCGTTGACCACTTCGGCAAGAACGCCGGCCGGCGTAAGCCCGGCCAGCCTCGCCAGGTCCACCGCGGCCTCGGTGTGCCCTGGCCTGCGCAGCACGCCACCTCTGGTATACCTCAGCGGGAACACGTGGCCTGGCCGGACGAGTTCGTATGGCTCGGTGGCTGAGTCAACCAGGGTGCGGACCGTTCGCGCCCGGTCCGCGGCGGAGATACCGGTGGTCACTCCGTCCCTGGCATCCACGCTGACCGTGAACGCGGTTCGCATCCGCTCATTGTTCTGCGCGGTCATCAGCGGCAGCTGCAGCCTGTCCAGTTCCTCGCCGAGCATCGGGACGCAGATCACGCCGCTGGTATGCCTGATCGTGAACGCGAGCAGCGCCGGGGTGGCCTTGCTCGCGGCGAAGATGATGTCGCCCTCGTTCTCCCTATCGGCGTCGTCGACGACCACGACGGCACGGCCGGCCGCAATGTCAGCGATCGCGCGGTCCACGGTGTCCAGTACGACGCCGTCCACCTGTCGCGGGCCCTCGCTGCCGCCGCGCTCCAGGCCGGCGGCCGTCATCGCCGCTCACCACCTGCGAGCAGCCGCTCGACGTACTTGGCGATGACGTCGACTTCGATATTGACCCTGTCGCCGACCGCAACCCCGCCCAGGGTGGTCCGCGCGAGCGTCTCGGGGATCAGGCTCACCTCGAACCAGTGCTCCACGTCACCAACGCCGGGCGCGCTCACCGAGGACACCGTGAGGCTGACGCCGTCGACTGCCACAGAGCCTTTTTCGGCTACATAACGGGACAACCCGGCGGGGATCGCGATCCGCAGCACGTGCCAGCGGTCCGCCGGCCTGCTTTCGGTGATCACGCCGGTGCCGTCGACGTGGCCCTGGACGATGTGACCGTCCAGTCGCCCGCCGACGGAGGCGGCTTGCTCCAAATTAACCGGCGCGCCAGGGGCAAGGCCCCCGAGCGTGGACCTGGCCAGCGTCTCGCCCATCACATCGGCCGTGAACTGGCTGCCCTCTGTCTCTGTGATCGTGAGACACACCCCGTTGACCGCGACTGAACTGCCCGGCGCGGTGGCGGTCGCGACCGCCGGGGCATGGATAGTTAGCGTGGCCGATTCGGCCAGCCGATTGAGCTCGGTCGTCTTGCCGAGCTCGGTGACGATTCCGGTGAACACCGCGCCTCCAGCCTCCCGATCAGGCTCCGGGGACGCGAAGACGCGCGTGACGCGGCCATCCTGCCCCAACGGGCCGGGCCACGTGCGTGCTGCCTTCCCATCCGGACTTTCACCGTCGGTACCGGAATTGCACCGGTTCAGCCAGCCGATGGCATCGGCCGGGTCGCGGACTGTCACCGCCGGCTCGGAGTTTCACCGACCCCGGAGCACGCTTAACACCGCAAACCAGTATGCCACGACCGTTATTCCGGCCACGTCGCGGGCGAGAGATTGCCGTTCATCAGGTCGCTGATGAAGCGCTCCATGTGACTAGCGGGGACTGTGGCTTCCGCTGAGGTCACGTCTGGCGCGGCGCGCCTCGGCGCGACAGGACATCGACGGTCGCCGCCGCGAGTAGCACCGCGGCGACCACGATGTCAATCCACTGGCTCAACACGCCTAGCAGGTAGAGGCCGTTGTAGATGCCACCGATGACGAGGCCGCCCAGTACGCCGTGGATGGTCTTGCCCCGGCCGCCGAAGAGGCTGGTGCCACCGATGACCGCCGCGGCCACCGCCAGCAGCACGTAGCTGTTGGCGGTCTTGATGATGTTGGTGGTCAGCGAGACCTGCCACGAGACGAACAGCACGCCGGCGATGCCAGAGGTCAGGGCGGCGAGGACGAAGCCCCAGATTCGGACGGCGGGTAGGCTGACCCCGGCTCGGCGCGCCGCCTCGGGGTTGCCGCCGATGGCGTATACGTAGCGCCCGAAGCGGGTTCGCTGCAGCAGGACCGTCCAGGCGGCGAGCACGACAAGGACGATCGGAATGATGTAGGGAACCCCCTCGATCGTCCCGGAGTGGGCTCGGTTGACGTTGCAAATGGCAACGACCGCGATTCCCGCCACCGTCATGAGGACGATCTTCATCGCGGTGAGGCTGCGCGGCGGAGTCTCCAGTCCGTGGCGGCGCTTGCGGGCGTCCCGCAGCCAGAGCCCTGTGCCAGCGGCTCCGGCCAGCACGGCCAGCAAGATCCAGCCGACCACCGGGTCGAACTGCCCATAGAAGATGTCGTAGAGGACGAGCTCGTTGCTGATCCGGGAGTTGCCGATGCTAACGAGCGCCCCACCGAGGACGATGATCGCGACCCCCTCCAGGATCAGCAGCCCGCCGAGAGTGACTATGAACGAAGGCATCTTCAGCCGGGCCACGAGCGATCCCTGGATGGCGCCAACCGCAGAGCATGCGAGCAACGCCACTATGATCGCCGCCCACCACGGCCAATCCGGGCCGGTCGGCTGCACAAGCTCGGCGACCACGACGCTGCCAAGGACCATGACCAGGCCGACGGAGAGGTCGATCTCTCCAAGGAGCAGGGCGAAGATCTCAGCCATCGCCAGCACCATGTATACGGTGCTCTGCTCGAAGAGGTTGACCAGGTTTAGCGACGACAGGAACGTCGGGTTCGCGACCTGGAAGCTGACGGCGACCACCACGATGGCCAGGACCACGGGCAGGACACCGCTGTCGCCACTGCGGACCCGGAGCCACCAGGCCCGGAGGTACTGGCCCAGCGACTGGGCGAGGAGCTCGGGTGGGACGTCGGCCTCGGCGACCTCAGGGGCGGCGGTGAGGTCGACCTCCGTGCTGGCGTCCGCCGTCCCGGTCGGGGTCCCGCCGGGGTCCGCGGTCACGGGGATGTCAGACACGGGTCACGCTCCCTGTCCCGCGCCGAGACAGCACGTCAACCAGCACTGCGGCTAGGAGCACGCCGCCCGGCAGGATGTATGCCAACGGCGTCGACAATGTACCCAAGTTGAGAAGGGACACGCCGTAGGCGATGCCGCCGATGAGGAGGCCGCCGAGAACACCGTGGAGTGCCTTACCCCGGCCGCCGAAGAGGCTGACCCCGCCGATGACGGAGGCGGCCACCGAGTACAGGACGAGCTGACCGGGGTC
>Ga0209131_1001452_pt1 | contig 16460 bp, 14 predicted proteins | sample GraSoi_2013_40cm_FD_185826 | JGI IMG/M metagenome (GOLD analysis project Ga0209131, IMG submission 185826) | Grasslands soil microbial communities from the Angelo Coastal Reserve, California, USA - Sample 9_17_2013_40cm (SPAdes) (version 2) | ecosystem: Environmental > Terrestrial > Soil >...
CCCAGCCCGTGACAGGCCGGTAATGCCGAGCCGCACAGTAGGATTGATCAGGCCCCCGCCGTATTCCACCACGGAGCGCGCGGCAAGGCGGGCCTGTTCGATGAGGTCGGAGAGGGTCAAAGCCACGGCCGTTGGAATGTGGAGAGTGGGGCGGCGTGAGGCAAGATCTGCGGGTCTTTCGATACCGATCGCGACGCCTGCCGCCCAATCGAACGGATCCTCCGCTTGGCTGGATCCGCAGCCCTCGCTACTCCGCTAGCCGTAAGTCAGCAAGGGCTTCCCTGGCGGCAGCGTCTTCCAATGGAGTGAAATCGAACAGCCCGCGCTCGTCCGCGGCTGCTGACATTGCGGACGAGATGCCCCTGTGTACCTTCCGGGACCTACAATACGGTCTCCTGGGAGCACCCGGAGCGCAACCGCGAAAAGGGATCGCGCCGCATCAACACGTTCGGCGGGTTCAATCCTCGCGTCTTCGGCCTGTTATGTTATCGGCGGCTTGTAGCCCGGATGGAGCGAAGCGTAATCCGGGATGAGCGCTTCACATATTTCGAGGCTGGTCCCGGATTACGCTTCGCTCCATCCGGGCTACAGCGGTGCGCCTCAATGCACGGTCGTCGCAGCCTGCTTCGGGTTGGGCGGGAAGGCCGGGTTGGTCTCTGTGCCACGGAGAAGCCCCAGCGCGGTCTGTAGCGCCTTGTCGTCCTTTACGTCCCTCGGAACAAAGGACTGCGAGCCGGTCTGCTCGTCGCCTTCCGCCTTGAGGTGCCCGGGCAGGCTTGCTTCGCTGCGCACTTGCGGCTGCTGGTCCGCAGCCTCCTTTGGCACGTCCTGGAGCACCTCGATGTCCGGTGCGACGCCCTGCGCCTGGAGCGAGTGCCCCGATGGCGTGTAATAGCGAGCCGTGGTCAGCCGCAGCGCGCCGTTGCCTTGGCCCAGCGGGATGATGGTCTGCACCGACGCCTTGCCGAATGTTCGCGAACCGATGATGGTCGCGCGCTTTTGGTCCTGCAGAGCGCCGGCGACGATTTCTGAGGCCGATGCCGAGCCGCCGTTGATCAGCACGATCAGCGGCTTGCCGTCGATAAGGTCACCCGGCACAGCGTTGAAGCGCTGCACGTGATCGGAATCGCGGCCCCGGACCGAGACAATCTCGCCATTGATCAGAAACGCTCCGGCTACACGAACCGCCTGGTCCAGGAGGCCGCCCGGATTGTTGCGCAGGTCGAGGATGTAGCCCTTGAGCCGGTCCGGCGGAATCTTAGCCGTGAGAGTCTCGACCGCCTGCTTGAGGTCGTCCGCCACACGGCTGTTGAATTGGGTGATCCGGACGTAACCGACGTCATCTCCTTCAACTTGCTGGCGCACCGAGCTGACCTTGATGATCTCGCGCACCAAAGTGAGATTGAGCGGCGCGTCCTTGCCCTTGCGTAGGATCTCCAACCGGACCTCGGTGCCGGGGGCGCCCCGCATCTTTTCCACGGCTTGGGTCAAGCTGAGACCTTTGACCGGCGCGCCGTCGACCTGGTCGATGACATCGCCCGCAAGAATTCCTGCCCTCGCGGCGGGCGTATCGTCGATTGGAGATACCACCTTGAGGAGACCGTCCTCCATGTTGACCTGCATGCCGAGGCCGCCGAACTGGCCGCTGGTGGTCGTCTGCATGTCGCGATAGCTCTTCGCATCCATGTAGCTCGAATGGGGATCGAGCGACTTGAGAATTCCGTCGATCGCCGCGTTGAGGAGTTTTTCGTCGTCGGGCTTGTCGACGTAGTCGGAGCGCACGATCTCCAGCACCTTGCCGAGCACTTCGAGCTGTCGGCTGGTCTCGGCGCTGGGCGTCGTGGCTCCGCGCGGCCCGACCTGGGTGTAGCCCGGGTTGAAGCTGAACGCGAGCAGTGCGGCGCCCGTTGCCGCACCGACGACAACTTTACGAAACCACAACATGGCGACTTCCCTTTCTGGCGACGAACAGCGCGCGAAATGCGCGCACAACCCATCGTTTTGACCCGTTTCGGATCTCTTCATTTCAATTTAATTATGCATTTCCATCAATCGAGGCAAACTTTCCCGGGCTTCACGATGTCGTGTGTTGCGGGTTGCCTAAGATTTGCCCGGCCGCGATCGGCGGTCGAAAACGTTAACTCAGCTGTGCTAAGCGATTGCAGATTGTAGATTGTAGACTGGGCAAAGCGAAGCGTGTCCGGATGCGGCAACGGGTGTGGGCACGCTTCGCTTTGCCCACGCTACAATCTACAATCTACGTCGCTGAGAACCCCGCCGGAGCCCATGCACAGCGCGCCGTCCTTTGATGTCCACAAGCGGGCCGACAGCCTGGTCGCCGCCTTTGCGCGCGCCGGCTATAGGCGGGTCTCTCCCGCAATCTTGCAGCCGGCCGAGCCGTTTTTCGACCTGTCCGGCGAGGATATGCGCCGGCACATGTATCTCGTCACCGATACGGCGGGACGCGAGTTCTGCCTGCGGCCGGACCTTACCATCCCGGTGGCAAGGCATTACCTCGCCTCTGCTACGGCCCAGCAACGGGCGAGCTTCTGCTATCTGGGGCCTGTGTTTCGCGACAGTGGCGTAACTTCGGGCGAGTTTCTGCAGGCCGGCATCGAATCGTTCGGCCGCGCCGACACCGCCGCTGCCGACGCGGAAGTGCTTGCCCTCGGCATTGAGGCCACGGCCCACTATGGCTTGGCTGCGCCACGGATCGTCATCGGCGATGTCGCGCTGTTTTCGGCCTTGATCACGGCGCTCGACCTCGCGCCGGCCTGGAAGCGCCGATTGCTCAAGGATTTCAACCGTAAGGCGACACTCGCCCAGGATCTTGACCGGTTGACGCTGGCCGGCCGCCAAAACCGAAGCGAATACCAGGGGGTGCTCGCGGCGCTCGCCAATGCCAATCCAAAGGCTGCCCAGGCGTTGGTGACGGACCTCTTGTCGATTGCCGGCAAGAGCGCGGTCGGCGGGCGCAGCATCGGGGAAATCGCCGACCGCTTCGTAGAGCAAGCCGAACTCGGCGCCTCGAGTGCTTTGCCTTCGGAGACAAGCGCCCTGATCGGGCGGTTCCTCGCTGTAGCGGGAACGCCGTCCAAAGCGGCAACAGCGCTACGCGCTCTCGCGACCGAGGCGCGTGTCGCGCTCGGGTCGGCGTTGGAGCGGTTCGAAAGCCGCATCGCGGCGTTGGCCGGCCGGGGCGTCGACGTGGATCGCATCGAATTCGCCACTGCGTTCGGCCGCGGGGTCGATTACTACACCGGCTTCGTGTTCGAGCTGTACGATCCAGCGGCCCGAGTCGACGGTCAATTGGTGGCAGGGGGGCGCTACGACGGCTTGCTGTCACGGCTCGGCAGCCCGCAGCCGGTCGCTGCCGTCGGGTTTGCAGCGTGGATCGAACGGCTCGCGGCATTGGCTGCAAATATCGAGAAGGAGCAATGAGCATGCTCGTCCTCGCAGTTCCGGCCAAGGGTCGCTTGCAGGAGAACGCGGAGGCGTTTTTCGCCTGCGCCGGGCTAGAACTGGTCAAGCCGCGCGGGGCGCGCGACTATCGTGGCGGCATCAAACGTCTCGACGGCGTCGAGGTGGCGTTTCTTTCGGCCTCGGAAATTACCGAGCAGCTCGCCGCGGGAGCGGTGCATTTCGGCATCACCGGCGAAGACCTGGTGCGGGAGATGATCCCGGAGGCCGACCGCAAGGTGGTGCTGCTGGAGGGGCTCGGCTTCGGCTACGCCAACGTGGTGGTGGCGGTGCCGGAGGCCTGGATCGACGTGCGCGACATGGCGGACCTTGACGACGTGGCGATCTCGTTCCGCGTGAGACACGACCGCCGCTTGCGCGTCGCCACCAAATACATGCACCTGACCCGCGGCTTTTTCTCCCGCCACGGCATCGTCGACTATCGCATCGTCGAGAGCGCCGGGGCAACCGAAGGTGCGCCGGCCGCCGGCATTGCCGAGCTGATCGTTGACATCACAACGACCGGCACCACGCTTGCCGCCAACGGCCTCAAAGTGATCGACGACGGCGTGATATTGCGGTCGCAGGCGAACCTCGTCGCGGCCCGCGGCGCCACCTGGGGCAAGACAGAGCTTGAAACCGCCCGCCTCATCCTCGATCGCATCGCCGGGCACACGCGCGCGCGGCTGTTTCGCGAAGTGCGGACGCAGTTTGCGGGCTGCAACGACGCCCTGCTCGGTCTCGCCAAGGAAATGTTCGGCGTGCTGACGCCGTTCGGCGGGCCGACGTCGTCGGGCATGCTGACCCTGCACTGCCCGCCTGACGCAATTCATGACCTCGCGAGCTTTCTGCGTGAGCATGGCGCCGACACGGTCATCGTGGCGCAGATCGATTATGTTTTCAGCCGCCACAACCCGCTGTTCGCCAAGCTCGCGGCGGCGGTCTGAAGAACCTTGTTTCCGGGGTGCGTTCGCGGTCGGGCGGTGGCCGCGGGCTGTAGCCCGGGTTGAGCGTCAAGCGAAACTCGGGAGCGGCGTCGCCATATTGATAGGGCGGTCCCGGATTTCGCTTCCGCTCAATCCGGGCTACAGCCCTTCGCGGGCAAGAGCCTTCGCTCCATCCGGGCTACAGCGCCCGGAATGACCATGCTCGTTGGAACGGGCACTCACCGAGTCCGGGCAGCTGCCTTACGACGCGGGCGGAACACCACGAAATGCGACATGGAAAAATTGACCGCGAAGGACGTCAGAATGGCGCAGCCCTTGGCGGGCAGCACCGGCATGAACTGCGCCGCGATGACCAGCGCGGTGGTGTTTGCGATGGCGCCGAGAATCCCCGAGGCCACGAACGTTCCGTAGTCGAGCCAGCGCAGCCGGCGGCCGGACTCGGCCGCAAAAGTGATGAAGGAATTCATCGCATAGGAGCCCGTCACTCCCACCACCCATGCGATGACATTGGCGGTAACCAGGACGAGGGTGTCGCGGCTCGTGCAGGCGCACCATTGCGCCAACGCGTCGAGCGGACGCAGCGCCGCCGCGTGCGATCTCAGGTACGAATAGGTCAGCAGGAACACACTGGTATCGACGGCGACATTGATGACGCCGATCAGCGCAAAACTGACAGCTTTGCGAAGCACATCGAAGTGCGGTTCGACCAATGCGGTGGCGCGTGGGAAATTGGCCCTCAGGCGATCAATCGGAATCATGAACTTCGCCTAGCACCTCCGCCTGGACCCGCGACCCGGGTGTCGCGGGCCTCGACCAGCATGCGTCACGACATCGGGCCGCCCATGGGTTATCATGGTTTGTCGATGAGCCGCGAGACCCCCCACCCTATCCTCCCCCTGGGAGCGCGGGCGTCTCGCCGGCACTTGAAGATGCGGGCGAGACGCCCGCGCTCCCAGGGGGACGGTAGGGTGGAAACAGGGACAACACGAACGCGATGACGGCTGAACAACACGCCTCCGAGGGGCAACATAATGTGGCAAGTTCGAGGCACCGCTTCCTTGCGGGAAGCGCCGGGGCCGGGCTTTCCATCGTGGTGCCGGTATATAACGAGGCCGCCGGGCTGGCGCAACTTCATGCCCGGATCAGCGCAGTCGCCGCAGCGCTGCGCGACGAGCGCGGGCTTGCCTGTGAAATTGTGTATGTGGACGACGGCAGTCGCGACGGGTCACTCGCCGTCGCACAGGGCCTGCCGGCGAAGGCCGCGGATGTCCAGGTGGTGTCGCTGTCGCGCAATTTCGGCAAGGAGGCGGCGTTGCTCGCCGGGCTCGACCACGCCTCCCGCGGCGCGGTTTTGTTCATGGACGCCGATGGGCAACACCCGCCGGCGCTGATCGAAAAACTGGTCGGACACTGGCTCGACGGCGGTTATGATGTCGTTTACACGGCCAAGGCGCACCGGGAAAACGAGCCGCGCCTGCTGCGCGTCGCCGTCAAAGGTTTCTACTCGCTCATCAATTGGGGCGCGCGCCAGAAGATCCCCGAGGACGCCGGCGATTTCCGCCTGCTGTCGCCGCGCGCCGCCGCGGCCTTACGCCAGATGCCGGAGCGCAATCGCTTCTTCAAGGGCCTCGCCAGCTGGATCGGGTTCCGCCAGTTCCGAGTCGACTACGAGCCCGCGGCCCGCACCCATGGACGCACAAGCTGGAGCCTGCGATCGCTCATCGGCCTGTCGGTCGAAGGCCTGACCTCGTTCTCGGTGGCGCCGCTGCGGCTTGCGAGCCTGCTCGGCATCCTGCTCGCTGCCGGCGCACTCGTGTTCAGCGTCTGGATTTTGATCGAGACCTTCGTCTACGAGCGCACCGTGCCGGGCTATCCGTCGATCATCATCGGAATCATGGTGATCGGCGGCGTTCAGCTCCTGATGATCGGCGTGATGGGCGAATATATCGGCAAGGTGCTGTCCGAGATCAAACACCGGCCGGTCTATTTCGTTGCCGAACACACCGTCAAGCGCGCCAAGGACGAGAGCAGCCCGGCCGGCCAAGCGGCGCGCAATGCTGCGGAATAGCTTTGGACGAAGTCACCCGTGCATCGAGCTTCGCGTAATGCTTCATCCGATGCGGTGCCGCCGCAGCTGCGAAAATTGTGGTTATGCGCCGACGACTACGGCATCTCGCCGGCCGTCAACCGCGCCATCCGGGATCTGATCGGGCGCGGCCGGATCAACGCCACCTCCGTCATGGTGACGACGCCAAGCTTTTCGGCCGCCGAGGCGCAGGCGCTTTCCGACCTTGCCGGACCGGACCACCGCGCCGCGATCGGGCTGCACTTCACCCTGACGGCGCCGTTCCGGCCTGCGGCGCCCACCTACCGCCCGGTCGCCCGGGATGGCACGTTCCTGAGCCTCAGCGGCACGTTCGCGGCAGGATTGCGGTGGCGCCTCGATCCGGATGCGCTGGCGGCCGAAGCTGCAAGCCAATTTGCCGCGTTCCAGGCCGCCTTCGGGCGGCCGCCGGATTTCGTTGACGGTCACCAGCACATCCACCTGCTGCCGCAAGTGAGCGACGCCGTGCTCGCCGCGATAAAGCGGATGGCGCCGGGCGCCTGGATCCGCCAATGCGGACGCACGATGCCGCTGTGGCGACGCTTCGGCGATCGCAAGGGGCTCGTGCTCGATCTCCTGAGCGCCCGCCTGCGCAGGCGCTGCGCCGCATCCGGGGCGCCCACCAATCCGGCCTTCGCGGGCACCTATGATTTCAAGCGCGCGACCGAATTCGATGCGCTATTCCGATCGTTTCTACAAGGCCTGCCCGATGGCGGTTTGGTGATGTGCCATCCGGGCTTCGTCGACGCCGAATTGCAGCGGCTCGATGGGTTTACGACCATGCGCGAGCGCGAACATGCGTTCTTCGCCGGCAAGCAGTTTCCGGCGCTGCTGGCGGCGCATGGAATTGAGCTCGCGTGAGCTCTCGCCAGAGCGTCGATTCGACCTCCATCTTCACTGACGCGCAGGGTCGCCGGTGCGCCGCAAGAGTTGTGCAAGCGCCCACTTCCCGGTGGCAATCTTTCGGTAAAGTCCGCGCTCAGTTCGCGAACTTGATCAGATCGCTGCGCGTGAGCGTCACGTTCTCGGTGAGAACGGCAGGGCCGCCCTTGTAGAGGTGCCAAGCGGCGTATTGTTCGTTGTAGGCGTCTTCCGCCGACATTCCGTCAACCGGCACGACGGCCTTGTAGCCGCGCTGCACAGCGCCGTTGCTGGTGCCGACGACCGCGCCTTGGGCGGAGGTGCCGGTCACGATCACGGTCTTAATGCCCTTGTCCTTGAGACGCTGTTCGAGGTCGGAGCCGATGAACTTGTCCGCGCCACCTCGGACCACCCACTCGCCGGTGCGTGGCGCCAAGCTCGGGTCGATCATGCCCTCCGGCGTCGGAGTGCCGCCGACCAACGTGTAGAACACCATCATGTCGCGGGCCCGCGCTGACTCCAGCAGCTTCTTGATATTGGCAACCGTCGCGCCGCAACGCGGGCGCGCGCCGCAATTCGTCTTCATGAGATCAAGGATCAGGAGCGCCGTTGTCTTTGGCTCGATCGTCGCTGGCTTCAGGTCCGGCACCGGCGGCGGCTTAACCGCCGCCCATTCCGTGGTGATGTCGTTCGCCCGCGAAGGCAGAGCAGCCAGCGCCGTGATGAGGGCAGCGAATGCAGCGACGCCGCATGACGGCCAGGTGAAATGCTTCATGAGCTTCCTCCCCATATTCGTTCTGTCAGACGGGTGTGATCCGGCTTGAGACTTGACAGCGTAGCGCGGATTTTGCTGCTCCTCCAGTATTAGGACAACATGATCGACGATCGTGAGAGTTTCAAAACGCGCGTTCATCCAGGCCGCGATGTAATCGAACAGATTCTTGACCGTGTTGGAGTACTGACCGGGGCTGGTTGCGCAGGCCTCACAGGGCGTGAAGCCGTGATTGGCGCCCTCGATCACGACGAAATCCTTGTCCTTGCTGTGCGCGAGATCGTGTTGGCGTTCGTTGTCGCGAATGAAGTAGTGCGCACCCATTGCGGCGAACAGCACCGGGACCGAAATCGACTGCACAGCGCAGACAGTCGAATTGTTGGTCGAACAATAGTCAATGTCGTCGGCCGCATTGCCGGCCCGCACCGCCTGGGCGCTCAGGAACGAGCGCAACGTGAACACCTTCGTGCCGGAGCGGAACCGCAAACTCCTGCGCGCCACGCTCGGATCGGCAACGAAGACGCTTTTGGCGATCTGCGTTGAGATCGTGCCATCGTTGCGCAGGAGCTTGACCGGACGCGACGTGCTGTTGATCGCGGCGATATCGGGCTCGGTGACGAACAGCCGCGCGTCGGCCCCGGCGGGATGATCATGATGTCGTCGTCGGGATACGGATAGGCGTTGCGCTTGATGCGGTCGAGCTTGTCGCGGGCGATGTCGATGAGCCGGTTCATGCGGTCGGCCTGCGCGTTGAAATAGCGCGCCTGGAATTCCTCGGAATAGTCCGACGGTCCGTTGGGATTGAAGCCGTTCTTCGGATCGAACATGTCGAGCGCGGAGATCGGCGGTGCATCCGGCGGATTGTTTTCGTTGGCCACTGCCGGATTGAGGCTGCGCAGCGTATTGATGGCATTGCCCGGATGCGCATCGGCGAACACAATGCCATCCGCCGGAACAAGGCCCGCAAGATCGTCGGCGCATTGGGTGAGCTTGTTGGCTCCCTTGCAATACGCCGGGCCGTTCTCGGCGACCGCCTGATAGAACGACATCAGCGGGCCGCCGCCGCTGTGGGCGAACAGCACGACCTTGGTAATGCCGGGCTGTCGGCGCAGGAAATCGACCCCCGCTTTCACGTCGAGGGGCAGCTTCTCGAAATCGACCATTGCTTCGTTGTTTTCATACCGCGTGTTCATGCAAAGCAGCAGGAACCCGCGACGCGACAGCTCGGTGCAGGCGCGATGATTGAGGAAGTTCGCGGTGCGATGCATCACGAGAACGCCGACATGCGGCGTCGGACCGGAGTCGGGCTTATACAGCGCGCCCTTGCTGACGCCCTGAAACGCGGTGAACTGCGGATTCGACTGCGCCCGCGCCGGGCCGAGAGCAACACCGAAGATGATGGCAAGAGCGAGTGCGGTGCGCTGCATGGCGGTCCCCTGCGGTTGTCCGTATCGGGCTTAAAAGAGCGCCGGCGAGTAATGCCTGCGCTTCTCAATGTCTAAGAGATTCGTACCACAACCATGATCTCCGGTCCTCCCCCGCTTGGGTGACCCGTGGGGGGACGTGACGGCGCGACCGGCCCTGGGCTCGTAGCCCGGATGGAGCGAAGCGTAATCCAGGGTCAGCTTGGCCTTGTGAACCATAGTCGGGCGACCTCGCAATGTGTGGCACGGCCGTCCCCGGATTACGCTTCGCTCCATCCGGGCTACAAGCAGAGGGACGGCGACCATCAGCCGCCCCCCAACGGCGTTCGTATTTTGGTCCCACTGGAATATACAGCAACGCGACAAATCTTTTGCGCAATGTGATTATAAAAAAAACATTCATAACTATATAAAAATCACATATACAATAATATAAAGATAAATATACTTGCACGCAAAAACAGTTTTTATTAATTTAGCTCTGCCGTCGCGGTCATTCATAATCTCTTCCATCATAATAACCGCACCGGCAATCGCTAAGGCGGGGCGACATCGCGAGGAGCCGGGTCACGAATCCCGGATCGAAGCGCATGTCAAAGTTCTGGTGGTTTGCCGCGATCGTTGCTTGCAGTGGGGCGGTTGCATTTCAAGTTTTTGGTCATCGCGAAGCGTCCGCACCCGCCACGACACCCCAGCGGCGGGTCCAGGTCACGACGGAAGTCGCCGTCAAGAAGAAATCTCCGATCTTAATCGAGTCGCTCGGCCACGTGACCACGTTCGCCAGTGTCGCGATCAAACCGCGCATCGACGATGAAGTTGTCGGCGTCCATTTCACGGACGGTGCGGAGGTAAAGAAGGACGATCTGTTGATCACGCTGGATAGGCGGGCACTGGAGGCGCAGCTTCGACAAGCCGAGGCGACGCTCCTCCGCGACAAGGCCCAGCTTGAGGGAGCTCAACGGGATTTCCGCCGCTATTCGGATCTGGTTTCGAGAGGCGCGACCCCGCAAATCAACCTCGACAATGCAACAACCCAATCGGATACCTTTCGCGCGGCCATCCGCGCCGACGAGGCGGCCGTCAAGGCCTTACAGGTGCAGTTGAGCTATTGCGAAATTCGCGCGCCGATCAGCGGCCGGATAAGCCAGGCGGCCGTGAAGGGCGGCAATTTTGTGCGCGCCGCCGACCCCGTCCCGATCGCAACGATCAATCAGATGCAGCCGGTCTATGTGACATTTGTGGTTCCGCAACAGGATCTCCCGGCGATCCGCGCCGCGATGGTCGACGGCACGGTCAGTGTCGAGGCGGTGGTCGATCCGGAAGTCCGATCGTCCCCCGGTCAAATCTCAATGGTCGAGAATACGATTGACGCGACGACCGGCTTGGCGACGGTTCGTGCGACGATGCCCAACGAGGATGAGCTGCTTTGGCCCGGGGCGATCGTGACGGCACGCGTGACGCTGAAGATAGAAGACGCTGTCGTCGTACCGACGACGGCCGTCCAGGTCAGCCCGAACGGCACCTATGTTTATGTTGTGGAAGACAATGTCGCCCTCGTCAGGCCAGTGGAAGTGGCGAGGTCAACCGCCGACGAAATGGTCATACGATCCGGCTTGTCGGGCGGCGAATCCGTTGTCACGGACGGCCACCTCTTGCTCGCCGATCGAACGCCCGTGAGGATCGCCAATCGATAGCGCGAGGTTACGCCGAAGTCGTTGCAAGAGGGCTTGTGCAGGAGGGCTTGTGCAGGAGGCTCTCGTTAGGGGTGAGCTTAGCACGAAATCCGCCATCGCGTCGTAGGCCATCGTCACTTCAAGTGAACCTGTAAGGCTATCTACCGAGGGTTGTGGCCAGGCTTGTCCCGACCACCTCGATTATTTTTGCGCCAGCAGGCGATGCTTCGCGACAGCACGCCGGCCGCCGCCGTTGATCCTGCCGAATTTTGGCCGCCCTTTTGGCATTATCATCTCGCGGAGCAGCGGACGCCGGTTTTCCCTCGGAACTGCGAGGAACCATCCGCTGGGGTCGGGGTTCTCTCATGCCACCTCATCAGAAGCCGCCGGAAATGACCATGTTGCTTCGCCAGCGCCCGCGGAGGTTTTCGCGCGCCTGCATGACCCTCTTCTGCATTGCCGCCGTCGCCATGCTGAGCGCTGAAAGCGCCGCGGCCCAGCAGAGCTGTTTCCTCTTTTTCTGCCCACCGGGCGCCCAGCCCGCCTGGCAAGGGACGCCGGTACCGGACAGACAAGGCGAGCCGGCACGGCCATTCTTCAGCGGCCAGGATGCCGGGTATTCGGCGATTTACGCGGAGAGCAATGGCGAACCCTTTCCGGTTCCGGCTCTTCGATTGTCGGACGTCGATCCGGCCTATCTCCGCAGATCCGTTTATTATCCGACGGATGAGCAGCCCGGCACCATCGTGATCGATCCGCAGGCGCATTTCCTCTACCTGGTCGAGGGGGGTGGGCGCGCCATTCGCTATGGCGTCGGCGTTGGCCGAAGCGGATTCGAATGGTCGGGCGTCGCCACCGTTCACAACAAGCAGGAATGGCCCGACTGGTATCCACCTAAGGAGATGATCGAGCGCCAGCCCGAGATCAGGAGAATGATGAGCGAGCTGCAGAGCGGGTTGGGTATGCATGGCGGTCCGCGCAACCCGCTCGGGGCCCGCGCACTGTACCTGTGGCAAGGCAACAAGGATACGCTCTTTCGCATTCACGGCACGGTCGAACCCTGGACGATCGGCAAGAGTGTCTCGTCGGGATGCATCCGCATGATCAATCAGGATGTCATCGACCTCTATCAGCGCACGCCCGTCGGCGCCAAGGTCGTGGTGCAGTCCTCGCGCGCAACTGCCTGGCGGCCGTGATATCGTGATATAATGAGGGTGGAGTTCGCAATCTCGAATTGAGATCGGCTCCTTTGAAAGACGGAGGCGGATGTGAGCGAAGACCTGAAGCCGAATGAGGCAACTCAAGAGACCGCAGTGTCTCGTCGTGAATTCGGTGCTGTGTCACTGGCTGCAGGATTGGCGGTCGTGGCAGGCGCCCGGGGCGCCGAGGCCCGCCGCTCGCGCTGCGGAACTCCCGCTTACCGAAGCCGACGTCACGGTCAAAACGCCGGACGGCAACTGCGACGCGGCGTTCATTCACCCGACGACCGGGGTCTATCCCGGCGTGCTCATCTGGCCGGATGCGGGTGGGTTGCGCCCTTCGATGCGCCAATTCGCCAGGAGGATTGCATTGGAAGGCTATGCGGTGCTTGTCCCCAATCCGTTTTACCGGACCGCAAAGGCGCCGGTGTTCGACGACCTTTCCACATTCGACTTCGACAATCCGGCGGACAGGGCGAAACTGCCGCCGCTGACCGGGCCGGTGACTGCCGCAGGCGCGGCGGAGAAGGACGCGGTCGCTTACGTCGCTTTTCTTGATGCCCAGAAGGAAGTTGACAAGACCAGGAAGATCGGAACGCAAGGCTATTGCATGGGCGGTTCGCTGGTGGTCAGAACTGCCGCCGCGGTCCCGGATCGCGTCGGCGCCGGCGCGTCCTTTCACGGCGGCGGCTTGGTCACCGATAATACCAACAGCCCGCATCTTCTGGCGCCCAAGATCAAAGCGCCCATGTATTTCGGCATCGCCGCGAACGACGACATGCGGCAACCGGATGCCAAAGACAAATTGAAGGCCGCATTCGCCGCAGCGAATGTGCCGGCCGAGATCGAAGTTTACGCCAGCCTGCATGGCTGGTGCGTGCCCGACATGCCGCGGCAAAACGGAATGCCGATATACAACATGGCGGACGCCGAGCGCGCCTGGGGCAAGCTCGTCGCTCTCTACAAGATGGTGCTGGGCTGACGGCTATCGATCACCTCTGCATCGTCATTCTTGTTCCGAGCGGCCCCGCTCGCGGAAGAAATAGGGCCGCTTTCGAAAAATCTGCGCCACGACGACGCGACCCTCCGGCGAACCCGGTTCCTATTCGGCACGGACGGCGATAGGCTCCCTTGAACCAATCGAAGGGGCCGACAATGCGACGACGGGAGTTCATCGCTGGAGTAACGGGCACGGTGGCGTGGCCTCTCGCGGCGCGCGCGCAGCAACCGAAGGCGCCGGTGGTCGGCCTGCTCAATGGCGTGTCATTTGAAGGGCCGTACGCTGCTGCGGTCGCGGCGATTCGACAGGGTTTACAGGATACCGGCTTTGTCGAAGAGCAAAACCTGACCATCGAATACCGCACGGCGGACGGACAGTACGAGCGATTGCCAGACCTCGCGAATGATCTCGTTCGCAGTCAGGTGGCGGTGATCATTGCCATCGGGGCTTCGGCGCCGGCGCTGGCGGCCCAGGCGGCTACCTCGACTGTTCCGATTGTTTTTGCGATGGGATCGGATGCGGTCGAAGTCAGCGTGGCCGATAGCCTCAACAGGCCACAAGCCAACTTGACGGGCGCCAACGCCGCCGCCGCGGAACTCGCATCCCGGCGCCTGGAATTGCTGCTCGAACTGCGACCGGGCGCACCTTTGCTCGGCTATCTCGACAACTCGCGCTCGTCAGGGGCCTTCGAAACCAACGTGGAAAACGTGACGGCAGCGGCCCGCATCAGGAGCCGCGAGCTTGCCGTTTTCGATGCCGGCACCGAGCAGGAGGTCGCGACCGCGTTTACCCGCATGGCACTCCAGCGTGTTCGCGCGCTTGTGGTTGGTCCTGATCCTTTTCTGACGGCGCGGCAACAGCAGATTGTTGCGCTGGCGGCGCAGAGCGCGCTGCCTGCCATCTATGCCGCACGCGGGGCTGTCGTGCTTGGCGGCCTGATGAGCTACGGAGTCCTCGCCAATGACATGTATCGGCTGGCTGGCATTTACGCGGGCCGGATTCTCCAAGGCGAAATACCGGCCGAGTCGCCAGTGATGCCGCCGACAAGATTCGAGCTCGCCATCAACAACAGGACGGCGAGGGCGCTTCGCATCACGGTACCGCGGCGGCTGCTCGCTCGCGCCGACGAGATAATCGAGTAGCGCGCGTTCCGCTGAGATTCGCCCAACGTCATTGCCGGCCACGTAGCCGGGATTGAGCAACGTAGCCCGGATTGAGCGAAGCGAAATCCGGGACCGCCCTGTCAATACGCCAATGCCGCCCCCGGGTTTCGCTGTCACTCAACCCGGGCTACAGATCCGGTAGGCGCGGGCGGCCGCCGGCAGGCGGTGTTGTGGCGGAAGAGAGCAGGAGTCGAACCCACCAAGGACCGGCAAGCGGCCCTTTCCCGGATTTGAAGTCCGGACGCCCCACCGGGGACGTTTCTCCTCCAAACCAATTAAATCAATAACTTACATCTCATTCGGAAGGAACAGAAAGGCAACGCTGCTAACCAACTGCTAACCTTTGTTCCCCTGCTACTGCGCTCACCTGTCAATTTTGTTCTTGTTCGCCAACGCGGCGTTGATGGCTTCGGCCGCCTTGCTGTCGTCCTTGCGGAACAGATGGGCATAGACCTTCAGGGTGATAGCCGGGGAGGCATGGCCGAGGCGCCTGGAGATCGTCACTACGTCCACCCCCTGGTCAATGAGTTGCGATGCATGGGTATGGCGCAGGGCGTGGAAGGAGATTCCGACAAGGCCAATAGCGTTCGCAATATAGCGCCACTCCGCGGTCAGGCTTGAGGGCGCGAGCGGGTCCGTGTGGTCCGGCGCTGCGGGGAACACCAGCGTATCTGGATCGATCCTGCCGAGCCCAAGAGCAAGGCGTGTCTCAAGCTGGGCCTTGCGGTGCTCGCGGAGCGTCTCGACCACGATGTCGGGCAAAGTCACGTCGCGAACGCCTTGCTTTGTCTTCGGCGCCTTGAAGCGGAGCTGACGCATGCTGCGTGCCCTCGTTTCCTCAAGAGACTCCCGAATCCTAATCACTTTGGCGTCCAGGTCGACATTCTTCCAGCGCAGGGCCAGTAATTCGCCACGGCGAACCCCGGTATACACTGCGGTGATTGCCCGCGGCCGGATCGCATAGCCAATGAGCTTGGCCGGGAGGTCGATGAGTTGCTCTTCCGTCAAGATCACCATCTCATCGTTGCTGACCTTCGGCGCGCCCTCCTCCGCGGCAACATTCTTTACGACCAGATCGTGACGTGCGGCTTCCCGCAGGGCCTTCGACAGAACGCGGTGAGCCTGCCTGATCGTCTGACCCGAGACCCCGCCCTTGCCATCTTTGCGCCCACTCTTCCTCAGCTTCGTGTGCCACGCCTCGATGTCTAGCGACTTGAGCTTCTGGAGCGCCTTTGCGCCGATGTGGGGTACAATCTGATTGTCGAGTAGCTCGCGGTAACGCTCTGCGGTCTTTGCAGAGATATCGTCGGCCGCTTCCCACTGGTCAATGCGCGCCCGGACGTGGTCAGCCACCGTCACCTTAGTGGCCTCGACATACGAGCCCTTCTGCAGCTCGGTGATCAAGCGGGCGCACTCTGTCTGCGCTTCGCGCTTCGTTCCCTTGAACGAGTGCCATTTGAGCCGGCGCTTCCGACCCGGTCCGGCAGGCATGCTCAGCACGATGGCCCAATGGCCGGGTGACCGTTCGCGGATGTGACCTTTCATGGTTTTCCTCTCTTTGCGGCCAATTCCTGCACGAGCAGCCCAATGTAGTCAGGTACATTGAGAGCTTCCCTCGCAAACCGCGGGATCGACCATTCGTCGTGCGGGCGTTTTGACGCGAAATCCTCGATTTCGGCGATCATGGCGAGGGCGGATATGTGTCCAAGGCCGGCGGGTGTGCGCCATTGGGCAGCGAATTCGTCCGGCATCTTACCGGCCATGCTGTTGACCAGTTTTGGAATGGCGGGAGATTCCGATGCGGGCGCTGCAACCGGAGCAAAATGCAAGAGCAATCCATCTGTGGCGTGGACAAGAG